>Ga0156174_1019_pt1 | contig 324382 bp, 248 predicted proteins | sample RifCSPlowO2_12_FD_107827 | JGI IMG/M metagenome (GOLD analysis project Ga0156174, IMG submission 107827) | Bacteroidetes bacterium RIFCSPLOWO2_12_FULL_35_15
ATTTGAACTCTTCCTCTATAATGCACTACTAACAAACAAAGTTAAACCAATTGCTACCTGTTAATATGACATTGCCCTCTGGAGAGGGGCAGGGGTGTGTAACAACAAAAGTATGATTGAACAACTTTACTCTCATTTTCTAAAACATCCTGTCGTTTGCACCGATACCCGCGAAATAAAACCGGGTGCACTTTTTTTTGCTTTAAAAGGCGATAATTTTAATGGGAATAAGTTTGCTGAACAAGCCTTAAATGCTGGTTGTTCAATTGCGATAATTGATGAAACAGAATACAAAAAAGATGATCGGTATTTTTTAGTGGAAGATGTTTTAACAGCGTTGCAGCAATTAGCAAATTATCATCGGAAACAATTAACCATTCCGGTAATTGGCATAACCGGTTCGAATGGAAAAACAACCACAAAAGAATTGATAAATGCAGTATTGAGTGAGAAATACAAAGTGCTTGCAACAAAAGGGAATCTGAATAATCATATTGGTGTTCCGCTTACATTACTTGGTATCACTAATGAACATGAAGTAGCTATAGTTGAAATGGGTGCCAATCATCAGGGAGAAATCGAACAGCTTTGTAAAATGGCTGATCCTGATTTTGGCATTGTTACCAATATTGGAAAGGCACATTTAGAAGGTTTTGGAGGCTTTGAAGGAGTAATAAAAGGGAAAAGTGAATTGTATAAATACATTCAGGAAAAAAGAGGAAAAGTTTTTGTACATGGCGATGATCCAATGTTGATAGAACTAACGGTGAATAATGATAAAATAACGTATGGCACAAAAAAATTATTTGATATTGTGGGAGCATTACACCAAAACAAAGAAAATGAATTTATTTCCTTTCAATGGGCAACGCGTTATACAGCAAGTAACTTAAAAAATGCAGAAATAGTTGCTACTCATTTGGTAGGAGAATATAATTATTACAATTTATTATGTGCAGTATGCGTTGGCACTTATTTTAAAGTGGAGGATCGACTTATTAACAAAGCATTGCGTGAATATGTTCCCTCCAATAATCGTTCGCAATTACACAAAACCGAACGCAATACATTGATATTGGATTATTACAACGCCAATCCTTCCAGCATGACCCAGGCAATTGAAAATTTTGCTGAATTATCACAACCAAACAAAATGGTGATCTTGGGTGATATGCTTGAATTAGGCTCTGAAAGCGAAAAAGAACATGATGCTATTGTAAATTTGCTGCAGCAAAAAAATATTACAAACGCAATTTTGGTCGGACCGCATTTTATGAATGCCGGAAAATCAGCCAATGCAAAAACATTTAATAATTCGGAAGAAGCAGTTCACTATTTAAAACAACATCCGGTTACAGATACCACTATTCTAATAAAAGGTTCAAGAGGAATAAAGTTGGAGAAGGTGGTAGAGGTGTTGTAAGATTAAATTCGAATCAAGGCTTGCTAGACTATTCGTTGGTGTGTTGATTCATTCTGAACTTGATTCAGAATCTGTGCTTAGGGATTGAAACGATTGCTTGTCGATAATTGCCTTTTGTTTTGTCCCCCTTGTGTGTATGATTGTATGAAAGAGAAAGGGGGCATGTGTATGTATGGGCGCTGTTGGGTGATGATAACCCGCTGTCACGAGTGTTACAGTATGATATAGGCGCGAAGTTTGCAAATGCCCCAATTATCTTTTGGCATCTCGCCATAGATTAATTCCATAAAAAAACACCGATCAAAATAATCGATGTTTATAATATTACAATTAATATACTTACGGTTTTTCTTGTTTTTTTATAAGTGCAACAATGCAAGCTTTTAGTTCGGGTATTTTTATTGCACAAACATCAAATACCACTTCGTGCTCAAGTTGCTCATAATGGTGTGATATATAATCTCTGAAACGAATAACATTCTCAATTTCAGGATAAGCTAAATCAGCGATTACAAATGAATGTTTTTGAGAAATTCGCTTGAGATTTTCGCCCAAAGCTTGTAAACGCATTATCGTAGCATCATACTGTACGCCTTCATTCAAATTAAAAAACTGTTCAGTATTTTGTGCTCCTTTAAAATATCTTTCAATAGCCTCAATATGCTCCAAACAACTATATAATCGTGCTATAATAATTTCGTTATACATAAATTATATCTTTATTGATCAGGCGCAAAAATCGTTCAGATAAACCATTATGTTTTGTCACCAAATCAATTTTTTTATGAAACTTGGCTTCCAGATAATCTAATAATAAAAAATAATTACCTAATGTTTTTATTTTTGTATTCACTAAAATATCAACATCGCTATCCACATTTTCTTCACCACGGGCATAGGAACCAAACAAGGCAATTTCCTCTACTCCAAAATGTTCTTGTAGATAAGGCTTTTCGGCTTTGATAGTTTCAATAATGGACTCCTTATTCATAAATACAAAAATACAACATTTTTAATAAGAGCTATAAGTATAAAAAAATTCATAAAAAAACACATCTCGTTGGTCGGAGCGTCTCGCTCCGTACTTTATAACAAGGCGTTCCGCCTTAAAAAAATAAAAAACACCGCCTAAAATAAGCGGTGTTTTTATATTTTAATTCTATTTAATTTAAGCCAATATCGCTCTCGAAATAACGATACGTTGAACTTCAGATGTTCCTTCATAGATCTGCGTGATCTTTGCATCGCGCATCAAACGCTCTACATGATACTCCTTTACAAATCCGTATCCGCCATGTATCTGAACTGCTTCTACAGTGGTTTTCATCGCTACTTCCGATGCAAAAACTTTCGCCATGGCACCTGCTGTTGTATAATCTAAATGTTGATCTTTTAACCAGGCTGCTTTTAAGCAAAGTAAACGTGCTGCTTCAATTTCGGTAGCCATATCCGCTAATTTGAATGCAATGGCTTGGTGTTGATTAATTGTTTTTCCAAATGCTTTGCGTTCTTTTGAATAAGCTAATGCTAGTTCATAAGCGCCTGAAGCAATTCCTAATGCTTGTGATGCAATACCAATACGTCCACCGGAAAGTGTTTGCATTGCGAATTTAAATCCAAAACCATCTTCACCAATACGGTTTTCTTTAGGCACTTTTACATCGGTAAACATTAACGAATGTGTATCAGAACCACGAATCCCCATTTTATTTTCTTTCGGACCAACCACAAAACCTGGCATGCCCCTTTCAACGATCAATGCATTGATTCCTTTATGTCCTTTTTCGGCATTTGTTTGTGCAATTACCAGATAAACAGATGCTGAACTTCCGTTAGTGATCCAGTTTTTTGTTCCATTTAATAAATAATGGTCACCTTTATCGATGGCTGTTGTGCGTTGTGAGGTAGCATCAGAGCCAGCTTCCGGTTCTGATAAACAAAATGCTCCAATGATTTCACCTGTTGCTAAACGTGTTAAATATTTTTGTTTTTGTTCTTCGGTTCCGAATGTTTCTAATCCCCAGCAAACAAGCGAATTGTTTACAGACATAACTACAGAAGCTGATGAATCAACTTTCGAAATTTCTTCCATTGCTAATACATAAGAGATCGCATCCATTCCGCCACCACCGTATTTCGGGTCAACCATCATTCCTAAGAAACCAAGCTCACCTAATTGTTTTATTTCGGCAGCTGGAAATTTCTGATGTTCATCACGTTCAATAACTCCTGGCTTTAAAACATCATTTGCAAAATCGCGAGCTGCTTTCTGGATCATCAAGTGCTCTTCTGTTAAATCAAAAAACATAGTATAAAAATTTAATGTGAAAAATTGCTTTATTTTTGTTGCGTCAAATGTAAATTTTAAATTCGAATTTTACTAATCGATATGACAAATATCAGCGCTCAGGAATACAATGTAATTGGCATCATGTCGGGTACCTCTTTGGATGGTGTTGATCTTGCTTTTTGCAGGTTTGTGTATTCAACTAACAAATGGGTTTTTGAGATTATGTGTGCTGAAACCATTTCCTATTCTCCTTCTTGGAAGCAAGCATTATTAAATTTAGAGAATACCGATGCCTTAACTTTTCAGCAAACACATACTGATTACGGTCTGTATATTGGAGGTTTGATTTCTGATTTTATAATAAAGAATAGCATTAAAGTTGACTTTGTTGCCTCTCACGGCCACACGATCTTTCATCAGCCCGAAAAAAAATTAACGGTACAAATAGGTGCAGGAAACGCTATCGCATCAAAATGTAAATTGCCGGTTGTTTGTGATTTTCGTTCCTTAGATGTTGCACTTGGCGGACAAGGTGCTCCATTGGTACCAATTGGAGATAAATTATTGTTCTCGGAATATGACTATTGCCTGAATTTGGGTGGATTTGCAAATGTCTCTTATGAATATAAAGATCAGAGAATAGCATATGATATTTGTCCGGTTAACATTGTCATGAATGCGATTTGCGAAAGAATTGGAAAACCATTTGATGATGGTGGCTCGATGGCCAAAGAAGGATTGGTAAGTCGTTATTTATTGAACGAGCTAAATGAATTAGCTTATTATAAACAAACGATCAATGCTCCTAAATCATTAGGAAAAGAATGGGTGATAAAAAATGTTGATCCCCTTTTAGATTGTTATGATTTAGAAGAACCCGATCTGTTGCGAACCTTTTGTGAGCACATTGCATTTCAAATTGGAAGGTCATTAAAAGATAAGCCGGCTGGGAAATTATTGATCACCGGTGGCGGTGTTTATAATGACTTTTTGATTGATTGTATTCAAGCGCATACTTCTCATCAATTAATAATTCCTGATAAAAAAACGGTAGAATTCAAAGAAGCACTGATTTTTGCTTTCTTGGGAGTATTGCGTATGCGTAATGAAATTAATTGTTTAGCGAGTGTTACCGGTGCTCAGAAAGATAATTGCGGAGGTGCTGTTTATGTAATGTCTTAATTTTATTTGGACTATATAAAAATAAGGAAGCCTGTTTTCAAATTTGAAAACAGGCTTCCTTATTTTATTGAATATTAATAATTATCATCGAAAAATCCGCCATCCTCCTCCTCCTCATCATCAAAATTACTGTCTAATTTCATGTCGTTCTCATCCATATCAAAATCTTCATCGTCATCATCGACACTTTTTTTCCAGTTTTTTTTCTCTTTTTCTTTTAAAGGTTTAAGCTTTGTCGGCTTTCTTAATTCCCCTAATTCCTTAGCTTTGTCAGTCTTTTTCAAAGCAAGTGGCTTTTTTGAATTGTTTGGCTTTTTCATTGTAAATCAAAATTTGTTTTACAAAAACAGATGATTTTAAATTGTTAATCGTTAGTATTAATTTATTTTCCTTTATACAAATTTCGAAAAAAAATATTTTCAAACAAAAAAAAAATTACAAATAAATTTATTCGAATATCATTTTACCTTTGCTCAACGTAAATTTATGAAAATTAAAAACAATTTCAAAAAACAAAAAAAATAAAAATAATTGAAATGATACAAGATATTTTGCAACGCACTTTTTTGGGAAACACGCTGGAAAACATTTGTTGGTTTGCAGGAATAATACTGGTCGGATTAATATTTCAACGGTTATTATCAAAACTGCTTACGTTGTTTGTTTTTAAATTTCTGCAAAAGTATTCGAAGGGGGTCGGATACGACAAACTTTTGGTTTTATTAAAAAAGCCAATGGGGATATTTATTTTACTTGTTTCGATCTATTTTGCTTTTGACAGACTGACCTTTCCTTCTGAATGGAACCTGGTGTCCATTGAAAGTTTTGGCTTGCGTTTAATTTTATATCGTTCCTTCCAGATATTGCTGATAGGAACTATTACCTGGATCCTTTTAAGAGTAATCGATTTTTTTGGCTTAGTATTAATGTACCGTGCTTCCCTGACAGAGTCGAAAGCGGATGACCAGTTGGTCCCATTTTTAATCGAATCTATTAAAGTAATAGTTGTTATCCTTTCCATCTTTTTTACTTTCGGTGCCGTATTCAAATTGAACATTGCATCCTTAATCGCAGGACTCGGTATAGGAGGTTTAGCGATTGCATTGGCTGCTAAAGAATCTTTAGAAAATTTATTTGGTTCCTTCACCATTTTTCTTGACAAGCCTTTTGTTATTGGTGATCTGATTCAAGTAGGTAATGTGATTGGTAATGTGGAAAAAATTGGATTTCGAAGCACCCGGATTCGGACAATAGAAAAAAGTTATGTGACACTGCCCAATAAAAAATTAGTAGATGGGGAATTGGATAATCTTTCTTTAAGAACTCAGAGGCGCGCCATGTTTAACATTGGACTTGCTTACGAAACAAAGCCGGAGCAATTAAAAAGCATTGTATCTGAAACACAAAATTATATTGATGCTCATGGGCATACCTTGAATGGTGAAACCCGTGTTCGTTTTCACGATCTTAATTCCTCGGCCATAAATATTATGATCGTCTATTTTGTGGATACCATGGAATATGATGTGTATTTGAATGTACGTGAAGAAATAAATTATAAAATAATGGAAATTGTTGCGAAAAACGGCAGCAGTTTTGCTTATCCAACCCAAACCGTTTATCTCAAACAGTAATTTTTTATTTTAAACCGAAATGTCATTCCGAATCCCTTTAGGGTGAGGAATCTCATTTTAATGGAAAATTTTCAACCTACACGAATAATAAAACACAGAAAAAATTCCTCAACACAATAATTAAAAACCTTCTTGCGTTATGTCATTAAATATCGCATAAAATCATCCCCACATTTAATTTTATAATTTGAGCTGTTAAGTACAAAATAGGTTAAACCTGTTTTTTGATTCCCCTGCTTAATTGTTTTTTAAGATCAACCGAAAAATTTTCGGTATGGAATTTCAAACAACAATGCATCATTCAATCAAAATAAGTTTAACCTTTAAAATCTACAGCCATGAAAACTAAAAATAAATCTTTCGAAGACTTTGACGAATTGGTTTTCGAAAACAAAAACAAAACATATGGAGCCTATGCGATCCGAAGATCATACAATGATAATGTTACTAAATCACTCCTGGTGACATTATCTTTTTTTGGATGTCTTGCTTTTTTAGGTGTATGGTTGACAAATAACAAGTTCGAAGTACCCCAATTAACAGATTCAAATGATCCACTAGTGATTACTAAAATATTCGAATACAATATACCTGAACCTCCTAAACCAGAAGTGAAAATAAAACCTGAAAATTCAACACAAAAAACTCAATCAGGGCAATTTGTGGCATCAAACGAAAAGGATAAAAAAATCGATAAGGCAGCACTTGATCTGCCAATAAGTAAAAATCCGAACCCGAAAGGAAATGATAGCGTTGCAAAAAATGAGGATCCTGTTGTCCCTAAATTACTAGAAGAGAAGAAGCCTGAAAAAATTGAAATTATAGTGGACCAAATGCCGGAGTTTGAAAATATGGGTCAGTATATTTCAAGAAATTTGCATTATCCTGCTTTGGCCAGGGAAATGGAAACAAAGGGAATTGTTTACTTAACTTTTGTAATTGAAATTGATGGAAGTGTTTCAAATGTTCAGATATTAAAAGGTATAGGTGGTGGATGTGAACAGGAAGCTTTGCGTGTGATTAAAAATATGCCCAAATGGAAGCCGGGCATTAATCATGGGAAACTGGTAAGAGTTCAATGTAATTTGCCTGTAAAATTTACACTTCAATAAACAATTCGCTGTTTATAAGTTGAGGGTTAACTGAAAAAAACAGTCTTTGCATAAAGTAATTTAGCAATCGCGTTTGATAGCGCGATTGCTTTTATAGTTATAATTTTAATCTAAGAGACATGTTCAATTCTGTTTTATTACAAGTGGTTGTTAGTGGTGCTAATACGGCAACTCAAATTATGGATACTGCAAAAAATGTGGCCGCACAAATAGCACAAACAGCTTTGCCTGTTGAGCAACCAAAGCAAGCTTCTCTTTCTATGCTCGACCTGATCATGAAAGGTGGTTATATTATGATTCCTATTGGTGTACTTTCACTGTTAACTGTTTTTTATTTTTTCGAACGTTTTATGACGATCAACAAAGCATCAAAACTGGATAAGAATTTCATGAATAATATCAAAGATTATATTCATAACGGGAACATGGATGCAGCAAAAGCATTGTGTAAAAATTCAACTTCGCCTGCTGCACGTATGGTGGAAAAAGGAATTACCCGAATTGGAAAGCCAATCAAAGAAATTGAAGAGACAATGGAAGGTGTTGGAAAATTAGAAATTAATCGATTGGAAAGACATTTAAGTGTTTTAAGTTTAATTGGCCGTATTGCTCCGATCTTTGGTTTCATAGGAACGATTGCCGGGGTTATTAAAATATTTTATGACATTTCATTAACTGATAATATTAGTATTGGTGTTATTTCAACAGGATTATATCAGAAAATGATAACAAGCGCATCTGGTTTGGTTGTTGGTTTAATTGCATTTGTGGGATACTTTATTTTAAACGCAATGCTCGATAAAACAATCAATAAAATGGAAACAGTTTCCGTTGAATTTATCGATGTATTACAAGAACCAACTAAATAAGTTAATAGGAAACAGGGAGTAGTTATCAGGGCTTTCCTATTAAAATTTCTCATTAACTAATCACTAAAAAAAATGAAACTAAAACGCAGACATAAAGAAGGTGCAGAAGTAAGTACTGAATCATTGAACGATATCATGTTCTTTCTGTTGTTGTTCTTTTTAATCATATCAACGTTGGCTAATCCAAGTGTTTTGAAATTAACATTGCCAAGTTCAAAAACAGCTGAACAGCTAACAAAACAACAAGTTACGGTAGAAGTTGACGCGAATCATCAGTACATTGTAAATAAATCAGCCATTGCTTTTACTGATCTGGAAAATGCTTTGAAAATTGAATTAGCAAGAACTCAATCCCCTACTATCATATTAAAACTGGATAATACATTGTCTATTCAGGATCTGGCAGATGTGATGCAAATAGGTTATAAATTGGGTGTAAAAATGGTTTTAGCAACAAAAGCAACGAATAAATAAAATGGATTCTTCAGTTGAAAATAAAAGTAAATATGTTGCCTTGGTTTTTACATTAGGGTTTCATGCATTGTTATTTTTATTGTTTTTATTGATCGTGTTTATCACACCTATTCCGCCTTTCGAAATAAAGCCTGTTCCTGAAATAGAAATTGGTTTAGGCATGGAAGGTCTTGGAAACGCTGATGCCGGTGGTTCAGGAAACCACGACAAGGATATTGCAACATCCGAAAATGCTGCAACAAATCCGGTAATTGACAATAATGCGCCAAATATTTTAACAGATGATGCAGCTACTGAAGCGGTAGTAAAAACAAATCCGAAAAACAAAAAAGATTTTAAAGTAGAAAGTCCGGTTGTTGAAGAACCTAAAGAGAGCTCAGAATTGCAAAATGCTTTAGCAGCATTAAAAAACAAAAAAAAGCATAACGGAAAAGGCGAAGGAGATGGAAACACAGGAGGTTCCGGAACAGGTAATAAAACAGGGGTTGGTTCGGGAGATGGCACTGGTCATGGGGATAAAGATCCCGGCTATAATGGAAAAGGTGGTTATGATCTGAAAGGGCGCTTGTTGTTAAAAAAACCAGAGCGCATGACCGACAATCAGGAAGAAGGAATTGTGGTTGTAGAGATCATTGTGGATGAAACAGGTAAAGTAATAAAAGTTTCACCGGGACAGCGTGGTTCAACAACAACCAGTTCTAATTTATATGCAAAAGCCCGACAAGCAGCCTATCAGGCAAAATTTAATCCTAGTCCGGAAGGAATTAAAGAGCAACGTGGTACTTATACATTCGTATTCACATTAGAATAATTTTTCTTTTTTTCTTAATTAATTTTGTCACTAAATTGATTTATTGATTCGAATTTTGATTTCTCTTTTTCTTTTATTGAATAGACCCCGGTAATATTTTCAATGATCATACGTTATCCATCATGAACCTGGCAGATGTAATGCAAATAGGATATGGACTGGGAGCGAAAATGGTCTTGCAAACAAAAGCCGCTACAAAATAAAATCATGGAAACATTCTCAGAAAGTAAAAGCAATTACCTGGCTTTTGGATTTACAATTAGCATACACCTGCTTTTGTTTTTCATTTTCGTGTTTACTGTTTTTGTAAAGCCTCATCTTCTTGAAAAATCAGTATTGAATTCATCCGTAAATAATATGAATAATGATGGACTTTTTTCTCTTGAAACAATACAAATGCCAGGAGATAACTTTTCATCCTCCACTAATTCCTTCACAGCTGTTATTACTGATCCTAAAGAAAACGATGTGCCTTTAAATAAAGTCAGTCGAGCAGTAAATACAGAAATTACATCGGATATTAATAGTAAAGATTTGCAAAAAGCTTTGCAAAAGATCCATGATCAGAAAAAGAAAAAAGGAGAAAATAAAGATTCAGGAAACTTAGGAACATTGAATATTGGGAATAGCACTACTGTTGAAAAAGCAAATGAAGTCAAAAAAGTTAATTCCTATTTACAGATTGATCGTACACTTATTTCCAAGCCTGGAGTGATTTTAAATTCCTCAGAAGAAGGAAAAGTTGTAGTCGAGATTACAGTTGATGAAAATGGTAACGTAATAAAGGCCATTCCGGGACAACGGGGTTCCACAACTGTAAGTTCCAATCTTTATACAAAATCCATACAAGCAGCCTCCCAGGCAAAATTTAATCCTAGTCCGGAAGGAATTAAAGAACAACGCGGAACTTATACATTCGTATTTACTTTAGAATAAAAATTCTTTTACTTTTGTGGCGAATCAATTCCCCAACTAAAAGGGGATTAGAGGGATCGCATGAATTACCAACAAACACTAGATTATTTGTACAGTCAGTTACCAATGTTTCAACGCATCGGTAGCGCAGCTTATAAAGCGGATTTAGATAACACGATTGCTATTTGTAAATTATTAGGTAATCCCGAAAATAAATTCAGATCCATACATGTGGCAGGCACAAACGGGAAAGGCTCCACTTCGCACATGCTTGCATCTGTTTTACAAAGTGGAGGATTAAAGGTTGGATTATACACATCGCCACATTTAAAAGATTTCAGGGAACGGATCAAAATTAATGGAGAAATGATATCTCAACAAAATGTGGTGGATTTTGTTGAAAAATACAAAACTGATTTTGAGAAAATTCAACCCTCTTTTTTTGAAATGACCGTTGGCTTAGCATTTGATTTTTTTGCTGATCAAAAAGTAGATATTGCGGTAATAGAAGTAGGGTTGGGCGGAAGGCTTGATTCTACAAATATTATTAGACCGGCAGTGTCGATCATTACAAATATTAGTTTAGATCATACAGGATTACTTGGTAATTCACTTGAAAAAATTGCGATTGAAAAAGCCGGGATAATAAAATCCGGAATCCCCATTGTTATTGGTGAAACGCAGGTAGAAATAAAAAATATTTTTGTACAGATAGCAAAAGAAAAAAATGCACCCATCTTTTTTGCTGATGAAAGATACAAGGCAATACCTATGCATCATAAAAAAAATGATAAACTTATGTTGTCCTCGAATATTGAAAAAGAAGGAGTGTTGAAATTCGAAAATTTCGAAAGCGAGTTATTGGGCTTGTATCAACAAAAAAATATTCCAACCGTTTTGTGTGCAATCGATATTCTGAATCAGATAGGATTTTTTTTATCAGAAAAAAATATTCGTGAAGGAATAAAAAATGTAATTAAACAAACTGGTTTGCTGGGTCGCTGGCAAATTCTTTCTGATAAACCATTGGTAATTGCTGATACAGGACATAATGAATCGGGGATAAAGGAAGTTTTGACCCAAATCGCAAATACTCCGCATCGCCATTTACATTTTGTGTTGGGAATGGTGAACGATAAGGATATTTCCACCATTTTAAATTTGCTGCCGAAAAAAGCCAGCTATTATTTTTGTAAAGCAAGTATTCCCAGAGCGTTAGATGCAAATGAATTAGCCGGGCAGGCAAAATCTGCCGGATTAACCGGAAATACGTATGGTTCTGTTTTAAATGCACTGGAGGCTGCTAAAGCAGCGGCTTTAGAAGATGATCTGGTATTTGTGGGAGGAAGCACTTTTACGGTGGCAGAAGTGGTATAAATAAAAAAAATCAAAAAACCTTTTGCACTTTCTAAAAAGTATCTATATTTGCAGCCCGTTTAGAAATAAATGGATTTTCGGGAGCTTAGCTCAGCTGGTTCAGAGCATCTGCCTTACAAGCAGAGGGTCACTGGTTCGAACCCAGTAGTTCCCACACTAACAAAGACAAGCCTTTCAGGAAACTGAGAGGCTTGATTGTTTTGGGTTGGGTATAACAATTACACAATTGATAAAACAAGGTCGAACAATTATTCTATTTATAATCATTTTGTTTTCATTGTTGAAAACAAGTGTTTCATTTGCTCAAGCCACACAGGATAAAAATATCCTGCTGGATTCTCTCAAACATTCTGATAAGGGAATTGAAAAAATAAACCTTCTAAATACAGTAGCCATGTTTTTTTATGAAAATGAAGACATGGATTCTGCATTCTTTTATTCTTCTGAGGAATTAAAACTGGCAATAAATGAGAAATACTCAAAAGGCATTATGAATGCCTATTATACTCTTGGATTGGTTTATAAAGGCAAGGATGAATATATCAAATCAAATTATAATTTAGAAAAGGCATTGCAGGTAAGTATGGATACCAAGGATGATGAAATCTCTGCCAAAATCTATAATGGAATAGCGGAGATATTAATAAATAAAGGGGAATTCATACTTGCACTTGAAAATTGTTATAAATCATTAAAAATATCTGAAAACAGAAATGATAAAAAGGGGATTGCTAACTCATTAAAATTAATCGGAACAATCTACTGGAATCAGGGGAACTATAATCTGGCCCTGGATCATAATAATAAAGCATTAAAAATATTTGAGGAGATACACGATAAAAAAGGGATTGCAGCTTCTTTAAATGCAATAGGAATAATCTATAAAATTAAAAAAGAATATTTATTGGCTCTCGACTACTATGAAAAAGCGCTTGTAATAAGGACTGAGATCGGAGACAAGTATGGAGAAGCAAGAACTCTTGGAAACATTGCGAATGTATATGTTATTCAAGGGGATTATAATAAGGCAATCGGTTTTTATTCGAAATCGCTTAAAATAAAACAAGAGAAAAACGACAAACTGGGTATTCTTTCAGGTTCGTTAAATTTAGGTGATACTTATATTGACATGAAAGAATACGCAATAGCAGAGCAATATTTAAATACAGCTTTAGATATTACTAATGAAATTGGCGTTATGCACTTTAAGAAGGAGATCTACAATAGTTTCTCAAAATTATATGCAGCTCAGAAAAAATTTGAAAAGGCATATTATTATCAGAAATTAAATACCGAGATCCGGGATACTTTGTTTAATGTTGACAGAACAAAACAAATCGCTGAAATACAAACAAAGTATGAAACGGAAAAAAATGAGAATAAGATAGAATTGTTGGATAAAGAAAATAAGGTCAAAGAAGCCCGGTTAACTAAAAAACAATTTCAAACCAATGTATTGATCATTGGTGTGGTAGTGGTATTGATCTTTTCGTTTGTTCTTTATAAGAAGCAAAAGAGCCAGAAAAGAGCTAATATACAGCTGGAAGCACAAAAAGGAATCATCGAAAAAAGTAATCAGGAAAAAGAAGTCCTTTTAAAAGAAGTTCATCACCGGGTGAAAAATAATTTACAGATCATTTCCAGTTTATTAAACCTGCAATCAAGAAAGGTAAAAGATCCAAATGTTGCAGAGGCTTTAAAAGATGGAAGAAACAGGGTGAAGGCCATGGCCCTGATTCATCAGAAGCTTTACATGAAAGAAAACTTTGGTAAAGTGGACCTGAAAGATTACCTGGAAGGAATATGCGAAAATCTTTTTCAATCGTATGGAGATCCTGATCAGGTAAAATTAAAATTCGATATCCACTCCGTTCAATTAAATGTGGACAGGTCTATTTTTCTTGGGCTGATCGTGAATGAAGTGATCACAAACGCATTAAAATACGCATTTACAGAAAGAGAGAGTGGTTGGATCAGGATAGGACTAAATGAAAAAGATGAAAACATTGAATTAGTGGTTAAAGATAATGGCATCGGAATGCCAACTGATTTCAATATGAAAAATCCTGAAAAATTTGGATTGCAATTGGTTAAAACGTTTGTACAAAAATTAAACGGAACGCTGAACGTTTTTATTCTAGAAGGGACAACAATTCACATTGTCTTTCCTAAAACAACCAGCATCGAAAACAAAACAGATGAAAATGATTAATGTACTTATTGTAGAGGATGAGATCATCATTGCTGAAGATATAGCATCCTATCTGGAATCTTTGGGATATAATGTTATCGGAATAGTGGATAACGGGACTGCTGCATTGCAAAAAATAAAAGAAGATGCTCCGGACCTTATTCTTTTGGATATCAATATAAATGGCCCTATAGACGGGGTTCAGGTTGCCACCATAATAAAACAGGACTATAAAATCCCGTTTATTTTTTTAACAGCTTTTACTGATAAACAAACTCTTGACAGGGTCAAACAAACTGATCCGTATGGATATATTGTTAAACCTTTCGAAGAAAAAGATCTGGAAGTTACCATAGAACTTGCTTTATACAAGTTCAAAAAGGACAAAGAAAAACAGGAGACCCAGGCAAAAACAGATAATGCTTCTTCGAAAGAAACAAGTTTTGATGAATATTTATTCGTGAAGGACAAAACAAAACTAGTCAAGCTGAGGGTAGATGAAATATGTTGGATAGAAGCATATGATAATTATTGTTTTATAAAGACATCAGCTGAAAAACAGCTGGTAGGTTATACCCTAAAAGAAATGGAACAGCTGATCACTTCAAAGGACCTTATTCGTGTTCACCGTTCATATATTGTTCATATTCATAAAATCGATACGATTGAAAACAATGCACTTTATATTGAAAACACTCCAATTCCAATCGGGAAATCATATAAAGAAGAATTTATGAAAAGACTAAAATTCATTTAATCCAGAATATCTATTTTCGTTCACCCTCAAAATAACACCCTTCACTTGCTAATTCCTTCCCTTCACTAAATTTCTTTTTTCAGGCGAAAAAGACATTGTACTATTGTTTCAGAAATCAAATAATAACCTGTAAACTATATTAGCAATGAAAAAAAAAATAAGTCTTATTTTAATTGTTATAGCAGTAATGGCGCTAGAAACAAAAGCACAAACAGAAATTCCTTCTTTTTCTGTTTCATCGGGTGAGGGAATGATCGTAAAAGATAATTTTTCATCTTCTTATACAATCGGTAATTTATTTATGGTCACGAATGTAAGCCCAACAGAAAATTCAACTCAGAATACGTTAACCTCAGTAGTCAACCCTCTTCCTGATGAAAGCATCAGCAATTTGTCGGTTTATCCAAATCCAACCTCCGGTACCATCCATGTAGATCTTACTTTAAAAGAAGAAGGAAAGATCAATATAAGTGTTTACGATATGCTGGGAAAAAAAGTGCTTGATGCGGGACTGTCAACCGAAAATGTTTTGTCATCCGGTGTACATACACAAAGTCTGGATCTAAGTAATTTAAATAACGGCTTGTATTTTATGGAGATGGTATTTGTATCATCTAAAGGGATTTCAACAAAAACAATTCAAAAAATAAATCTGAACAACTAATAATTAACTAAAAATAAAAACTAAATGAAAACACTCAAATTAACATTAGCATATGTCATTTTTTGCATGACATTTATTTGTACAAGTGTATTTGCACAAGTGCCGCCTCAATTTATCAATTTCTCAGGTAAGGCAATGAACGGAAGTGTCCCGGTAACAACCGCGATAAGTATAAGAGTAAAAATAATTCAGCAGACAACTCTTAGCAGTGTTTACCACGAAACATTTTCAGGAATTATTCCTGATGTAAATGGGTTTTATTCGATAAAAATCGGATCAGGATATGTTATTTTAGGTCCCCTTGCTAATATTAACTGGGGAAGTTCAACTCACAATCTTGAAGTTGCAATAGATCCAAGTAATGGCGTAAATTATTCCGGTGTGAGTACAACACCCATGCTGACCGTTCCGTATTCATTTTATTCTGAAAAATCAGGAGGGGGAGCTATCTTAGGAACACCTGGTTATGTTTTGAAATTTACAGATACTAAATTTGCATCAACTTCAAAAATATTTGATAATGGAACTTGCGTGGCAATTGGAAGCAACAATCCAGGTTTCCAAAAATCTTTTGCAGTTTATTCCGACCAGATTGGAGGTAGTTATTTTACCAGCAATGTTGAATCATATCAAACTAGGGCTGTAAAAGCAGAATTAAATCTTTTGAATCTGGATGCAGTAGCCATTGAGGGAGTTTGTGCAAACTCAGATTATTATGGCATAGGAGGAGAATTTACCGGAGGATACATGGGGTGCATAGCTAAAGTAGTAACCACCGGATCAAAATCATATACAGGTATTGAGGGCTTAGTGTTGGGTGGTGGTAATCCTAAAACAGGTATGGGAGTATATGGCAGATCTAATGGTGCAGGAATTAATTACGGTGTTTATGGAACAACTAATGGAGGCGGGACTACAAACTATGCCGGCTATTTTGCAGGAAATGTTACTGTTACCGGAACTTTTGCCAATGTATCAGACATGAAATTTAAAAGTGATATTCAACCCATCAGTAATTCTCTTTCAACTTTGATGAAACTGGAACCCAAAACGTATTCTTTTAAAACAAAAGAGTTTAAATCAATGAATTTGCCGGAAGGAAAACATTATGGTTTTGTTGCTCAGGAACTTGAAAAAATAATGCCGGAGTTGGTAACAAATAATATTCAAGCTGCTGAGTATAATGAGAAAAAAGAAAAGACAAGCGATGAAATTAATTTCAAAGCGGTTAATTATATTGAAATGATCTCTTTATTGGTAGCATCAGTGCAGGAACAGGAAAAAGTTATTGAAAAGATGCAAATGGAAATTGAAAAATTGAAGAAAACAAACCCTGTTAAAAAATAAAAAAATAATCGACATGTGTGCAATGCTTGCGAGTTTATCAAAACTAAATAAGGTTTTTTAATAATGACAAAACTTTAATCGTATAATAAATGTTTCGATAGATCGACTTAGTTCTCAAGAATACAAAACAGGCCTTTCAGGAATTTCTGAAAGGCCTGTTGGTTAAGAGTTTTTTAATTAACAGTTATTTTTTTAATAATTATCTTACTTGCTACCTGAATTTTTAAAAAGTACAGTCCGGTTGCAGGATTATTTAATTTAATTATTTTAGATGTCAACTCATCTATATGTTCTTTATAAATAACACGACCTTCCAGATCACTTACTTCTATGGTTACATCATTTGTTACTGCTGATGTACTTGCCACTGTAAATTGGCCTTGAGAAGGATTTGGATAAATGTTAAACACAGCAACATCTTCGATTTCATCAATACCGGTACAAAGATCTACTGTAACAATTACTGTGTCGGTTCCTTCACAACCATTGCTTTCTGCAACAATTACGGAATAAGGATAATTCCCGACTGCAAGTAAATTCCCATCAACAATAATTGTTTGTGTGGTAGCAGTGTTATTCCATAAATAACCGGAGAAGCCTGAACCGGCATCTAAAGTAACAGCTTCATTTTTGCAAATTACTTTATCAGTGCCAAGGTTTACTAATGGTAACGAATTAACGCTTACTCCAATTGTATCTGAATTAATACACCCATTAGTATCTGTAACGGAAACAGAATAGTTTCCGGCAGTGGTTACGCTCAAAGTTTGTAGCATTGAGTTATCAGACCAAATGTATGCATTGAATCCACTGCTTGCATCAAGAACAGCAGAATCGTTCTCACAAAAAGAAAGGTCTGCTCCTAAGTTAATTACAGGCAAGTCATTAACAGTTACAACAACTGCATCGTAGCCATTACAATTATTAGTATCAGTTACAATTACAGTAAAAGTATCTGTAATTATTGCAAAAATTGTTGATGTAATTTCCCCTGTGGACCAATTGTAAGATACATAATTACCGGGAGAAAGCGCGACTGATTGTCCGTTACAAATTGTAGAATCAAGACCTAAAGAAATTACAGGGGCTGCATTCACAAGTATGTTTATCGAATCAGAATTGTTACAACCATTCGTATCGGTAACCATAACACTGTATGTCCCTGCGGTATATACATTAATGGTTTGGCTCGTTGCAGCAGTTGACCAGGCATACGTGGTATAGTTTGCACCGGGATCTAATGTTAAGTTCCAATTCGAACAAATTGTAGTATCCATTCCCAGGTTTATTATTGGGTTTGGTTGAACAGTTATTTGAATTGAGTCGTTCATAGCACAAGTGGTGGAAGGGTCTGTAACTGTTACATAGTACATCGTTGTTGCTGATGGTGTAGCAACAGGATTTGAAATATTGATTGCAGATAAACCACTTCCTGTCCAACTGAAATTATTATCGATATAAGTGGATATTTTCAGGTTATCAATAGCCCAATAATAATCCCAATTTCCGAAATAGTTAAATCTGATCTGCAAATTTGCATTGGCATATGGGGTAATATTTATTTTTTGAATATTAGGAGTTATCCACGATCCAATTGTAGCCAAAGGTTTATAAACCTGAACCCAGGTTGCACCATCGTAAACTTCAACTGTAGCAATTGTTGAACTCAAATGTCGGTAATACTGATCAAAACTTAAAACTAATGAATCATATCCCGCTGCATTAACTAAGGGGCATGTCATGGTTGAGTTAACTATTGAACCCGATCCGGGACTATCGCTGTCAACAAGTGCAAAGGGAGTACCATTTAATGATGAGCTGACACCATATGTGTTAACAAAAGCCCATTGTAAACCAACCGGAGTGCTTGTGTTTGTAACGATCCAGTTAGTAGGAGCCACATCGAAATTTTCATCCAATAGAGTGGACAGTAAATGAAAAGAGTTACCGGTTATCTGAGCACTGCTTCCGGAACAAACAGCAGAAGGACTTGCTGTTAATGTCAAAGAAGGAATAACATTCACTGTGATATTAATTGAATCAATATTTAAACAAGCAGACGTATCAATTGCATTTACATAATATTTTGTCGTAACTGTTGGTTTTGCAATTACTGACGAATCTGTTGAAGTGTTTAAAGAACCTGCCGGTGACCAGGTATAACTATATGGATTTGCACTTATCACAGAAAGTGTTGTGCTATCGCCATTACAAATAAGGGCACTTGTTGTTATTATATTCATTGCAGGCGGTGCTGTCATGGTTGCTGTCACCATTGTTCTTCCGCTTTCGCAGCCGCTTGTAATTACCCAGTCATAAAACCAATAGTAGGAAGTACTGGTTCCTGTGCCTGTCGCTCCTGAAGTGATTGATACTGCTCCTGAAGGAGATGTGTAGGGAAAAGGGCCGCCCGTAGTTGTTCTTACAATATTTGTTATTCCCGTGTAAGACATACTCATTTTATAGTTTCCGGGAATTAATGAAATGGCAACCGGAACTGCAATTTTTTGTGTGCCTGTTCCTGATAAGGAAAATGATGCAGCTGAATAAAGAACAGCTTGTGTAGATGGGTCAAGTATTTGAATTGTTATAGTCCCTGTGCCTGTTGGATAAACATTTACGCTGTCAATAATTGTTGGACTGGAAACAGTAAACAAAACACCATATTTTAGTGCACTAATAAAGCTGGAGGTGCCGGCATTCGTTTTGCCAACACGTTCTGTAGCTCCTCCTGCAACATCGCTTACATAATACGAAGTGCTTGCTGAAATGGAAGGAGAGTAGGATGATCCGGTATTAACAACAGCCCCTCCGCTGGACGTATTGTACCATAATAAAGTACCAATGCCTGATGCTGACAAAGCAATAGGCCCTGGTCCGCATCTGGTTGCACCCACAGTAGTAGGGTCAGCAATAGTAAGAACATTCACATCAAGAATATTCGATGCATGTAAGTTACATACCATTGCCCGGTATTTTATGTTTGATACCGGAGAAACAACATAGGTGTTTGTTGTGTTGAGTGTATCTGTTTCATTGTTCCATACGGTGCCACCATCAATCGAATTTTGCCATTGAATTGATCCGTTATAACCAGAAAGCGTTAGTGTGGTTGAACGTCCATTACAAATACTTAAAGCAGAAGCATTTGCAGTACCTGCTGTAACATTAATTGTTACAACCGGCATACTGTCATTTGCATTGTTTGCATCACCCGCAAGTATGGTACTTGCTTTAAAAATATAAGATCCGGATAAAGTCATATTATAATTTGTACCAATAGTTGTATCAAGCGTAGCACCCGAAGCAAGTGTCCCACTATAAATATCCACTGGTGTAAATACTACTGGATTTGGACCGGTAACCTCTGCATTTACTGTAATCGGATTTGAACTGAAGTCCATTTCTGCACCAGCATAATTTTTGATTCTCACTCTTACATTTTCGTTAGCACCATAACAACCAGCTATTAAAGGACTTACTAAAACAGTTGCCCCCATATCAAGGTTAATTGGAATACCATCAAATTCATCTGCGCCTATATCAGGTTTTGTACCTCCTCCATTAATTGAACCGATTGGTCCCGGTCTTGAATCAGCATCAAAATCAGTACTTGTGCCGGCTATTAATACTCCTCCCGATTCAAGTGAAGAAGCTGTACTATTATTTATATGCAAGTCAGATGAAGAAATAAACATAGGATCAACCTTAATAGAACTTAGGTCTAGACCTGTTCCGATTTTCCAATTCCCTAATAAAGGATAGTCTGTTGTGGCGACAACTCCCATCAACCCATTTGGGAAATAATAATCATTATTTCCTGCTGTTACAGTAGTTGTCAGGTTAAGATTAATTGCATAGTGCTTACCTGACCCTGTTGAATTTGAGCGGGTATTCACGAAAATATTATTTTTTATTTCAGTAATTCCTGTTGACGTACGGATAAAACCCTGAGAAGAAGCTGTCCCTGTGGTTACGTTTGAACCGGTAACCTGAATAGAATTGAAATAAAAATTATTTGCAACAGTTGTTGCAAGACGGATCCCACTAAACGATAAATTCCCTAAAGAAACACTTGCTCCCGAAACATCCAGTCCGATGGCGATCATGTTGTTTGTAAAGGCTGAAGAGCCTCCACCTACATAAATACCATTAATCAAACCAAGGCCTGTAGTAACAGCGCTTAAGTTTTGGATAGTATTCTTGGTAATAAGATTTGTACCTGTGCTTGCACCTGTGTAATAAATACCGTTAATTGTAACTGCTGCAGCAACAGATGTATTTGATAAATTCAAAATTGTATTGTCAGAAACAGACTGATCAGCAGCTGTACCGCTTTTTGAAATTCCGATCACACTTGCAGTACTTGTAGTTCCGGTTGCACCAGCAGCTGTTGTTAAATAACTTAAGGTATTATTAGAAATACTGGAAATTCCTGAAGTAGTGGAAATACCTCTTATTTGGCCACCTGTCCCTGTGCCGAATGAGGATAAGTTATTAATCAGGTTCCCGGAAATTGTATGGGTGCCTGAAGCAGCATTTTCGATTCCAGAAACATCTGTTGAACCTGTTGTTGTTCCCATTACTCCTGCCCGGATATTATCAGCTATTGTTAAACTGCCAATTTCATTTCCTGAAATAGTATAACTTCCGCTGCCTACTGTGTTAATGCCTCTGATCGTATTACCCATGACCGCAGTAGTTCCTGAAGCAGAGAACCCTCCGATCTTGTTATTTGAGATATTTATAATTCCAGCAGAGGTGCTGTATATCCCAACTAAGGCACCTAATGAAGCAGTTGAAGTTATATTGATCACATCATTAACAGTGGTTGAACCAATAAAATTTGCCGCTGTGGTACCAATATTAACAGACCCTGCCAACACTGCAATGCCTGCAAAAACACCTTCTCCGGTTGATGTGGTACTCGATGTTGTTAAAGCGAAATTACTTATGATATTACCTTGAATATTACTTGGACTTAGTGTGCCGGTTGTTAAAGTAATTGCAGAAAAACGAGTAGTACTTCCTCCTAATGTATAAATTCCTGTACCTGCAGCAGAAGAATTCCCAATGATATTATTATTTACAGAAAAGTTATTTCCTGTGGAGGAATTAATTTTTATTCCATAATGTTGAACACCGGTAGTATATGTCCTTACAACTTCCTGGTAAATTTTATTCGTTGAAATAGTCCAGGCACTGTTATTACCTGCAACTAAAACTGCGGCACTTGTAGAGGCCGCATTAAAAAAGTTAAACAAGTTATTATTCAAAACCGAATTACCTGTATTAGGCGCAGTGACAGACCCTGCCGAATATACTAGGTTGTTTGGTGTAGTAGCACCATCCGATATCGTATTGTTTTGGAATGTGTTATTGTTATTTCCAGTTAAACCTGTTGAAGTAAGGAATGTTACTACTCCACTTGTTGCCGAGTTATTAACTCCTTTGATCACAAGATCATGAAAATAATTATAAGAAGCACCATTTATAAATGAAATAGCAGCACCTGTAATTCGTGTGTTTTCAATGGTTAATGCAGTAGCGCCTGAGCCACCTGCCCGGCCGTCAAAAATCAATGCCCTTGCACCATTTAAATTTAATGTTTGTGTAGTGTCGCTGATGATCAATAAATTAGTTGCGGCAGCTTCCGGCCTGATTGTTAAAGTTGTGGTGTTGTTATTGCCAAAAAAAGGAATGAGAACAGGAAACGTTTCAACAGTGCATAAGTATGTTGCCTGTAGTTCAAGTATGCTTGAACATTGAAGACCATTTAAAGCAATATCAGCGAATGCATCAGTTAATGATGTGTAATTTCCTGTTGGGCCAACAGTTTTAGTACCACAAAAAGTTGCAGCTAAAGTAGTGTCATTGCCATTAAGAGCAGATGAACTCCAGGCCTCATTAAAAGAAAAAATAGTGTAATAATAAACTGTATTCGCTATTAACCCTGTTTGGTTTGATGAATAAGAAGTACCCATGCTGATAGTTGAGGTGCTGGGGATAGTTGCAACTAACGTAAAATTGATATTGTCAAGAGAACGGTAAACATGAAAACCACTTTCATTTAATGAATTATCAAGAAATGAAATGTTCATGGAAGTAATACCAATTGGTGATGCAGTAAAAGAAACCGGAGGGGCAACCGGCCCTGCGGGAGGTGTAAACATATACGTTTGCCCGTTAGCAGGTTTTATACTTATCGAAGTTGTTTCAGTAGTGGAACTTACAGTAGGTGTTGTTCCGGAGTTGTTGAGGGAAAGATAATTTCCTGCTCCGGTTCCTGCAGCTGTAATCCCAATGGAGGCGGTCCCTGTCACGACCGTCCCTGGCTCCTGACGATAAACAAATTCAATAGCTCCGCTGCTTTCATACAACCTAACCTGATAGGATAGCACAGGGGCATTAACACTAAATTTCCACTCCACATTCAGCCATTCAATGGTCAGTATCTGGTTACCTGGGGTACCTGAAGTTTGATAGGATAGGATTCCTGAAGCCATATCATTATCATCCCACAAAGGGGCAATGACAGGCCTTGTTCCGCCTGTTGACAAGGCGTTTGTGAGAGCAGCGGAAGTAATTGACTGACCAAGGGTCATCCAGCCATTAGTACTTGCAGAAAAGCTGGAGTAAGCAACACCCATATAGGTAAAATCGAATCCAACAGGAAGTGCATTATAATACCCTTCATCATTTGAACCCCCAGAGAGAGTTGCCGTATCAGCACCCGATAAAGGTGTGAATGTTCCAGCACTTGCTAAAAAACTATAATTTGTTATACTCTGAGATTTTACATTGGAAAAAACCACTGTAAAAATCAAGAATAACATTGCATATCTAAACTTAAAGTTTAGCGGATTGTGGTGGTTTTTCATTTCTGTTTTTATTTAAATTAATGATTTCTGGTATTTTTAATATAATTGTTTATTGGTTGAAGTTTTTATCTTATTAGATTAACATGTCCGTCTAAAATGAGTGTCTTGAGATTTTTATCCCGAATTTCTATATGATATACATACGTGTCAATTGCTGCTCCTCCTTCGTTTCCGCTGCCATCCCAACCTGTAAGGATATCATTGGTTTTAAAAACCTGATTCCCCCAACGATTGAAAATTCTGAATTCGAAAAAATCAATATCCCATCCATTCGCAGAAACTTTAAAAGTGTTATTCAGGTTATCATCGTTAGGAGTAAAGGTGTTTGGAATATAAATTGTTCTTTCGGACTCAACCACAAGACACTTAATTGTACTGTCGGCACATCCGGATTCATTTTCTACATAAAGAGTAATACAATAAGAACCTGTTTCAGAAAAAAGATGGGAAGGATTTTGTTCGTTAGATAGTAAAGATTCATCTCCAAAATTCCATAACCAACGATCTGAAAAAGTTGAATAGTCTTGAAAATTAACAAGGGGATTTAAGTCTGTTGGATTTTCAGGATCGTAGCTGAAGTTAGCAACAGGAACTGAACCTACAGTAATGTAATCCGGTAGGGAGATTGTATCACTACAGCCATTTGCCGATGTTACTTTTAAACTAACATCGAAAGTGCCGGCCTGATAAAAACATTTTTGAATTTGATTTCCTGCATAAATATCTCCATCTCCAAATGTCCACAGATAACTATTTGTTGAACCGGGTTGAATTACAGAAGCATCTGTAAATAAAACACAACCACCGGAACAAACAAATGTAGTGTCACTAAAAAAGTTTGCCAGCGGAGTGGGAAATATATTAATTGTAAGTAATTTACTGGCTGCCGGAGTCGTGCATCCATCTGTAACAATAACAGTATAGGTTGTAGTTTGAGTTGGCATAACGGTAATACTTGCACCGCTCATGCCGCCTGGCTGCCAAAGAAAATTATAAGTTCCGTCTCCGCCAATTGCTGAAGCATTCAGTACATTTGCTTCACCTGCACATGAACCTGATTGAGGATTGATAGAAACTGTAATAGAATCTCTTACTTGTACATTGGCTGCCGCAGGAGCAGATGAACATCCATTGTCATCAATTGCTACAACGGAATAAGAAGAAGTTGTTAGTGGTGAGGCATTTATGTTAGCTGTTGAGGCCCCTGAAGACCATAAGTAAGAATAATTTCCTGCTCCCCCGGTTGCCGTAGCTTGTAATATAACTGAAGATCCAATGCAAATTAAAGAATTAGTGGGAGAAATAAGAGCGCTGAGTACTGAAGGTTCGTAAATAAAAGTATCCAATATGAGTGAGCAATTATTCGCATCTGTCACAACAAGTGTTTGTATTCCGGCACATAAACTATCAGCAATTGCATTGGTATCACCATTTTGCCATAAATAAGAATAAGGAGAAGTGCCGCCATTTATAATAACCTGTGCCGTTCCATCACATAGTCCATTACAGCTTGGAGATGAAGCCATAATAGAGTAGGTAAGTGCTGATGGTTCTGTTATAGTCAAGGAAATAGAATCAGAACATCCTAAGGAATCTTCAACAAATAATTGATAAGAACCTGCACAGAGATTATTTGCTGCGGAAGAAGTGGATACAGATGGTATCCATGAATAATTATACATACCAATTCCACCACTTGTGTTTGCAGCTATTGCTCCAGTACATGCATTTTTACATAATACGTTTGTGGATGTAGCAGAAACAACTAAAGGTTGAGAAACAGTAACAGTAATAGTATCTTTTCCGGAACAAGAATTTGAAACCCCTGTTAAAAAGTAAGAGCTGGTTACAGCAGGTGAAACTATAATTGATGCACTTGTTGAGCCTGTTGACCATTGATAAGTATTGGCACCTGATGCTGTTAACATTATGGATGAACCTGAACAGATGGCAACATCATTACCTGCAGAAATACCGGGTAAAATATTTACCGTTACAGTTGATAATGCCGGTATGCTTGCACAACCATTAACAGTGTAATTAACAGTGTAAGTAGTTGTACCTGTTGGCGAAACTATTATGGAAGCTGTGCTGCCATTTCCAGGCTGCCATAAATAAATCCCTCCAATTATATCAGGATTTGCGATGAGTGTATCGGATTGGCCTAAACATATTGTTGAATTAGTTGTTGTTAGTGTAGGTGTTGGGCTTACAGTAACAGTTGCATTTGCCATCAGGCTAGTACAGCCATTAAGTGTATAACTTGCGGAATAAGAAGTTGTAACTGATGGATTAACAGCGATACTTCCTGTGACCAATGAATTACTCCATAAAAAGGTTCCGCCAGAAAGATTAGGAATGGCAGTAAGTGTATCTGTTTGACCGTTACAAATTACAGCATTCGCAATTGTAATTGAAGGTTTTGGTTTAACCTGAATTACCAATGTATTTGAAAAAACAGATCCTCCACAAGTTCCGCTAACTATAGCTCTCACAAATTTAGTGACTGTAAGGGGCCCTAGCACGAAGCTCGGACTTGTTCCCCCGGCAATACTAGTCCATGGGCCAACCGGGCCAGGCGCTGTTTGCCATTGAATAGTTCCGGTATAGGATGATAAAGTTACTGTTGTACTATCTCCGGAACAGAGAGGCAACGGTGTTGCTGAAACAGTTCCGCCAGCTGGTGCCTGACCAACGGAAACAGTAACGGGAACCGTTTGGGAAAAACCTGAACATGCATCAGTTGCTGTTACATTATAGGTTGTAGTTACGGTTGGTGTTATTGTAACGGTGCTTCCTGTACCTAACCCGTTATCCCATGTATATATGTATCCACTGCCACAACCACCTGAAGCCACTGCTGTTAGAGTTGATGAGTTAGGGATGCATAAAGAGGACGGGCTTGCAGATGATATTAAAGAAATAGGTGTAATAACTCCAGGAGTGGTAAAGGTAAACACGGCAGACCAAGGTCCAAGAGGAGGATCATTGGTAATTCCCAAAACATGTTCATGTGCCACCCATTGATAGGTTGTTCCCGGACACAAAGAAACCAAAGGAATTGTAAGTGTCGGATAGGGCTCCTGATTACAACCTGTTTTTACCATTGATGCTGAAAAATAATTTGCAGTACCTGTAAACGGTGTATTGATACAAGTTAATTCGATTTCAAACCTATATGGATCACATCCACATGTTGCTGCATCCGATTCAGCATTGATTATTAAATTACCCCCTGACACAACTCCGTTAAGATTTATAAGACCAACTCCATGGCATGCAAAGGCATGATTGGAAAAAGCCAATGTTAACAGGATTAGTAAAAACGATATTTTAATTTTTTTAAACATGTTGCTTATCTTAAAAGGTTTATAAACCCTGTAAGAGATTTTAACTCACCTGAATTGGTATTAAATTCTATTTTATAATAATAAACTCCGTCAGGTTGATTCTCACCATTCCATCCATCTTTAGGATCATTCCATTCGTATAATATTTTACCCCATCTGTTAAAAATCTGTCCTTTAAAAGTTTTCATTCCCGAGCCGTTCAATGTGAATACATCGTTATTCATATCACCATTAGGTGTAAAAACATTAGGTAGCGTATATTCCAGGTTATCAAAAACAGAAATAATAATTTCAGCAGTATCCAAACAGGTAGAATTAGAAGCCACTAGTTGAACGGTGTAAATTCCTGAGTTTGCATAAACATGAGAAGGATCCGTTAAGTTGGAAACATCTGTATCTCCGAAAGACCAGCTGTAAAGTATTGCACCGGTAGAATTATTCAGGAACGAAATATTTAAAGGAGCCTCACCTGTTATTGAAGAAGGAGTAAATGCAGCAATTAAATTATCGATACTGGTTATAGTTACGAATTCTGTTTTTGAACAATTTGCTGAATTTGTAATGATTACACTATAAAGCCCTGGGGCTAAATTTACAGCAGTTGGCAAATTTTGAATCGGTGACGTATTCCAGGAATATGAATATGTTGATGTTCCTGTGATCAAAGCTGTTGCAGACCCATTTGCATTACCACATGTGGAATTTGTGGAGGATACCGCCACAACAAAATCAGCCGGCTGAGTTATTGAAATTACAGATATGGCAGTACAAGAAGTATTCGGATCGGTGATGGTTACCGTATAGGTGCCGGCAGATAAATTAGTTGCATTCGCAACTGTATAGGAGCCTGGAAACCAGGAATAATTATAGACACCTGATCCACCGGAAGCTAAAACACTTGCACTTCCATTATTGCTACCAAAACAAGTGACGTTTACGGAGGTATTTATAATTACCAACGTAGAATTGTTAACCGTCACAGCTACCGTATCTGTATCGGAACAACCATTAGCTGAAGTTGCTGTCACAATATAATTTGTTGTTGAAGTTGGAGAAGCAACTGGAGATGCTATCACCGCAGAAGACAAGCTCGATGAAGGGCTCCAGATTAATGAATTTCCACCAGTGGCATTTAATGTTACATTTGCACCCTGACAAATGGAAACATCATTGCCGGCATTTATAGTTGGTAATGGATTAATAGTTATTGCTACTGTTTCGGTAGAAGTACAACCGTTAACGTCTGTACCGGTTACTGTATAGGCATTTGAGTACTCCGGTTCGGCAACAGGATTAGAAATAAAAGCATTGCTTAATCCTTCTAAAGGAGACCAACTGTATGATACAGCACCCATTGCAACTAAGCCTACACTATCACCTAAACAAAGTGTAGTGTCATTGCTAACATTTATTAACGGGACTTGATTAACAAAAATGGTTATCGTGTCATTTTTTGAACATTGACCTGATAAAATAGTAACAATATAAGTTGTTGTAACAATTGGAGAAGCTTCAGGATCTGATATTGTATAAGAAGATAAACCTGTTGCAGGAAGCCAATTATAGGATGTTCCGCCTGTTGCATTTAATTGAACACTCGCGCCTTTACAAATAGTTGTATCGTCTCCGGCATTTACATTAATTTGACCAACTGTTACAGTTACAGAATCTGTTCCGGTACAACCCAGGTTAGAACTTGTTATTGTATATGTGGTGCTTATAGATGGTGATGCAATTGGATCAGCAATCGAGGTATTACTAAGTCCGATGCCGGGAGTCCAGGTAAATTGCGTTCCTCCAATAGTGTTTAATTGAACCGAATCTCCAATGCAAATTGTTGCATCTGTTCCTGCATTAACAATAGGAGGATTATTAATAGTGATTGTTACAGAATCTTTTTTAGAACAACCTGTATTATTAACTCCGGTTAAAATATAGGTGGTGCTCACACTTGGAGTTGCTATCGGATATTGAAGGGTTGAATCATTTAATCCGATGGAAGGTGACCATGAATAAACAACGGCTCCGGAACCATTTAAATAAAATGAAGTACCTGAGCATGCCGCTGTATCATTTCCTACATTGACCAAAGGCAATGGGTTAACTATTACATTCACAGAATCAATACTGTAGCAATTTTTTGCATTTGTTGCGGTAAGGTAATAGAGTTTTGTATTTGCCGGATAAACATCAGCATTAAGTATCGTTACTCCTGATATTTCGCTGGCAGGACTCCAGAAATAAGTAATCCCGGGATCCGGCAATGGGTTATTAATGGTTAAGCTAAAGTTATCAATAGAACCAACATTTGCCCCGGTAATATCATCATAGACCCCAAGTTTCCAAATCCCGTTTGTAGAGCAGCCGACAAAAGCAGCTAACCCTCCGGCACCTTCTGGTATGTAACTACCTGTGAATGGTGCTAATACACTTATGATCTGCTGTGTTGCCGAAGAAGTAAAACAGGTGCCGGTATAATTGTTACTGCTGCCTCCGTTATCCGTGCTTAGCTCTAAGCTCGATCCATCGGGGCAAAATAGAAATATATCAAGATCAGCGTCATTCGCATGTGTAATATCAAAGCAAACAGAGACTATTGAATTTGAATTTATTGTTCCATTTAATCCGGATATCTGTATTGTAGAAAAAGTTGTGTCCAGATTGTTTATCGGGTAACGTATCGGATTATTAAATGTTAAAGGTGAATTAAGAGTTAAATTTGAATTTACAGTTGGTTGCAATGTTAGTGTGTCTCCTAAACAAATTGGATTGGCAACACCGGCATCTACAACAGGGTGCGGATTTACAATAAGAAGCATACTATCTTTAACCGAACACGTTCCGTTAGAAACAGAAACGGTATATACTGTTGTTGAAGCTGGACTAACGTTGATTATTTGTGTGCTGAAATTTCCAGGTGTCCATAAATAAGAGATTCCGCCGGTGGCAGTTATTGTTGTACTGTCATATTTACATATTTCAACATCAGGTCCGGCATTTGGGACAACCGGGCAACATGTTCCAACACCGGTTGCAGCAGTTATCACATAATCGCAAATGGCACCGGCATTACCATCAATCATTATATAATAAACCTGTCCGACAGTTAATCCGGTTGCTGTTATTGTTTGGGTAGCTCCTAAGGCTATTGCCCCACAATTTGATATCGTTGTGAAATTAGTGCAATTAGAAGTTTGGAGAATAACCATTTGAACCCCGGATAGAATACTGCTGCAATTTGGGACTGTTACCGTTAAAGTTACAGTGCTTTGTACAGGGGTGAACTTTAGATAGGAGTTATTCTCTATTGAGTATCCGCAAGTCATACCTGTTGGATAATCGGAGGTGTAAGTTCCTGCGGTTGAGCCACAGTAAGCGTTAAGGTCACAAATATCAGGGGCGTTTGCACAAATATCTGCGGCCGGTATCGAATTGCATTGTGCAATTAACGAAGTCGAATTCTTAACAATGAAGAAAACAAGCGAAAATAATATGGGTAAAATATTTTTCATTTCAGTATCTCGGTGTTAATTATTTTTTAAATAAAAAAGTACATAATTGCCTACAACTGAAATTTTCAGTTTCTCAAAAAGAGGTGTAATCCTATAAGCCGAATCTCCCATCTCACTTTTAGTGATCAAAACAATTATGTTGTTTCCTTCTTTTAAAACGGAAACTACTTTTTGATCTTTTTTAAGTTCCCGAATTAAGATTTTCACATCTTTTGAAGCAGCTTTTTTATCCAGTGTATAAACATGCTTTTCCAAAATATTTTCAAAAGGATTTATTCCTTTTTTATCGTTCTGATAAATTGTACTTTCAAGCGTTGTTTCGTTAAGCGGAGTTCCCTGAGCATATGATTTTAAAAATGAAAGTCCTATTAATACTATCGTTACAATACTCTTAAGGAAGATTGTGATTATTTTTTTCATTTTTGAAGTATTATCTTTTTAGTAATAACTGTTTTGTCATTTGTCATCTGGACAAAATATAAACCGGGCGTTAAATTTGTAAGGTCAAACGTTACCTTATCTGTAGTAAGTTTTTCGATTGTTTTTTCGTCAACTAATTTCCCTTCAACAGAAATAATTTTTATAAATACGTTTTTATCAAAAGATCTTTGAAGATATACTGTCAGCATTCCTGAAGTAGGAACGGGGTAAATTATAATTGCGTTTGCAAATTCTATTTCTTCTAACCCAATTGTAAGGGTTAGTATTTGAGATGTTGTATCTGTACCACATCCGTTAACTGCGGTAAGTAGAATCGTATATGTTCCGGAAGTTAAGTAAGTATGGGTTGGTGCGGTTGCGATATCAAGTGCCGAACCATCTCCAAAATCCCATACATAAGCAGAGGTATTAGTAGAAGTATTAGTCGTTGTTACTGTTCCGGCATTTGCAAAAAAGTTAAATGCTGCAAATGGTCCATTTGTTACCGCAACATTTACCTGATCTGTGCCCATACAACCATTAACATCAGTTACACTTACTGTGTAGCTTACATTGGATGTTGGAGTGATGGTAATGTTCTGTCCTGATATACTGCCGTTCCACAGATAAGTTATTCCGCCTGATGCAGATAATTGAACCGCTGATCCACTGCAAACTGCCAGATCTGCCCCTGCATTAGCAGCTACCGATGGGTGAATAGTTACCTTTATAGTATCTGATTGGCTGCAGCCACCTGCTGCTGTTACTAAAACAGAATAATTGCCGCTCGTATATGCCATGGCGGTTTGGCCGGTGGTGCCCGTATTCCATAAATAAGTTGATCCGGAATTTCCAGCATTTAATAAAACAGAAGCAGAACAGGATGTGGTATCTGTTCCTAAATTAACAATCGGGGGATTAGAAAGTGTAACATTGATAGTATCAGTTAAGATGCAACCATTTAAATTTACTGCCACAGAATAAGTGCCTGAATTGCTCACTAAAAGAGTTGGAGTAGAGGCACCGGTATTCCATGTATAATTTCCGTTTGAACCGGTACTTAATGTAACATCAGGATTACAAGCAAAAACATCTGGTCCGAGGTTTACAACTGGTAGTGGGTTGATATTAACCAACAAGGTATCTGCACTTGTGCATCCTGAAACATTTGTAGCACTTACATAATAAGTACCACTAAGATTTGTCGTTATGGTTTGGCTGCTTGCTCCTGTGTTCCATATGTATGTGGAGCCTGGATTACCCGCATTTAAAAAAACACTTCCACCGCATTGGGTGACATCAGGGCCAAGGTTAATACTAACGACAGGGTTTATGGTGATGTTAATTGTATCAGAAGAACTGCATCCTGCCGGATTTGTTGCTTCTACAAAGTAGGATCCACTATTTGTAATAGTAATAGAAGGAGTAATAGCCCCGGTATTCCACAAGTAAGTATTGGAACTGCTGCCTGCATTTATCGTAATAGCGCTACCACATTGAGTAGTATCGGGTCCAAGATTTGCAAACGATAAAGAACTAACATTCACATGAACAGTATCAGTTGCAAAACAACCATTGACTCCCGAAGCAATAACGGTATATAAAGTAGATACAGAAGGGCTTACAATTATTGTAGGTGAAGACGCCCCTGTACTCCATAGATAGGAGCTTCCTCCAGTAGCGGATAAGGTTGCACTGTTGCCTTCACAGATAATTTGATCGGTACCCGCATTAACAATTACAGGTGTTTTTAATGTAATATTTATAGTATCAGTTGTTTGACAGAAAAAACCGGATGTGCCAGTTACATAATATTGTCCTGAATTTGTTGTCGTAAGCAATTGATTGGTACTGCCGTCATTCCATTGGAAAGTAGTGCCGGGATCTTGAACGCCTGCATTCAATACATAAGAGTTCGCACAAATTATTGAATCTGTTCCAAGATTTATCCGTGGGGCAGGTAAAACATCCACCTCAATAGAAGTTGAGCTGGCTGTAGCAACACATACATTATTGAAGCTGGTGATTACCCTGAAAAAAGTAGTATCCCATAAAGCAACTGAAGTAAGTGTGTCAAAATTAGCACCGGAAATATTAGTAAACGAAATATTATCAAGAGATTGTTGCCATTGGACACTACCAGAATAGGAATAGAGATTAAGGATGGTATTCATCCCTCCGCAAAGAAGATTGGCAGAAGAACTAATAAATCCGGCAACGGGTTGACTTGTTTCTGAAATTTTTACAGCATCAATAAATATGTTAGAGCCAAATGCACTCTTGGCAACAAACCCAATTTTTATTCCCGACATGCCGGCATACTGATCCAGACAGACTTCATTTTTTTTCCAACCTGGTGTTGTGTAGGAAGCGTTATATCTTGAAAGTGAGAATACAGGCAAACTCCAGGATGCTCCACCATCTGTTGATACAACCACAAATAAACTGTCTTTGTTATATTGGTAGGCTTTATCCTGTGACATGTAAAACTCAAGTTTCGGAGAATTTAAATTTGTAAAATCGAAACAGTTGGTTGATAACCTTGAAACAGCATTAAAAAATCCATTCGCATTGGAATTAAAGTAGGCCATTTTACTCCCTGAAAAAGGTGATAATGTTGGATTGGTTCCTGAGGCATTTAAATAACTCCACAAACCTGTTCCTGAAATTTGCTGAATGCTCCATCCCGGAACTGTTGTTTCAAAACCCTCTGTATATGGGAAGTTTGAAATGGTTGTTGTTATATATGAAATCGGATTTGCGAAAGAATTATTCCCGTTGCTTCCATCCCCTGATATAGTCGCTGTTGAATTTATAACATGTGTTCCCGCAGCAGAAAAATTGGCTGCTGTTGTTACTATGGCACTAAAAATGGAATCAGGTAAAAGAGTCCCTGAAGAAATAACAGTGTTAAAACTTTGGGTGCTTGCACCTGTTATGTTAACATTTATAGTTAATGGATTAAGAATAAAATTAAGAGTATCTGTTCCATAATTTTTAACTCCGATCGTGAGCGTTTCATTTGTTCCGGAGCAACCATTAGCAACTGGTGAGATCAATTTTTTTGCCCCAACATCAATTGGAAAATAGTCTCTGATCTCTATCTCATCCAGGTGAAAATCATAGTCTGGAGTGTCGTCTATAGGCCCGTCTGTAGCTCTGAAGGCGAGCATAATATCAGTGCCTGCATAGGAATTGAGATTAACTGAAAATGCTTGTAAAGTTGTTGTTAAATTGTTGTTTATGTTTAAGGTGAATACAGGAACCCATGATATACCGCAGTTAGTTGACACCATTACGGATACAGCATCATCTGATCCCATCAGGTCACCTACCGTAACAGAGCTGTAATTAGTAACTGCCGCGAAAAATTTTAATTTGGCGGAGCTGGATGGACTGAATTTTTTGCTGATGAGCCATTCGTTTTTTGTGGTCGTATATAAGTTAATACGAGCAGTAATGTTACCGGAAGTATTTAATCCCGTTTGTGATTGCCATGTGGATGTGGTACCTGTTGGTGTTGCTCCTGCAGCTTCGGTCCAGTTTGGAAAGGCTGTAACAAGATTTGCTCCGGTAAATCCGGTGAAATCAATGAAATCCGGTAAATTCATCGGAATAGCATTGGTACGCAATACAGGAGTCATTGCATTGTTTGTTGAATCATAATCAGGTGTGATTGCCGAAAATGCATTAATCACATAGGTTCCGGGTGTTGAAAGATTAAGAACTGAAGTAATATTTATTGTGGTGTCGGACCAGGGAGATAAACTTCCTGTGTTTATAATTTTGCTGAATGTTTGATTTAACGGCCCCGTTATAGTCGCAGTAACAGTAGCATTTGTAGTTGAAAAATTAATTGTTTCGGGGCCGAAATTTTTTAGCGCTACTGTAATCGAATCATTCGTACTGTAGCATCCTGTTGTTACAGGACTGAGCAATGCAGTAACACCAAGATCGTACCCGTTGATTGTGTTTGAAATAGTAATGTCATCCAGATGGAAATCATAATCTTCAACATTATCAACAGAACCATCGGAAGCAAAAAAAGCAACTAATATACGCTGACCGGCATACATATCAAGTGGTACAACATGTGATCTTAATTGAAAAGGAAGATTAGATGAAGAATTCATTGCAAATACAGGAAACCAGGTTTGGCCGCAATCTGTTGAAACCATTACCTGAACATGATCATCAGAACCCATAGTCGCGGATGCTGTAATAGAGTTTTTTGCAGTGACTGCAGCCGAAAATCTTAATTTTGTTGTAGTTGTAGCATTGAACTTAGGCCCCACGATCCATTCATTTTTTCCGGTTGAATAAAGATTAATTCGTGCAGAAGTGTTTCCTGAAACACCCATATTTAGTTGTGAGGTCCATAATGAGGTTGCTCCTGTTGGTATGCTGCCAGCTGCTTCGGTCCAATCCGGAAATGCACTTGTAAGATTCGTTCCTGAATAACCCGAAAAATTAAGAGTTGTTGGTAAAGCCACAATTTGTGTAAGCGTAATTGCAACCGGAGGTAATGAATCATTGTTTGAATAAGTATCACCGGTAAGCGATGAATTTGCGTAAAAAGTATATGTTCCTGTTGCAGACATATTGTAAGAAGCAGAAGCGATAACATTAATGCTGGAGCCACTTGCCAGTGTGCCGGAATTAAGCACTACCGGAGAAAATGTTATTGGATTAGGACCGGCAACAGATGAATTAAGAATAATATTATTGGTTGCAAGGTTTATTGGTAATCCGAAATTACTTATTGAAAATTGAATTAATTCAGAAGAACCCGGGCATGAAAAAACGGAGGGTGTCATCAAAGCCGTTACTCCAATATCATTTGTAAATGGAACGCCATCAAATTCATCGGCTCCTATATCTGGTAAAGTGCTTCCTCCATTAATAGAACCTGCCGGACCCGGTCTTAAATCGCCTTCGAAATCAGCAGTAACTCCTGAAATTACAAGGCCTCTTGATTCAAGGTTTGAAGCGCCTGCAGCAAAAACTGAATCTATTTTTAAATTTCCGAATGAGGGGTTAACAAAAACGGTAGAAGGGATGGCAATGGTAGTTTCATAAAAAGAATAAACATCACTTTGAGAAATGGATTTCCAGTTATTGAATGTTTGTGTTACACCCGCCCAATCATTTACAGAACTTACTGTATCAGTGACAAAAAAATTATTGTTGGAAGCGTTTGCTACCCATCCTGTTGATGGAGTTGTAGAAGTATTACCCAATGCGTAATTGGATACACCTGTTCTATTATTAAATAAAAAATTATTCTTTATAGAAACTGTTGAATTGCCACTTCTTAGTATAGCGTATGTTTTGTTTGTTATATTTCCTGAACCGGAAATAAAAATGGAATTGTAATAAAAATTAGTTGTGCTTGATGCTGCGTTATCCCAAATTCCTTTTACCGAAATATCATTTGTAAACGTATTCGAAACAGATATCATATTATTAATCAGTTCCCAGTTTCCGGATGCAAGATAGATGCCTGTAAGTCCTGCTAAAGTTCCGGAAGTAGCATTTGAAAGATCAAAAATTTTATTTGAAAGAAGGGAACCGTTTCCTGTACTTGATATCGTGATGCCAATAACATTTGTATTCACTGTGGTATTTGTAGCGCGTAGTCCACTGATTGTATTAAAAGAATAAAGTTGCCCTGCGGCTCCACTATTAATGTAAATTCCTGCTATGGCAGCAGAAGTATTGCTGGTAGAGGAACATGCGCTTGAAATGTTTAAAATAGTATTTCCGGTCACAGCGCTTACTCCTGTCCCTGCACTAACAATGCCTCTTACCTGGGATCCGGTGCTTACACCTGAAGATATAATATTTCCTATTGTATTATTTTGAATGGTTGTATTTCCGGCAGAAATAGCGTTAATGCCTGTAATAGTTGAAGAGCCGGAAGTATTGATACTCGAAAGGGTAATAGCAGATCCAATTGTATTTCCGGTAATTACAACGGAACCTGCAACACACGAAATACCATTAAAGGAGGAAGTACTTATATTTGTTAAGGATATATTTTGTATGAAATTGCCGGAGATTAGTGTAGAAGCTGTTGCACCAACGTTAATCGTGATTCCATTAAACGCTAATGCTCCTGAATTAATCCATTTTCCTCCGGCTGCCCCCTGCATTTGTCCTCCTATATAATTAGAAGAAATTGTATTTGAAAAAGAAGAAGCACCTGCCGAAAATTGAATGGATGTTTGACCGGTAGTATTTGTTGCTTGAGTGTTATAAAAATTATTTGCTGTAATCTGCCATCCTTCACCATTTCCAATAGCTGTAATACTTATGCCGCTGTTTATCCAGTTATATAAATTATTATTGTTGATACTATTATTTTTATTTCGGGCAGTGTTGGTTCCAACAGAATAAATACCAATGCCAGGAAACCCGGCAACATCTGTACGGTCATGAATCGAATTGTTAGTAACTGAATTATTACTGTTTCCTAAAGTACCGGTGGAGGTGGAGAAAAGTACCAAACCTGTAGCAGGATTTTGCCCTTCAATAGATAAATAGTTTAAGGTATTAAATGTTGCATCATTAATAAAAGTAAAAACAGGTCCAATAGTAGCTGCTGATCTTGTGTTTCGGATCATCCATTCAGAATTTCCAATTCCTCCTGCTCTTCCATCCAGTATCAGATTATTGATTCCGTTTAGTTGAATTAAGGGGAGTAATGAGCCGGGATCACCTGACGTAACTCTAGCAGTAGCCCCTGCAGCAGGCCTTATCGTAACCGTCCAGCTGCCTCCGGAAATGTTAAATTGTCTGAAGATTATTGGTAAAACTTCTCCGGCAGTTCCATCATAATCTGTTTGAAGTTCAAATATCACATCACCTGTTATAGTGGCATTGTTGAGGGAATCAGCTATCTGGCTGATTTTTGTATAAAGAGGTGCTGAATTGCCTACCGGATAAATTCCAGAAAAAATTGATGCTTTTGACAGGGAAGTAACCGCTATGAACACTAATAAAAAGAAATGGCTAATTAAAAATCGTTTAGTAGAAACTGACATGAATTTTTGTTTAATTATTTTCATTGATCAAAGGTGAACAACTAAAGAACTGTAAGTGTTACATAACTTTTGTATTTAGTTGCATTATTCACACATAAGTAGTACGTTTTAAATTAAAACAATAACATTATGGTTAGATTTTCCTTAAATTTACAGACATATACTAACTGACTTTACAACCGATTAACCAGCGAGTTGTTTCAAGAATAAGTGAGTTAAAAAAGGCGTGACCGAGTAAGCTTGAAATGGAGAGTTTTTTTTCTTGTCTGAATTTTTTTTACAATCGCTTAAAAAAAGATTTTTTTCTCTAAAAAAGACATTTCAATTTCTATATTTATCTACCTTGCTGTTAATTTTGTATTATCAATAAAATAAAAATATGTCTTATCTCCGTATTCAATTTCTTGTTTTTGTATTGTTACTAAAGGCTTTAATAACCACGGCACAAACTCCATTTATTTCAGAGAAAAGTTTAGAAGTAAATACAAATTATGTAGTAGAGACTTTGAATTCAGAAAATGGATTGCCGCAAAATACCATCATGAACGTATTTCAATCACATGATGGATTTATATGGATAGCTACTTTCAATGGTTTGTTACGGTATGATGGGGTGGTTTTAAAATTATTTAATACACTGAATACACCCGGCCTGCCAAACAATAGCATAAAAAATATAGTACAGGATAGAAACGGAGTTTTATGGATGACAACTTTAAATGGTAAACTCATAAAGTATCACAAAGGCGTTTTCGAAACCATTATCATTAATAGCGATGAAAGTATTATTGTAAAAGATATTTGTGAAAATGAAAATGGAGAGTTACTAATAGGTGCAGAAAATAATAAAATAGTTAAGTTAAGTGACGGACACTTTTCCTTCGAAGTAAAATTGCCGGTTGATTCCATCAAGCTTACAAAAATTCAATATAATTTGCTTGATAGTTCATTACATATTGGAACAACAAATGGATTATATACTTACAAAAATAAAAAACTTGTTTTAGTTTCCCAGATAAAAGGAAAAGTGTTTTTAATAAAAAGAAATCTGAATAACGAACTCTGGCTTTCAACAAATTCAAAACTTTTTAAGTTAAAAGATGGTACATATAACGAATATCAACTTCCTGAAAAATTAAAGGAACAAGGGTTGCTGACAGATTTTTATGTGGATGGAAATGAGAAGATTTGGGTAGCCACAAAAAGCGGATTAACACTTATAGATAATGGAACTGTTTCTTTTTATACCACTGCATCAGGATTGTCATCAAATAATTTAGGAATTGTTTATGAGGACAGGGAACAAAATTTATGGGTAGGAACTTCAGATGCCGGACTCAACAAAATGAAATTAAAAACATTTATTTCCTATTCTGCAAAAGATGGATTATTGTCGGATGCTGTCGGAGCAATAATCAAGACGAAAGATAATTCCATCCTGATAACAAATTTTTGTCAAGGCATCACTCAGTTTAAGGACGTAAAATATTCCCGGTTTAATAAACCGGATGTAGGATGCGTATGGTCTTTGCTGGAGGACAGAGAAAACAATTCATGGATCGGTACTTATGGTAGTTGGCTTTATCGTTATAAAAACGGGGAGTATGAGCATTTCCCGGTTAATGATAATCCGTCCCATAATATTGTTTTGAGTTTGTTTCAGGATAAGGCAGGAGTCATTTGGATAGGAACTGATGAAGGTTTGTTTACCTATAAAAATGGGAAATTCAATTCCTTTGGGAATAAAAAAATAATTGGCACTGTTAAATATATTACTGAGGATAAAAAGGGAAAGATCTGGTTTTGTTCTAAAAACGGGTTAGGTGTTATTCAAAATGGTGAAATGGAAATATATACTACAAAAAATGGCTTATCCAATAATGATATACGATATGTTTACGAAGATAAAGAAGGTATTTTATGGATCGCAACATATGGAGGAGGAATCAACCGTTTTAAAGACGAAAAATTTTTCGCATTTAATCAATCAAAAAACCTTATGGATGATTTTACTTCATGTATTCTTGAAGATGATGAAGAAAATTTTTGGGTAAGTTCCGATCACGGAATTTATTCTATTAAACGTAACGATCTGAATAAATATGCTGATGGTGAATCGCCTTTTTTAAATACGATACATTATGGCAAAGAAGATGGACTTAAAAATTCAGAGTGTACAGGAGGTTTTCAGCCGGCAGGATTAAAAGATACTGATGGCCGTATATGGTTTCCAACTTTAGCGGGTGTGGCGATAGTTGATACAAGAAAAATCCCGAAAATAAATTATATACCTGAATTAATAATTGAAACAGTTTTAGTAGATGAGAATAAACTGCTAAATACAGATTCACTATTTGAAATATCAAGAAATATTAAAAAAATAGAATTTCAATACACCGCTCCTTTTTTCAACAAATCAAAAAGTATTTTGTTTCAATATAAATTGGATGGAAAGGATAAGGAATGGAGTAACCCCACAAAAGCAAGAGTTGCCAGTTATCTGGGCTTAAAACCAGGAAATTACGTTTTCAGGGTTCGGATATATGGAAGTCTGAATACTGCCATTAATAAAGAAAAAAGTATTGCCTTTAAAATCCCTTTTCCTTTTTGGAGAACACTTTCATTTTATATTATTGTTTCGGTTATATTGGTTGCAATGTTTTTAATGTTCACTTTTTTAAGAATAAATAATATTCGTAAAAAGGAAGAAGAGAAAACGAAAATAAATAAAAATTATGCAGCCTTGGAATTCAAAGCTCTTCTGGGCCAAATGAATCCGCATTTTATTTTTAATTGTTTAAATTCTATTAAATTATTTATAGCCACTGACGACAAAATAGCTGCAAATAAATACTTAGGAAAATTTTCAAAATTAATAAGACTCTCTCTCGAACATTCTTCATCCATCTTTATGCAATTAGCAGAGGGGATAAATTTAATTACTCTTTATGTAGAATTAGAACAATTACGTGTGGATCATAATTTTGTTTTTAATTTAAAGATTGATTCCTCATTAGATATCGAAAATATTGAAATCCCGACTATGTTGCTTCAGCCGTATGTTGAAAATGCGATTCATCATGGTTTATGGCCAAAAGGAAAAGATGGAATTTTAAATTTAACATTTGCACTTAAAGAGGACAATTTAATAATAGAGGTTGAAGATAACGGAATAGGAAGAACCCGCTCTTTTGAAATGAAAAACCATTTTTCAGAGAACAGAAAATCAATGGGAATGAGCAATACGGAAGAGCGGATGAAAATTATCAATTACATAAAAAATACAAATATTAGTGTAAAGTATGTCGATAAAATTAATGTAAACAATGAATCGGAAGGAACATTAGTTTATATTTCAATACCTTTATTTTAAAATAATTAATGAGATGCTAAATGCAATTATTGTTGATGATGAAAAAAATGGGAGAGCATTATTGATGCTATTGTTGAAAGAGAATTGTCCCAATGTAAATGTTTTGGATACTGCAGGTTCCGCAGCTAAAGCTTTGGACTTAATTAATAAATTAAATCCTGATTTGGTTTTTTTAGATATTGAAATGCCGGGAGGTTCCGGTTTTGATTTGCTAAGTAAAATTGAAAGTCCTGATTTTTCTGTGATTTTTGTAACTGCGTATGATAAATATGCCGTGAAAGCTTTTAAGTTTTCAGCCATAGATTATCTATTAAAACCTATTGATGAAGAGGAGTTGATCAGAGCTGTAAATGAGGCAGAAAAACATAAAAAAGAAAATTCATTCCCCAGCATCGTAGCATTAAACAAAAACTATAATACGTTGCGTAGTGAAAGCGGGAAATTGGCTCTTACAACGCAAACCGGGCTTGTTTTTATAGAAATAAAAGAGCTGATCAGGTGCGAGGCGGCTGGTAAATACACCAATTGTTATCTTGCCAACCACACTAAAATAATGGTCAGTAAAAATCTGAAAGAATTTGAAGATTTTTTAAGCGAACATAACTTTATCCGTATTCATCATTCACATCTTGTAAATATGGAATATATAAAACAATACTATAGCGGAAGAGGAGGTTATGTCTTAATGAGTGATGGAAGTACTGTTGATGTATCTCAACGAAAAAAAGAAGAGTTTTTGAAACGATTAAATAAAATATAAATTTTTTTTGAACTATTTTAATAGCTTGATTAAGATCTGATCCTTCTCAAATAGAGTAATAAAAAAACAATTTTGAACCCTTAGTTTTTTTTTCTTCAAACTTACCTGCATTGATAATGACGCGGCAGTTTTTGTAATATTAATTTTTGCAAATCAAAAAACTGTTGCTGGGATAGAAAAATAAATCATTTTGTTTTACTTAATTTGTGGCAGTTTAAAAACAGATCAAAAAAGCAGAATGCAACTAATCATTCAGGTTTTGCATCTTAATGTTAACAAAACGCTGTGGATAATTACTCAATTCAATTTTCATATTTCAACTATTTATAGCATATTTGTAGGTGATTATAATTTAATTAATCTAAACCTCACATAGTTTGAAAAAGAGATTTTTACTCCTTATAGGTTTTTTTACCATTACTGTTTTAAATTTGCCTGCGGCAAATCGCTACTGGATAGGTGGCACAGGTAACTGGACCGATCTTTCACATTGGACCTCCACTAGTGGAGGAATTGGTGGTTCTTCTGTTCCAACCTCTAATGATGATGTCTTTTTTGATCAGCATTCGTTTTCTGCTAATCAGCAATCAGTAACAGTTGCTTCTGATGTTTTTTGTCGTAGCATGGATTGGAGCGCTATCAATCAGGAGGTTGCTTTTTCTTCAACAAATTCAAACAACATTTCCGTTTCAGGATCCTATATTTTATCTCCCTTATTAATTAATGATTTTAGAGGCCAAACCAATTTTAATTCAACATTATCAACAAACATTATTAAAACTGCAGGAAGAACAATACTTGGCAATTGGGTGTTTGATGGGATTGCTTTCTGGCAATTGGGAGATGATCTTATTACAGAAAGCCAGGTAATAATTTCGCTTAAAAAAGGAAGTTTAAACTCGAATAGTAAAAAGATTACTTGTGGCTCTTTTATTGGGACGGGTATAGAAAATAGAATGTTGGATCTGGGGCAGTCAGTTGTAACAATAGAAAATTTATGGGATTTTGCAGATAACACCAATTTGAATTTTATAGGTTCTGCTTCAGAACTGATTTTTAAAACACCCAAAATTCAAAACTTTAAATCTGCCGGTTCACTGCAATATGGAACGGTAAGCACTTTTCGTAGTGTTTTATCACATTCTGTTGTAATTACAGAAATTCTCAGCAACAAGTGCGATGGTGAATGTAATGCGATCCTTGTTGCAACAGTTACCGGAGGAACAGGGCCTTATGAATTTCAATGGGGAACCAGCCCGATAACTATACACAATACTGCATCCGCCACAGATACACTTTATAATGTTTGTGAAGGGAGTGCGATCAATCTTTTTGTTGAGGATCAGGGTTCAGGCGATTTTGCTTCTACCTCCTATACCCTGCCTTCCTTTTTAGTTCTGCAAATAGCCGGATTTAATAAAACCAGACCCTCCTGTTTTGGAGGTTGTGATGGTAAAATTATACCAATTGTTGGTGGAGGAACAGCCCCATATAGTTATTCATGGTCACCAGGTGGACAAATAACTTCATCATTGATCAATATATGTGCAGGCACAGATACTCTGGTACTTACAGATACGAACGGATGTGTAACTTCTGCTTATACTACTTTATTGCAACCTACCCCTGTTGTTACCAATGGTACATTTACGAATATCTTATGTAATGGGGTTTGCGATGGAAGTGCTTCTGTTGCCCCAACAGGTGGAACACCACCATACACTTATAGTTGGGCCCCTAACGGTGAAATTACTCCAACGATTTCTAATCTTTGCCCAAACAGTTATACCTGTACCGTTACTGATTCGAAAGGATGCCCAATAGACTATATTGCAACTATTACACAACCCAATTTATTAACTCTGACTCAAACACAAACAAATGTTACTTGCGGTGGATTATGTGATGGTACGGCAACAGCAACAATAACAGGTGGAACTGCGCCCTATACGTATGTTTGGACATGTGGCGGTACGGTTACAACAGCGAGTTTAACAAATAGTGTTGGTGGATTATGTGTGGGCCCTTGTACCGTAACTGTGACTGATGCGAATGGATGTTCAAAAAATATACCTTTTATTATTACTGAGCCACCCATATTAGTTGCCACGGCAACTGGAACAAATATTTCCTGTTTTAATGCTTGTGATGGAACTGCCACTGCTACTGTTACCGGGGGAACCTCAACGTTTACTTATGTTTGGTCTAACGGTCCAATAACCGGGCCTACAAATTCGCTTACAAATACCATTAGTTCTTTATGTGCTTTGACATACACTGTTACTGTTACGGATATTAATGGTTGTAATGATACAGGGGTGGTAATTCTTACACAACCTCCGGTATTGGATGTTGTTGCATCAAAAACAGATGTTAATTGTTCCGGTGCTTGTGACGGAGCAGCAACGGCTACTCCAACAGGTGGTACCGGCCCCTTTACTTATTTCTGGAAAACAGTGCCGGTGCCCCAACAAACATTGCAGACTATTTCGAATTTATGCCCGGGAACCTATACTGTTATTGTTACTGATTTTAACTCCTGTATAGATTCTACCACTGTTACTATTTCTCAACCTACCCCAATTACTACAACAATGACAGGTACAAGTGTCACATGTTTTGGTGCTTGTGATGGTACCGCATTAGGCACCCCTTCCGGAGGCACTCCAAACTATACTTATTCATGGACCGGGCCAGCTATAGGATTACCGGCAGGTAATACAGATCTTATTACAAATTTATGCAATGGAACATATACTTTAGTTGTAACAGATGCCGCTGGTTGTAAAGATACGGCAACAGTAGCGCTTACACAACCTAATCCATTCACTGTAAGTATTACCAACACTCCTATACTTTGTAATGGAAATTGTAATGCAACAGCTTCAACAACTGTTGTTGGTGGTACACCTACTTACACATACGCATGGACTTACTCAGCGGGACCTAATCCTCCTGCTTTATCAACGATCTCTTCTCTATGCGCAGGAACATTCATTGTTACTGTTACCGATTCAAATTCATGTACCGCAAAAGATACGGTTATCATTACTGAACCGACATTGCTTATCGTAAACAGCACGGTTGTGAATGCAACATGTTTTAATACCAATAGTGGTTCTGCGTGTTTGAGTGCCAGTGGTGGAACTCCGACATATACTTATGATTGGGATCCGGGCGGGGAAATAACCGCATGTATCAACAATCAACAGGCCGGAACTTATTCCTATACGGTGACAGATGCAAATAATTGTACAGATACTAATTCAGTAACTATTACAGAGCCTAATATTTTATCAGCGAATCCTTCAGTAATTAATAATTTAACATGTAATAATGTAATTCCTTGCGATGGATCTGCTACCTCTACTCCAACCGGAGGTACTCCTCCATTTACTTATTTATGGAACGATCCTTCAGCTCAAACCACCCAAACAGTTTCTAATCTCTGTATCGGTAACTGGGATGTAACGGTTACAGATTCCAATTCCTGTGTATCAACACAACCCATAATAATTACCCAACCAACACCATTAAGTGCCAATATTAGTAATACCACTTCCAGTTGTGATGTTTGTAATGGTACAGCAACTGTAGTTCCTTCCGGTGGAACTGTAAGCTATACGTATTTATGGGCACCTGCGCCTGGCGGAGGACAGGGCACTGCAACTGCAACAGGTTTATGTTCTAATGTTCTTTATACCTGCACCATTACTGATGCAAATGGTTGTACGGCAACGCGAACAGTCACTATTTCTCAGACAGTAATTATAAGTATCACAACATCCAATGTAACCCTGAGCTGCTTTGGTTCATGTGATGGTGCTGCCACAGCAAATGCTTCAGGTGGTTCAGGCCTTTATGATTATTTTTGGGGACCGGGAAATCCAACCGGTCAGGGAACCGCAACAATAACCAATTTGTGTGCAGGAACTTATTGGGTAACAGTTACAGATACCAGCGGTTGTTTTAATAACGATACAATAATTTTTTCCAATCCTCCTTTATTGGTTGCCTCTGCAACAAGTATTAATCCGACATGTTTTGGTTTGTGTGATGGTACAGCAACAGGAAGTTACGTTGGTGGAACAGGTCCTGTCAGTTATTTATGGACTGATGGTGCTTCACAAACAACCCCAACAGCAACGGCTTTATGCATAGGATCCTATACTCTTACAGTTACTGATTCGATGAATTGTACTGATACCGCCTCGGTTAATCTTACACAACCTCTTGCCATACTTGATAATTATACTTTAATTAACGCTACTTGTATGGTATCCGATGGCAGTATCACTGTTGCTCCAACAGGTGGCTCAGGTGCAGGATACGTTTATGTCTGGACCGGGTCAGCCCCGATAACAGGAGGTGGTACTTCAATTACGAATCTTGCTGCAGGAACTTTTACTCTTGTAATTACTGATGGTTCAGGTTGTAGTTTTACTTTTAATTATATTATCAGTAACACAAATGCACCTTCTCTTGTGATGTCCAGTACCCCAATTACTTGTTTTGGTACATGTGATGGAACTGCTACAGTTGTTGCATCCGGTGGTGCACCCGGGTATTCATACAATTGGACACCTGGCAATCCAACAGGAGACGGCACGGCCACAATTACTTCATTATGTTCAGCCACTTATACTGTTCAGGTTACTGATGGACTAGGTTGTATTACCATTGATACGATCAGTGTTTTAGATCCGGCTTTGGTTTCACCAAATCCAGTTATTGTTAACGAAAGCTGTGGTGGCTCTTGTGATGGAAGCATCACCTTGAATCCATCCGGAGGAACCGGTGCTTATACCTATGCATGGACCGATGGTTTGGGAGCGCCAATGCCGGCAACATCCAGCCAAATAAATTTATGTGCAACATTAAGTCCTTATTCTGTAACAGTTACAGATGTCAATGGCTGTGATTCTGCCCTTGTTATTACTATAATCTCTCCTCCAACTTTAACTGCTACAATTGCATCTACAGATGTGAATTGTTATAATGCGTGTGATGGAACAGCTAAAGTTACACCATCAGGAGGGACTCCTCCATATTCTCACAGCTGGTCACATGGGGCAATTTATATTCTCGATTCTGTAATAAATCTTTGTCCGGGAATATATACAGATACGGTAACAGATTTTAAAGGATGTTCTGTTATTGTAACAGATACAATCACAGAGCCAACACAACTAACAGCTACCTCTTCGCAGGTGAACATTTCATGTTATAATATGTGTGATGGTTCTGCTTCTGTTTTAGCTTCCGGTGGAACTTTATCTTATAGTTATGTATGGAATCCAATTGTGACTACAAATATTGCAGGTGATAGTGCAAGTAGTTTATGTAACGGAACATACAATGTTACTGTCACAGACGGAAATGGTTGTCAGGTTATAGTGGATTCAATCGACATCACCCAGCCTACCCAAATTGTGGTAAATGCCTCCTCCACAAATCCAACCTGTAATTTATCCTGTAATGGAACAGCAATTTCAAATCCTACAGGTGGGTCAGGTGTAGGCTACACTTATTTATGGAATTCAGTTCCGGGCCAACCTACCCAATCTGCAGATTCACTTTGTGCAGGAACGTATAATGTGATCGTTACAGATAATAAGGGTTGTACCAACAATCAAAATGTAACTTTAATTGATCCTGCAGTATTAAATGCAAATGCATTTGTGATAGACCCAACTTGTTATAATTCCTGCAATGGATCAGTCATATCAAATCCCGTTGGTGGAACCCTCCCATACACTTATTCATGGATGCCGGGCGGACAAAGTTCTCAAATTGTTTTAAACGAATGTCCGGGTACTTATACATTGATTGTGACCGATTTGAAGCTGTGTAAAGACACACAAACTGTTGTTGTTACCAACCCTTTACCATTGGATATTATTGTCGGAAGCACACCTGCTACCTGTGGTTTCGCGGATGGTACTATGACCATCACTCCAATTACAGGAACAAGCCCTTATACTTATGTTTGGTCTCCTATACCTCCTCCAATGATTGTTGCAGGACAAAACGCCACACAAATGTACGCGGGAGTTTATTCTATTACAGTTACTGATGCGAGTGGTTGCGATTCTACTTTTGTGGAAACACTCAATAATTCAGGTGGTCCAACCGGTGAAATCGTTTCAACTACCGACCTGGTATGTAATGCTATTTGTAACGGAATTGGTTCTGTCGATACTGTTATTGGTGGCGTAGCTCCATTTACATTTTTATGGAATCCCACTTTTATTGCAAATGATACTGCAACAAATTTATGTGCAGATAGTTATACGGTGACAATAACGGATTCAAACAGTTGTATTCACTTCACAAGCCCGATAATTATTAATGAACCTCCCCCAATTGTTCCCAATGAGGTAATTACCAATGCTGCTTGCAGTACAGTTTGTAACGGCACAATTACGGTATCTCCTACAGGCGGAACAGGTGCCGTTTATACCTATTCATGGGCTCCGGGGAATCCTGCAGGCCAGGGAACGGCAAGCATTACATCTTTGTGTCCCGGATCTTATACATTAACAATAACGGATCTTAGTCTCTGTACCCAGGTGGATACATTTGTTATCGGTCAGGATTCACCGCTGAATGTATCAATAAGTTCAACAAACAGTACCTGTTCTTCTTATTGCAATGGTATGTCGTATGTTACTATTTCTGCGGGGACTTCCCCTTATGCGATCCAGTGGAACGATATTCTCGGACAAGTAAATGATACTGCAACCTCATTATGTGCAGGAACCTACTCAGCACTAATTGTTGATGCTTTAGGTTGTAACACAACCGTAACAGATACAATTACAAATGCTGTTCCGATTATTGCGAATGCAGCAATTACGGATGCAACTTGCGGATCTTGTGACGGGCAGGTTTTAGTATCTCCAACAGGCGGAACGGGTCCATATACTTATGTATGGAGTAATGTTTCAACTACGTTTGATATCGATAGTAATTTATGTGCCGGATTATATACTGTTGATATCACGGATAGTGTGGGTTGTGTGATAAATGTTACTATTCCAATAAGTAATATTGGAGGCCCTGATAGCTCAACGATAGCATCAACCAATGCCGGTTGTTTTGGTGTTTGCGATGGTGCAGTAACAGGAATAGTTCCTTTCGGAGGAACACCTCCATATACTTATTTATGGATACAAAGTGGTGCAACTACCACTACTCTTAATAATCTATGTGCCGGAGTTTATTATGTTCAGATCAAAGATTCATTGGGATGTTCATTGATTGATTCCGTGACAATAACAGAACCAGATCAAATACTGGCTAATCAACAAATAACTGCGGCAACATGTGGAGTTTGTAATGGAAGTATTATCATTGATCCAAGCGGAGGTGTAGGTCCATATACTCCGGTATGGAATATTCCGGTGGTTCCACCTTTAGATACATTAACAAATTTATGTGCAGGGATTTATACAGTTGTAATTACTGATGCCAATGGTTGTGGACAAAATGTAGTTATCCCGGTAAATAATTTTATTGGCCCTATACTTTCAATTACTTCAACTGATGTAACTTGTAACGACTCCTGCAATGGAACAGCAACAGTTACAGTTCTGAGTGGTGTTTTTCCATATGCCTATTCCTGGAATGATGTCTTAGGACAATCCACTCCAACTGCTGATTCACTTTGTCCGGGAACCTATTTCGTACAAGTAACCGGAGCCGATCTCTGTGTGTCAATTATTTCAGCAACAATTACAGAACCTACACCAATAGGATTCAGCGCTGCAAACTTGAATGATCCATTATGTAATGCGGATACCAATGGTACTATTAGTATTTTCTCTTCCGGTGGTGTTCTGCCTTATGCCTATTCATGGACATTCAGTTCAAGTATAACAAATACTGCCACTAATTTGGGTGCAAACACCTACATTACAACAGTTACCGATGCGAATGGTTGTATTGCTACTCAAACTAATACATTAACAGATCCTCCGGTATTAACCATCAGTAATGTTGCAACAGATCCAAGTTGCAGTACAATTTCTGATGGGGTAATTAATATCACTGTTGGAGGAGGCACTTCAGCATATACTTATCAATGGAGTGGCAATTCTTCAGCTATTACAGAAGATTTAACAAGCGTATCAATGGGCACGTATAGTATTACAGTAACAGATTTTAATGGTTGTCAGATTTTGGATACAATAACATTAACTCCTACCATCATTGTAATAGCCAATGCAGGAAATGATACATCTTTCTGTTTGTTAAACCCGGTTACTTTGAATGCAACCGGAAGCACCAATGCAACAAATTATAACTGGTATGTGATTCCGTCAAATGCCTTGGTTGGATCAGGAAATATTATTACTGTTTCGCCTTCCGATACAACGAGTTATTATGTAATTGTAGATAATGGTTTAGGTTGCGCTGATAACGATACAGTTAATACGCTTTCCTATCCTTTACCGGTGGCAAATGCAGGAGCTGATATTATAATATTATCAGGGGCGGGTACCACAATTGGTGGTAATCCTACAGGTCCTGCAGGATCTACTTATTTATGGATCCCTTTGCCGGGTTTGGATAACAGTACCATCGCTAACCCCACAGCAAGCCCAGCATCAACCACTACCTATACTGTGATGGTTACATCATCGCAAGGTTGTGTTTCCAGCGACTCAGTACTGGTTTCTATTTTGCCGAATATCTCATTTGGTAATGGAATTTCTCCTAATGGAGATGGGGTAAATGATGAATGGGAAATTGATTTTATCGAGATGTTCCCCGAAAATACAGTTGAAGTATATAATCGTTGGGGTGAATTGTTATTCCAATCAAAAGGATATACAGAAAAATGGGATGGAACATACAAAGGACAACCATTGCCGGTTGGAACGTATTATTACATTATTAATTTGAATGATCCATTATTCCCTGATGCATATACAGGACCAATTACCATTATGAGATAAATCGAATTGAAATGTTATACGAACATAAAAAAAAATAACGTGAAAAAAATTTTAATCATCCTGTTGGTTGTTTTAAGTTTTTCGAAACTTGATGCGCAACAATTACCGCAATATAGCAATTACATGATCAATGATTTTGTAATGAATCCGGCTATTGCAGGGAGCAATTCCTATTTCGAAGGAAAGTCCAATAATCGTTATCAGTGGGTTGGACTTACGGATGCTCCACGCACCTACATCTTAAGTGTTAATGGACCTACCAAAGCTTACAACATGGGCTTAGGTGGAATATTATTTACTGATATTGTTGGACCTACACGTAGAACAGGTTTTTATTTATCGTATGCATACCATTTGAAAGTTTCTGAAAAAATAAAGGTATCCATGGGGATTTCAGGTGGTATCTTACAATTTATGGTAGATGGCTCAAAAATAAACCTCCATACACCGAATGATATAGCGATTAGTAGTGGTGTACAATCGGTAGTAATTCCAGATTTTGGTGCAGGCTTATATGCTTATTCGGCTGACCATAAATGGTATTTTGGTGTAAGTGTTCCACAGGTGATGCAAAATCAGATCAAATTTTTTGATTATAAAACGTCATCATTAAATAAATTAGCCACACATATTTATTCAACTGCCGGATATAAATTTAATGTTGGTGCTAATTTTAAAATTGAACCTTCATTTTGTGTAAAATATGTAAATCCTGCACCTTTGCAGTTCGATCTGGGATTACGTGCAATATACAAAGACAAAATCTGGATCGGTTCTGCGTTCCGTTATTTGGATGCTGTTTCAGCAATGATAGGTTATACCATGCAGGAAAATATTACGTTTGCTTATTCGTATGATTTTACAACAAGCGCCATAAAAAAATACAGCACTGGAACCCATGAGCTAATGATTGGAATTAAATTTCATAAACAACCTGAAAAAGAATCAAGTGCTAAAATAAAATAAAAAAAATCTTTGAGTAAATTGAAATCCCGGATAGCTTCTTATTCGGGATTTTTTTATTTCTTTGTCGAATGAAAAAGAATACATTCTTATTATATACAATTGTTGTATTGATTTCGAGCAATGCTTTTGCTCAACCTTATGTTGATGTTGTTAGTTTTAATTATCAAACATTTTCTTCAACTTATAAAAACAACACCAACTGGAAAAATAAAACGGATAATTATTTCCTCAATTTTTTTCTGCCCAAAGTATTTAAAAACGGAAACACGTTGTTGATTCGTTTAAACACTGAAAATATCCATTCTGATTTTTTAACCTCTCCGGCCTATTCGTATGAATTATCAAGTATCTCATTGCCATTGGGCTTCAAGTTTGTAACAAAAAATAAAAAATGGGAAACAATTGTTATTGGAATACCAAAAATAGCCGGTGATTTTAGAGATAAGGTGGACGAACATGATTTTCAATATGGAGGGATTTTTCTACAGCATTTTGTTCCGAATGATAAGCTGAAATTAAAATTAGGATTGTATTATAATCGGGAAGCATTTGGTGATTTCTGGATACCCCTTGTGGGCATTGATTGGAAAGCCAGCGAACGATTTAGTATGTATGGTGTTTTGCCAAGCAATTACAGACTGGAATATATCCTCGTGAAAAATAAAATGTATGCAGGTATAAATTTTAAATCATTTACACGATCATTCCGTTTATCAAAAACACAAGAGTATGATTATGTGAGGTATAATGAATTGCAGCTGAAATTATTTTTAGATTGTTTTGTCTATAAAAAGGTTTTGATGTTTGCTGAACTTGGTTATTCACTAGGAGAAAACCCATTGCAATTTAATTACAATACGAAAACTGAAACAATACAAAACCCTGTTTATACACCAATGAAAAACTATCCGGTTTTTAATATTGGGATCGCCTATCGTATCCGGCTTGATCTGGAAAAGAAGGATTAGCAATTTAAGCGAATAATAAGCAGTGATAAAAAAGAACCAAAATATTTGCATTCACATTTCGATCGTAAGGAGAATTCTTTCTGTTAAACGATTTTATCGAAATTTCTCTCTTTGTTCGAAATGATCTAGTATAATAAATAAACCCCAAAAAAAATGAGCAAAAAAAGAAAAATCAGTTATGTGCTTTTAGCAATTCTTATTCTAATTCAATTTATTCGTCCATCAGAAAATACCGGTAAAACAATTGGCGAAAACAGCGTTGTAACCACAGCAGAGGTTAATGAAATTTTGCAAAAGTCTTGCTTTGATTGCCATTCAAATAATACCGAATACCCCTGGTATTGTAACATTCAGCCAATTGGATGGTGGACAGCTCATCATGTGAATGAAGGAAAGGAAGAACTCAATTTTTCTGAATTCAATTCTTATACTTTAAAACGAAAATTAAAAAAATTAAAAGAAATTAAAGAACAGCTCGATGAAAATGAAATGCCTTTAAGCTCCTATACGTTTATTCATTCCGATGCAAAGCTAAGTTCCAATGATAAAAATTTACTTCTGAAATGGGTAAATGATACAAAAGATAAATTAGTGGACACTATTCCGCATTAAAGTTAGAACCCATTACATTCATTGAACTTTAACTGTTTTTTCGAAAATATTTTTTCGTCAAATTGAAAAACAAATTTGCTTACCTTTACAAATCAATAAAATAATCTGAAAAAATAGGAGATAATAAAAATGAGTATTACAAAAGAACAAGTATTAGAAGCACTTAAAAATGTAGAAGATCCGGATTTGAAAAAAGATCTGGTAACCTTAGGTATGATTCGTGATTTAGAAGTTTCCGGTAAAAGTGTGATGTTTACCGTAATGCTTACAACACCTGCTTGTCCAATGAAAGATATGATTCACAAGGCCTGTGTAAATGCCGTTTTATATTATGTGGATAAAGAAGCGAACGTGATTGTAAACATGTCCTCAGAAGTAACTGCACGAAAAAATAGTGGAGCTACATTAGCAAAAGTGAAAAATATTATTGCTGTTGCTTCCGGAAAAGGAGGCGTGGGAAAATCAACGGTTGCTTCTAATTTAGCGGTGGCACTGGCAATGCAAGGTGCAAAAGTTGGCTTGGTTGATGCGGATATTTATGGCCCATCACAAACGATCATGTTTGATGTGGTAAATGAAAAACCTCAACAAAGAGAAGTGGATGGAGAAAACAAAATGGTGCCTGTTGAAAGTTACGGAGTAAAACTTCTTTCTATTGGCTTTTTTGCAGATCCTTCACAAGCAATTGTTTGGCGCGGGCCAATGGCTGCAAAAGCACTTACACAAATGCTGATGGATGCTGATTGGGGCGAACTGGATTATATGATAATTGATTTGCCTCCGGGAACCGGAGATATCCATTTATCATTAGTGGGTGCTGTACCATTAAACGGGGTAGTGATCGTAAGTACACCGCAAAATGTCGCTTTAGCGGATGCTCAAAAAGGTGTTGGAATGTTTCAAATGGAAAAAATAAATGTTCCTGTTTTAGGAATTGTAGAAAACATGGCTTATTTCACTCCTGCGGAATTACCAAACAATAAATATTATATTTTTGGTAAAGATGGAGCTAAAAAACTGGCAGAAAAACTAGGTGTTCCATTATTAGGGGAAATTCCATTGGTGCAAAGTATTTGTGAAGCCGGTGATGCCGGTCGTCCTGCTGTATTGCAGGAGAACACACCTCAAGCTATTGCATTTATGGATCTTGCCAAAAAAGTTGCACAGCAAGTATCAATTGTGAATGCACAACGTAAAGTAGAAAAACAAACTGAAACAATTATTTAATAAACTCCGAAAAAAAATGAATAAAAAAAGTGAATTGCACGCAAAAGTAGAAGAGGTGTTAGATCAAATTCGGCCCTATTTGCAGGCTGATGGGGGCAATGTTACTTTAGTGGAGATTACAAAAGATAATATTGTGAGAGTGGAATTACAAGGAGCTTGTAAATCCTGTTCGATGAGTTTGATGACATTAAAATCAGGTATCGAAGAAACAATAAAGCGCGCATTGCCTGAAATAACTTCAGTGGAAGCAATTAATTTACCGGCAATGGTATAGTGTTTTTAGCATAAGCTTGGTGATGAGAATTTTTATTTTTAGAAATATTTTAATGACATTTTTCAAATGAAAAAACTGCTTCAGTTTGTTGTATTTTTTAATTTCTTATTTTTAATTACCTACTGTACACCAAAATTAGATATTCCGGAGCCAAGTGCCGGAGATGCAAATTTCTCTAAAACAATAGCTGTCGGAGGAAACTTTATGGCCGGTTACCAGGATGGGGCCTTGTATCAAAAAGGACAAGAACTTTCGATTCCTGCTTTACTTGCCAGGCAATTTAAACTGGTTGGCGGACCATTATTTAATCAAGCCTTAATGCCGGATAATAATGGACTTGGGCTCAACAGTAAAGTTTGGGAAAGTTGGTTTGTCGCAGCAAGCCATTTGGGTTATAAGACAGATTGTAAAGGTGTTTCTTCCTTATCGCCATTAAAAAATAATATTCCCGTTTCATCGGCAACGCCTTATTTAACCGGTGTAGCAGGTAACAGTATTCAGAACCTGGCGGTTCCTTTTGCCAACATTTCAGATTATTTTAACCCTGCTTTTGGAACTGCTTTTTCTACCACAGGAAATAAAAATCCATATTATAATCGTTTTGCAAGTTATCCCGGAGTATCTACAATTTATGCCGATGCGAAGGCTCAAAATGCTACCTTCATAACTGCCTGGTTAGGGATGGAAGATATTTATAATTATGCTTCTTCTGGTGGTACAAGTGCTGCAATTCCTTCTGCTGCAAGTTTTAGCACCTATTTAGATACACTGTTAGGTGGATTGACTGCAAATGGTGCAAAAGGGGTGATCGCAACTATTCCTGATTTCAGAAGCTTCCCGTATTATACATTAATTGCATGGGATAATGCCGATTTGAGACAAGCACAAGCCGATTCGTTAAATGATTTTTATACACTGGGCGGATTACCACAAATATTTTTTAAAAAAGGCCGTAATGGATTTGTGATCGATGATTTGAATGCTTCCGGAGGAGTAAGACAGTTACATGCCGGAGAATACATTACTTTATCGGTTCCAATTGATTCCATGAAATGTTATAACTATGGTTTGATGTTCCAAACCATCAATAACCGTTATGCATTAGATAGCTCAGAAATTGCTCAAATTGATCGTGCAATTGCCGCTTACAATTCGGTAATTGCACAAAAGGCTGCTCAATATAATTTGGCATTGGTGGACATGCACTCCTATTTTAATTCGGTTAAAGCAGGAATAAAATGGAACGGTGCTGATTTTAATGCCGAATTTGTTAGTGGTGGATTTTATAGTTTAGATGGCTATCATCCGAATCAAAAAGGATATGCGTTGATCGCAAATGAATTTATTAAAGCAATCAATACTAAATATAATGCTGTGATACCTACATTTACTTGTGTTGAATGTGATGGTGTTTTGTTTCCATAAGTATTTTCAACCATCATTGTGAGGTCAGTTCGAGTGTTTTTCTTTTTTTGAAAAACGGTTCGAGAACGTGTGAAGGTTCCTTCTATACTTCTCGATACTCTCCCGGAGTTTATCCTAAGCAAAGTCGAAGAGGTGGAACCTTTACTGTTCGAAACTATGTAAGTTTTTGTCTTTTGTTCTTTTTGCTTGATCAAAAAGAACGAAAAAATCAAGAACAAACGATTGCTCCACACCGGCAACTCGGCATCGCGTTTGTTCAAGCCTTACCCGCTCTACCAAATTAAATTTTGCACAAAGAAAATTAGCTGCGGTGCGGCTGACGTCCACAAAAAGTGCGGGGCTGAACGTTAAGAAAAAGTTCAGCGAACTTTTTTAGTGAAAGAGCCGGCATGAAGGGTTAGCCAAGTTTCGTGGAGATATGGCGTAAGGCTTTTGTGGGTAAAACGAAGACTTGGGGTTGGTTTTTGTGGTGGCTTTTCTTTGTTACTTTCTTTTTGCGGCAGAAAAAGAAAGTAAAAGAGAAAATGTTTCAAACAGTTATGGGGTGGAACTCGTTTGAAGGTGCGTAGTCAGTTCGAGTATTTTTCTTTTTTTGAAAAATGGTTCGAGAACGTGTGAAGGCGATTTATATGTTTAAAACTGCCGTTCACATCAAAAACTAAGTATTCTGGAAATTTGATGTAAAAAATTTATAATAAATTATTACATTTGAAGGCCTTAAGAAATAAGGCATTTTTTATTTTTAAATATTTTGAAATGAAATTAATTAAAATTTTTATTCTTTCTTTTTGTCTGTTTATTATCGATTCTTCCTTTGCACAACAATCAACAGGTACGATCAGAGGGTTTGTTTATCTGAAAGATTCCGGTGAACCTGTTTTGTTTACGAATGTTATTTTGAAAGGAACAACAATGGGTATTGCAACCGATGTAAATGGTTTTTTCTCTATTTCTAAAGTTCCTCCTGGTAACTATTCCATTATTATTACTTCAGCACTTGGATACGATACATTGCAGGAAGCCGTGAGTGTGAAAGCAAATGAAATAATAAGCAAAAAATTATATTTAACAAAATCTGCAATTAAATTAAAAGGCGTTGAAATATCAGCTGTGCAGGAAGCAAAAGAAACAGAGACACAAGTATCAGTAAATAAAATTGATCCGATAATTATAAAAAAATTACCATCCGTTGGTGGAGAGCCTGATCTTGCGCAATATTTACAAGTGTTGCCGGGTGTTATTTTTACTGGCGACCAGGGTGGTCAATTATATATCCGTGGTGGTTCGCCTATTCAAAATAAAGTATTACTTGATGGTATGATCGTTTATAATCCCTTCCATTCCATTGGTTTGTTTTCGGTATTTGATGCGGATATTATTCGTAATGCTGATGTATATAGTGGTGGCTTTGGTGCCGAATACGGTGGACGTATTTCATCCATCATGGACATCACCACACGTGATGGAAATAAAAAACGTGTTTCCGGTAAAGTTGCCGCAAGTCCTTTTGGAGCAAAAGTAATTTTAGAAGGGCCGATCAAAAAATATAAAGAGGGAGGGAAAGGAACTTCTTCATTTATTTTTTCTGCAAAAACATCGTATTTACCAACCACTTCTAAAGTTCTATATTCCTATGTAGATAAAGATGGATTACCATTTAGTTTTAACGATTATTATGGAAAAGTTTCGTTCAATTCAAACAATGGAAGTAAATTAAATTTATTCGGATTTAACTTTAACGACAAGGTAAATTATCAGTCCTTGCAAACCATGAATTGGAATTCGTATGGTGGAGGAGGAAATTTTTTGCTGGTTCCACAAAACTCACCCATCATTGTTAATGGAAATTTTGCCTATTCACAATACAGCATTTTGCTTAAACCGGAAGGTGAAAAAGAAAAGAGCAGCAAAATAAAAGGATTTAATATGGGAATAGGGTTTTCCTATTTTATGGGTAAAAATGAGTTAAATTATGGAATCGATATTAATGGTTTCCGAACCGATTTTGATTTTTACAATTCGTTGAATCGTCATATTTCTCAATCAGAAAACACTACAGAAATAGGAGGATATGTAAAATATAAATGGATCTCGAAACGCAAAAAAATATTGCTTGAGCCAAGTTTCAGAGTACAATATTATGCATCGCTATCTGAATTTTCTCCTGAACCCCGCTTGAATCTGAAGTGGAATATTGCCCATAAAGTTCGTTTTAAATTTGCAACAGGAATGTATTCTCAAAATCTTATTGCTGCTAATTCTGATAAGGATGTGGTCAATTTATTTTATGGATTTCTTTCCGGTTCCGATAATTTACCAAGTGAATACATTGACCAGAACGGTAAAACTCAGGATGTAAAAACTCATTTACAAAAAGCAATTCATTATGTTGGAGGTTTTGAATTTGATATCACCAAACATATTGATTTGAATATCGAAGCTTATCTCAAAGATTTTACACAGCTTACCAATCTGAACGGCAACAAACTATATGAAGATTCGCCCGGTAACGCGGCCAAGCCGGATGCATTAAAAAAAGATTTTATAATTGAAACAGGTAAAGCGAAAGGTATAGATGTTGTTTTAAAATATGATTACAAACGACTTTATATCTGGATGGTTTATTCTCTTGGCTACGTTACCCGTTATGATGGCGGTAACCTGGATGCAACCGGAAAACCAAGAGCGTATCGTCCGCATTACGATCGCAGGCACAATGCTAATATTGTTGTAGCTTATACTTTTGGTAAAAATCTTAATTGGGAATTTGGCGCACGATGGAATGTTGGTTCAGGATTCCCTTTCAAACCTACAGGTGGTTTTTATGAGGATGTAAATTTCTCCGGAGGTATTACTACAAATTATACAACCACAAATGGAGACCTTAATTATTTCTTTGATAATAGCCAGGTAAAAGAATTGCCTTGGTATCACCGTTTGGATGTAAACATTAAACGTACGTTTCAGTTTTTTGAAAATACAAAACTGGAAGCAGCAATTGGAGCTACCAATGTATATAGTCGTAAAAATGTATTTTATTTTGATCGTATCAGATATGCGCGTGTAGATCAATTACCAATATTACCAACTATTAGTTTTGTGTTGACGTTTTAAAATTTATTTTTATAAATTGAAATAAAAAACACAGCAATTTTTAGCTGTGTTTTTTTTGTTCCGGAATGTTTGAGTTTACGCTTAGCATACTTTAATGAAATGGTTTTAAAAAGAGCATAATTGTGCATTTTTTTGCATATTTTTGATAACATAAAAGTTCTTTGAAATGTGCGTTACTCTTTTAATTGAAGCGGAGTGCCGTTATAATACCTTCGGTGCAGTTATGCCGGGACGCTCTTGGCCTACACAAACCGCTGCTGACAATACAAGCGCGGGCACTAAGCCTTATCGTTACGGATTTAATGGTAAAGAAAGTGACTTTGAAATAAAGGATATCGGTGGTAGTAGTTATGATTATGGAGCAAGGATGTATGACCCAAGATTAGGTAGATGGTTGGCTACTGACCCCTTTGCAGCGAAATATCCGAGTATGTCTCCTTATGTTTTTGGTGCAAATAATCCAATTTTATTCATTGACCCTGACGGAAAAACTATTATTATAACAGGTACAGCTGATTATACAACAAAGACTTTTGCCGTATTACAATCACTCACTAATGAGAAACTTGTACTCCTTTCGAATGGTACTGTAATACAAGCAAATAAACTACCGCCTTTTTGTGATAAAAGTTCCATTCAAGCATTTGGTAGTCCTGTTGTTATACCTGAAAGGAATACATCCAAACCAGAAGGGACAAGTTTAGTTAATGAAGTAATAAATTCTAATCATGTTGTTACAATCGAAGACGCAAAAGCTCCTGATTATGGTAATCATACTTTTCCAAACTCATTTGATGCTCAAGAACCTGGTGTTGGTGATGGCTCAAGAATAGAATTCGACCATTATGATGATGATGGAGGTTTTGACGTAAACTTAGACAGAACACGTCCAATTAGAATTGCATTAGCCCATGAATTATTGCATGCAAGAAGGTCTATAAGAGGATTGTTTGCCTCAAACAAAATAGATTCAAAAGATTCAAAAGGTCGAATTCATAAAAGTAATATACTTCCAAATGCTAAAGACCCAGATAATGGTGGGGAAAAAGGAAGACTCACAAAGGAAGAGGTTGAAATTAGGAAGGAAGAAAATAAAATAAGAGACGAGCAAAATGTTCCAGATAGATTAATACCCCAAGTAACCGATGAAAAATAAAAACATCAATTTAATTCTATTTTTTTTAATTACATACACTTCATGTAATACTCCTAACAAAGAAAAGGATGAAGTATATGAAATTAAAAATTTATATTCAGATAGTTTAATAAATATTTGGAACGAAAAAACAATTGAGTCCTTTAAAAAATCCAATCTTATTAATACAAATAATTATAACTTATTCAATAATTATGGAACTAAAGAGAGATTGGTATTTATGGGTTTTCTTTGCACTCAACTCGAACAAAATAAATTTGTTAGAAAGGTTTATGTCTTAGAAATGGAAATATCGGGAGAGGTAAATACTAAAATTAATTACTTATTTTTTAATGGATTAACCTCTGATACTGTATGTATATATAAAAAAACAGACCATTGGGCGTTACTGAAAAAAGAACAGTTTGATATAACAAAACTTGAAAATTTTTTCGAACAAAACCCCACTACTCAAAATTGCCCAGAGGATAAATATAAACCTAACCTTAATCCTAGTGGAATTATCACATTAATAAATAAAAAAAATATTGAATCTAAAGTTTTTATTCATTTTTGTGACCATCATTTAGAAGAATTTTCTTCTATTGTTGGTAATCCCCGTTAGTCGTAGGGTGGTAAATAAAAAAATAATGTGTTAAGCGGAGCGTCACGCTCCGTTTTTTTAAACCGGCATCTTGCAGCAAAAAGTGTAAGATTTTTGATTACGTTTACAACACAGTTCTTTGAATAAAAATGAGAGTAAAAGTTGGTATTCCTTTGGTGCAGTTATGCCGGGACGCTCTTGGCCTACACAAACCGCTGCTGACAATACAAGCGCGGGCACTAAGCCTTATCGTTACGGATTTAATGGTAAAGAAAGTGACTTTGAAATAAAGGATATCGGTGGTAGTAGTTATGATTATGGATTTAGGATTTATGACCCCAGGTTAGGTAGATTTTTAAGTGTTGACCCATTATTCGAATCGTATCCCGCATTGACACCCTACCAGTTTGCTTCAAATAGGCCTATTGATGGTATTGATATAGACGGTTTAGAATATCATCAAAATTCTCGACCAGGTGAAATGGTAAACGGATTCCTCACTCCTGCAAAGGATAATGCAGCATTTGCTTTAACTGAGCAGCAGGTATTAGCTGCTTTGTCAAAAAAAGTACCACCACCACCACCGCCTACAAACCAATTTCAGAATGCAGCAATTGGTGTGGGAGGGGTACAAGCAACTAAAGAATATCAAATGTTTAATTATAATGCACCGGTAATAGTGCCAGGTTATGGGTTGGCGGAAGCATATGGAGAATACAAGAAAACAGGGCAGGTATCTTATACTAACATTGGTTTAGGAATATTATCTATACTACCTGCAAAAGCGTTAGGTCCAATAGGGAAATTAATTGGTAAGGGAGGGCAATATTTACTTAAAGGTGCTGGGAAATTAGGAAAATGTAAAGAGTTTGCTGGAGATTTTATGAAAAAAATGGCTCCAACATTAATGGAAAATGGTGCCACTGTTACTCAAAAGGAACTTCAGACATTTTCTTATGGAATTGAACAGAATGGCAAAAGTGTGGGAACAAATGGCTATCACACAATAGTTGAAATTGTAAAAGACAGTCAGACATATATTGTAGACAATTTAAATCCAAGCTCTACAGGAGTTTTAAAAGAAGACTTTATTAAAACACTTGAAGTTGTTGATCCAGTAACAGGAGGACTACGAAAGGGAGAAGCGGCTTATTCTTTATTTAAAGAAGTTAAAAAATAATAAAAATATGAAATTTAATGATAGAATGAATGATTTGTGTTACAAACCAAGTTTATTTGGAGTTACTTCATCGGAAGATATTTATTGGTATTCTGTGGGATATAGCTTTGTAGAAAGAAATTATGGAAAAGTAAATATGGAAACAAATCATATTCTTAGTAAATTTCAAAATTTTATTCTATCAAAATATAATGTCTCTTCTTTTCTGAATTGGGGGATTTTGATAAGAGGAATTGCAATAAGTGATTCAAAGTCGATTGCACTTTTTAAAGAGTTATTTAACAATGTTAAAATAGAAGAGACTCCATTTAATAATTTTTGCTCTTACAATAAAGAACAAATTGAAAGAAAAATTACATTTAAGGATTTGCTTCAAAATATTATCGCCGAAACAAATATTAATAATATACTTCAACTTCAAATGTTTCTTTTAGGCTTTGAACTAGCTTATATCGATTTTCAAATTGAGGATAATGAGTTTAATTGGTTTCGCAAAAATAAAGTGCATTTAAATGAAAGTATTTTGGAGGAACTTGAACTGCCATTATATTTAAATAGTGAGCTACAATTATTCGCAAGATTTTATCCAACTCCGCTGGAGGCAATTGATTTTTTTATTAAGAGGGCGTTAGCTCTATACTATGTGGACAATAAAGGTTTGCACTAAATAGTAAGCCCATATAATGCTCGTTGACACTATAGGTGATAGGTAGTCCAGTAGGCACTATAGATGGCAGACGCTAAGATTAAGCGTTGGCAAAGTGTATCAGGTCTTAGTGACTTTTGTTACCTGTAAGCTGCGCTTACAAAATGCTGTAAATGTTCTTTGAAAAGATTGTTCTTCCTTTGGCTCGCCCATGCCCGGCAGGAGTTACACAAGTTCTACCGGATATCGTTACGGATTTAATGGAAAAGAAAGTGATTTTGAAGTTAAGAATATTGCGCTTTAATTAATTTTATAAATTATGCTTTAATTTGAGTGCTTTTTTCTATTTGTAAGCAGAACTTATATGTAAAAAGTCACACAACCCTACCGAGACCTTCCGTCTATTGTGCCTGCCGGGCCTTTATTTACATGACTTTTTTTATTCTAATAATGATTGTATCTTTCTTGTAATTCTCCAATTGTAATAACCTTTGATTAATATCTTGTATCCACTTTTCCTGCATTTCCTTATTGACAGAATGCCCTGTCTCTTCATCATATTGCTTTTGCTCATTCTCCATTAGAGTCTTGTTTTTCTGATATATTTTTTCTACCTTTTTACTATAATTTTTTTTTGTAATTTTTTCTTCTGTAATTTCTTTCCTGATCATTCTCGCATAAATCTCTCCAATATCGAAGTGCCCATTCTCATGGGCTCGTGTATACTCATTTTGATAGTCCTTTAGCATCCATGACTTATGTTTGTCAAAATAGTCATTTAGAATGATTTTAATAACACTATCTCCATCTAAAGATATTTTGTAGTTAAATCCTATGTAGGACAAAGCCTTAATACTTCCCTTCCCCTTATTCATAGACCTAAAATCTGAAATTTTTAGTTTAGTGGTATCATTCCAAATAATATAACTCTTCGGATAAGAAATTTGAGACATTAACTCGGAAGGTGAAAATGAAATATAGCTCATGTATAAAACTGTATATATCAATAATTTCTTTTTCATACTTTGTATTGTGAGGAAGGATTAGGGCGTTTTTTTTATTGTTCCATCTATTGTAATAGATTGATTACTTTCATTATCATTAAGATATTTAATCTCCACAGGCACATTATATTTTGATTTTAATTCACCTTGTAGTTTACTAAGATTATTATCTCTTGCTATTTTCCAGCTACTTTCAGTTTTATTGTTTTTATCACTTTGTTTGCCAGTCACAATTATTGTCATCTTTTCTAATGATTCAGTAGTAGGATCTAACTGATTTAATGCTTGGTCTATTGAACTTTTAATAGGCTTTGTATCATCAACATCAGGTGATCCTGTTCCAGCAAGTGTCAAATCATATTGATCCTTTGGAGTAGGAGGGGTTTCTTCTTTAGTCGGTTTTTCCGGTTTATCATTGTTGAGAACCGGTTTGTCTTTAGGCTCGTCCTTAAATGGGAATTCACTTTCGTCTTTATGAGTTTCTCCACTTGTTTTTTGTTTACTGTTATCAAAACTAAGATTTTTGAAATACTTTCCTCTTAATCCGCCAAATAAACTAACAAGTCCACCTCCTTCAAGATTAGCCCTTCGTACTTTATTTAGACGTTTTGCTTTTTCTAATCCATCTAAATCTATAAAGTTAATCGGATCGTTTTCTGCAAAGGCATAAGTTGAGTTCCACGAGTAATCTTTAAATAACGGGTCAACCGATAAGAACTTTCCTAACCTAGGGTCATAAATTCGCATGCCATAGTCTTGTTGTGAGCCCCCAATATTCTTAACTTCAAAATCACTTTCTTTACCGTTGAAACCATAACGATAAGGCTTAGTGCCAGCGCTTGTGTTGTCAGCAGCGGTTTGTGTAGGCCAAGTGCGTCCCGGCATAACTGCACCGAAGGTATTATAACGGCACTCCGCTTCAATTAAAAGCGTAACGCACATTTCAAAGAACTTTTATGTTATCAAAAATATGCAAAAAAATGCATAATTAGGCTTTTTTGTTTTTTTGTAAAAAGCCCTGCATAACATACCTTCAGCATCTGTAAATTAAAACCTGCTGAGGCAAGCATGCAGGGCATTTTGTTATTTTTGAAGAGATGTTTTGTTTGCAAATGCGGCAGCTATATGTGAACAATCCTTTGCAGCTATTCTTGCATATGCTTTTTCCAATTCTTCATCCAAAAATCCATCTGAATAGTTTACATAACGATAAAATGACGTACTGTTTGCTTTGTGTCCGGAAATGATCCTCACATTTGTTTCATTCATTCCCATTCGCAACAAAGTTGTTATTGCGGTCCGTCTCATGGAGTGTGATGCTATCAGATCACAAAAACGATAGTAGGTTTTTTTATCATCCTTAAATTTCTCAAAATGTTTCCCTCTTTTACTTCGCGTTACTTCAATCTCTTCGGTCCATCCTGCAAGCAAAGCAATTTTTTTAATGGCAATATTAAAATTTACATTCGAAATTGGTGGAAATAAAGTCAGTTTTCTGCGTTTGTATTTTAAAAGAATTTCTTTTGCAAAATCAGGTAGATATACCCTGGCACGATGATTTGTTTTTTGAGAAGTGGTACATAAATACACATTTTTATTAATGTATTCGATGTTGGTTCTGTTGGCTTTCATCAGATCACCAAAACGTAAAGCAGTGATACACCCAAAAACAAAAATATCTTTCATTACTCTTAACCTTTTAGGTAAACTGTTTTCAAACTCCTTATTATAAATTAAAAAGTTTAATCGTTCAGGTATTAATACTAACACAGGAGTTTCCTCACTTGTAACATAAAATCGTTTGTAATAATGACCTGGTGAGGGATCCATTTCATTGTTCTGATAATTAAAAAAAGCGCGAAGCAGTTTCATTTGGGTGCCTACATAATTATCGTACAAATTACATTTGTAGTATAGGTACTCTGTAAAAGAAAAACAAAAACGTTTCCAATAATTCCGTTCTGTTTTTCGCGCCCTTATTGTTCTTAGTTGTTCGTAATCCCTGATACGAAGAACAATTCCTTTTTCCTTTGAAAAATTTGTTAAATTCCTTTTCAAAGCAAGATAATTTTCAATGGTTGTTTTTCTGATTATGCGTCCATCTTTTTGGACGCGTTTCCCGCTTTTCATTTCATCGATGAAATGTTGATACAGCGGAAGTAATTCATAGCTGTTTTTTTTCTCATGGTGTTTTTAACACAAAGTACCGGAAAAGAATAGGATTTTTTATTTGTGCCGATAACACCAACATAAGCGTTAACCGTCCCTTATATAATTAAAAACTAATTAGCGTTGGGTATAGCGCCCCGCTACGTCCCTTTTTAACAAGGCTTCCAGCCTTAATCCATCAAATTGTTAATTCATTCGATCAATTTTAATTTCGGCAAGATGCCGGTTAAATAAAAGCGTAGCGGAACGCAACGCTTAACAACAGTTGTGCCTCATAAATCCATCTTCCAATAATGCTTTCCGCTTATCTATAAAAAATATTTTCCTCCTTCTTATGGAATATTAATAAATGTTACATCTAATAGATGAAAAATTTAAAAGGATTTAAAATCCGGCAGATAAAATAAATTTAAAATATTTATGGAATCAAAATAAATGTTGCATCTGAAGAATAGAAATTTGAAAAATTAAATAAAATTCAATCAAATACGATTACCGGAAGAATCAAATTGAATAAAATGTCAGAGAATTCAAATTGTTTTGATTGTAATTCAAATAATAATAAAGGAAATTCAAATTGTAGTAAAGGAAATTCAAGCAGTTGTAAAAGGAATTCAAATAATAATAAAGGAAATTCAAATAGTTTAAGTGAAATTCAAATAGTAATAAAGAAAATTCTAATAATAGTAAAAGGAATTCAAATTGTTTAAAAGGAATTCAAATTATAGTAAATGGAATTCAAATTGTTTAAAAAGAATTAAAATAGTCCGATAGAAAATTCAAATAATCGTAAATAAATCAAATTATGTAAAAAAAATTACTCGCTTCGATTGCAAATGTTAAACACGCCTCAACCCGTTTGGTATAATGTATGTAGATCAACATATTTTAACAAACGGGCAGGCATAAAAAAAAACCAAAAAAAATATGAAAGCAAAAGTGAGTTTAAAATTGTCGAAACTTTCAGGTTCCGAAAAAATTGAAAAAGGTCGTCACATGGTGACTTCCATGACAGGTAATAGTAATTTTACTACGCCTTTTCCAACATTGGCAAATGTAACCACAGCCATCAATGCCTATGAAACAGCATACAATGCTGCACAAGGTGGTGGAACAGTATTAACAGCTTACATGCATGATAAAGAAGTGTTGCTGGATAATATATTAACCCAACTGGGCCATTATGTTGAATCATCTGCTAATGGAATTGAGTCCGCTATTTTAAGTGCAGGTATGGATATAAAAGGAAAAGGTGGAAATCGTTCCGTAGGATTTACTGCTGCTCCCGGAAAAGTTTCTGGTGATGTCATATTACATGCCAAAGCTATTGGAAGTAGGGGCGCTTTTATCTTTGAGAAAACAGGGGATGTTTTAGCAGATGGCACAAAAGCTATTGATTCATCCGGCTGGCAGGAAATAGGAGTGAGTCTGAAAGCAAATTTTACTGTAAGTAATTTAATAGTAGGACTTAGATATTGGTTCCGGTATGCTGCAGTAACCAAAGATGGACAAAGTTCCTGGAGCGATCCGATAAGTATTATTGTAAGTTTATAATGAAAAAATCCCGCAACGTTGCGGGATTTTTTTTGATTTAAAAATATTTTATTTTTTAGAAGCTGTTTAAATTTTACGAAAAAATCTTATTAGGGTATTTTTAACCATTCTGTCATTTCGACCAGAGGGAGAAATCTCATTTTCATCTTAATTTTATTGAGATTTCTCCCGGAGTTTATCCTGAGCAAAGTCGAAGGAGTCGACATATAATATATTTTTCTTAAAATTTAAACAGACTCTTTTTCCCCATCCATCATTTGATCCATTTATAATTTTTATTCCAGACATTAAATTTCTCCACTTTATCAGAATTGGTTTTTAACCATTTGGCGTTATTTTGATCATTACCTCTGATGTTATTAATAGTGTTGGAAAAAGTTTCGAGATGTCCGTTCTCAATTAAATTTGAATAATATGGTAAATAATAATCCCAAAATACTTTTTCCTCCTGCTTAATTTCATTCGTATTCTTTTTGCAAATTTTACTTAATTCGGATTCAAATATTTCAACATTGCTGGCATTTTTATTTAGTGCCGATTCAATGGCCTTTTTAATTTCAGGATCTGTTTTTGAACTGTCGTTTTTAAACAGATCAGATCTTGTTAAGTCAGATATCATAGCAGCTAATAGGTCTGCCTGCGGATAATCACTTTTGTAAACAATCTCATTATTTTCATTTCTAATGATGTATGAATCAAAATAGCTTGTGGTACCTCTTTTGTTTTCAAAACCCGACTTCATTCTCATTTTTTTAAGAAGAAATGGAAAGGTTGTTTTCGTTTTTTTGCTGGCAGGGTTAAGTGCAAATAATCGGAGGGAGGAAAAAATAAATAAGTCCTCCCGGTCTAAAACAAGAAATATGACCGCGAGGTAAAAATGGGAATCAGCATGTGAAGGATCAATTTTTAGTGCTTGCAAAAATGATTGCTGTGCTTCTTCATATTTTTTCTGATCAAAATAAAATTTTCCTAATTCGAAATAAGGAACAACATTAGTTGGCTCGGCTTTAATTTTTGATTCATATGAATTTAGTACCAGATCATATTTACTGGTTCTGTTGATGCTATTACTATAGGTCGTCCGGATCTCATCAAGTGTTTTTTGAGAAGCATTTTTTGAGAGCGCTCTTTTGCAAATTGCAGCAGCTTTATCAAATTCACTGATATCAACTAATATAGATGCCAATTCTGACATTGCTGATACATTGTTTGTATCAAGCCGGATTAACTCTTCATATTTAATTATGGCTTCTGTAGTATTTCCTGTTAATTTTTTATTACGTGCCTGGCTTAACAGCAGTTTGGCCTGATACAATTCTTTTGTTGTTAGTCCTGTAATCTTGGTTCCATTGTTTTGAAGGTCGTATAATACTTGCGGAAAAGATTGAAAAGAAAGATTTTTTATGTCAAGCAACTGAAGATTGCTAAGGCGATTATAATAAGTCGGGATTTCTTTTGCCGGATTGTTGCCAATATAAAGTGTTTTTAATTTGAATAAATTACCTATTTCAATTGGTAAACTATCAAATTGGTTCTGATCAATATATAGGTTTTGTAATTCATATAATTCACCAATCTCAGGAGGAAGAGATTTTAATTTGTTATCCTCAAGTGCTACTATTTCTAATTTAGTTAGTTTGTTTATTCCTGAGTCAATTTGCAATAGATCATTACCTGATAAAAACAAAGATTTTAAATTTGTTAATTCATAAAAATGTTCGGGCAGTTCTTTAATGTGATTGTTTGAAAAATAAATTTTTTTCAAATCGTATAAATAACCAATTTCATCCGGAATTTTTTCAAATTGATTGTTGGATGCGATCAAGCTTTCTAATTCTTTTAAAACCTTTATTCCGGCCGGGATTTCAACCAGATTATTATTGTTGATGAATAATTCTTCCAGTTGTGCCAGTTTAAAAAATCCGGAAGGTAAAACAGAAATTTTATTGTAATCAAGATATAGAAATCTTAATTCTATCAAGTCGCCTATTGTGGAAGGCAGTTCCTGAATATTATTATGTGACAGACTTAAATATTTTAATTTTTGTAATTCATTTATTTGTGGGGGAATGTTAGATAGTTGATTACTGTCGAGACTCAGATATCTCAGCTCTTTTAATTTTAGAATTTCAAGTGGAAACTCTTTAAGTTCTTTATTAGAGAGGTTGAGTTTATAAACTTTATCAGCATTTCGTAATGCTTTAGATAAGCTTGTATAAACCGGTTTGCTTCCTATATTTTCTATCTCCGCACTATTGCTTTGCCCATAGGAAGATGATTGTGTCAGGAATAAAAATGCAAGAAAGAAAGCCGTGAAGAGTGGCCGGATACTCTTTTTTATTGTGTGCATAGTAAGGGATTTAAATTACTTAATTCCCAAGTCCTTCAGAAGCTTTTCAGGAATAGTTGATCCGCTTTTTTTCGCTTGTTCCAGATATATTTTTGCATTTTTATTGTCGTTATTATAATAATAGCTTAGGCCCAATAAATACTGAGCATCGGCCATGTAAGGACTATTGGTTGCTTCATAGATCTCGAGCGTTTTTGCTGCGTTTTTAACCGCGGATTTAAAATCATTCAATGCAAAATAAATTTGAATTGTTCCATAATACCCTTCGGCATCGGTAGAGTCATTTTGTTGCATTGTTAGATATTGCTCAAGAGCTTTATCATATTTCTTTTCGATCCAATAAACGATGCCAAGGTTTTGATGGGCCATGTTTCCTTGCGGATATAATTCAATTGATTTGTTATAGCATTTTTTTGCATTTTCCAGATCGCCTAACTTACGATAAGCGGCTCCCATATTATCATATGCTTCAATAAATTTGCTATCGGCTTCAACTGCTTTTTTATACCACTTAATAGCATTTTTAAAATCTTCTTTTTCAGAAAAGTCTGAACCTTTGTCAAAGAATTCTTTTGCCTCTTTTGATTCAGAAGAGTTATACATATCTGTGTTCATAGTTTTTGTTTTCATCTTTTTCTCCTGTTTGCTCTGAGAATAAGAGTTGAACGAAAATAATACGACTATAACTAAAGTTTTGATCAGGATGTTTAGGGTTTTCATAGTTCGATAGATTTTAATACGAAGATATACATTCTATATAAATGGCAAATGTTGTCTTCAAAAAAAATCCCGCAACGTGGCGGGATTTTTTTTTTGAAAATATTCTATCCTTTATTTGCGAATAATTTTTATGGTCTTGCTTTTTCCTTCGGAACTTGTGATTGTTGCAAAATAAATTCCTTTGGTTAAGGTCAGGATTTCAATTGTTTGTTCCTGGTTATTTAAAGTCGTTTTTAAAACAGTATTACCTAATACATCGGTAAGTGTTAATAATGGATTTGAATGAGGATCAAAGCCATGCTTCACACTAATATTATCAATTGCAGGATTTGGATATATGTTGATTGATAAGGCCTGTGTTTTTTCAGTAATTCCTGTTACAAGAGCAGCATCATAATTGTTTCGGATTACAATTGTTCTGCTTGTTTGTTGGGCAGGTGTTCCATTATCGGAAGCCAAAATTGTAACATAATATAATCCCGGTGATAAACCATCAGCTAAAAAATTACAATCAAACTGTTTGTAAGTTGGTGTATTCATTGATTCAGTGAACGTAAATGCAGAGGGTTGACTACAAGTTACAGTTGCGTTAACAATTTGGTTGATCTCAGGAGTAGTTGCTCCTAAATTAAATTGAACAAAATTATTATTTTGTGCTCGTGTTGTATCACCGGTATAAACATCTATCGTATCACAAATATTATTATTGATAATTACAGGAGGAATATTTCCTATAACAGAAGTATTAAAATACATTCCTTGGTTATCTAACCAATCTACTTTATCCGGGGCACCATAAGGACCATCAAATGCAACACCAGCACTGTCATAGGTTCCAACCTGAAAATAATCAATTCCATTGCCTTGATTTACGCCAACTGTAGCCGGGGAGCCATTAAATCCGTTTATTCCCATTGATGCATCACCTGTTGTCCATTGCATATCTCCATAACAGAAGGATACATTTGTTCCGGAAGGTAAAAGTGGATCAGTACCATCCGTAATGATCAATTGAAATGAATTAACCTTATCAGAATGTGAATTATAATATCCAACATTTTCCCATTTCACGATCATACTGTTTGCTGTGATCTTATAGTACACTAATCCACTTGTGCTATCACGAGTATCCACATCACCCCAAAAAGGAGCTATCATGTTGTATGCTGGATCAGGAAAAGGATTGGCAGTAAATGTATAATAGGCCGCTTGAAAAGAAATATTTCCATTGTTGTTAATATAAAGAGAGTTGTAATTTACCCCGTATAGATTAAAAGAAAAGGGTAGAGCTATAAGATTGGATGACCCATCATCGTTTCTGTAATCAGGAGCAGAATATCCGGAAAAAGGAACTACTGAAAAAGTGGAATCTAAGGGGATCAAACAACTGCAAATAGAACTCGGGGTTCTGTTTGACAACGCTTTTACAGATGGGGTTATTTTTTTTTGATCACTCGCTGTACCAATAAAAAAATAGTGTTTCGTAAGGTCAAGCTGCCCATTTTGTTTAAGCATATCATATTGCTGTGGAGTGATGTTCATGGTATTTTGAGCAGTTGCCAAAATAGATAATGAACAAATGAAAAGGAGTAGTGGTTTTTTCATTTTGTTTTTGAGTTGTGGGATAAACTTTGAAACGCAATTTTATTCAAAATGGTTGCACTTGTTGAATAAAATTAATTTGTTTTAGGTATTGGCATTTCGCCCAAAGCATAGCGAAGGGAGAAAATCTAATGACAGATAAGGGATTTCCTCCCGGAATGAAATTCTGCTTTAAACTCAAACAACTTTTTATTTTTTAATCCCTAATGGCGATCTTGCTTTACGAATAGTACATGCCACCACTTTATATTCCGGGCAAAGTGCTTCAGAATCAGAAATGTCGGAAGTAATGTTATTGACCATATTTTCAGGAAAATGAAAGGTGCTGCTTAAAATCCCCGGTTGTACTTCATCCGTAATTTTTGCTTTTATATCTACTTTTCCTCTCGGACTTTCTACACAAACCATATCTCCATCACTGATGAAATGTTTTTTTGCATCTTCGGCACAGATCAGTAAAACATCTTCGGTGTTAATTAATACATTTCCTGTTCTGCGTGTCATGGCGCCACAATTGTAATGTTCCAACTCACGATTGGTTGTGATGATGTAAGGATATTTTTTTGAGTTTTGGGTTAGCTCTTCAGATTCTTTATAATCTTTGTAAATGAACTTTCCTTTTCCTCTTCTGAAAGATTTGTTATGCAATATTTTTGTTCCTTTTCCATTTTCATTAACCGGCCATTGTTTTCCATTGTCTCCTAATCGATCCCATTTTACACCTGAAAAGAAAGGAACAATTTTAGAAATTTCCTGCAAGGTTGTATCCGGATGATAATCTGCCTGAGCATATCCCATGCGGTTCATGATGTCCACAATGATCTGTCCGTCTGCTTTTGTACTTGTAATTGGTTCCACCACTTTATTTACCCGCTGAATTCTTCGTTCGCCATTGGTGAATGTGCCACTCTTTTCCAGGAAGGAGGCACCCGGTAAAATAACGGTTGCTAATTTTGCTGTTTCGGTCATAAATAATTCCTGCACAACAAGCAATTCTAACTTATTTAATGCAGCAACTACTTTATGTGTATTCGGATCGGTTTGCGCAATATCTTCACCAATCACCCACATTGCTTTTAATTTATTTTCAAGTGCTGCATCAAACATTTCCGGAATTTTATAACCGATATGTAGTGGTAATTTTGCCTGATAAAATTCTTCATAGACCTTATGCACTTCAATATCCGTTACATCCATATACCCTGCCCCTTGATGTGGCTGGCAACCCATATCGGCAGCACCTTGCACATTGTTTTGTCCGCGTAAGGGATTTACACCAACTCCTTTTCTACCAATGTTTCCGGTGATCATCGCCAGATCAGCAATTTGCATGACGGTAAATGTTCCTTGCGAATGTTCGGTAACACCGAGCCCATGAAACGACATAGCATTAGGCGCACTTGCATAAGCGATCGCAGCAGCCTTCACTAAATTCCTGTCCACGCCCGAAACTTTTTCCATCTCATCAATATTCAGATTCAGAATTTGTTGTTTGAATTCTTCATACCCTTCGGTACGTGCAGCAATAAATTTTTTATCTTCCAGTCCTTCTTTAATGATGTAATATAACATCATGTTGAGCACTGCCACATTTGTTCCGGGACGTAATTGTAGATGATAATGTGCGTATTTCGCTAACTCAATTTTGCGCGGATCGATTACAATAAGCGTTTTGCCTTTCATGGCAGCCTGCTTTAATTTAGCACCTGTTACAGGATGTGCATCTGTTGCATTGGCTCCGATCACTAACATGCAATCAGTATCTTTCAGATCAGCGATGGAATTTGTTGCTGCTCCTGTTCCGAAAGTGCTTTGCAAACCCAAGGCTGTTGGTGAATGACAAACTCTTGCGCAACTATCAATGTTATTGGTCCCGATAACTGCACGAAGAAATTTTTGCATCAGATAATTTTCTTCGTTTGTGCAACGTGCAGAGGAGATCCCTGCAATGAAATCAGCACCATTGTTTTTCTTTATTTCATTTAATTTACCCGAGATAAAATCATAGGCTTCATCCCAAGTTGCTTCCTCAAATTTTCCATTTCTTTTTATTAAAGGTGTGCGAAGTCTGTCGGCATGATTGTAAAACTTAAATGCAAATCGTCCTTTCAAACAGGTATGTCCACTGTTTACTTCTGCATCATACGGTGCTTGAATTGATTTGATAACACCGCCTTTTACCGCTACATCTAAATTACAACCAACACCACAATAGGTACAAACGGTACGTACTTTTTCATCAGCAACAATTGATTTTGATTCGAACACATCCGAAATAGCAGATGTAGGACAAGCCTGGGCACACGCCCCGCAACTTACACATTCGCTTCCGAAAAAAGTAGTTTCCATTCCTTTCACAATGTGACTATCAAAACCGCGACCGGCCATGCTTAATACAAATTGTCCTTGTACTTCATCGCAGGCACGCACACAACGGAAACAATTGATACATTTCGAAAAATCGGAGGTCATGTAAGGATGACTCAGATCTTTTTTTGTAGCCAGATGGTTTTTTCCTTCCGGATAACGTACATCACGAACACCAACTCGTGCTGCAACTGTTTGTAATTCACAATTGTTATTTACTTCACAGGTCAAGCAATCCAATGGATGATCGGTTAAAACCAATTCAATAATATTTTTTCTAAGTTTTTGTATGCGTTCCGAATCAGGATAAATAAATGAATTTTCCATCACAGGTGTATGACAGGAAGCTTGTGCTTTTACATTTCCTTCTTTCGCAAATGCCACATCCACACTGCATACACGGCAGGAGCCAAAAGGGTCGAGATTAGGTGCATCGCACAAAGTAGGAACAGCATTTTTTCCATGGTGACGTTTGATAAAGGAAAGAATGGTTTCTCCTTCTTCTATTTCAAAAGCGTTGTTGTTGATGTAGGCTATTTTACTCATGATGTTCTTTTTGGATTACCCTAAGGGTTTTTAAAACCGTTAGAGAAATACCCTAAGGGTTTTTAAAACCCTTAGGGTATGCTTTCTTCAATTATTTTATTTTTTAAAATACCCCTTCAATTCCTCCTCAAAATACATCAAGGCATTTTTTATCGGTAATGGTAATCCGCCACCCAATGCGCATAACGAACCTATTTCCATAGTCGTTAACAGATCAGCAAATAATTCTTTATCTATTTTATAATCCTCTGTAAGTGATTTGTTGATTAGCTCAAATCCCCGTGTAGCGCCTAATCTACAAGGAAAACATTTTCCGCAACTTTCGTGAGCTGTAAATTGAAATAAATGTTCGATATACTTTATCATTGGAAATTTTTCGGGGATACAAACGATAGAAGCATGTCCCAGGAGAAAACCATTTTGTGAAAAAGACTCGAAATCAATACTTAGCTCATTTATTTTTTGCATTGGAACGATGCCCCCAAGCGGACCACCAATATGAAGGGCTTTTATTTTTGTTTTAAAACCACCACCTAATTCATTTATAAGAATGGAAAGCGGAGTGCCCATATCTACTTCATAAATTCCCGGTTTGTTAAAAAAGCCATCCAGAGAAACTAATTTTGTTCCGGTTGATTTTCCTTTGCCGATTTTTGCAAAAGCTTCTCCGCCATGTTGAATGATATAAGGAATACAAGCCAAAGTTTCCACATTATTTACTACGGTTGGTTTGTTGAATAAACCTTGTTGAGTCGGGTAGGGCGGACGAACACGCACTTCGGGCCGTTGGCCTTCGATGGAAGAAAGCAAAGCCGTTTCTTCACCACAGATATAAGCGCCTTGTGCTGCAATAATTTTAAAGTCGAAATTAAAAGTACTGTCGAAAATATTCTTTCCGATTATTTTTTTTATCCGTAATTCATCAATTGCTTTTTGCGTGATCTCTATTGCTTCGGGATATTCTGCGCGGATGTAAAGCACACCTTTGTCGGCCCCCATAATGTAACCCGCTATCATCATCCCTGATAAAACAGAATGTGTTTGTTGTTCCAGTAAATAACGATCGGAGTATGCTCCGGGGTCGCCTTCATCGGCATTGCAGACAATAAATTTTTGTTTACCCGGGGTGTTTTTTGCGGATTCAATTTTAAATGATATGGGGAAACCTGCACCACCACGTCCACGCAAGCCTGATAATTTTAATTCATTCAACAATTCATCTTCAGATTTTGTTAATGCTGTTTTTAAAATTTTATAATAGTCGTCAGTTGATGTTAAGGCAGAAGTTAAAACTGCTGTTCCTTTTGCAGCGGTATTATATTTATCGGTGAGATTTGAGATTTGAGAACTGAGATATGATAGTGTCGGATTGAGTTGATGCGATTTTATTTCTTCTATTTTGTTTATTGCGGTTCCTGAGTAATTTTTTCCGGCTATGTGAAAAGAAGCATTTTCGTGGCAACGGCCCAAACAACACATTTCACCAATTTCTTCGGATCTATAATGTTGAAGTAAGTGCTCCTTTAATTTAGGTTGTGTCCCTGCGGTCATGCATGAACTTCCGTTGCAGACATATACTTTTTTCCCTTGATTCTCGGGACGCAAAAAATCATAGAAGCTGGCAGTACCATAAATATTGGCTTTTCCCATGATGAACTCATTTGCCAGCTCCTCCATTTTTTCGGATGAAGGAGTTCCAGTTTGTCTGGCAGCTTTGCCTAGTTCTTCAAAAAGATTTTTATCAAGGGCTTTTCTTCCTGATAACTCGCTTAAATTTTTTGACATGCAATTTTTATTTTACAACATGAAGGTATGAAATATATGATAAAAATCATATTTTGATGATGTGGATCAAGAATAAAAAAGAAAGAGGAATCAGGAGATAACTTTTTTATAATGAGGACGTATAGGTTGTAAATGATTAATCAGTGTTCGTGAATAATTTAAAACACAAATAAATAATTAGGAGGATGCGTATTAATAGATCAATAAATCAAACAAATATTTTTTAAACATAATCTTTTGAAACAATTCTCTAAACAATTTATATTAAACAAAATGAAAGCATCAAAACAAAATTTTACCTCAAAAAGCTACAAAGTGTTTTTGTGTGTCCTAAGCATAGTATGCGTTGTTATACTATCTAACAGTGTTTATGCCCAAAAGAAAGAAGCGGCAGAAAAGAAGGTGCCCGATAAACTTCTTGCCGGAAAAATATATACAATTGAACTTACCGCCCAAGGTGGTAAAAAAGTAGCAGATCCGGAGAAAGATGAACTAAGTTTTAAATCGGATAAGTTTACTTCAAACTTAATGAAGACCAATGAACAATTTATGGCTGCACCTTATACCGCAGCTATTGACAGCTCTAATACAGAAAGTAAGGTAATTACTTTTGAAGTGGAAAGTAAAAATTCAGGGGATGAAATTTTAAAATGGACGGGCACCGTGACAGGAGAGGAAATTGAGGGTACTGCTGTGTGGACGAGTAAAAAAGGGAAAATAAAAAAGGAATATAAATTTACCGGGACCTTAAAAGGTAAGAAGAAAAAGTGAAATTTACTTTTTTAAATTTATAATATAAGGTTTCGAATAGTTGCTGCAAAAGGCCTTTCTAGTTGAAACCTTTTTACTTGTTCTATTTCATCAAAGGAGACTTAAAAAAAGATAATTTAATTTCAAGCAGAAAAAAGACAGAAATTTGTTTCGAATACTTGTGACAAAACCCTCCCTCAATCCTGATAAAAATCCTCAAAAATAATTATTTTCTTCCATTTGAATGATTGAACGATATAATTCCTATGTTTGTCGAAATTTAAAATGATTTAAACTAAAAAAAATTAAGAAAAAAAATTATGAAAAAATCTTCAATGTTTGTTAAAGGATTGTTATGCCTTTTATTTCTAGTTACAATTTCCTTTACTTCCAATGCAATGAAAACAGGAACTGTTAAATTTTTTAATGAAGCAAAAGGGTTTGGAATGATAACCGATGTTGAGACGGGTATCGACATGGAATTTGAAATTCAGCCTGGTGTTGAATTCAAAATTGGGGATGAAGTTGTGTATATAATTGTTACCAAGGGAAATGGTGATGTTATGGTAATAGTAGAAGGTAAAAAAGGACTTAATGCAGTGAATGTAAAACAAGCATAATTTATTTTTTTTATTTCAAATGGAGGTTGACCCAAAAGGTCAGCCTCTTTTTTTGTATTATAATAAAGAGAAAAACATTTTCCCGTGTCATCATTTCTTCCCAATAAAACAAAGCATTTTTTTAACAGGGACTTTTATTTAGAGGTTGAAGATTTAGAGTCTTTTTAAATTGTACTTAAAAAGGTAGTGTATGTTCATTTCGACTCCTTCGATTTTGCTAAGGATAAACTCTTGGAGAAATCTGTAGTTTAATTTTATTGAGATTTCTCCCTCTGGTCGAAATGACAGTATGGTAAAAAATACCCGTAACCAGATTCTTTTATTAAAATTTAAAAAGACTCCAAGAGATTATGATAAATATCACGTTTCAATGATTGTGTTTCAGTAATTTGGAGAACCGAATCAAGTATTATAATAATTGATAGATATTTATTAATGAAATGTTATAAATTAGCCTGATAATAATTTGAAGCAAGGATTTGTTGCTGAAACACCAAAAGCAAAAATAAGTTATGAAAAAGCCTTTGAATATTGATGAGTATATTAAAAATTACCCAAAAGAAATTCAACAGCGTTTGGAAAAAATCCGCACAACAATAAAAAATAATGCTCCCAAGGCAGAAGAAGTTATCAGTTACGGAATGCCGGCATTCAAATTAAATGGATTGCTTGTTTGGTTTGCGGCCCACAAAAAACACATAGGTTTCTATCCCAAAGCTTCAGGAATTGAAGCCTTTAAAAAAGAACTTTCTGTTTTTAAAGGAGCGAAGGGTTCTGTTCAATTTCCTTTTGACAAGCCTCTTCCAATCGGACTAATCACAAAAATTATAAAATTCAGAGTGAAAGAAAATTTGGAAAAAGCAAAAAACAAGGAAAAAAAATAATAAACAATTAATTTTAAAATTTTCTCATTTAATATTAAACCATTTAACTATGAAAAATAAACTATTCGTTTTAATCCTTGCAGCAAGCTTTTTAACCATGTTGTTTTCTTGCGGAGGAAATAATAATAAACCCGAAACGCCAAAAAAAATCGAAGTAACAGGTAGCGCTGAAATGGAAATTGTTCCCAATGAAATTTATATGACATTCACACTGAAAGAATATCTGGATGCAGCAAAGCAAAAGGTAAAATTAGAAACCATTAAAACTGATTTTCTGGCACTGTGTAAAGCTGCGGGTGTAGCCGACAGCAGTATAAGTATTTCAAGTTATACAGGAAATGAACGGTATGATTATTATTATTGGAAAAAAAAGCGCAAAGCTGAGCCTGATTTTATGGCTTCTATATCCTATACGCTGATTGTTAGTTCACCCGAAAAACTGGATAAAATTGTAGCGGGTTTAAACGAAAATGCCATCGATAATTTCAGCGTTGGCAAAACTTCGCATAGCAACATTGAGCAATTACGTAAAGAAGTAAAAACTCAGGCTCTGATTGCCAGCAAAACAAAAGCCGATTATTTAGCAGAAAGTATTGGGGAAGAAATAGGCGAGGCATTGCTCATTCAGGAAATCGAAAATAGTTATAATGGTTATTATTCTAACGAAAGTAATTTTAGCAATACGGTGAGCCAAACCGCAATGAGCTATGGAAGAAATAATACCTCAACACCTGATTTTCAGAAAATAAAGTTACGTTACGAAATGAAGGTAGAGTTTAAACTGAAGTAAGACTCTTATGGTTAAGCATTGATCTTTAGTTCAACGATATGGTCTTTCACAAGATGCCCAACAATAGAAACTTAAATTAAAAACACATGAATCCAAAAACATTAGTTCGTCTAAGTAATATTGTTGGAACAATTTCCATCCTGCTTTTAATTTATTGGGTTTTTGTATTTATTTCGATTCAGGTATTCGGTTTAAAAGTATTTCGTGAAAACATGACCGAAACATTCTTTATGAGTGTACTCGGTATTTTGGCATTGATGTTTGGTGCCTTAATTATTAATATCATGTTCAACCTTACACGCATTGCTCAAAAACACAATCAGGATGATATCGAGACGGCAAGGTCTTCATCAAAAAAAATAGGCATAATTTTCATTATCAGTTTTCCATTGGTTTTCGGTTTATTATATGGAGGAGATTATTTGACGTCTAAGAAAAAAGAAAAAATGCTGATTGAAAGTGCTGAATCTATAATACAGGACAATACCATAAAGGCAAATAAATTGACAAATTATTCATTTGATAAAAAATGGATAAAAGAAACAAGTGAAATTTTGGATCTGCTTTCAAAGACCGACAAAAATTTTCCGAGCGTATCGGTAATTGTAAAAGACGAGATCGATCATTCAACTGTATTGTTAGGATTCAATTATTACTATTATGATATAGCAAATGATACCATCCATCTTTCCAAAAGTAAATTTATTTACGAAACAACGAAAGAAGAAAGAGAATATTTAAACAAAGTGTTTGACAAAAAATTCAAGGAGATCAGATTCAGTGCCCATGATGGAAACTATGAATTGTATTATCCCTATTTCAAGGACAACAAAAAAATAGTATTGTACTTTTCGGACTATCAGCGGTATGGTAAGTTAGGAAGTTAAATTAAATTCAAATATTGATCATCCTGCTAAAAAGAAAAACATGAAAACAAACAAATTGATTCTTATCGCATTTACAATAGCAGCAGTTTTTTTAAGTACAAGCTGTAAGAAAAAAATACGAGGTTGCACAGATCCAGCGGCAACAAATTACAAAACATCTGCTAATGAAGAGGATGGCAGTTGCACGTTTGAAGGAAGTGTGGTGTTGTGGTATGGACAAACTACCTCAGATTTGTTGATTCAGAATGGGCATTCTTTTTTAGAATATTCAATAGATTATTCTTATGCTGATGATTCAGATTGCTCCGCTTATTATACAACTGCTCCAAATTGTGGCGAAAGTGGTTCCGTAACAGTAACAAAAAACTTAGGTAATAGTAGTTCTAAATCTTTTTATTATTCTGTTGTTTGTGTAGGCACTGATTCTGTTCTCTGGTCAGGGAATTTAACTTTTACTGCAAAGACATGCACAAAACATGAATTACATTATTAAGTTATATTTCCAAGAATTTTAGATCCGAAATTTATTTTGTTGTGAGTGGTAATAAAGAACAAAAATAATAAAGCAGTCCAGACAAGAGCTCCGGTTTTATGAATTTTTGTTTTGAATAGAAATTTGAGCTATATCTAAATACCTTCTTGATATATTTGCTTCAAAGCAGACATACTCGAAAAGAATAGAAAAAATAATAATAATTACGGTCGTGCCTGCCTAAATCCTCTTTCAACAACGGCAACGCCATCACTTACTTTTTCAATTTTAATGGCGCATGCTTTATATTCAGGGGTTTCTGTTACATCATCATAGGCATCATTGGTCAACACATTTGCATGTGCTTCACGGAAGTGAAATGCACACCAGGTTACACCTTCCGGTGAACGTTCTGTTACCCATGCTTTCAGCGTTATGGTTCCTCGTCTGCTTGTAGCCTTCACCATATCACCGGTTTTTACGTTCATTCGTTTTGCATCAACCGGACTGATCTCCAACAATTCTTCAGGGAAAATATTTTCTAATCCAATGGAGTTCCGTGTTTGTGTTCCGGTGTGGTAATGCCACAATCTGCGCCCTGTTGATAGAATGAATGGAAATTCTTTATCCGGTAATTCTGCTTGTGCACGATAGTTTGTTTGCGAGAATAAACCTTTTCCACGCGTGAATTTTCCGTTCAAATGTAAGATGGGTGTTCCCGGATGTTGCACTGTTGGACAAGGCCACTGAAGTCCTATGTGTTGAATACGGTCATAAGTAATGCCTCCCATAATGGTTCCGCTTCTTCTCATATCTTCCCAGGTTGCATTTGCTGAGGTAAATTTCAAGTCAACACCAAAACGTTTTCCTAACTCCTGCATGATCCACCATGTAGGACGAGCTTCTCCGGGTGCATCAACAGCTTTGCGTAAAAACTGAACCCGTCTGTCAAGATTGGAATACGTTCCTTCATCTTCATTAAAACAAACATCCGGTAATATCACATCCGCATATTCTGTAGTCATGTTAGGGAAAATATCAACTACCACAAGGAAATCCAAGGCTTCTACTTCTTTGATTGTTTTTGCTGTATTTGGCTCTGTCTGAACAGTATTATCACCAACACAGAATAATATTTTTGTTTCTCCTGTTGTTGCTTTGTGCAACATGGTTGGTAATTTATATCCTTCTTTTCGTGATAGACCCGTTACACCCCAGTCTTTTTCCATTTTCTCAATCGCCTTTTCATCCGTAGCTGATTGATAATTATGAAATACATTAGGCAAAGCGCCCATGTCACATGCTCCTTGCACATTGTTTTGTCCGCGCAATGGATTTACTCCACAACCTCTTTTTCCTAAATGACCCAGTATCATTTGCAAATTGGCAAGTGTTTTTACATTATCCGTTCCGCATACATGTTCAGTGATTCCGAGTGTATATAGAATACTTACTTTTTTTGCATCAGCCAGCATTTTTGCCACTTGTTTTATTTTTTCAACCGGCACTCCCGAAATTTCAGATGCTTGTTCAACAGTAAAATCCTTCAACCATTTTTTTATTTCTTCCGGATTCTCTGTATTATTTTTCATGAACTCTTTATCTTCCCAACCATTATTCAAAATCTCAGTCATGAGTCCGTTTAAAAAAGGAACATCCGTTCCGACTCTTATTGGAACATACAGATCGGACCAATGTGCAATGTCCACTCTGCGTGGGTCACAAACAATTAGTTTGGCTCCATTCTGGGCAGCACGTTTTACATAATAGGAAACTACCGGATGTGCTTCTGTCATGTTCGAACCGATAACGAAAATTAATTCCGTTTCTGAAATCTCATCAATTGAATTAGTTGCAGCTCCACTTCCAAAGGCATGAGCAAGTCCTGCAACTGTGGGTGCATGACATGTTCTGGCGCAATGATCAATATTGTTTGTTTTAATTACAGCTCGTGTAAATTTTTGAATAGCATAATTGTTTTCATTCGTGATTCGTCCTGAACCAAGTGCTGAAAATACATCCGGACCATGTTTATCAACTGTCGTTTTTATTTTTTCTGCGATCAGATCCAATGCTTCATCCCAGGTTGCACGTTCATGTTTCCCATTCTTTTTGATTGTTGGATACTGCAAACGTTTCGGACTATCATGAAACTCAAATCCATAACGCCCCTTCACACAAAGCATTCCATTGTTTGGCCACACTTCGCGACCGGTAACACGTACTACTTTATTTTTTGCACGATCTACATGCAAAGTCATTTGACAGCCTACACCGCAGTATGGACAAGTAGTATCTACTTTTTCCAATTCTGAAAAACGACCTTTGCCTCTTGATTTTTTATCTGTTAATGCACCTGTCGGGCACAGTTGCACACATTCTCCGCATTGCACACAAGTTGATTCACCCATCGGAATATCATCATCGCACATGATGGTAGTTTCCAAACCACGAAATCCGAAACCCAGCACTTCATTCACTACCGAATGATTGCAGGCTGCAACACATCTTCCACACTTGATACATTTATCATAATCAATCACAATAAATTCAGAGCTCTCATCTTTTCTTCCGGTCGGATGATCAGAAAAAGTTGTCTTTTCGATTCCCAAATGATAACACGCATCTTGCAACTCGCAGCTGCCACTTCTATCACAAGCCAGACAATTATGATAACCGGACGAAAGCATCAGATCAACAACCATTCTTTGTGCATCTTTAATTTCTTTGCTTTCGCTACTAACATTCATGCCTTCCTTTACCTTGAGATTACAGGATGTTTGATAGCCTCGCATACCTTCAACAGAAACAACACATGCTCTGCATTTTGCAGCTTGTCCGGTTTTTACATGATAACATAAAGTAGGAATATAAATGCCGTTTCTTTTAGCAACATCAAGAACGGTTTCGTTTTCTTGTGCTGTGTAAGAGGTGTTATTTATGGTGATTTGCATGGTGCAATTATTTTATATTCGTGTTTATTATTTTGTTGTGATCATTCAACTGGTTTGCAACCCCAAATACATATTTCACTCCTATAGGGCATAACAAAAATATTAATTTACTATAAAGATGTCTTTCAGCTGGAACTTCTGCAATCTCTGTTCGACCCCTGCGGGGTCGCATATTAATAGAAAATACATTATTATTAACCTTTGACCCCTGCGGGGTCAAATATTCAATCATTAATAGTGACAGTTTCCTGTGAGTCCAATCAAAATAGAAAAAATAAATTCAAAATTTCAATCTAATATTTAACAATTGCATCAAATTTACAAGTGCTTAAACACAATCCACAACGAATACACAAGTCGGTATTGATGATATGATGCTGTTTTTTCTCTCCGTGAATGGCCTCAACCGGACACACTTTTTTACACGCCTGGCATCCATTACAAACATTAAGAATTTCAAAAACAATAAGTTCCTTACAAACTGCTGTTCTGCATTTTTTATCCCTGATGTGTTCAATATATTCTTCTCTGAAATGTCGCAACGTACTCAAAACCGGATTTGGAGCAGTTTGTCCGAGTCCGCATAAAGAAGCGTTAGTTACAGTAGCTGCAAGTTTTTCCAGTTCCTCAATATCTTTCATTTCACCTTTGCCTTCACAGATTCTGTCAACAATTTGTTTCATACGTGCTGTTCCTTCGCGGCAAGGAACACATTTGCCGCAGGATTCATCCTGAACAAATTCCAGAAAGAAACGGGCAACATCTACCATGCAACTGCTTTCATCCATCACGATCAACCCTCCACTTCCCATGATGGCGCCTAATTTATTGAGTGATTCATAATCCAAAGGAACATCCAGATGTTCGGCAGGAATACAACCTCCTGATGGTCCGCCAATTTGTGCAGCTTTGTATTTTTTATTGGTAGAAATTCCTCCACCAATATCATACACTAATTTTCGCAAAGGAGTACCAACAGGAACTTCTACAAGTCCTGAAATTTTTATTGTTCCGGCAAGAGCAAATATTTTTGTGCCTTTACTTTTTTCTGTTCCGGTTTCGGCAAACTGAGCTCCTCCTTTAGTAATTAAAAGTGGGATGTTAGAAAATGTTTCTACATTATTCAGAACAGTTGGCTTGTTCCATAATCCTTTTTCTGCCGGAAAAGGAGGGCGAGGGCGCGGTTCACCACGATTTCCTTCAATAGAAGTAATGAGTGCGGTTTCTTCTCCACATACAAATGCTCCTGACCCTTTTCTGATCTCCAGATCAAAATTAAAACCAGTGCCTAAAATATTATTTCCAATCAATCCAAACTCTTGTGCCTGATCAATTGCAATTTGCAGCCTTTCTATAGCAAGCGGATATTCTGCACGAACATACACATAACCAATAGAACTTCCGATCGCATAAGCACCAATTGCCATCCCCTCAATGATGCTGTGTGGGTCGCCTTCCAGAATACTACGATCCATAAATGCTCCCGGATCCCCTTCATCTGCATTACATAAAATATATTTTTCTTTATCCTGACTTTTTCTTGCAAAGCTCCATTTTGTGCCTGTTGGGAAGCCCGCTCCGCCACGCCCACGCAGACCAGATACAGTCACTTCCTGAACAGCCTGCTCACTGGTCATGCTGCTTAAAACCTTGCTCAATGCCTGATAACCACCGGCTGCTATGTAATCTGAAATTTTGGTTGGATTTATTTTTCCGCAATTTCTAAGGACCTGTTTATCCTGATTTTTAAAAAATGGTAATTCTGATTTTTTAGAAATTTTTTGTTCATCTACCGGATGTAAAAGTTTTTCAACAACAATGCCGGCAATTAAATGTTGTTCAACAATATCTTTCACATCTTGTGCACGCACTTTCTGATAAAATGTATCATCCTTTCCTATAACAACTACAGGGCCAATGGCACATGGTCCCAGGCAACCTGTTTCCATGATGTCTATCGTTTCATTTAATTTAGAATTTGCCAGTTGAGAAACAAAAGCATCTTTTATTTTCATGGAACCTGAAGCAATACAACCACCACCGGCACATATAAATACTTTTTCGGAATTATATTCTTTGCTTTTTAAGAGGGTGTTTCTTACTGCTTGCAACTCTTCTGCATTCTTAATGAATTGCATGTACTTATTAATATCCATTTTTTTCCTCCTCCTGTTTTACCTCTTTTTGTTTTTTATAGGAACTAATAATTTTCTTTACATCCGTAGGTTTAACCCATTGATGCACATCATCATTTACCATGATGATAGGAGCTAAGCCACAGGCTCCGAAACAACGTCCGACATCTAAAGTAAAAAGTTTATCGGGCGAAGTCTCACCAATTTCAATACTTAATTGTTGTTTGAGGGCTGTTAATATTTCATTGGCTCCCTGCACATAACATGCTGTTCCAAGGCAAACCCGTATCAAAAATTTGCCGCGTGGTTTTAATGAGAAAAAAGAATAAAACGTGATAACGCCATATACTTTTTGTAAAGGCTCATTCAGAATTTCTGAAATTTTAAGAATCGCTTCCTGAGGAATATATCCAAAAAGACTTTGTGTTGCTTGAAGTACAGGTATCAATGCACCGGGTTTGTCTTTAAATGAAATAATGATTTCTTCCAATCTATCCAACAATCCCTCTTCATCATTACCACAGGAACATTTTTCAACTTTTGCCATTTGAACAATATGTATTTAATTTGTTACTTTTCGTATTAAAGTGTTTTTGCCACGAAGGCGCAAAGACGCAAAGTCTTTCTCACTAAATAATTATATTTTATTTATGTCTATGCGACAGTTTATTTAATGAACTTTAATATTTTCAATATGGCTATAAGCAGTAAATTTATTCTCCCTGCAAAAAGCCATCAGTGTTATTCCTAATGCTTCGGATAGATCAACCGCTAATGAGGATGGTGCCGAAACTGCTGCCAAAAAAGGAATACCGGCAGCAAAACATTTGTTTACAATTTCGTAAGAGATGCGTCCGCTTACTACCATGCATTTTGCATTGTTCAATTGTTTTTGAAAAATTAAACTTCCGATCACTTTATCAACTGCATTGTGTCTTCCGATATCTTCCTGAATTGTCAATTGCTTCCCTTCAATTGTAAATGCCGCTGCTGCATGTGATCCGCCTGATTGTTTGAATGTGTTTTGAGCCGAATTCATTTGTTCAAACATTCTTCCTACAAGTTCTGAATCTAATTTTTCTTCTACGATTATTTTTTTTGAATCACTTGGCAAGGTATCCAGTTCTGATTTCCCGCAAATTCCGCAAGACGAAACCGAAACAATGCTCCGGGAAATCTCCATTCCTTTTCCAACTTTTTCTTTAGGAATGGTTACGTCAACTGATGTGATAAAACCTTTTTCGTTCATTTCTTTTACTACAATTATTGGATCAGGTTCTGGTTCCGAATAAACTCTTTCAGTAAATAAAAGTCCACGCACAAGCTCATTCTCAGAGCCCGGGGTACGCATGGTAATAGTAAATGGAGTATTGTTAATGGTTATTTTTAGCGACTCTTCTACTACAAGAATATCGTTAACCTGAATGGATTTTCCTTCGGTATATTTTTGACCTTTATAGGAGGATGTACTCATTTTAATATTTTTATCATTTCTAGCTTGCCCGGGAAATCGTTATGTTATTTTGTAACGATGTTAACAATTGTAAAGATTCCTCCGCGAAGTTTATACTGAGCGAATCCGAAGTAGTCGGAATGACATTTGTTTTTAGATTTTTAAATTAAAATCTTATTTAAAATAATTAAGACAGCCCTGTTATTTTTCCATTTGCATCAATATCCATTCCTTCAGAAGCTGGTGTTTCAGGTAATCCCGGCATACGCATCATTTCACCAAGGATTGGAATTACAAAACCTGCTCCGGCAGCAAATTCAAATTCACGAACAGTCACATTAAAGTTTCGTGGACGGCCGATTTTCGATTCATTATCAGATAAGGATTTCTGAGTTTTTGCCATACAGATTGGCAATTTATCATAACCCAGTGCATTGATTGTTTTTAACCCTGAACGTGCTTTTGCAGAATACTCAACACCATCAGCACCATAAATTTCGGTAGCGATAATTTTTATTTTTTCTTCAATGGATAAATTCCAATCATACAAAGGTTTGAAATTATTTTCACCGCTTTCAATAACTTTTACCACGGCTTTAGCAAGGTCGGTTGTGCCTGCTCCTCCTTTTGCCCAACATTCTGAAAGTACTGCATCAACACCATGTTTAGCACATTCGGTTTTAATAAATTCTACTTCTTCTTTTGAATCACTGATAAAGCTGTTGATAGCAACAACCGGTTTTATTCCGAATTTTAAGATGTTTTCAATGTGTTTTTCTAAATTTTCGAATCCTTTTTTTACACGTTCCAGACTTGGAGTATTGTATTCTTCTTTTTTTGCACCACCATGATGGCGCAATGCTCTTATTGTTGCAACCAACACAACCGCATTTGGTTTTAATCCGGCATATCCGCATTTGATGTTCATGAATTTTTCAGCTCCTAAATCGGCACCAAAACCAGCTTCTGTTACAACATAATCAGCTAATGATAATCCCATTTTTGTAGCAATGATCGTATTTGTTCCTTGTGCAATGTTTGCAAACGGGCCTCCATGAATAATTGCCGGATTTCCTTCTAATGTTTGAACCAGATTTGGTTTGATGGCATCTTTCAATAAAATTGCCATAGCGCCTTCTGCCTTTAAATCACGAGCGAAAATTGGTTTTTTATCGAATGTATATCCAACAAAAATATTTCCAAGTTTTGTTTTCAGGTCTTCAATGTTTTTCGACATACACAAAATCGCCATCACTTCTGAAGCCGGAGTGATATTAAATCCGTCCTGACGAGGAGTTCCATTAGTTGTTCCGCCCAGGCCAATCACAATGTTACGTAAGGAGCGATCGTTCATATCCATGACCCTTTTCCAAACAACTGTCCTTGCATCAATATTTAGATTGCGTGTTTTGTTTTGAATGTTGTTATCAATTAAAGCAGCCAATAAATTATTTGCTTTTTCAATAGCGGAAAAATCACCGGTGAAATGTAAATTTATATCTTCCATCGGTATTACCTGAGAGTATCCGCCACCGGCAGCTCCACCTTTTATTCCGAATACCGGTCCGAGCGAAGGTTCGCGCAGGACAACAGCAGTTTTTTTACCAATTATGTTTAATCCTTCGGTTAAACCGATCGAAGTGGTTGTTTTTCCTTCTCCTGCAGGAGTCGGGCTTATAGCAGTTACTAAAACTAATTTATGTTTTTTAATTTTTTCTTCATCTATAAATGACAAAGGAAGTTTCGCTTTATACTTTCCGAAATGTTCCAGATCATCGGCTGCAATTCCTAACTTGCCTGCTATTTCATTAATGTGTTTAATCGTTGCGTTTTGTGCGATATCTAAATCAGATGGAACTGTACTCATAGTTTGGGATCTCCTTTAAAATTTTTATAAATTGTTTATTTAATCAAAAGTGAATAAAAAGAATGAAATCTATTATGACAAATATCAGTATTTCTGGTTCTAAGATACAAATCTTGTCATCTAAATTTGTATTATTCGAAACGTTTTTTTGAATCATACCAATTGAAATATAAAATGTCCAATCATCATCTCCTTTTTACAAGGAGAGGGTTGGGTGAGGTTTTAAAAATAGAAATTTTAGATTTCACTTTGAATCAGTAGTGCATTAGAAAGAGATTTCTTTTGATTTGCAATTCAAGCCATAAATCATATCTTTGCAATCCAATTAAAAACTCATACTTTAAAATTTAAATTTCATGGCAAACTCAGGAGATATTAATGTAGGTTCAGTGATCCGTTTTAATGGTGACCTTTGCAGAATAGAAGAATACCAACACCGTACACCGGGGAATTTGCGGGCATTTTATCAGGCACGTATGCGAAATTTAAAAAATGGAAAGATTGTAGAAAATCGTTTTCGTGCAGGTGAAGCTGTTGAAGTAGTTCGCGTTGATTATAAACAAATGCAATATATTTTTCCGGAAGGGGATTTTATTGTTGTAATGGATAATGAAACATTTGAACAAGTATATGTGCCCTCTTTTTTATTCGGTGATGGTATAAAATTCCTGAAAGAAGGAATGGAAGTAAAGGTCTCGTTTGAAGGTGATGAACCAATTTTGGCAGAAGGACCTACATTTGTCGAACTTGTTATTACCTATGCAGAGCCCGGTGTAAAAGGTGATACTGCAACAAATACATTAAAGCCGGCCACAATGGAGACGGGTGCTATCGTAAACGTTCCTTTATTTGTTAATGAAGGTGAAAAAATTAAAATAGATACACGTACTAATTCATACGTGGAGCGTGTAAAATAAGTATAACAAACAATCATTTTAAAGCGCCCCAGCAACACTATTGATGGGGCGTTTTTTTATCCTTATCTTTGAACCCTTTAACAAGCAATTATTAAATAGATGAAATTACCAGGTCCAAATAAACTGAAAGATATTGCTGCGATCATTAATTGTGAATTTGAGGGAGATCCGAATCATATTGTTAATGGTTTAAATGAGATCCATATGGTAGAAGAAGGTGATATTGTTTTTGTAGATCATCCTAAATATTATACGAAAGCGCTCAGTTCAAAAGCCACAACTATTTTAATCAATAAAAAAGTGGAATGCCCCCAAGGCAAAGCATTATTGATCTCTGAGGATCCATTTACCGATTATAATAAGTTGGTGCGTTATTTTCAACCTGTAAATTATTCACAAAAAAACATCAGTGATACTGCTAAAATTGGTGCGGATAGTGTTATTATGCCGGGAGTCTATTTGGGAAACAATGTAACTATAGGAACTAATTGTGTGATCCATCCTAATGTGGTTATTTATGATAATTGCCATTTAGGTAATAATGTAATTATTCATGCCGGTACAGTGATTGGAGCGGATGCATTTTATTATAAAAAACGTGCTGCCTTTTTTGATAAAATGATCTCTTGCGGTAGAGTTATGATTCAGGATGATGTTGAAATTGGCGCCCTATGTACAATTGATAAAGGAGTTTCGGGGGATACGGTAATTGGTGCAGGAACAAAAATTGATAATCATGTTCAGATCGGACATGATACACAAGTAGGGAAAATGTGTTTGATGGCTTCTCATGTGGGAGTTGCGGGTGTCGTAACTATTGAAGATGGAGTAACGCTATGGGGACAAGCAGGTGTGCGGAGTGATGTAAGGATAGGGAAAGGGGCGGTGCTATTGGCACAAGCAGGATTAGGAGAAGATATTCCGGAAGGGAAAACTTATTTTGGTTCTCCCGCAGGAGAAGCAAGAGGTAAGATGAAAGAAGTAGCAGCACTTAAAATGTTACCCGAATTAATAAAAAAAATGAATCAGTAACGATTTGGAAGATCAATCAATTTGAATTTTTAGATTCAATTTATAATTCAAATTATTTATTTTCCTTCGATCCAAATTAGCAATGGCAACTCAAGCAAATAATAATTCTTCAAAACCTATTAAGGATATTAAACTTAATTCGCTTTTGGAGATCACCAAAGCTATCAACCATAATTTTTCAACAGAACAGATTCTTGAGATTTTTAAGGAAGTCCTTGAAACACAATTAAACATTGGGAAATTAGTGTTATTCAGTAATGATAATGGGTGGAAATGTATTTTAAAGTATGGTGTTGGAGATGAATACAATGATATTGATATTGATCGGGATTTATCACCAATAGATGAGATCGGAACCATTAATTTTTCTAAAAAAACATTAAATAAATCATTTGAAATTGTAATTCCTGTTTTTCATAAATCTCAGCCATTGGCTTATTTGCTGATAGGGGATCTGGAAGATAAATTAGAATTGAGTCCTGCCATAAAACATTTGCCTTTTGTTCAAACGCTTACCAGTATCATTGTTGTTGCTATAGAAAATAAAAAATTAGCAAAAGAAAATATTCGTCAGGCTGCAATCAAAAAAGAGTTAGAATTAGCCTCCGAAATGCAATCCATGCTTTTCCCTTCCTCTTTACCTCATGATAATAAACTGGACGTTGCAGCCTATTACCTGCCGCATCAACAAGTGGGTGGTGATTATTATGATTTTATCTGGCTGAATGAAAATGAGTTTGCCTTTTGCGTTGCAGATGTTTCAGGTAAAGGAATTGCTGCTGCTTTATTAATGTCAAATTTTCAAGCTAATCTTCGTATTTTATTTAATCATACTTCCTCATTAACAGAGCTTGTTCGCGAATTGAATACCAAAGTAATGGCGAGCGCTAAAGGTGAAAAATTTATTACTTTATTCATCGCAAAATATAATTTAATTACTCGTACATTAACTTATATAAATGCAGCGCATAATCCACCATTACTGGCATCCGGTAGTTTTATCAGCTCTTTAAAAATTGGCTGTACCGGATTGGGAATGTTTGATGAGATCCTGAAAATAAAAGAAGGTACCGTCAATATTAATCCTGAATCCAGGATCATTTGTTATACGGATGGCTTGGTTGAATTAGAAAACGATAGTAAAGAAGATTTTGGAATTGATGGATTAAAAGACCTTGTAACAAACAATTCTGACCTTACAATGAATAACCTTAATAAGTTAATTATGGAAACCTTAATTAACTATAAGCAGAAGCAACCTTATATTGATGATATTGCATTGTTTAGTATAAAAATGCACTAACTTTCACTTTCTAGACTGCTTTTTTCTTCTCCCTTGTTTTTATGATAAATATCTATTGCAACGATCATTGCAATAAATCCCCAAAATGGGACCGATGCTTTATCGGTATCTAAGAAGTTGTTTAATGCTCCATGAACAATATAGGTAATAAAACCCAGTATAGTAACTAACAACAATCTCTTCATCTCATAATCTTTTATTGAATAATATAGCCTTAATGCTGTTGATAAAACGGCTAAGAGAATTGCAATAAATGTTATCGAACCCAATAATCCCGATTCACTTAGTGGACCAAGGTATTCACTATGTGCATTTCCTCTGTCTCCTTTATTGGTACTTATTATTGTTTTTTCATTTGCATGTTGAAAAGGAGCATATTGAAAGCTATATGTACCTGGACCGTATCCTAAAATAGGTTTTGCCTCAAACATCCTTAATGCACAACTCCAGCGATTCAAACGTTCAACATTTGATGCATCCGTGGAAATGTTGGAAATTGATTCAATGTGTTTATTAAAATCCTGAGATGCATCCTGACGATTTGATTCGAGTTTTAAAATGATTTCAGCACGAAATGTAAAAACTACGATTATCACACCAATTAATGCAAACATTAATGTTCGAAATTTAATACGAAGTAATAATATGAAATAAAAGATAAGCGCAACTGCCAGACTTAACCATGCTGCCCGTGTATAAGAAAAGATCAAAGCAACAATATAAATGATCAAAAATAAAAAGGCTGTAAAACGAATAGAATTTGAATACTTTTTATTTAGTGTAAAAAACAGTAACACCGGAAAAAACATGGCTAGCATTGCACCATAAATTGTGTGGTCATTATAAAATGGCGACATTACATAATTGGCCGGTTTCTCACCAAAATCTAATAAATAGTGGTTATATAATGTGTAAAAAACAATTAATGTGAATGCAACAATATATAGCCAGAAAAATCTTTTAATGTTTAAATAGTTCTTAAATAATTGTGTGCATAAGAAGTAAAAAACAATTACAAACCATAAACGCGACAATAAAAATTTAAATGAAACAAGAGGCATTTGACTGGTAATGCTGGTTATTAAAATCCATGCTAAGTTTAAAATGATTGCGATAGTAATAGGGTGATTCATTAATTTGTAATCAACCGAACTATGGTTGATTTGTTTTAAAATAAAAATCAACATGATCCCAAAAATAATCGGTTCTGTTGGAAGACTCAATCCAAAACCTTCATCATAATCTTGCAGGTTAATTGCTAAGGGTGTTAAAAAAACAACAAGCAAAATAAGCTTATCAAGAGAAAAGAGGGCAAGAAGTAGTACTAGTAGTATCGCGGGAAATAAATTAAAATAATAAAAATTGAAATAGATACAAGTAGCATTAATTAAAATAAATGCGATACTTAAAATATAAACCCATATTATGTTTTTCTTCTCTGACAATTTTCAAAAAATTACTGAATTATTTTTTTTCTGTAATCGCGTGCAACAAGAAGTAAATATAAAAACAGGTTGGTAGATATCAATGAAATTAATACGATTAGCCAACGAACCGGATAATCCTTTTTATCTGATGGGAAGGGAGGCGTAACTAAATTACTGTACGTCAACTCTTTGTTCAAATCTTTCCAGACATTATCATATTCGATTTTAATGGTATTATATGCAGCTAAACAGGAATTGTAGAGCGCCATTTTTTCATAATATTCTCCTCCTTTTTCTTGCAGATTGCGCATCATAACATCAATATCTTTCAGGTTACTATTTCCTTTTCCACTACTTAATATTTTAACATATCCTTTAATTACTTCTTTTGCCTGGGTGCCATAATCTAAAATTTGATACTTTACTCTCAATTCTATAAGTGCTGTATTTAAAGAATCAAGTTGACGTTTTTTTAAATTTAACTGATTTGCCTCCACCACTAAAACCTCACGGGTTTTTTCCCGTTGCAAATTACGTGCTTTCAAATTAAGAGCATTAATTATCTCTTTAACCATATCACATGCCACCTGTGGATCTGAGTCTATTACTTTAATTTCTACAGATTGATATTTTGTAGCCCCGATTAAAACATTCGATTCGTACATTTTGATCAACGCTGCACGGTAAGATTTTGCTGTGGAATCAATTTCATATCGTTCAATTAAATTAAATTTTTTAATGATGTGATTTCGTATGTCTGCAGATTCCAATAATTGGATCATTTGTTCTGATTCGCTTTCACCAGAATATGGGGTGATATTTGAAGGGTAAATTATAGCAAAAGATTTGTATTTTGGTTTAATAAAAAATTCGCTCGAAAAAATTACTGCACATACAATGGCAATTAAAGAAACAATAGCAAATTGTTTTTTCCAGGTTACAAGTAATTGTAAAAAATAAAAATTACTTTTAGTATATTCTTCCATTTTATTAGGTGTTACTTTCTCTATTGTTTTTTCAGGTGTTACTTTCTCGGCAACTTTGTTTGGTATTATATTGTCAATTAGTGTTAATGCTTTGTCTAATACTTTTTTGCCATCTAAAAAATTAAAATTCTGATTTGGACCTTGCAGTCATTTTGCTTCCGGCTTATTAATTTTTCCAAAAATTATTATTATTATCAACGTAATAAACAGCGTTGACAAAGTGGAAAGCAAAACAATTAACCAACGTACCGGATATGTTTTCTTTTCAGCAGGAAAGGCTTTGCTTACAACAAATTTTTGAGAAAGAACCTGGTTAGCATTTACCTTAGCTTCCTCTAATTTCGTTTTTAAAATACTTAAAACTTTTCCCTGCAAAATAATATTATCACGTATTAAAACATATTCACTTCCATATTTTGCAATTATTTGTAACTTTTCCTCCAATAACTTAATGGCACGCTGATCGCCTTTAGCAATCGCAATGTTGTATTCTTGAACAGTCCGGTCTGATTGAGATTCGTAATCATAGATGCCATGCGCATTAATAATTTTCAGTGAATCGTTCAATGTTTCTAAATCCTCTTTTTTGTTTAGATAAGCTCTTTCAACAATTTTTAAAGCCTCTAAAGCTCTTTCGTGTTGGATTTTTATTTTTACAGAGTCCAGCAGATTGGCAATATCATTTGCTATTTCGGCTGCTAGTTTAGGATCATTATCCAAAACATCAATTTTTACAGACATATACTCCGTAAGTTTAAAGCTGATGTTGTCTGCATAAATATCGTACAGTTGTGTGTTTTTTAACTTATCATTAGGATTGATGCCGTAATGCTTCATCAAATTATACTTTTCACATATTCGGGACCGTATTTCATTGGAATTTAATATCTGAATCATCTGTTCGGCATCTTCTTCCTCACCAAATTTCAACAGATCTTCCTTTGAGGTGTTTACCTCTGAAAGAAGAACATTTGATATGGAGTTTGTTGTTGCCGGAAAAAGCACAACAGTTGATTTATACCTGTCGGAAATGGTTAATGCAACGATACTGGAAATTACAATTGCTGAAAGACAAACTATTGTGAGTTGTTTCCACCATTGGTAAATAAAATAAATCACATTCAATGAGTCAAAATCATCTGTTGCTGAAGCTTTCTTGTTCATGTGTAATTTTTAATAATTTCGAATTGGAAGACAAAAGTATAAATTTTTGAGACATAGCCGATAATTAGGCCCTTTTTATCCGTATTTGAATAACCGGAGCAAGGATTTTATTCGGATAATTCCAATAAAGAATGCCCAAAGTCCACAACAAGAAACCATTATCACAAAATTTATCATCCAATAAAACTGAAGTAACTTTGAACCATAATTGATGGCAATAACACCAATTGCAAACATGATCAGGGTGCTTATTAATTTGTAGTTGACTCGGAATTTAAAAATACGTTGTGCAATTAGTACCTGGATGCCGGCAGTTAAAAATTGTGTTATTGTACTCGATATTGCCGACCCGAATGCTTCCATTTTTTTAATAAGAATTAAGTTTAATATAATATTTAACAGCATACCAAATGCAGCCATAATATTCAGCTGTTTCATATTGCCATTTGCCGTAAGGAGTGTTCCAAAAATGTAAGTTGTTGAAACAGCAATGAAGCTTAACATAAGTATCCCAAATATTCTTGCTGATTCTTCAACATGCTTTGTATATAACATATTCATTAATTCAGTACTATAAAACAAACAACCTACTCCAATAACAATGGCGGGTGTAAGTAATAGGGTAACAATTAATTTTACTAATGATTCAACAGATTCTTTATACTTTAACATTCTTGAAAATATAGGCAGCAACATGCCCGCTGTTAGAAATGCAATCATATTTGTGGCATCCAATAAGCGAAATGCCTGTGCATAAATTCCCGATTGAACATCTCCTACTCCCTGCGGCAAAAGCCGTTCGATCATAGGCGTGTCGATGCGGTTGTAAAAAGACATGAGTAAAGTTAAAATGGCAAAAGGCAAACTCTTTTTTAATATCATCAATGAAAATGGCCAATTCCAGGTTAATTTAAATGTATGTGTTTTACCTAACACGATTATAAAAGCAATAATTGCTGTAATGGAATAGGAAAATGTTTGAGCATAAACAAAATACATAATTCCGTCAGGCCCTTTAAATAGCTCCATGTGAAGCATAATCGGACAAATAGTCAATAAAATGACACGGTCAAGAACTGAAACAATCCCATCCGTTTTAAACAAATGTAAGCCTGCAATGTTCGATCGTAAATACAATATAAAGAAAATTAAAAATGTATTAAATCCCTGAATTAATACAAGTTTCATCAATCGTGTATCGTATCCGATTAATAATCCAACAAGAACTATAGCAACAATGTAAATAATCGCCAAAGCGATTTTTAAGCCGATTAAACTCGAAAGATGTTTTGTAAGTAAGTGATTATTCTGTGCAATATTCTTGTTATTGAAATTGGTAATTCCAAAATCAAGAAGTATTGTTAATAAAAAGGAAAAGTTGAAAATAACAAAATAGATACCATAACTTGCCGAATCAGCTTGATTTTGAACTGCTCTGTCGATACCAAAAATATAAATAGGTTTGATGAGTAAATTCAAAAATAAAATTAAGCCAAGATTGGTCAGAAATTTTTTATGCATTTGGCAAAAATACTTAATTTATTAAGGTAGATAGATAAAGTTTCTTGTTTTTACATTTTTTAGTAAGGGTCTTTAGTTCATGTCAAACGATAAATTCCTACTTTCGCCAACAGAAAGTTATGTATGGAAATAGTTGTTAATACCAGATTACTGTTAAAAAATAAACTCGAAGGTATTGGATGGTTTACGTTTGAAACACTTAAACGTATTACCAATGATCATCCTGACGACCATTTTGTTTTTTTATTTGATCGGGATTTTGATGAGGATTTTATTTTTTCTGATAATATTACACCGCTCATTCTTTCTCCCCAGGCGCGTCATCCGATTTTATATTATTTATGGTTTGAGTTTTCTGTTGCAGCGATTTTAAATCGTTTGAAACCCGACTTGTTTCTTTCGCCTGATGGCTATCTGTCTTTAAAAAGTAATTGCAAACAATTAGCTGTTATTCATGATATTAATTATGAGCATTATCCAATGGATGTGCCTTTTTTAGAACGAAAATATTATCAGCATTTCTTTCCAAAGTTTGCACAAAAGGCAACCAGGATAGCGACAGTTTCTGAGTTTTCGAAAAAAGATATTGCCGGAACATACAACATCGATCCATCAAAAATTGATGTTGTTTATAATGGATGTAATGAATCATACACAGCAATTGATTATGAAGAACAACAGCAAACAAAATTAAAGTTTTCTCAAAATTGTGATTACTTTTTATTTGTGGGAGCATTACATCCACGAAAAAATATTTCGCGATTATTTCAGGCATTTGATAAATTCAAAAACGATCAGCCAAGTACTGTTAAATTGGTAATTGTTGGTGTAAAGTATTACTGGACAAGAGAGATCAAACATACTTATTTGAACATGAAACACAAAGAGGATGTAATTTTTACCGGTCGCTTATCCACTGAAGATCTCAAAAATGTGCTTGGTTCAGCACTGGCAATGACTTATGTTCCTTATTTTGAAGGCTTCGGGATACCGATCCTGGAAGCGATGAATTGCGATACTCCGGTAATTACAAGCAATATTACATCTATGCCGGAAGTGGCTCAGGATGCAGCTTTGCTGGTTGATCCTTTTTCTGTTGAATCAATTGCAAATGCTATGCTTTATATTTATAAAGATGAGGATATGCGTAACAAATTGATCCAAAAAGGAAGAAAACGAAAACTGGATTTTAGTTGGGATAAAACAGCAACTGCACTATGGGAAAGTATTGAAAAGGCTGTGAACGAATAAGAAAATTTATTTTTGAATCAGCACAACAGTTTGGACGCATGAAAATCATGCGGAACGGTCAATTCAAATACTTTTTATCTAACAAAATCAGATTACTTTCATAACAATGATGTTAGGGCTGGAATGATCTAAAAACCTGAAGAATACAATGATTTAGTAGCTTAATTTTAGAAGTGTAAAAAACGATCTGCGCTTAGTCAGATTTTGGAAAAGAGTACTTAAAACAAGAAGCAAAATAAATAATTAAAAATTCCTATTCCATCCTTTTATCGAAACCTCATCTTTTTCTACCCTATTTTAATAGGATGTAAGAACATGCTTTTCTATGTTTAGAATCTCAATTTTTCTCCCAATCTTTGGCGAACTTATCTGTACACTTCAGAAAAGAGTTGACATTATTTATAACAGAACCGCTTCTCTTTATTTGCAATGAAAGAAACAGCCATTGAAAAAAACAAGCTTAATATTTAACCAATGCGCTAATGATAAAATCTAATAACAAAAAATTATTAAATGCAATTTACATTTTAATAATAAACATTGCTTTTACGACAAACGTATATTCCCAAGCTTGGTGCCCACCGGGTGCAACATGGCATTATGGATATTCTGTTTGGATGACATCGGGCTACTATAAAGTAAGCTACATTGGTGATACAATCATTGGCTCTATAACATGTAAAATTTTAGAAAAGAAAAACTATGTCAACGTTTATGCGCAATCTGCCGATACGATAAGTTTATCACATGAGTACACTTATGCGGACGCCAACAAAGTTTACATTTATCGCTTTAATAATTTTTATACCCTGTATGATTTTTCTGCAAATCCTGGTGATACGATTATTGTACCTGGTACAAATAAATACTCGTCCTCAGGTTGCGATTCTATAGGTGCTGTTAGAGTAGATAGTGTTGGGATAGTCAATATTAATGGAGAAAATTTAAGATACATTTCAGTTAGTCCAACACCAACATCAAAATGGGGCTGGAATTGTAGAATAGTAGAAAAAACAGGTCCATTCGGTTATCTGTTTCCTGAGAAAAATGATTATTGCGGTATGATGATAGAGGAAATTGCTGAGGGGGGAAACCTCCGTTGTTACTCTGACGACTTAGGATTCAGCTACTTCAAATTCGATTCAAATAATCCAACTTGTGATTATATTTTTACTGGAATAAATGAAAATAAGAACAGAAGCAACGAATTTATTGCGTACCCTAATCCTGCAAATGATGAATTTAAAATAACTTTTCATTTGGATCAGTCACAAATAGCAATACTAGTAATATATGACCTTACAGGAAGTTTAGTGATTTCAAAAACCCTTGATGGAAATAGTGATATAACGGAAGTTTCAACATCTAACTTGATTCCAGGCTTGTATATTTACAAATTGAATGTAAATAATACAACAGTAAATGCAGGGAAACTAAGCATCATTCGTTAATAAATTTGTAAATTGGTAAGATATTAAACAGTAAATGAAATGTTTATTTCTGTAACCATAGTTTTCGTGCTGAACTTGTTTCAGCATCTGTTCGCAGATCATAAATTCAGGATGACCTTCTCTGGGCCATTAAGCTAAAAAAGGGGTCAGAAATAAGGTGCAATTATTTTAAAATTTTCTATTTTTGAATCAGCACAACAGCATACGCACAAATACCTTCTTCCCGCCCTACATAACCCATTTTTTCATTCGTTGTCGCTTTTATTCCAATATCATTTGTTTCGATGGATAGAATAGAGGCAAGCATTTTTTTCATTGTATCAATATGCGGATTTATTTTAGGATTTTCCAGAACCAGTGTACAGTCAATATTTCCAATGGAATAATTTTCTTTTTTTAATAGTTCCATTACTCTGGCAAGTAATATTTTACTATCGATATTCTTAAATTCTCCGGAAGTATCAGGAAAGTGAAAACCTATATCTCTCATTCCTGCTGCCCCAAGCAAGGCATCACAAATGGCATGTATCAATACATCAGCATCAGAATGACCTACAGCGCCTTTGGTATGTGAAATTTTGATTCCTCCAATCCACAAGTCGTTGCCTTCTTTTAATTGGTGAACATCAAATCCAAAACCTACCCGAATTTTCATACTATTATTTTCTGCGAATTACTAATTTAATGAATTACGAACTTGCTTATTATTCCAAGTTCATTTTCAAATTATCAAATCAGAACATTTTCAAATTGACTTATTCACTCTTCTCATCATTTTGAGATTTGAATGCATCAAAATCAAAAGTGAGCGAAAAGCGTAAGGTGTTTTCGAGTGGATTTTTTTGTTTTGTTGGAATCAGGTAAGCAAAATCAAGTCCGAATACATTGTATTTTACACCTGCACCTATGGTAAAGTATTGACGGTTTCCTTTTTTAGGATGTTCATAAAAATATCCAGCGCGGATCGCAAATAATTTATTGTACCAGTATTCCATTCCGATAGAATAATTTATTTCATGAAGTTCTTCTTTCCCTCCACCAGGTGCATCATTAAAGGAACCAAACATACCTTCAACAACTCCTCTGTTTGGATCTTTTCCTGCTGCAATAACAGGGTCACCGTTCGCATCGTATTCAATCACATTTGTTTCTACACCATTCGAATCAACAACATGCTTATATACAGGCGGTGTAGGAACCAATAATTTATTTGCATCTGCCATAAAAGCGATACTGTTGTATTCATCCAACTGCAAGGTAAGGGAAGCTCCCAATCTTAGGTTGATAGGAATAAAATCCGAATTATTTTTGCCATTTCTATCAGAATAAGACATCTTAGCACCAATATTCGAAATGTTCAGGCCAACACCAACAATTCCTTTTTTATCGCCAATTTTAATTTTATCTTTTCTGTATAATGCTGATATATCAACAGCAACAGATCGTCCGGGATGTGTTCCTGCACCTTCTACAACAGTGCCACCGGTAAGGTTGGAGTTGATATAACGTACTGCCCCGCCAACTGAAAAATTATTGGAAAGTTTTGTTGCATAAGCTACGTCAATAGCAAATTCATTTGGACGAAACTGACCAATAACATTCCCATTTGCATCGGTAAAAGTAATATCCCCCAACGAAAAATAACGTAACGAAGCCCCAATGGATCCTCTTTTTTTAGTTTTATAATATCCTGATAAATAGGCAAGATTGATATCCGGAACCAATGCTCTTAACCATGGGGTATAGGAAACACCAATACCCATTTTTTTGTCGGCAAACGCAAGTTTAGATGGGTTCCAATGGATTGAATTAACATCTGTTGAAGAGGCGCACCCGACATCTCCCATTCCTCCTGCCCGTGAATCAGGTGATATCACTAAAAATGGAACAGCAGTAGTTATAGTATTTAATTGATCGGCAATTTTTTTATAATCGACCTGTGCTTTTATGTTAGTTCCAACAAATAAAGCTAAAGCAAAAACATATATTTTTTTGCTATGTGCCCTTAAATCTTTCATTCTTTTTTTTATTTGGGGTTGCTAAATTACTAATTAATTTAAAATTACAAGTTTTTCATATTTCTCAGCCGTTGAGCCTTCACTCGTCTTTACTTTTATTCGATAAACATAAACTCCTTTTCCAATCTTATCTCCAAAGTCATCTCTTCCATCCCACTCAATAGGGTTTGAACGGTAACCTTCAGCCTGAACAAATCGACTTATATTTTTTATCAGTTTCCCTGAAACGGTAAAAATCTGCACCTCCACATTTAATACTTGGCAGCATTGGTTTTGTTCAAAGAAAAACTGTGTTTTAGAGGTAAATGGATTTGGATAATTCAACACATGGCTTAATGCTAATTCAGCCGATTTGGCAACTACAAACTCCGTATAGGCATCAGATGAATTATTGTAAACATCCCATGCTTTTATTTTTAAGGTATGTTTTCCTTCGTTCAGATCCGAAAAAGGATAACGAATAGTACCGCTTTTATAACTGTTTAGATCTGCCTGATAATAATCATTCAGTACTATAGAGTTATCAGTATCGGCATCAATTGTAGCTAAAATGTCATGTCCAATACCATTTCCTACCGTGTTAATGCCATTTGCATCTTTTAAAACACAATAAAGATCAGGGCTTTCATCGGTTAATCCTCCAAAAACAAATTTATTATCATTTAAAAATAGATTTACCTCCGGACCTGCTACATCAATAGGAGCATTATCATTTGATCCTCCGATTATTATTTTTTCATAGGAGCCGGTGGCATCAACAGAACCATTTTCAGCATAATAACTAATACGTCCGACCCCATATTGATATGCAATATCTTTTGGAACAATAAAGGAAAATTTAAAGGATCCATTTGTAACACTTACTTTTCCTTTGTATAAAATATTTTTTTGGAGCCCAAAAGTAAATGGAGGACTTCCGGTTGTTCCATCGTTTGAAAGGGTTGTAATATTTTGTGGCTTATCATAAATGGTTGGATATAAAACTCCATTGTAATTTGTTAAAATAACTCCATTCATATCTCTTACAAATCCGCTTATTGTCCTGGACGACAAAGCTTTTAATGTATCCAGACTCATAGGGGTGATTGGAAGAGAATAAGTGGAATCGGTATATTTTATCGAATCAGTAGATACATTGTATTTGGGGTATGATAAAGATAATGCCGGGTCACCTAACAAAGTGAAATTTCTGCTATTGACAGAATTTCCACCAGCTTGTGTTTTCATAAATTTGAACAGGTCACCTAAGGCTGGCATTTCCCCATTTACAGGCACAAATGCAGCTTTATAAAAATCTTTATTCAAATAAAAATTCGGACTTGCAAATACCAATCTGACTGTAGTAAACAATGCTATTCCACCACCGTTTGGATTTAGAAAAACATATTCCCCGGCTGAAGTCCGCTCAGGGTCATCAAATCTGCTAAATTCACAGGTTGCAGTAAAAAACAAAGGAAGATTATTTTTGTTATCCCAGGTATTAATTTGAGACACCTCCACTATACGCTCATGGGCTAATCCTACCTCTCCTCCATGGCCGGTGTAGTTCAATACCAAACAACCTTTTTCAACACGTTTGTTGATCGCTTCTGAAACACCTGGGTAACGATCTCCTCCCGGTGTAGCTACTTGCTGATAGGAATCTAAATATATTTTGTCAATATTAATATTATCATACGTTGTATCCACCAAAGTTGCTAATTTGTTGGCATCAGAAATATGTAGATCTCCATCTTCATCATCAGCAATAAAACAAACGATGTTTCGCCAATCGCCAAAAGGTGATCCGGAAACTTGACTAGTGCAGGAGTTTGATGTAGTTGCCGAAGAAGGGAACCCGGTTTTTGAATAGTTAAATACTTTATTGATTGCCGTTTGTGCTTCGGCTTTTGATTTTACCGGAAATCGGCCAATTCCGATATCCAATGCGTCAGCATTCCAAACACCTTCGTTATCATCTAACAAGCCGTAAAAGTCATCTGAAACATAAGAGGATGTTGAAACAGTTGAATTTACCGATTGATAGGTTGGTATGTAGTTAGTATTACTTAAACCAAAACGGGTTTTATTATCATAAGATCCATCACCAAATAGCAACACATATTTTGGTAGTTCTGATGAAACAACTGCTCTGTCATAAAACATTTTTATAAAATCACGTATGGCAGAAATATCCTGAGATCCTGAAGAAAATTCATTGTAAATCTGTTGAGGTGTAACTACAATGGTTGATAAGGTGTCATTGCTTTCATGAAATGCAGCTAACTGTAATGCTTCATCATAAAAATTAGGATGAGCAATAATAATAAAGTTTTTATTTGCTAGAGCATGCAAATCCTGGTTTACTACTGTTCCTGAAATAGATGGTGAAAGAAATGCCGTTCCGGTAAAGGCTACAAATTGCTTTAATGAATCTGCCGGTAATGCAAATTGATAATCGGTAGAAGAAGGATTAGATACTGTTTGAAGCTTAATAGTATAAAGATCCGAAATATCCCAAATTTCAATAGGGGAATTGCTTATTACATGGTATTCTGCGATGTTGCCTGGTCCAACAGTTTTCAGATCCCGAAAATTCATTTGAGAGCCATTCATAATAAGCTGACGCCTCACATTCACTTCAATATAATCAAGCCAGGCAATGGCATCAGTTGTTTGTTTTGTAATGTTTACTGTTACTGTGGAGGAGGATGGATTAAAAGAAAAACAAGTTGATGCAATTTTTGCATAATCATCATAAGAGCTACCTGAAACTTCAGGAATAGAAAGTGTAGTACTTCCTGATTGGGCACTGATCGAATAATTCGCACTATTGCTTCCTGTTAAATCCTGATAACGCGATGCAATTCCCACTCTTACATTCGAAGCAAAACTTCCATCAATATTTGGAAAAGAAAAAGGGAAATTATAAGATGCTATATTTTCGAAATATTCACCAAACCATTGTTTACCTGATTTTATAAAATTTACATTCTCATTTTCATGGAAAGCATAGTCATTAAAACTGGTAACTAAATGGGTAGGGGTTAATGTTGAAGATGCTTGCGATTGAATTCTTTTTCCCGCACCGAGATCAGTTGTAATAAAATAAAAAGCAGAATCAGAATATAAATTAATTTTATGCTGAAATTCTGTGCAGAAGGAAGTGTCATATAACCATGTTTGCGGCCCTTTTCCATATAACAAAATATAGTCTGAAGCATCAAATTTGGTGTCGCTTTCTCCTTGAACATAAATAGCGTTCTCAACCAGATCATCCGGACGTTGAACTGAATTTAATTCAGGAAGCATTCCTCCGCCATTGCCGTAAATTCTAATGTTTTGTGGGTTAATTGCATCAACATCAATACCTAAACTCTTTAAAAAAGAATAGGATAATTTATAAATGCCATCTGTATTAATTGCAATTTTATACCAATTTCCAGATTGTAAAACAGAATGAGGAGCATAGGTGTGAACAGACCTGCTACCGGCTTTTTCAGTCCCTTCTGAAATAATTGATAAATCAAAAGAAATAAGTTTTTCCAGTTTTCCTGAACTTAAATTTTTTCGAAGAGGAATAAATGAAACAACACCATAGGATTTTTTTTGAGAGGTAAGGATACTTGTATTTATTTGTATTTGACTCGCTATTTTTTTTGAATTTTTTACCGTGGTTATTTCTGCTTCTGTTAACACTTCGTATTTTGGGTTAACTAATAGAGCAGAAAAACTGCTCGAATTGTATTCAATGGCCACTTTTTCGTTATAACGGGGAAGAAAGTTGTCTTCAAAAGAATTTTGAGCTCCTGTAAAAGATAAAAAAGACTGGATTTCTGTATCAGAAATTTTTACAGACGATACCCCTTTCCAATCAATATGATAGCTAGTTGAATTGCTTCTATCGACAGTTTTCGTCTGACCAAAAACAAAACCATTTATTAAGAAAATTAAACCTAATCCAAATCGAATACCCATAATAGTTAAGTGTTAAAAATTCAAATTTAGTTAAAAATGAGGGTTTATTATTGTAGGTAATGTTTTTTTTATATAGATTTGCCTTTAATAAAGTTTTTAAAACTGTTTTGTAAACGGACTTTTTATTTAAATATTGTGTATTAAAATAAAAAAAATAATGTCTGAAATGAAACTTTTACAGATTTAATATGTATAATTGTGTCCCATTAAAAATCAAGCTATTATGTTAAAACGTGTCGTTTTAATTTTAACCGTATTGTTTTCATTAGGTTTTAGCGAAAACTTATTTGCCCAGGACCCCGAATTTACTCAGTTTTACGCCAATCCTCTTTACTTGAATCCTGCTTTTGCAGGAACGGCTCGTTGCCCAAGAATTAACTTAAATTATCGTAATCAATGGCCCGGAATATCCGGTACATATGTTACCTATTCAGCTTCTTATGATCAGCATTTTGATGCATTAGCAGGTGGATTAGGATTGTTGGTTACTAATGATAAAGCCGGACAAGGAACGTTAACAACAACAAATGTTAGTGGGATATATTCCTATCAATTGAATGTGAACAGAGAATTCTCAATGAAAATTGGTTTTCAGGCAACCTATTTTCAAAAAAGTATTGATTGGAGCAAACTTACTTTTGGGGATATGATTGATGAGAGACGAGGATTCGTTTATAATACAAATGAAGTGCCGGGTCAAAGCAAAAAACAAAATTTTGATGTTTCCGCAGGCTTACTTGGTTATAGCAAACGTTATTTCTTTGGTTTTGCAGCTCATCATATTAATCAACCTGATGAAGGATTAATTGGACCTAGTAAATTACCAATGAAAATTACCGGCCATGCAGGAGCTGTTCTTCCTGTTGGTAACAAAGGAAGTGAAACATTTATTTCTCCAAATATTTTATACCAGAAGCAACAGGATTTTCAACAACTTAATATCGGGGTATATGTTAATAAAGGCTCCATAGTTGGTGGTTTATGGTATAGGAACCAGGACTCATTCATTGCGCTTGTAGGGTTTCAGCAGCATTTTTTCAAATTTGGATATAGCTATGATGTAACAGTTTCTAAACTTACAAATGCAACTGCCGGTTCACATGAAATTTCATTTTCATTACAATTTGAATGTAGGCCAAAAAAGAAAAAATTCAGAACAGTTAGCTGTCCTTCATTCTAAAAAGTAGTAACCAAGACAATTTTTTATTTAAAACATAGTTTTATTTGATTATAGAATTTTTTTAACCAATAACACAACCAATGAAAAAATTATCAAGCAAACTAATCCTATTCTCCGGAATTGTAATTCTTGCATCCTGTAGCAAAGAAAGATCTCCAGTTACAGCTTGGGAATACAACAATACCAAAAACGGAGGCTTTGAAGTTGCACCATACGAAGAACAAGAAACCGGACCAGGATTAATTTTGGTGGAAGGCGGAACCTTTACTATGGGTAGAGCGGAGCAAGATGTAACTTATGAGTGGAATACAATTCCAAGGAGAGTTACTGTTTCTTCTTTTTACATGGACCAAACGGAAGTACGTAATCTTGATTATCTTGAATATATTCATTGGACCTCCAGAGTATTTGGTGCCAATTTTTATGATGTTGTAAAAAAAGCGCTCCCTGATACATTAGTATGGCGGGATCGTTTGGCTTTTAATGAGCCTTATGTTGAATATTATTTACGTCATCCATCATACAGAGATTATCCTGTTGTTGGTGTAAACTGGCTGCAAGCATCAGATTTTTGTGCCTGGAGAACAGACCGCGTAAATGAATTTATTCTTATTCGTGAAGGTATTTTAGAACATACTCCTTCTCCTACAGAAAATGATTATTTTAATACTGACCAATATCTTGCCGGAAAATGGCAAGGAACAGTTGTTTCACCAATACCTTCCATAGATCCGAATGGTGGTGATCGTTTAGTTCGCATGGAAGATGGGATATTTTTACCTCGTTATCGCCTGCCAACCGAAGCTGAATGGGAATTTGCCGCTTATGGGTTAATTGGTAATACTGTTGGTGAAAGGATTACAAGCAGAAGATTATATCCTTGGAATACCCATGGAACCCGTAATGCTGATGAGAAATATCTGGGTCAGATGATGGGTAATTTTCAACGTAGTAATGGTGACATGATGGGAGTAGCAGGATCATTAAATGATGCTGGGGATATCACAACACCGGTTTATTCCTATTGGCCAAACGATTATGGTTTGTATAATATGGCTGGTAATGTCAGCGAATGGGTAATGGATGTTTATCGTCCTCTTTCACCGGAAGATAAAGCTGATTTCCGCCCTTTCCGTGGAAATGTATTTCAGACTCAAATGCGCGATGTGGATGGTATTATGATTAGTGATACAATCAGATATGATAATGAAGCTGATACAGCACACAGAAATATCATTAGCATACCAGGTATGGTTCGTTGGAGAGATGTAAGTGTTACTGTGGCAGATGATAATTTAGATGAAAGAAGAAATTATAAATATGCAGATAATATTAATTATTTAGATGGAGATGTTAAATCTCAGGCAGAAGGATTATCAGGTTTGGCTTGGAGTGATCCTTATGATCCTTCTTCCGGCAAGCCTGAAAGTAGTGGAATGTATGATTATAGCGTTACTTCCATGATAAATGATAAGGCACATGTTTATAAGGGTGGTTCATGGAAAGACAGAGCTTATTTTATGGTACCCGGTACCAGGCGCTTTCTTGATCAACGTCAATCAACAGCATGGATAGGTTTTAGATGTGCGATGGTTCGTGTAGGAAGCCCACAAGGATTAGGAAAATAATCAAACTTTATATAAAAATAAAACGCCAGGAAATTTTCTTGGCGTTTTGTTTTTATAGGGCAAGGAGCAAATTCCTCCCAATATTAAAAACTTGAATTGCACCTGTTTTGTATATTTATTTTACAAATTGTAATAAATTTTCAAATGAAATCAAAAAATATTATGCTATCAATAGCAATCCTGCTTAGCAGTATTTCTATTTCGAATGCTCAAAAGTTTATTCGGAAATCTGCGGGTCAAAAATTAACTTTTGTTGAAATGCAGCGACAGTTTAGCGATTGGCGGAAACATACGGATTTGAAAACTGCAAAAAATTGGAAATATTATAAACGTTGGGAAAATGATATGCAGTTTAAAACGAATGGACATGGCGAACTTGCTGACCCGGCCATTTATATTGATGAAGCCGTAAAAGCTGCAAACCTAAAAAATTCAGTCCCGGCTTCTTCCCGATTTTCTTCTTCCACCTGGTCGCCATTCGGACCTTATGACCTTCCTGGAAATCTTACAGGGTATATGGAAAATGGAATTGGAAGGATCAACTGTATTGCTTTTCATCCAACAGTTTCTTCTACTTATTTTGCTGGCGTTGCACAAGGTGGTTTATGGAAAACTACAAATGATGGCGTTTCATGGACACCTCTTACGGATAATTTACCAATAGAAAGAATAAGTGATATCGCCATTGACCCTTCTAATCCTAATACAATGTATATTTCTGTTTGTGATTTTGAATATATTGATGTAGCATTGAATATTGATGGCCGTAAAAGAAATACACATTATGGTTTAGGAGTTTATAAAACCACAGATGGAGGCTTGAACTGGATACCTACCGGTTTGAGTTTTCAATTGACGGATGGTGATGCATCGCTTATCCGAAAAGTGTTGATCAATTCAACCAATAGCAATAAACTAATTGCTTGTGGAGTAAGTGGAATGTTTACATCGAATGATGCAGGAACATCATGGATACATACTTTAGATTCCTTGTTTTGGGACCTGGTGCAAGACCCTGTTAATCCAAATACGATTTATGCGACTTCAGGATGGCTTGCCGGCTCCAACAAAGGGTTTGCTGCAATATACAAATCATTGGATTTTGGAATGTCATGGACAATGCTTCCAACAGGTATTCCGGGTACCGGCATTGTTCAACGAATTAAATTAGCAATCGCTCCATCGGATCCTAATTATATATATGCCGCAGCAGTGGATGATCAGGACGGAGCCTATGGTATTTACAAATCAATAAATGCCGGCACATCCTGGTCATACATCAATTCGGGAGTAAATATGCTGGAAGGAGGAGATGGAAGTTCACCTGGCGGACAAGGAACATACGACCTGGGATTTACAGTTAACCGCGCTAACAAAAATATGGTATATATTGGCGGTGTAAACATTTGGGCTTCTACCGATGGCGCAAACACATTTGATCCTGTAAGTTACTGGACCTTGCAATACGGACCAACCTTACATGGCGACATTCATTTTATTGAAACAAACCCCTTGACATCAGGAATATTTGTATGTAGTGACGGTGGATTGTATAAAACAAATACGATAGCATCACAAACCTGGTCGGACGCAAATAACGGTTCTCCCTGGCCAACAAACTGGACAACAATAAGCAATGGAATGAACATCACTTCTTTTTACAGGTTATCCAGTTCACGAAATGCAACAGGAAGATTGGCTGCTGGTGCGCAGGACAATGCAACTTTTTATTATGATGGTGCCTCCTGGAACACTATTTTTGGGGGCGATGGAATGGATAATTATTTGGATCCGATAGATGATAACATGGTAATTGGAGCAAGTCAATATGGTTGGTTTTATGTTTCAGCGGATGGAGGATTTTCAACTACAGGTGCTAATGTAAATGTGAATAGTGAAAATGGAGAATGGGTTTCTCCTATCGTTGCTGATTATAATAATTACGGAACGTTGTATGCCGGATTTACAAATGTGAATAAATCTTCAGATGGTGGCTATTCCTGGAATTCTTTAACATCGTTACCATCAAATGGGATTTATGATAACGAAGTATCTGCACTTGCTGTTGCAAACTCTAACAGCAATGTAATTTATGCAGCAAGAAGAATTCGTTTTGAATATAATTCTCCTTCCGGTATATATAAAACCAGCGATGGCGGAACAAGCTGGACAGATATAACTATGGGATTACCGGATTCTATTTACTATACAAGTATCGATGTGAGCCAATGAAGCATATGCCTTTTATAATTCAGCTTCAGAAAAAGTAACCAACCCCGGAGTGAAACAACTCTTTTTGGAATTAGCACAAGATGAAAAAGGACATGCAAATTTATTGGAAATGTACCGAAAAAATAAATCAATAGCGGAACTTTTTAAAGCACAGGTGATCGATTATAAAATTGCCGAAACACAGGATATGCCTGAGCTTTCTGTTAATATGAAACCTGCTGAAGCCATAGCTATAGCAATGAAGCGCGAGCAACAAGCAGCAGAACTTTACACTTGTTTAGCCGCCAACGCAATTAACAGCTCAGAAAAAGAGGCTTTGGAAAATTTGGCAAATATGGAAATGGGGCATAAACATAAACTTGAAAATGCATTTGTGGAAATTGGATATCCGGAAGTGTTTTAAGTTTTCTCAAAAACTGTTTGATAACATGAGCTTGATTAATAATTGATTTTAAAAATGGGAGCAGCACTTTATTTTCAAGCACCTGTCATTTTGAGCAGAACGAAAAACCTTTTTTTATTAGCAAGATGCTTCATTCCATTCAGCATGACAAAACAACAAACACATAGTTTCATAAATGGCTCTGTTTGTTGATGTTTTCGAGACATTATTAATCGAACTCAGGTTGATAATATATCTCGAACAGTTTAAAAGATGAAAAAGAAATGAAAAAAAATTATTGTTGAAAGAAAAAATCGATCAAAGCATTTATTTTTTCAACTGTAAAACTTGAATCTCCTTCAAAAAAATTATCGATCGCGTCTTTTATTTCATCCGCAGAAATAAATCCGTCTTTATTTTTATCCACCGCCTTTAAGTTATCAGGGATCTCAATTTTTATTTTTGATTTGTTTTTTTGAGATTCGATTGCCATTGATTCGATCTCTTTTAAATATTCCAGACTCGGACTTGCATTAAACATTCTGCTCCGTTCAAATGTCTCTGCCTCAAATGCTTTTTGTTTGTCAGCAATCATTTTTTTTGTTAAGGTTTCACCTTTTTCGTTAACAATTGCTCCTTTTTTTGTTTGTGGTTCTATATCAAGATAATCCGGGATTCCGTCCTCGTCACTATCAATGGGACAACCATAGGTATCCACATTCACACCATTAGGTGTACTCTGGCAATGATCATCGCTATCTTTTATTCCATCACCATCTGAATCCAAATTATCTATTGCGGAAAAATCAAGCGGAGTAACTGCTGAGTTTTTATTTTTATTTTTTGTGAAATTATATTGAATCGAAAAATTTGTATAAATATAATTGTCATTTTTTCCGCTTTTGTAATTGTCGATCCAATCGGTGAAAGTTAAATAATAAGCAGCCCCAAGATTAAGGTCAAGATTGTCCATCAATTTTAATTTAAACCCTCCTCCAACAGGTAAAGCTAATGCGGTTCTTTTGTAATTTGTACTTGAGTCATTTAACTTTGTTTCGTATGTATAATCCCGTTGGATGGTAATTGCGGAAGAAGCATTGGGTTCTGATTCGGCAATACTCCGAATAGTAAAATCACTCCAGTAATTATAGTTCAGCCCATTTGCATCTTTAAGATCTCCATATGGATCAAATTTTAAAAGTCCTAAACCAATTGAAATGAAAGGGGAAAGGTAGTTGCCATCTTTAAATAATAAGCCATTATCAAAATGAACTACAAAATTAAGATCTCCTTGAAAAATTTTTGATTGAAAATTTAAATTAGAAGTTTTATTACGCTCATTGCCGGATAATTTACCGAACATGCCATTAACAGAAACTCCAAAATGTTTCCAGAAACGCTCTTCTACAGTAAGATTATAGCCCGCTCTGATCCCTCCAAAAGTACTTCCCCCTTTACTTACGTCACCTTTAAAAGAAAGAACCCCTGTCCCAATTGCAATGGAAGGGAGTTGTCTGTTTTTTTCGGTTTGGGAATGCATTGACTCAATCATTGCAAAAAATAAAACGATGATAAAAAATACTTTTTTAATCATATTGTTTAGTTTGAAAGCAAATAAATTGTCAATCAAGTTGAGTAGTTTGATATGTAAAAATATGGAAGTATTTCTAACAAAGCAATATTCGTTGTGATTAATAATTTGGCTTTTATGCGGGTTATGAGATTCAGTAGAAAGAATAGAAAAACAATTCCAAAAAAAATCCGCTTTTTCAAGCGGAGATTTTTTATTTTCCTGATCGTTTTTTGAATTCATTTATTCCTTCATCCAGCCATTGTGTATATTCAGGAATTCCTGATTTATAACCTCGTGGAGTATTCAATGTTTTTTCGTTTTGGTCGAGTAAAATATATAGTGGCTGAGTGCTTTGTTTGAATAATGTTTCTTCCATGTATTTGAATTTATCGCCAATATCTTTAATTTCTCTTTCCTGGCCATTCCAGATAACTTTCATATAGTCTTTCGGATCCAAAGCTCTTCTGTCATCAACATACAAGGAAACCAGAACAACATTATTGTTTAATCGTTTTACTACTTCAGGATCTGGCCAAATAAAATCTTCTGTTTTTCTGCAGTTAGCACATGCATGTCCTGTAAAGTCAACCATTAAAGGTTTTTTTGTTTTTTTAGCATAAGCCAGTGCATGTTCATAATCGTTTTTAAAATGTACAATTCCATTTTTATTTACTTCAATATAAGCAGCAAATTCGGCATCTATGGGTGTTGATGAAGTAGTTTTCGAATTATTTCCTCCTCCCCCAAAACCGTGTGGAGATTCAGAATATTCCAATGGAGGAAGAATGCCGCTGAAAAGTTTTAGTGGTGCACCCCATAATCCCGGAATTAAATAAATAGTTAATGAAAATGAAATGATAATAAAAAATAAACGTGTTACCGAAATATGTTTGGTATCACTATCATGTGCAGTTTTAAATCCCCCCATCAAATAAATGCTAAGTAATCCGAAAATTACGATCCAGAGGGTAATAAATACTTCACGTGTTAAAATCTCCAATTGATAAACCAAGTCCACATTTGAAGCAAATTTCAGGGCCAGAGCTAATTCTAAAAAACCTAAAGTAACTTTTACTGTATTTAACCAACCTCCACTTTTAGGCATCGAATTTAATAAGGATGGAAAGAAGGCAAACAATCCAAAAGGAATAGCCAATCCTGTAGAAAATCCAAACATTGCCCAGAAAGGTCCGGAAATTTTTCCGGTTCCCGCTGCAGCCACCAAAGCATTTCCAATCATGGGTCCGGTACAGGAAAAGGACACAACAACCAGTGCTAAGGCCATAAAAAATATTCCTACTAATCCGCCACGGTCACTTTGTTTGTCAATTTTATTTACAAAAGAGGAAGGTAGAACAATTTCAAATGCTCCTAAAAATGAAGCCGCAAAAACCAGTAATAATGCAAAAATTATCAAATTAAATACAGCACTTGTTGAAAGGGTATTTAATGCTCCTGCGCCAAATACCAAGGAGATACCCAAGCCTAAAGAAATAAAAATTATTATGATGGAAGAGGCGTAAACAATTGCATTAAAGCGTCCCTGAGATTTCGTTTTGCTGCGCTTTAAAAAGAAACTCACATTCATTGGAATTAAAGGAAAAACACAGGGTGTAAGTAAGGCAGCAAATCCCCAAACTAATCCGGTTAAATAGATCATCCACCAAGGATCGTTTTCAGAAGAAGGGTTGCCATTGTTTGTATCATTGGTTGAAGTGCCATTCATTTCAGATTTAAAGCTGGTATCAATTGAAGTACTTGTATTTGCGGTTACAACTTCTTTCGACTTGAATATGGAATAAATAGTATTTGAATCGCATTCGCAAGGGGTTTCATTATTGGCAATTTCAACCGGATTAAGTTTTACTTCTTTCTTTAAACACTCATCACTTCCCTTTAATTTCAATTCAATAGGATTGTGATTCTGAAAAATACATTTTTCTTCTGTGCATGCCTGATATTCAAAATTTCCTTTAATTACAACTTCCTTATTTGTTTTTAGTCTGATTTTTTGTTTGAATGTTACTGTTTTTTCAAAGTAAGCAACATTCATAGAAAATACTTTATCAAATATTTTTACAGGGGTTCCTTCTGTAGTCTTACCAATTAATTCGAAATCGGAATTTTTGTCAAAGTCAAATCTCGAAGGCATTGGGCCGTCTTCGCCACTTGTCACCAAGGAATATACATGCCAGTGTTCTTCAATTGTTCCTGTGAATTGCAATTCGTATTCACAGTCACTGATTTTTTTGCTCGATGATTTCCATTTTACAGGATCAGAAATTTGCCCTATTGCAGTATTAAAAACAAGAGTAACCAGAAATAATAAAAAAAGCCTGAAAATGTTTTTCATAAGTATATTATTGAAAATGGACAAAGTTTTTTTCGTAGATGAGGTGTAAAGATAAAAAAATAGCCCTGAAACAACAGGGCTATTTTAAAAATATTATTAGTAATTGATCCTAAAGTCTTACCTCGTGAATACACGAAATAGGGATTAGTACGCCTTGTTTTAATATCACTCGTTTGTCGGTTACTCCCCAAATAGTTGTTTCTACTTGTTTTAAACCTTGATTGTCTTGAAATATGATTTTAATTTTATGATTTTCGATATTCCCCAATTTTAAAGCGTTTTCAAGGTTTGTATGGCGCAATAGTATTGCATCTTTACATGATAATACTTCATGGTTAGGAAAATGTAAGCCACTTATTTCTTCTTTTGAAATTAAAACGGGCTGGTGAGGGTGTATTGAGTTTGTCATATATCGAATGATTTAAATGTTGATTAATAGAAAGAAAAAAGGGAAATTGATTTCTTCTACGTGCAAAGAATATAACAGTTTCAATTTACAGGAATATTTCTAATTTTTATTTTTAGAAATAATATGATATAAAACAGCTTTTAGTTCTTCCGGCCTCTGACTGCCTATCTTATATTTCAGGCCATCCTTATCAGTAAGTTCTATTGCATAGTTACCTTGGGTGAAAAAACGAATTGTATTTTTAAAATGTAAATTATAAACCGGACGATTAAGAAGATATTTACTGTATTTTACTTTTTTAACAAGAACAATGCTATTTAAATCTATTTTCACTTTTCGTGAAGTCCAGAGTCCATCAATGATCAAGCTATTGCCAATTACTTTAGTATGGATATGTAAAACAAAAATTAAAATCAACGAAAGTATCATAATGATCAAACCCATTAAGAAAAATAACTGGCCTGAATCCTCACCGACAGGAGATGAGGGGATTTCACCGACTACGGCAACTTCAAGAGCTTTAGGGTGTTCGCTCCAGTAATAAAGTAAAAAACAGAACATGGCCAAAACTGTTCTCCAAAGTATTGCCCATTTATTATAGCCGATGTATTGCTTTTCTTCAAAAAGAAGTTTGTCTTTTTCTTCCATAGTGCTTCAAATGTACGCTACTTAACTATTTTTACAAAATAAATTTTCAGGGTTTTGTCTGTGATCTTAAAACGATCATCAAGGCGTTGCCCGATAATCCATACAATTTTTCCTTTTGAGGTCAATAACCAAGTGTTTTCTTTTTGACTGAGGGATAATTTTTTATCAATGAAAAAATCACTGACTAATTTTTTTCCTTTCATTCCTAAGGGATAAAAAAAATCTCCTTTTTTCCATTTACGTATTTCCAGGGGGAATTCGAGTTTGTTAAAATCCAAACATGCTACAGAAAGAGATTTTATGATTCTGGATTTGGGATTTAGGATTTCAGAACTAAATGACAATTCAAAGTCAGTAATAGTTAGTTTTTTTTGATTTTCTTTAATATGAAATTTTTTAACTTCCGAATTGGAACTTTCGACTTTCGAATTAATTTTCGGTTCTATAATTAAAAATTCTCTGTCTTTTATCAATCGATGTGTTTCGGAAAAAAATTGTTTCCCAGATTCTGCATCTAATGATTCAAGGATTTCATTTACTACTGTTGAGTTAAAATTGTAAGGTTTTAAGAATTCAAATAAATAGATAGAAACAGGAAAAAGTTTTCGTAATTTTCTGATAGAAATAGTAAGATTGTTTTTTTCTTGTTTTACGGTTTTTGTTCGCTTGTTTTCAATCTCTTTTTTGAAAATTATTTCTACATCCTGTAAGTGTTGGATGTCATTGTTAATAGTTTCTTCAAGATTTGGATTTAATTCTTTTAAAACAGGAATAACATGATGCCGGATTTTATTTCTTACATATTTGTCAGAAGAGTTACTGCTATCTTCACGATGTTTTAATTTGTTTTTTTTGGAAAATAACTCAATTTCGTTTTTGTTTGTAAAAAGTAAGGGCCGAATAATTTTCCCTTGTTTAGGTAAGATGCCATGTAAGCCCGAAATCCCGGTGCCCCGAAGCAGATTGATAAAAAATGTTTCAATGGAATCGTCCCGGTGATGAGCTGTTGCGATAAATTTATAACTGAATTGCTCTCTTACTTCTTCAAACCAGTTGTAGCGTAATTGTCGAGCTGCAACCTGGATTGATAATTTATTTTTTTTAGCATATGCAGAAGTGTCGAAAGAAACCGTATGAAATGGTACCGAATATTTTTCTGCTAACGCTTCTACAAATAATTCATCTTCATCGCTTTCCACACCCCGTAATTGAAAATTGCAATGTGCGATTCCAAAATTCAACTTTGCTTTATGAAAAAGTTCACACATTACAACTGAGTCGATACCACCGCTAACGGTCAAAAGTATTTTCTCAGACAGAGTGAAAAGTTTTTCTTTTTTTATAGATGATAAAAAGGACTGAAGCATTGAACAAAGTTAATTAAAAAGAAGAATGAAGTACATCAAACATGGCCTTTGCTTTCAGCAAACATTCATCATATTCCTGTTCGGCAATGGATTTATCAGTAATTGCACTTCCCACCATAAAGGATAAGTGTTTTTTTTTCTGATTATATAAAATACTACGGATAATTACATTGAAATCAAGGTCTCCATTAGGATCAATATATCCAACAGCACCGGAATATAATCCGCGTTTTGTACTTTCAAATTCTTCGATCAGTTTCATGGCACTTACTTTTGGCGCCCCGGTCATTGATCCCATTGGGAAGGTTGCTTTTATAATGCCTGAAAATGAAATATTATTTTTTAGTTTGCAGCTAATTGTAGAGATCATTTGATGAACCTGTTTGAAAGTGTAAATTTCAAACAGCTCTTCCACCTTAACTGTTCCTCGTTCTGCAATACGAGATAGATCATTGCGAACAAGATCCACGATCATCACATTTTCACTTCTTTCTTTTGGATTACTTTGCAATTCATTTTTTAATTGATTGTCTTCTTGTTTGTTTTCTGAACGCCTGATAGTACCTTTTATGGGCTGTGAGATCAGGGTGTTCCCTCTTTTTTGTAAAAAACGTTCAGGACTGGAACACAATAAGTAGTGTTCTGCAAATTTGCAGTAGGCAGCAAATGGAGCTTGAGAAATCGAATTTAATTTTTCGAAAATTTCAACAGGATTAATTTCAACATTTTCTGAAAAAAATTCCTGACAAAAATTTATCTCATAGATATCTCCTCTATGAATATGTTTTTTTAACTGATCTACAGAATGAATGTATTCTTCCTTTGTAATTTTTGATCGGATATTTATTTTATTTGATTTCCCTTTAAAAGGTCTTGTGACAGGAGTAATACTCAAATTGTAAATTTTTTCTACTTCTGTTTTTGAACTAAAATCATCATTGTAATAGACAGAACTAATTTCATTCTCAATTTGTATCACAACTTTCGGAGAAAAAAAATGAAGTACAGGGAACTCTATGTTGTCGCTATTGATAGAGTTTAATTCTTCGATTTCATTTTTTAGATCGTAGCTTAAATAACCAAATAACCAACCTTTTTTTCGATCATAAAAATCTTGCAGTTCTTTTAAAGCAGATCCTGTTTTATTCACAACGAGTTCTTCATCTGCTCCAATAGCAATAATCTTAGAAGCAAATAGGTTTTTATTGTTGTTTGCTTTTCGATTTGAATCGAAGAAACAAATTCGATCAAAGCGAGTGTTAAGTGCTTCAATATTGATAGCAAAGTCGTGGTGTAAGTTTTTGTATGTGAGTTTTTGAAGCACATGCAAAGATAGTTTTCCATTTCATTCATGGAAAATTGATTTAAATCAAAATCGCAATTATTTTTTAGCCTCCGGATTTTTTCTGGTCAACGAAAAATATAAAAAAAATAATTTCATTCAATCGATTAATCAATGATATTAATGGTTACAAAGGTTATGTGTTTTGAAAAATGTTTTTCGGAATAGGTTAATTCGATGTCGATAACCTAAAAGTTTTCAACAAAGTGGGAAATTGTGGTAAAAAGTGGGAAAACTTTCATTATTTTTACCCCACAAAGGATAAAACCGCTATGAGTAGTCTGTTTGGAGTTTATGAATGTAATGCTGATGCAAAAGGACGTGTAATGCTTCCGGTAGCGTTTAAAAAGCAACTTACAAAAGAGTTGAAAGGAGGCTTTGTGATGAAGCGTAGCATATTCAGCAAATCCTTAGAGTTGTTTCCAACAGCAACCTGGAATGAAATGGTGAAGGAGGTAAACAAGTTGAACAAGTTTGTGAAAAAGAATGTGGAGTTTATTCGAATGTTCAATTATGGAGTTGTTCCGGTGGAGTTGGATTCAGCTGGTCGTTTATTGATTTCAAAAGATATGATGACTTTTTCGGGCATAACTAAAAATGTAATGATGGCAGCAGCTGGAGACCGAATTGAGATTTGGGATAAAAAAGCGTACGAGAAATTTATTAATGACGGTACAAGCAATTTTGAAAAATTGGCTGAAGATGTAATGGGTGGAATAAATCCAACAACTCCGGAATAATGGAATATCATAACCCTGTTCTTTTAAAAGAGTGTATTGAAGGTCTGAACATTAATCCTAAAGGAATTTATGTAGATGTAACATTCGGTGGTGGTGGACATTCCAGGGAAATTTTAAAGCACTTAACAACTGGTAAGTTGTATGCTTTTGATCAGGATGAAGATGCTGTGAAAAATAAAATTGATGATGAGCGTTTTGTTCTCATCAGGCAGAATTTCAGGTATCTCAAAAATTTTCTAAAGATGTATAATGCATTACCGGTTGATGGTTTACTTGCCGACTTAGGCGTTTCATCGCATCAGTTTGACCAGGCGGATAGAGGGTTTTCTACTCGCTTCGAAGCAAAATTGGATATGCGAATGGATAGAAATGACAAGCTAACCGCTGCAGATGTATTAAATACATATAGTGAAGAAGATTTGAAGCGGATTTTTAAGTTATACGGAGAGATTGATAATGCCGGGCGATTAGCTTATGCCGTTTTTCATGCAAGGAAAGAAAAACAAATTGAAACAGTTAATGATCTGAAAATAGCAATTGAAAAATGTGTAAGACGTGGCCGCGAAAATCAATATTTCGCTCAGGTATTTCAGGCATTGAGAATTGAAGTGAATAAAGAATTGGATGTTTTGCAAGAATTATTGACACAAAGTTTAGAAGTATTAAAGCCGGGTGGAAGGTTGGTAGTAATAGCTTATCACTCATTAGAAGACCGATTAGTAAAAAACATAATGCGCAGCGGAAAGTTTGAAGGTGAAATAGATAAAGATTTTTTTGGAAATCAATTAACGCCTTTCAAGCAAATAACCAGAAAGCCAATTGTTCCGACAGAAAAGGAAAATGAAGAAAATAGCCGAGCAAGAAGCGCAAAATTGAGAATAGCGGAAAAAAAATAGTAGACAGTCAACAAAAAAATAAAGAAACAAACAAAAGAAGAAATTAAAAACTAAGGTAAAAAAATAATTATAACAATTGTCTACTGTTTATTGCCAATTGTCTACTGAATAAAATGGGAAATAAATTCAAAGAACAAGCAAAAGCGGAAGAGCCTAAAAAAACTGAAAATCCTGTAAAGGAAAGTAAGGTGGTGCGCTCTGTTGCTAATGTGGTGAGTGGAAGTTTCCTTTCAAAAGAAACTACGCTTAAAAATTTACCATTCATTGTTTTTTTGTCTTTCCTCGCTATATGTTACATCGCTAATGGATATTATGCTGATGACCAGGTACGGAAAGTAAATCGGTTGACAAATGAAATTAAAGAATTAAGAACTCAATATATAGTTGTAAAAGATTCATTAGTAATAAAAAGTAAACAAACAGAAGTTGCTAAAGCATTGGCTTTGCAAGAAACTGGAATAAAGGAGTCGGTGGTGTCTCCTAAAAAAATTTTAGTAAAAACAGTTAACCCAACTCCTCAAAAAGATTAAGATAATTGGAAGTTAAAAAAGACATACTGTGGCGTGTATATCTCATATATTTTATTATATGTCTTTTTGGTGTCGCTATTATTTCCAAAATCTGTATCATCCAATTTGTAGATGGTGATAAATACAGGGCACAAGCAGAAAGCTTTTTAACCAAGTTTTTCGATATCGAAGCCGTTCGTGGAAATATTTATGATGCAAATGGAAGTTTGCTGGCTACTTCATTGCCTTATTATGAAGTTGGTATGGATGTAAATACGGATGCAATTACTCAGGAAATTTTTGAGGGGAATGTTGATTCATTATCAATGTGTTTATCAAATTTATTTAATGATAAATCCTGGAAAGAATATAGGAAGGGTTTGATAAAAGCTCGCAAAGATGGTGACAGGTGGGTGCTTTTGCAGAAAGATGTTTCTTATACCAATCTACAAAAAATGAAAAAATTCCCGATTCTCCGCAAAGGAAAAAATCGTGGAGGATTCGTATATGAACAAACAAATAAGAGAGAACGGCCTTTTCAATTTCTTGCTGCACGTACCATCGGCAAGTTAAATGATAACGGAACGGGAAAATCGTATGGTATGGAAGTGGCTTTCAATAATTATCTAGAGGGGGTAAAAGGTCATTGTTGGAAGAAAAAAATTGCCGGCAATGTTTGGAGATCGATTAATGATGAAAATGAAGTTGATCCGGAAGATGGAGATGATATTGTTTCTACGATTGATATTAATGTTCAGGATGTTGCTGAAAATTCTTTAATGAATTGCTTGAAAAAACATGGTGCCGATCATGGTTGTTTGGTATTAATGGAAATTAAAACAGGTGAAGTTATTGCAATTGCAAATCTTACCCGAAATAACAAAGATACTTCCATGTATCTGGAAAATTTAAACTATGCAGTAGGTAAAGGAACTGTTCCCGGCTCCACATTTAAGTTGGCTTCCCTTGTTGCCGTAATGGAAGATTTTAATGTGAAGCTTGATGAAATAGTTGATATCGGAAATGGTGTTTGCTTTTACAGTGATGCAAAAGTGAGCGATTCACATCATCCTGAGAAAAGTAAAATCACTGTTCAGGAAGTTTTTGAGCAATCGTCAAATGTTGGAGTTACAAAAATTATTACACGATATTATGCAAAAGATCCTCAAAAATACATTGATCGTTTGTATAAAATGAATTTGAATTTGCCTTTAGAGGTCAGTATTCCGGGAGAAGCAAATCCATATATAAAAAACACACAAGATAAAACATGGTCAAAAATTTCATTGCCTTGGATCAGTTATGGATATGAATCGAGAATTACTCCTTTGCAGATCTTGAACTTTTATAGTGCAATTGCAAACAATGGAAAAATGATGCGCCCAATGTTTGTAAAAGAAATTCGCAATAGAGGGAAGACTACAAAAATATTTGAACCAGAAGTTATTAATCCATCCATCTGTTCTCAAAGTACAGTCAATAAAGCCAAGTTAATGATGGAAGGTGTTGTGTCAAGAGGAACCGGAAAAAGTTTGAAGTCAGCGAACTATCAAATTGCCGGCAAAACTGGAACTGCACAAATGGGCATTGTAAATGGGAAAATGACATATCAAGCTTCATTTGTTGGTTATTTCCCGGCAGATAATCCAAAGTATTCATGCATTGTTGTAATTAGTGCCCCTAGCGGTGATGCTTACTATGGTGGTGTTGTAGCTGGTCCTGTATTTAAAGATGTAGCTGATAAAGTATATTCCACAAGTCTGGAGATTCATAAAGAAATAAATGCCAAGCAAGCATCATTCGCAGTGAAGGCTCCAGCGGTAAAAAATGGTTCTCAAAAAGAAATAAAAAATGTATTAAACAAACTGAAAATAAAAAATCTTTCACTGGATCAAAAAGCTGATTGGGTTTCAACATCATTGATAGATTCTTCTTCTATTAAATTATCATCACAAAGTATTGAGAATGATTTAAAGAAAAATATTGTTCCTGATTTAAGAGGAATGACAGCAAGAGATGCTTTATTTCTATTAGAACCAAAAGGATTGAGAGTAAAAATTATCGGTAGTGGAGCTGTTTCAACACAGTCAATTCAAGCAGGAGCAACTTTTATTAAAGGGACACAAATTATTTTGCAATTGATTTAATGAAATTATTAAAAGACATATTATATAAAGCAGGATTAATAGAAGTAGTTGGTTCTACCAATATTACGATCAGTGCTATCAGTTTTGATTCAAGAAAAATCGAAAAGGATAGTTTGTTTGTTGCTGTGAGAGGGACATTAAGCGATGGGCATAAATACATCGATGAAACTATTTCAAAAGGTGCAATTGCTATTTTATGTGAAGTGTTCCCAAAGCAAATAAATGAAAATGTAACATACATAAAAGTAAAAGATACTACTCTATCATTGGGGATTATTGCAAGTAATTATTTTGATAATCCATCTGAACAACTAAAATTAGTGGGTGTTACAGGTACAAATGGAAAAACAACAACGGTTACCTTGTTGTTTAATTTATTCAGACTATTAGGATATAAAGTTGGTTTGCTTTCAACTGTAAAAAATCAGATCAATGATGAAATAATTCCCTCAACGCATACAACGCCTGACGCAATTCAATTGAATGCATTACTGCGGCAGATGGTAGATAAGGGTTGTACGCACTGTTTTATGGAAGTAAGCTCTCACGCAGTGGTTCAAAACCGCATTTCAGGAATTCATTTTGTGGGTGGTGTATTTACAAATATTACACATGATCATTTAGATTATCACAAAACATTTGCGGAATATATTAAAGCAAAGAAATCTTTTTTTGATTCATTAGGAAGTGATGCATTTGCCTTGACTAATAAGGATGACGCGAACGGAGAAGTTATGTTGCAAAATACCCGTGCTTCAAAACATACCTACTCGCTTCGTTCCATGGCTGATTTTAAATGCAGAGTAGTTGAAAATCAATTCAGTGGTTTGCTTTTAAATATCGAAAATCAAGAAATGTGGAGCAAACTAATTGGCAGTTTCAATGCTTATAATTTGTTAGCTGTTTATGCTACAGCGGTGTTGTTGAAAGAAGAGAAATTAAATGTCCTTACCACTTTAAGTTCATTGAATTCTGTTGAGGGGCGTTTTCAATATGTGAGAAGTGATAATGGAATAATTGGAATTGTAGATTATGCACACACTCCGGATGCATTACTAAATGTATTAAAAACAATTGCTGATATCCGTACCGGAAATGAACAAGTAATTACTGTTGTCGGTTGCGGAGGTGATAGAGATTCTGCCAAGAGGCCGATCATGGCAAAGATTGCATGTGACCTAAGTAACAGAGTAATTATTACTTCAGACAATCCACGGAGTGAAGACCCTAATGAAATTATTAAACAAATGCAGCAAGGTGTGGATGCCGTTAATCATAAGAAAACGATTTCTATTACTGATAGAAGTGAAGCAATAAAAATTGCGTGTTCATATGCAAGTGCAGGAGATATAATACTTGTAGCCGGTAAAGGACATGAAAAATATCAGGAAATAAAAGGCGTAAAGCATGCATTTGATGACATGCAGGTGTTACAGGAAAATTTAAAACTATTTGGAAAATAATGTTCTACTATCTATTTAATTTTTTAGACAAGCATTTTAATTTCCCGGGAGCCGGAGTGTTTCAATACATCTCGTTTCGGGCAGCAATGGCTATTCTTGTTTCCCTAATTATTTCAATGGTACTGGGAGGAAAGATTATCCGTCTGCTGCAAAGAAAACAAGTTGGGGAAACTATACGTGATCTTGGACTTGCCGGAGAAAAACAAAAGGCCGGAACACCAACAATGGGAGGACTCATCATTATTGCGGCAATTCTTGTTCCGACACTTCTATTCGCACGGTTAGATAATATATATATCATCATCATGATAGTTTCTACCATTTGGCTTGGATTAATTGGATTCTTGGATGATTATATTAAAGTATTTAAAAAAGATAAAAAGGGTCTTGCAGGAAAATTCAAAATAATGGGGCAAGTAGGACTTGGTTTATTTGTGGGTTTTACTGTTTATTTCCATCCGGAGATAAAAACAAAAGTAGAGATTCCTATGGAGTTGGTGCAGAAAGTAGATACTGATAAAGTGATCAAAGTTGTTGAAACGGATGGTCAGATACATTATATGCTGGATCGAAAACTACCTAACACCACCATCCCTTTTGTGAAAAATAATGAATTTAATTACTCTTCCTTGTTGGCTGTTTTTGGTGAAGGCATGAGAAAATATACCTGGATAATTTATATTCTTGTCATCATCATCATTATCACTGCTGTTTCAAATGGTGCCAATATCACGGATGGAATTGACGGGCTTGCAACAGGGACTTCCGCTATCATTGGTTCAACACTTGGAATATTTGCTTATGTATCCGGCAACATGATTTTCGCAGATTACCTCAACATCATGTACATTCCCAATTTTGGTGAGATGGTAATATTTATCTCGGCATTTGTTGGCGCCTGCGTTGGATTTCTTTGGTATAACGCATATCCTGCTCAGGTGTTTATGGGCGATACAGGTAGCCTCACGCTTGGCGGTATCATTGCTGTGTTTGCAATCTCCGCGAGAAAAGAATTGTTGATCCCTATTTTCTGTGGAATTTTTCTTATTGAAAATGTTTCGGTGATGCTTCAGGTTGCCTACTTCAAATACACGAAAAATAAATATGGAGAAGGAAGACGGATTTTTCTCATGTCTCCTTTACATCACCATTACCAGAAAAAAGGAATGCATGAATCAAAAATTGTTTCACGTTTCTGGATCATCGGTATTATGCTGGCAATTCTGACAATAGTAACATTGAAATTGAGATAACATGAAACGCCTGGTAATACTTGGTGGTGGTGAGAGTGGAGTAGGTACTGCGGTGCTTGCACAAAAAAAAGGGTTTGATGTTTTTCTTTCCGATAAAGGAAAAATAAAAGATAAGTACAAAGACGTTCTTTCAAAATATAGAATTAAATGGGAAGAAGAAAAACATTCTGAAGAATTGATCCTGAATGCAGATGAAGTTGTTAAGAGCCCTGGTATTTCTGATAAAGCAGAGTTAATAAAAGCGTTAACAAAAAAAGGAATTCCGGTGATCTCGGAAATAGAATTTGCCGGAAGATATACAAATGCAAAAAAAATTTGTATCACAGGAAGCAATGGAAAAACGACAACAACGCTGCTGATTTATCACATGTTAAAAAAAGCAGGATTGAATGTAGGGCTTGCAGGTAATGTAGGACAAAGTTTTGCAATGCAGGTGGCAGAAAACAATTTCGATTATTATGTAATTGAATTAAGCAGTTTTCAGTTGGATGGAATGTTTGATTTTAAAGCAGAGATAGCAATTCTGTTAAACATCACTCCCGATCATTTAGATAGATACGATTACAAATTAGAAAACTATGCAGAATCAAAATTCAGAATAATTCAAAACCAAACTTCAGAAGATGCATTCATTTATTGTATCGATGATGAAGTAACTATGAACATTATTAAAAACAAAAAAGTTAAAGCAAAACAATTTCCTTTTTCGATCAAACAAAAGGTTGAAACAGGTGCATTTTTAAACGAAAACAATCAACTAGTAATAAACACAAACAACACTAATCCTTTATTTATGACAATTCAAGAACTAGCACTACAAGGTAAACACAACATGTACAATTCAATGGCCGCTGGTGTTGCCGGGAAATTGATCGACATCAGAAAAGAGACGATCCGCGAAAGTCTTTCTGATTTTCATAACATCGATCATCGATTGGAGTTAGTGGGCAATGTACACGGTATTGAATTTATTAATGATTCAAAAGCTACAAATGTTAATTCAACATGGTATGCTTTGGAAAGTATGAATAATCCTGTGATCCTTATTCTCGGGGGTGTTGATAAGGGTAATGATTATTCTATGCTGAATGATCTGGTGAAGGAAAAAGTAAAGGCGATCATTTGTTTGGGTGCGGATAATAAAAAAATTATCAAAGCATTTGGCGGAATGGTTGAAACTATTGTGGAAGCGAATTCTGCGAAAGAAGCTGTGGCGCATGCATACAAAATTGGAAAAAAAGGCGATACTGTTTTATTATCTCCTGCTTGTGCAAGTTTCGATTTGTTTGAAAATTATGAGGATCGCGGAACACAATTTAAACAGGCTGTAAGGGCCTTGTAAAATCAGAATAAAATCATGAATTTATTTAAATACATAAAAGGGGATAAGGTTATCTGGACAGTAGTTTTGCTACTTTCCCTTTTATCTGTATTGGTTGTTTATAGTTCGGTTGTGGCTTTAGCATATCGCTTTAAAGGAGGCGATACAGGATCTTATTTGATCAAACATGTTTTTATTGTTGCTTCCGGAATATTTTTAATGTATTTAATTCATAAAGTAAAATATTCATATTTTTCACGTATATCTCAGATCGCCCTGTTTATAGCAGCACCATTGTTACTTTATACATTATTAAATGGGGTAAGCGCAGGAGAAGCCAGTCGTTGGTTAGCAATACCCGGGACATCATTGACTTTTCAAACATCAGATTTTGCAAAACTTGCATTGATAACATATGTAGCACGTATGTTGTCAATTAAGCAGGATGTTATCAAAGATTTTAAACAAGCATTTTTGCCTATTGTAGTTCCCATAGGAATTATTTGCGCATTGATTTTGCCTGCCAATTTTTCAACCGCTGCTTTATTGTTCTTAACCTGTCTCGTATTAATGTTCATTGGTAGAATGAATGCAAAACATTTATTGATTTTAGTTGGATCTGGAATTGTTTTGGGTGCATTATTAATCGTATTGATATTTAATTTCCCAAAAATAATCAAACGGGGAGAAACCTGGAAAGCGCGGATAGAAAATTTTAGGACCGGTGATAGCGAAAGTAATTTTCAGGCGGAACAAGCAAAAATTGCCATTGCAAGAGGAAGAGTGCCGCAGGGACCCGGCAATAGTATGCAACGAAATTTTTTGCCCCAGGCATCATCCGATTTTATTTTTGCTATAGTTATTGAGGAATGGGGTTTAGCAGCAGCAGTAATTATTATTTTTTTATATCTCGTTTTATTATTTCGTGGTGTTAGTATCGCTAATAAAAGTGAAAAGACATTTGGAAGTTTACTCGCCATCGGATTAACATTTAGTTTGGTTTTTCAGGCGATGATAAATATGGCAGTGGCAGTAAATTTATTTCCGGTTACCGGTCAGCCTCTCCCATTAATAAGTATGGGGGGGACATCCATTTGGTTTACAAGCATATCAATAGGCATAATATTAAGTGTTAGTCGAGAAAATGAAATTGAAAAGGAAGGAGGTAAACTTGCAACCGCTTAGAATAATTGTTAGTGGAGGAGGTACTGGCGGACATATTTTTCCTGCCATTGCTATTGCTAATGCAATCAAAACTCTACGACCAGATACTGAATTTTTATTTGTTGGCGCAGAGGGAAAAATGGAGATGGAAAAAGTACCTGCTGCAGGATATAAAATTGAAGGACTTTGGATTTCAGGATTTCAGCGTAAATTTTCTATGTCGAATTTTGCTTTTCCATTTAAAGTGATAAGCAGTTTAATGAAAGCAAAGAAAATTATAAGATCATTTAAGCCTGATGCGGTAATCGGTACGGGAGGTTATGCAAGTGGTCCAATGTTACGGGTTGCGTCAAATTATGGAATACCAACTTTGATACAAGAACAAAATTCATACGCAGGAGTAACAAATAAAATTCTTTCAAAAAAAGTAGATCGTATTTGTGTCGCTTATTCCGGAATGGAAAAGTTTTTTCCAAAAGAAAAAATAAAATTGACCGGTAACCCGGTTCGTCAGGATATATTAAGTTTAGAAGGAAAGCGCGATAGAGGATTGGAACAATTTGGTTTGAGTGGAGATAAAAAAATAGTTTTAGTGATTGGTGGCAGCCAAGGTGCACGAACAATTAATGAAAGTATTTTAAAGTGCCTGGAAACTTTTGAAAAAAATAATATTCAATTAATTTGGCAAACAGGTACCGGTTTTCATGAAACAGCAAAACAAGCTGTTTCGAACTATATAGGGAAAGGAATCAAAACATTTGATTTTATTCAGAAAATGGATTATGCGTATGCTGTTGCTGATATGGTAATTTCAAGAGCAGGAGCAAGTTCAGTGTCAGAATTATGTTTAGTTAAAAAACCTTGCATCTTTATTCCATTGCCAACTGCAGCAGAAGATCATCAAACAAAAAATGCTATGGCTCTGGTAACCTATAATGCAGCAATTATAATTAAGGATTCAGAGGCTCGTGAAAAATTATGCGAGCAAGCTATTAACCTTATTAAAGATGAAGAAATGTGTTTTAAACTTTCAGATAACATTGCCAAATTGGCAATGCATGATTCAGCAAAGGTGATCGCAAATGAAGTATTGAGTTTGATAAACAATAGGAAATAAAATTAATAAAGAGAATTGAAAAACTTTTCAAACATATATTTTCTGGGTATTGGAGGCATTGGAATGAGTGCGCTGGCTCGTTATTTCAAAGCTATGGGAAAGAATGTAAGCGGGTATGATAAAACATCAACAAAGCTTACGGACGACTTGATTGCAGAAGGAATTGAAATCCATTTTGAAGATAATGTGAACTTGATTCCTGAGAGTTTTAAATCCCAAATTCCTAGTCTCAAATCTCAAATCTTAATAGTTTATACGCCTGCAGTTCCAAAGGATCACAGCGAATTTGTTTTTTTTAATTTAAAGGGGTTTAACATTAAAAAAAGAGCTGAAGTATTGGGAATAATTACAGAAGCTTCACAAACAATCGCTGTATCCGGAACGCATGGCAAAACAACAACATCATCACTGATTGCACACATTTTAAAATCTGCAAACCTAGATCCTTCTGCATTTTTGGGAGGTATCACAAAAAATTATAACACAAATTTATTGTTGAGTTCAAAACTTAATTCTAACAACCAGCAACCCACAACCAACAGCCTAATTGTTGTGGAGGCTGATGAATATGATCGTTCTTTTTTAACCCTGCATCCTGAGATAGCTGTTATTACTTCTGTTGATGCAGATCATCTGGATATTTATGGTGATAAAGGTCAGGTGGAAGAATCATTTTCTTTGTTTGCGAAACAAGTAAAATCAAAATTGATCCTGAAGAAAAATATTGTCAGTAAAATTAATTCAGGTAAGACACCAATTACTTATTCGGTTAATGATTCAACGGCAAATTATTTTGCTCAAAATATAAAAATTGAAAATGCTGTTTACCATTATGAGATAGTAACTCCGTCAGCTGTTTTTAAAAATATGACTTTAGGATTACCAGGATTACATAATGTTGAAAATTCGATTGCTGCAACTGCAGTAGCTTGTGAAATGGGTGTTTCGGAAATGCAAATTCGCGAAGCATTAAAAACATTTAGCGGGGTGAAACGAAGATTTGATTACCAAATAAAAACAGATAAACTCGTTTTTATTGATGATTACGCACATCATCCCGAAGAATTGAAAGCAACCATTAATTCAGCAAAGCAAATGTATCCCGGAAAAAAAATCACCGGAATATTTCAACCGCATTTGTTTTCACGCACACGTGATTTTGCAGATGATTTTGCAAAGAGCCTGGATCTCTTGGATGAGTGTATTTTGATGGAGATCTATCCAGCACGTGAATTGCCAATTGAAGGCATAACTTCCAAAATGTTATTGGATAAAATGAAATCTTCGAATAAAATTATTTGTCAGAAAAAAAATTTATTAGAAGAATTAAGCAAAATGAAACTGGAAGTGTTGATTACGATGGGAGCCGGTGATATCGATACGTTTGTTGAGCCGATAAAAATAAAGTTGAGTAATAATTAATTTCACTACGCTTCTTGCGTTAAAAAAAATTGAAAAAATTAAAAAAAATACTATTCATTACCATGTGGTCGGTATTAATTATCGGCTTGTTTCTAACAATGGGTTTTGTTAATAAACAACAGAGTGCATTGCATTGTAATAGTCTTTATGTTAATGTAAACCAGGAGGGAGATTTAGATTTTATAGATAGCAATGATATTAAACAACTGCTTAAAGACAGAGGTGATTCTATAATTGGTCAACCTAAATCGACTATAAATATACCTGAATTGGAAAAGGTTTTAAATAGCCATGCGGACATTGCCAATGCTGAAGTGAGCATGTCAATTGATGGTGAAGTGAAAATCAATGTAAAGCAACGAAAGCCTGTTATACGTGTTATAAATAATAATGGTGACAGTTATTATTTGGATGAGGAAGGCAAATTGATGCCACTTTCAGATAAATACACAGCCAAGGTATTGATAGCTAACGGTAATATTTTAGAGCCATTTGCCTCCTTATATAAGTATTCTGTTGCAGATATTTCGAAGGATAGTTTGTTACGTGCAAAAAGTATGTTAGGCGAATTATTTGCAATGGCAAATTATATTAATGGGGATGAATTTTGGAGATCACAAGTACATCAGATATATATCAATGATGAAAAAGATATGGAAATAGTACCAATGGTTGGGAATCAAAAAATAATATTTGGAGATACAACTGCAATGGATGAAAAATTCAAAAAGCTACTTACATTCTATCAACAAGGATTAAATACTACCGGTTGGTGGGATAAATATTCAACAATAAATTTAAAATTCAAGAATCAAATAGTTTGCACTAAAAAATAAATTGTAATGGAACCATCAGAAATTGTAGTAGGCTTAGACATCGGAACAACAAAAATTGTTGCTATCGTAGGCCGCAGAAATGAATTCGGAAAAATTGAGATTCTGGGAATGGGAAAATCCGAATCTTTTGGTGTTGCACGTGGCGTTGTTCAAAATATTGATCAAACTGTTCAGTCTATTAAAACAGCTGTTGCTGACGCTGAAGCAAAATCAGGTGTGGATATCAAAATAGTGAACGTAGGTATTGCGGGGCAGCATATTCGCAGTATGCAGCATCGGGGCATAAAAACCCGTTCAAGTGGCGAAGAAGAAATTTCTCAGAAAGATATCGATTCATTAATTGACGACATGTTTAAATTAGTGATGCAACCCGGTGAAGAAATTATCCATGTATTGCCGCAGGAATATATTATTGATAGCGAACCTGGAATAAAAAATCCAATTGGTATGTCTGGTATTCGTTTAGAAGCTAATTTTCATATTATCTCCGGACAAATTGCTGCTGCAAAAAATATTTACAAATGCATTCAAAAATCTGGTTTGGCAGTTTCTGAATTAACCTTGGAACCACTAGCTTCTGCTGATGCTGTGTTGAGCGATGAAGAAAAAGAAGCGGGTGTTGTATTGGTTGATATAGGTGGCGGAACAACAGATGTTGCTATTTTTCAGAATGGAATTATTCGTCACACAGCGGTAATACCATTTGGCGGAAACATAATTACAGAGGATGTAAAAGAAGGATGTACGATCATAAAAAATCAGGCGGAATTATTAAAAATAAAATTCGGTTCTGCATTAGCCAGTGAAAATCAGGAAAATGAAATTGTTTCAATTCCAGGTCTTAGAGGGCGTCCGCACAAAGAAATTTCAGTAAAAAATCTTTCCAATATTATTCAGGCTCGAATGGAAGAGATCATAGAGCATGTGTTTTATGAAATAAAAAATTCAGGTTACGAGAAAAAATTAATTGCAGGAATCGTAATTACCGGAGGCGGAGCTCAGCTGAAACATGTTACACAATTAGTGGAATATATTACCGGCATGGATACACGTGTTGGTTATCCGAATGAACATTTGGCAAAGGGGAGTGAGGAAGTGACCAGTCCAATGTTTGCAACTTCTGTAGGTTTAGTTATGAAGGGATTGCAAACACTTGATAAAAAAAACAAAACAAGTCCGGTTGTCTCAGAAACCTCTATAAAAGGACATTCAAAAGAGAAATCAACCGGATTTATAGATAAGATAAAAAAATTCTTTGATGAAGATTCTGTGCAAAAATAGATTTTATAACAATGGAAATTAACAGTCAATAGTTAGTAACTATGAATTGGTGTCTTAATTTTCACTAAAAAAAAGCAGCAAATTTATACATTGAAAAATAGTATATCGGCAAAGAACCACTAATACCAAACGTTTTAAACAAAAAGAATATGATGAAATTCGATTTACAACAGGACAATTCTTCAATTATCAAAGTAATTGGAGTAGGCGGAGGAGGCAGCAATGCTGTAAACCACATGTACAAGCAAGGTATTAAAGGTGTAGATTTTATTGTTTGCAATACCGATTTGCAAGCATTGGATATTAGTCCCGTACCATTAAAAATAATTTTAGGAGCAAGTTTAACAAAAGGTCGTGGAGCAGGTTCATTGCCGGAAGTTGGAAGAAATGCTGCTATCGAAAATATCGAAGAAGTAAAAGCAATATTGGCAAACAATACTGAAATGTTATTTGTTACTGCAGGTTTGGGCGGTGGTACAGGTACAGGAGCCGCTCCAATCATTGCAAAAGCTGCAAAAGAAATGGGAATTTTGACGGTTGGCATTGTTACAATTCCTTTTGGATTCGAAGGCAAAAAACGTAAAGCTCAGGCAGATTTAGGGTTAGAAGAATTAAAAGCAAATGTAGATACACTTCTTGTGATCAGCAATGATAAATTACGTGAGATCTATGGAAATTTAAAAGTTACAGAAGCATTCGGTCATGCTGATGATATATTAGCAACAGCAGCAAAAGGAATTGCCGATATTATTACAACCACGTTACAGATCAATACGGATATCAATGATGTAAAAACAGTAATGAAAGATAGTGGTGTTGCAATTATGGGCTCAGCACAAGCTTCAGGAGAACAACGTGCATTACGTGCTGTTGAACAAGCCATGTCATCACCATTGTTGAATGATAGTAATATTAAAGGTGCTCGTTATGTATTAGTAAATGTTACTTGTGGGGAAGACGAAATTACCATGGATGAATTAGGTGAAATAACTGATTATATTCAGGATGCAGCCGGTATGACTGCCGAAGTAATTAAAGGTTATGGGGTGGATCTGTCATTAGGGGATAAAGTAAACGTAACTATTATCGCTACCGGATTTACTTCAAAAGCTGATTTAGGTATTTCATATGAAAAAGCTCCTGAAAAGAAAGTTTTTAATTTAATGGAAGATATTAAAAAGGTTGAAGCTCCTGTTGTGTACGAAACTACAAAGGAAGAGGAAATTACGGCTTTGGTTAAGCAGAACGAAATTGCACCACTGGTAAATGAAGAAAAAACTGAATTAACAACAGATGAACCTTTTGTGTTTTTCAGAGAAGAAGAAGCTATTGTAAATAAGGTAGAAGAAACACACAGTTTTGAATTTGAAATTACGAATAATAATTCTGTATCAACTGAAGAACCTGTAATGAACACAGAACCAGTTGTTGAAAATAAACAGGAAAATGTAATTGTAGCAAAAGTTCAGAACGAAGAGCAATTGAAAAAAGCACAAGATCGTGTTGCTAAATTAAAAGAGTTAAGTTTTAAATTGAAACAACCAAATGGCTTGACAGAATTAGAAAATGAACCTGCATATAAAAGAAGAAATGTTAATTTAGGATCTACTCCACATTCCTCCGAATCACAAGTTTCACGTTATACATTGTCAGAAGGGGATGATAACAAAGCAGAAATAAAACCAAATAATTCTTTTTTGCATGACAATGTAGATTAAGAAAAACAAAACAAAATGAAAAAATCCTGCGATATTGCGGGATTTTTTTTGCTCTGCAAAATACACCCTGATTTTTAATTTTATTTTTCATAGTGCCTAAAAATTTTATCTACACTGAAAAGAAAAATGTTCCGCTTACTAACTTTATATCGTAGCTCTTTCGCAAATATCCAAAGTAATATCTGGATCCTTTCTGTTGCCATGTTTATCAATAGAAGCGGGTCCATGGTATTGCTTTTTACTTCACTTTATCTCACTAAAGAATTACATTTTACAATTGCAGAAGCAGGCGTTGCATTGAGTTTTTATGGCGTAGGAAGTGTGCTTGGTTCTTATGCCGGAGGATGGTTAACGGATAGAAAAAACTTTTTTGACATTATGCTTTTTTCGCTCATCAGTAGTGGTTTAATATTGTTGCTTTTACTAATAGCGAAAACTCCTTTTCAAATTGCACTTGTTATTTTTGCATATGCATTTGCTTCAGATGTTTTCAGACCTGCCAATTCTAAGGCGATTGCAGCATACAGCACTGTATTAAACCGAACACGCTCTGTTTCATTACTTCGGTTAGCAATTAATCTTGGTTTTTCAATAGGCCCTGCAACAGGTGGTTTTGTTGCGTTATACCTTGGTTATAAATGGTTATTTGTGATAGATGCATGTACTAGTTTTGCTGCCGCTTTAATGTTGTTTATTTATTTGCCGAGACATAATGATGAACCTAAAAATGCTGAATCTAATTTATTGAGTGATAGTAAAAAATCCGCCTATCGAGATATGCCATATTTGTTTTTTATTGTTTTAGTAGCGTTATATGGAATCAGTTTCTTTCAATTGTTTGCAAGTGTGCCTCAGTATTTCAATAAAGAGTGTCATTACAACGAAGGTACAATTGGATTACTGCTAGCCTTAAATGGTTTATTGGTCGTTATCATTGAAATGCCGTTTATTGCTTTTCTCGAAAAAAAACAGAAAATATTTCCTTTCATCATTACAGGGACTCTTTGCATTCCTGTTGCTTTTAGTTTTTTAATATTTGGAAAGGGGGTGATGGTCTTTGCAGTGCTTTACACGATTATTATTACATTTTCAGAAATCTTTGCCATGCCATTTATGTTTAATTACGCTTTATCCAGACCTGGTAAAGAACGACAAGGGCAGTATTCTGCATTGTATTCAATTTCTTACGGACTGGCAAATATAGTGGCACCATTGCTTGGGTTGGGAATAGCAGGAAAATATGGTTTTAATAAAATGTTTTATTTTTTTATCGGCTTGAGTTTAGTTACTACAATCGGATTTATCCTGTTGAATAGGAAAGACAGAGCAAATAGGACTTGAAATTTCAAGTAAATATTTTAAAACCTAAATAGGATCGAGGATCAGGCAGGATCCGGTTTTTAACCAGTGTCAGTTATTATTTTGCATCTTGCCGGTATCATATTGAAATTTCAATCCTTGAAAGTCTTATTTCACCTGCAATCTTCTCAAAAAACAATTCACTCGATCAATACAATAAATTATATTTTAATTTTTGTATCTTTATGAGTATAAAATAGTTCAAATGAAAATTAATTTTTTTCTTATATTAATGTCTGCTTTCTTCCTTACAAAAGCACAAACCCCCAAAAACGATTTTACTACAGATGATATTTCTGAAATAGAACAAAAAGGACAATCCGGAAAATTTAGGGCATTGTTGTCAAGTGCGGCTGATAATTACAATGTAATTTATCATCGTTGTGTTTGGGAAGTTGATCCGGCAGTTTATGCAATTAAAGGGAATATTACTACTTATTTTAAGCCAACTATAAACGGATTTAATCAGATTGAATTTGACTTAGATAGTTCACTTACTGTAGATTCTGTGAAATTTCACGCATCTGATTTATCCTTTACCCAACTGGCAACTGATATATTACAAATTGATTTTGTTTCAGCAATTCCCATCAATTCACTTGATTCAATAACTGTTTTTTATCAAGGAACACCTCCATCAAATGGCTTTGGTTCGTTTATTCAATCTACTCACAATAGCACTCCAATTCTTTGGACCTTGTCTGAACCTTATGGAGCAAAGGATTGGTGGCCATGCAAGCAAACCTTGAATGACAAAATTGATTCTCTCGATATTTTTGTTAGAGTTCCCCAAGTTAATCGGGTGGGAAGCAATGGCATTTTACTTTCAGAAGATACTGTTGGAACAGATAAAATATTTCATTGGAAAACGAGATATCCGATTGCTGCATATCTGGTTGCTATTGCGGTGACCAATTATTCCTATTATTCCGATTTTGTTCCGCTGCAAAGTGGTGGTTCACTCGAAGTATTAAATTATGTATATCCGGAAGATCTCGCAACGGCTCAAGCACAAACACCTGATATTATTAATGTAATAAAATTTTATGACAGCTTAACCATTGAATACCCTTTTTCAAAAGAAAAATATGGACATGCTCAATTTGGTTGGGGTGGAGGAATGGAACATCAAACAATGACTTTCCTTGTAAATTTTGGCCATGCCCTAATGGCACATGAATGTGCCCATCAATGGTTTGGCGATCATGTTACATGCGGTAGCTGGCAGGATATTTGGCTTAATGAGGGGTTTGCCACATATTTTGAAGGACTTACAGAGGAACGTTATTTCCCGGGTATCTGGATGGCTTGGAAAACTGATAAAATTAACAGCATTACTTCTCAGCCCGGAGGTTCTGTTTTATGTGATGATACTACAAGTGTGAATAGAATTTTTGATGGTCGTTTGTCATACAATAAAGGAGCGTATTTGTTGCACATGCTTCGTTGGAAATTAGGAGATTCATTGTTTTTCTTAGCCCTGAAAAATTATTTGAATGATCCATTAATTTCGGGTGGTTATGCCAATACGCCACAATTAAAAGCTCATTTAGAAGCTACCAGTGGTCAAAATCTGACCACCTTTTTTGATCAATGGTATTATAAACAAGGGTATCCTTCCTATCATCTTTTATATGGACAAACAGGAAGTGCCGTATCATTAACCGTTAATCAAACGCAATCAGATCCTTCAGTAGCATTTTTTGAAATGCCTATACCTGTTAAATTTATTGGTCAAACAAAAGACACAACAATTGTTTTTGATCATCAAAATTCAGGGCAGGTCTTTTCAGCAACAGTAAATTTTCCTATTGTAAATGCACAATTTGATCCAAATTTATGGATTATATCTGCTAACAATACTGTTGCAGGAATATCTGAATATCCGTCAATTGATGATCAGGTTACTGTTTATCCAAATCCGGCAAAAGATATTTTAAACATTCTTTCCTTAAACAATGCTAATACTGTTGAATCTTTTGAAATAACAGATGTTTTGGGGCAATTGGTTTTTAGATCCGATAAATATAAAGGAATTCAAAAAAATATTTCTATAAACACCTCATCATTAAAAAAAGGAACTTATTTTATAAAAGTCGCTCTGCGAGCAGGAGTAAATTATAAATCATTCGTAAAAGAATAAATATATTTTCTCATCATATTAAGAGGAATAATAACTTCATCATAGAGATATCTCCTTATATTATACAGAAGCCATGTTATTTTAATGGAATTCATTAAAAAAATGGCAGTATTTTTTGTACTTTTGCAACCCTAAAAAAAATAGCATAAATGATTTCAGTTAATTCGGTTACAGTGTCCTTTGGTGGATTCGATTTGTTTGATAACGTTAGTTTTTTGATTAATCCCAAAGATAGAATCGGACTTGCAGGTAAAAATGGTGCGGGGAAATCTACGATGCTAAAACTATTAGCGGGGGAGCAAAACCCAACAAAGGGTGAGATTTCTAAGCCTAATGATTTTACCATAGGTTATTTGCCACAAGATATGATTCATCAGCATGGACGCACGGTCTTTGATGAAACAGCTACTGCATTTGAAGAAATTCAACGATTAGAGGTTCGGTTAGAAAATATCAACCATCAATTAACTACACGTACTGACTATGAAAGTCCGGCATATATGCGATTGATAGAAGAGCTTACCGAAATAAATCATCGCTTAGATATAATTGGGGCTGGAAACAAAGAGGAGGAAATAGAAAAAATATTAAAAGGATTAGGTTTTGAACGAGCAGATTTTATTCGTCAAACATCTGAATTTAGTGGTGGCTGGCGAATGCGCATCGAACTTGCAAAAATTCTTTTGCAAAAACCTGACGTTCTTTTACTGGATGAGCCTACCAATCACCTGGACATTGAATCTATTCAATGGTTGGAAGAAACGATGGAAACTTTCCCTGGTTCGGTAATGCTTATCAGCCATGATAAACATTTTTTGGATAATGTAACTACTCGTACAATTGAAATTTCAAATCAGAAAATTTACGATTATAAAACTAATTATTCCCGTTATTTAGTATTACGTCAGGAACGAAAAGAACAACAAGAATCAGCTGCCAAAAACCAACAAAAGGTTATCGATCAAACAGAAGCATTAATTGATAAATATCGTGCAAAAGCTAGTAAAGCTGCATTTGCACAGTCGCTTATCAAGAAATTAGATAGAATGGAAATTGTGGAAGTGGATGAAGGCGATACAAGTACCATGGCTTTTCGTTTTCCTCCTCCTGCTCTTTCAGGGAAAATTGTTGTAACAGTTGAAAATGCAGGGAAGGAATATGGTCCAAAACGTATTTTTAAAAATGCCAATTTTATTTTAGCCAAAGGTGAAAAAATAGCATTGATCGGAAGGAACGGAGAAGGCAAAAGTACCATGATGAAAATGATCGCACAGCAAATTGATTTCGAAGGTACCGTGCAGCTGGGCCATAATGTAATGATGGGCTATTTTGCACAGGATCAGGCAGAAAAATTAGATCAGAATAAAACTGTGTTTGAAACCATTGATGAGCTTGCTGTAGGTGATATCCGTAAAAATGTACGCGCTATGTTGGGTTCATTTTTATTTGGCGGAGACGATATTGATAAAAAAGTAAAAGTATTAAGTGGTGGTGAACGAGGTCGTTTGGCCTTGTGTAAATTATTATTACAACCGTATAATTTATTGGTGTTGGATGAGCCGACAAATCACTTGGATATAAGAAGTAAAGAAGTTTTAAAGCGCGCAATCCTTGCGTATGAAGGAACAGCTATCATCGTTTCGCATGATAGAGATTTTTTAACTGACCTTACTGAAAAAATGTATGAGTTCAGGAATGGAGAAGTAAAAGAACATCTTGGTGGTATTGGTGAATTTATGGAAAAAGTGAAGATGCAACGATTAACCGAAATGAATTCGAAAAATCCTTTTGTGAAAGCGAAAGTAGAGGTTAAAAAAGAAAAAGCACAAGCTGATATTCAAAATGAAGAGCGTGAAAAAGAATTAAAACAACTTAAAAGTCAGGTTACAAAATCTGAAAGAGAGATCGAACGATTAGAAAAAGAAATAAAAATTGTAGATGATAAACTTTCTGATTCTGCACAATATTTAACGATCATAAGCGATAAACAAGCATTTGCAAAATATGAGCAAATGAAAAAGCAATTAGAAGCTGAAATGCTTAATTGGGAATTGTTACAAGGTGAATTAGAAAATAAATAAATTATTCCTATTATTGACTTGTTTTCGTCATTGATTCAGGAGTGCAAATAATATAATCAGCCATATTCACCGAAACTTTTGCCAGCGTATCAATACCTGCCTGTTCTGTTGAACCAATTGTAAATACTTTTAAATCCGGATTCGTTTGTTTTAAATACCATTCAATTCCCTGATGAAAATTGCTGTGATAGGTGCCATTATAATGAATCACGGTTTTCCCCTTGCTCCAGTTCTTTAAAATAAAATAAGCCATTGTAGCGTCTTTTATTGCTTGTGATTTCGGTAGGTTTTCGCTGTTATGTCCTTCTGCAGCTTCACAAATATCATCGTAACATTTTAAGTTAGCATCATATTTCATGGGCAAAGGGCAGATCCATTTTTTTGCTTCGGTATCAATACTATCAAGCCTTTCTAGTCCTTTGCTGTAAACCATATTGGCATAACGTCTTGGAATGTTTGCCGCAATAAAATTCAAATGGTTTGTTTTGGCAAATGAAAGTAAAGGTTTGTAGTCAGTGGTATAATTCGGCCAAAGTTTTACTTCATCTTTAAGGGTTTTATCCGATAACTTTCCTTGCAGGTATTCTGTTAGTGCAATTTGATCATCCGCTTCAAACATTTCAGCGGAAAGTATTAATTTTTCTTTTTTTGAATCATATAGATCTTTTGTTAATTCCAGTTGCAACCAATGACAAATTGGGTTATTATGCAATTCACCAAAAAGAATGACATCCGCATTTTTAGCATCGTTCAACATTTTTGAATAATTACTTTCTTTCCCTTTAATATCATAAATTTGATACGCTAATTTATCCTCTTTAAAAGCCAAAAGAATCACTAAGAGTATAATAATTGATATGTTTTTTAGTTTCATTTTTTTATGTTTGATCAAATGTACATAAAAATTAAATTCAAATATTTCTGAGTGTTTTATAAATTTCTAAATGAAATGTTTCGGTTTTAACAGATGCTAATGAATGTTTTTATCAAATAAAAAGACTTTATTTCCTCAAATCTCAAGAGAACGGTTTAATTATTTTTGATAAATAAATGGTATTATTTGTAGCGATATTTAATTTAATTTCTTATTATTGACTATTATTTTGCCCTAACAGTTTGTAATTTTTGAATTAGAGTAATTTTTATGGATTTAAATAAGAGCGGTTCGGTTGAAGAAACCATTTTTACTTCTAAAGTAAATGGAATCAAAGCTGCTTATACCGGGGATAATAAAAAGGTCTTGGTTTCTCATGTTGGGGAGCTCAATCAAGATATGGTGAATACTATTTCTTCTATTGTTGAAACTCAAATGGAGAATTTAGGTGTTAGTAAAAATGCCGTAAAACGGATTTTCAATATTGTTATCGAAGCACTTCAGAATATTTGCCTTCATGGCGAAAAGGATAACAATGGCTATCAAATGACTTATTTTATTATTGGTAAAAAAGGGAATGAATTTAATATATATTCCGGAAATATTATTTCAAATTCAAGAGTGGATAGTTTAAATAGAAGACTAAATGCTATTAAATCTCTTAGCGATACTGAACTTAAAAAACACTATATGGAAGTGTTATCAAATGGTGAATTATCAGTAAAAGGAGGGGCGGGCTTAGGTTTTTTAACAATTCAGTTAAAATCAAATAAAACAATGGATTTTGAATTTCAAACATTGAACAGAGATTTTTCATTATTTTCATTACATTCAAAAGTAGAAGGGTAATATGAACCGTTTAGAAATACTAGAAACTGGTAATACACCATACATTTTATTTGACTCCTCAGCTAATGTGTTCAGGATCGAAGGAAAATCTTTTCCGGAAGATTGTAAGGAATTTTATTCCCCTGTTATTGCCTGGCTTGATAAATTCAAAGCCGTTAATCCAAAAACCTTGGCTGTTTCTTTTAACTTGTTTTATTTAAGTTCCTCTTCTATTATATCAGTGAAACAATTGTTGTTAAAGCTGGCAGATTTTCAATCTATGGGCACCGATGTTACCGTTATCTGGAATTATGATGATGATGATGACGATATAAAAAAAACAGGGGAAGATTATTTGAAGATCACCAAACTGAAATTTCAATTTCAGGTGAACCCATAGTTTTTTGATACTTCTGCAAAAAAAAATGGTGGTACACTCTCTTATCTCAAATACGATTCTTTCTTTTCTTCAGTTCAAGATTTAGCCGGACATCTATAGAAATTAAATGGCGGTAATAGTCTTCTGCCTCAAATGATCCTAATATAGGTCTGTAAAAAGCAGCAACAGTAATTGTCCTGTTAAATAGATATTCAACACCAAAGGTACCTCCTAAAGTATTAACAGTTTTTTTAATCTTAGGCAAATGAGCTGTATAATCAATGTATTGAAAATTATAGTTAGTGAAATTTAATCCAAAAATTCCGCCAAAAGAATGATAAATAGGTCGATGATACACTAATTCTGCATATTTTGAGCCGATGCTCGTTTTAGTGCCTTCTGCTGAATAATCAATGATGCCTATCGGGGAGGATAGATCTTCAGTTGTACCGCAATTTAAAGAAATTTTATTTTTATCTTTTTGATAATACGCAGCGATCCCAAGTCCAAAAAAGCCGGATTTGTTTTTATTTACGTTTTGTTTATAATCAAAATAATTATAAAAATTTACCCACGGAAACGAAAATGTAATACCAGCCGATTTGGTGCTATCCTTAGGTAATGGCTGTCCTTGAGTAGAAAGAGTGAAAAAAAACGAAAAAAAAACGAAAAAAAATGTCTTCATAAAACGAAATCAACAACATAAAACCGTTTGACCAAATTAGGTAAATTTTTAAATATATAGAACGAACATTTTTTAGAAATATTTTTATATTTTAAAAACTTTTTATTATACATTAAAGGAAAAACCATTGTTTAATAAGACAATGGTTTTTTTATGTGTTTAAAGTAATCCTATGTGTGAAAATCTGATTATTTGTGTACGGCAGCCATTTCTGGAATAACAAGATTTTTTAAGGCAAGTTCTATATTGGTAAGTTCTTCTTTCATTGCAGAGATTTTACGCTCTGTTTCTAATTTTATGGAGGGGATCAGATTCTTGTAGTAGTCAATTCCTTCCAGTAAATTAGATTTAAAGTTCTGTAAATAGCGTGATTGTTTTTCTGAAAATGTATCAAAGCTTTTCTCAATTTCTTTCTTTAAATATTCAGCATATAATACCAATTCATTTACAAACATATAAGGTCGCGGAACAGAATTAAGAATATTTGTTCGCCCGTATATATGTTCTACCATTTCGCGAAGTGAATGAATGCCTGAAAAATAAGCAAGGTTTGGTCCGGGACATATACTTGTAGCTGTAAGATTATGGGGAACCGGAATGTTGTTTTTTACTAATACCGGTGCCGCTAATCCTTCGCACAAACAATCTTTTACAACAATAGCATCAAATTCTTTCTGATACTCTGCAGGCGAAAGATTTTTTTCTTTTAACTGTTTTATTTTTAAATGCTGGTATTCGCGGGATGAGCCACAAATCGGTTTATTACTGAATTCAGTATTAAATGCCAAAAAAGTTTTATAACAGGCACTACCGGGTCTTCCTTTTTCAATTCTTTCAATACGTTGTTTTTCGGCTGAACTTTTTCTGAAATTATTAAACGGAATTCCAAGCGGTGAAGCGTAGCTTAAATAATAATCTTCTTTTTTTGCAACAGACAATTGGTTTAATGTTTCATTATCTACATTGGTTACTTCAGGAACAAGTAAAAACGGACTTCCCCAACCGGTCCCATCCACCTCATAATATTCCATCAGAAATTTGTTTTCATTGGCAGTACCAATTCCTCCCTGCACAGTGATCTTCAGTTTTGGTAATTGAACAAAGGATTCATGACCTTTAACAATAAGTGCATTGTTGCACATGCTAAAAAGTTCCTCAACAATTTCCGGTTTTTTATTCTTGAATTCTTCTAATATTGGTCCAAGTAAAATACCGTCAGTAGCAAATGCATGTCCTCCGCAATTTAAGCCCGATTCAACTCTGAATTCAGAGATCCAAAGTCCTTTTTTTGCGAAGAATTTTCCTTGTATTAAAGCAGAACGATAATCGCTAACTTTTAGGATGATTTTCTTTTTCAAGTTTCCGTTTTCGTCCGGAAAAAAATCTTTGAATGATTCGCAATAGGTGTAAAGTCGTGGATTTAATCCGGCAGAAAAAACAACTGAAGACGATAGGTCACTTAAGGCAAAGCCTCTTAGAGCAGCCATTGCATCAGCATATTCTACCGGTAAAAGCGTACCGTCTTTGGCGAAATTCATCCGGTCGCATTTGGTCATGATGTTAACATCTATGGAGCCTGCAACTATTTTTTCACGTAATTTTTGTTGTACTAATTCTTTTGCAGCGCCTTCTTCCATTTTTGTCATCTCCAAATACAACAACTTTAACGAAGAATCGTCTGGCAGCATTTCAAAATATTTTACAATCTCATTTCCTTCTACAAATGCCTCAGCTTTTAATCTTTTGGTTTGTTTTGCAACAATCTTATTTAAAAGATTCAGATAAGCTGTAATTCGTTTTGCACGATGGTCAATGTCCTCATGAGGAATTGCAATGTACTCTTCTTCCTCTTGTTCACAATAGAATTTACGCATTTGCTCTACAAGAATGTCTTCAATAATTGAAACAACTGAGGAAATTCCGAAACGAGCAACTTTTAATGGGGTGTCAATTGTATATGCCAGGCCCATTACAGGAATGTGAAATGTATGATGTTCTGATTTTGTCATTATTAATTTTTTTTTCTAAAAATCTGCGAAAATCTTCAATTAGTGTGAAATCAAATTTGAGTTCTAAAACTCAAATCATTTATGATAAATATCATATTTTTTGTAAGTCAATTATCACAATTTTGAACTGAATACAAATTGCCTTCGCCTGATTTTTATGTAAATCGAATACTAAGGTACGAAATAATTTTAAAATAGTATAAAATGAACTATCATTTCTCTAAAATCTTGAATTCTGATTTTGATACTGCTATTGCAAAAATTACTGATGAATTAAAGAAAGAAGGCTTTGGAATAGTTACAGATATTGATATGAAGGAAACATTAAAGAAAAAAATTGATGTTGATTTCAGGAAATATAGAATACTTGGGGCCTGTAACCCAAAATATGCTTATCAGGCACTTTTGCTTGAAGATAAAGTTGGAACGATGTTACCATGTAATGTGGTGGTCCAGGAACTTACGGATGGTCGTATTGAAGTTAGTGCAGTTGATCCTTTAGCTTCCATGATTGCAATTGAAAATGAGAAACTTATCCCATTGGCAAAGGAAATTAGAGAAAAATTACAAAGAGTAATTGAAAATTTTAGAAATTAAAGCGCAAAAGCGGGTTAGAAAATTCGAATGAAACAAATTAAATTAAAAATAAACGGCAAACAATACGATCTTTTGGTGAATAACCATGAGATGCTTTCGAGTGTGATTCGCGAAAAAGCTGGTTTGACCGGAACAAAAGTTGGATGTGAACAAGGAAGTTGTGGTGCATGTACAGTATTGGTAAATAGAGAACCTGTATTGAGTTGCATTACTCCGGCTTTGCGTTTTGACAATGCAGAGATTACCACTATAGAAGGTGTTACTAAAGGTGGAGCGTTACACAAATTACAGGAAAAATTTGTTGAAAAAGGAGCCATTCAATGTGGATTTTGTACTCCCGGTATGGTAATGACTTCGTTAAGCCTTATCCCTGCGCTTAATAAAAAAGAGGGTGCAGAGTCAATGATACATCAAATTAAAGATGGTTTGTCAGGAAATTTATGCAGATGCACCGGCTATAAAAAAATTATTGAAGCTGTTGCTGAATATGCTTTGGAATCATCTGATCTGATTTCAAAAAAAGATGAAAAAAAATCGAACCCTATTTCTGGTGCAGTCGGAGTCGGCAGACCATATATAGAGGCAGAAAAAAAAGTAAAGGGTACAGCAGATTATGCAGATGATATTCAAACGAAAAATGCTTTGCATTGTAAGTTTTTACGTAGTATATATCCGCATGCAAAAATTGAAAGCATAGATACTTCCGAAGCAATGAAGTTGGATGGAGTGCATTACATTGCAACAGGAAAAGAATTACCGGTAAAATTTGGTGTGCTTCCAATTTCTCAGGATGAAACTGCAATTGCAATTGATAAGGTGCGTTACATTGGTGAAATTGTTGCTGCTGTTGCTGCTGATAACGAAGAGATTGCGGCCTCAGCATGTAAGCTCATCAAAGTCAGCTATAAACGCATCAAAGAATTTTTACAGATTGAAGATTCATTGAATGATGTTGGTGAAAATGAAAAAATTCATGAGTATGGAAAGTTCAATAATAACATTCATAAAAAAGCAGAACTGCGTTTTGGTGACCAACAGCAAGGATTGAAAGATGCGGATGTTACAACAAAAATGTCGTTTGAGTTCGAAGGCATCAATCATGGATTTACTGAACCACATGCGGCAACAGCTTTTTGGGATGAAAACGGTTTAACAATTACTACTGCAACACAAGTTCCTCATTATTTGCATCGTGCACTGGCTAAAGTTATGGAAGTTCCATTGAGTCGTGTTCGTGTAATAAAACCCTATGTTGGCGGTGGTTTTGGCGGCAAGAGCGATCCTTTCCCACATGAAATGATTATTTCGCACATTGCACGTAAAACCGGCAGACCTGTTCGTGTTCGATTGTCACGCGAAGAAGTTTTTCTGACAAATCATGGAAGACATCCTTCGAAAATGACTGTAGAAATGGGCATTTCAAATGATGGGTTCATGCAAGTGTTGGATGCTGATGTTGCTATCGATGGTGGTGCTTACGGAAGTTTTGGTGTGGTTACATCCTATTACAATGGGGTACTATTACAAGCACCTTATAAATTAGATAATTTCGGATTTCGCACGTATCGTGTTTACACAAATAAACCGCAATGTGGTGCCATGCGTGGGCACGGAGCCGTTAATTCCCGTTTTGCCGTGGAGTCGATCATTGATGATCTGGCACATAAAATTAAAATGGATCCCTGCGAATTAAGGATGAAAAATTTCCTTGATTCCAATACATTGACTGTTGGGCATTATCGCATTACTTCAAATGGAAGTCGTGAATCATTGCAAAAAGTAATGGATCAATCCGAATGGAAAAAACGCATCGGAAAATTAAAAACAGGAAGTGGACTTGGCGTTGGTTGTGGCTTTTTTATCAGCGGAAGCGCACTGCCAATTCACTGGAATGAATTACCACAATCTGTTGTTCATTTAAAACTTGATTTTGACGGACGGGTGTTGATCACATCGGGTGCAAGTGATATCGGACAAGGCAGTGATACGATGCTTGCAATAATTGTTTCAGAAGTATTAGGCCTTGGAATGGATAAATTAGTTGTGCTTGGCGCAGATACATTATTAACTCCTGTTGATTTTGGAAGTTATTCAAGTCGTGTAACATTTATGGCTGGTAATGCGGCAAAAGATGCAGCTGAAAATCTTAAAAAAGAAATCATAGCATCAATCGTAAAACAAAAGGACGTTGCAGCAGAAGAACTTAATTTTTCTGATAGCCGCGTAGTTAGTAATGATAAAAAAGTGGATCTGTCCTGGATGGAAGTGGTTGATATTTTAACCGCAAATCGGGGAGCTGTTTCTGTTAGTGGAAAATATATTTCTCCCAAATTAGGAGGTGATTTCAAAGGTGCCGGAGCAGGATTAAGTCCTTCTTATACATTCGGTGCCTGTGTAGCTGAGGTGAATGTAGATACTGAAACCGGTCATGTAAAAGTATTGAATGTTTGGGGAGCACATGATTGTGGAAAAGCAATTAATCCCCTTGCAGTGGAAGGGCAGCTGGAAGGTTCTTGGCATATGGGAATAGGACAGGCAATGAGCGAACAAATGAAATATTATAATGGATTATTAGTGAATAATAATTTCCTTGATTATAAAATTCCAACTTCGTTAGATACTCCCGATATCCATGCAAACATTATTGAAACGAATGATCCGGAAGGTCCATTTGGAGCTAAAGAAGCAGGTGAAGGTGCAATACATCCTGTGATTCCGGCTATTGCAAATGCAGTATTCAATGCCGTAGGAGTACGTATCACCAAATTGCCGATAAGTGCAGAAGATGTATTGAAACAAATGAAAGAGAATAAACTATTTAAAGAAAAAAGTATCGCATAAATGATAATAGAAAAATTATATCTCAAAGCGAAAACGATTGAACAAGCTATTTATGAGGCCAATGAGCATGTAGATAGTTTTAGATATATCGCTGGAGGAACAGATGTATTAGTAAACAAATTTCAAGGGAATGAAGAATCAAGTTATCTGATAGACATCTCAGGAATTGAGGAATTGAAAAATACTTTTCTTATCGGAAACTCCCTTGCTATTGGAGCATTGGTTCGTCTGGATGATTTGAAAAAAAACAAGCACATCCTTCAGCATTTTCCTGTTTTGCTTGAAGCAGCTCATTCTGTTGCTTCTCCAATGATTCGTAAAACAGCAACACTTGGAGGGAATTTGCTTTGTGAGAACCGTTGTTCTTTTTATAATCAAAGTGAATGGTGGAGAGAAGCTGTTGGTTATTGTTTAAAATGTGATGGCGAGATTTGCATTGCAACAGGTGGAAAGAAAAATTGTTTTTCGAAATTTGTTTCAGATACTGCTGTTGCTTTGATAAGTATGAATGCAAGTATTGAAGTGATAGAAAATAGTTCACCATCCATTGTTCCCCTCGAAAGTATTTATACCGGGGATGGTGTAAATCCACGCAAGTTCAATAAAACAGCAATCATTAAATCCATTCATATTCCTATCAATGAAGGATTCAAATCTGTTTACAAAAAATTACGTCAGCGCGAAAGTTTAGAATTCAGTTCCCTTACAACTGCTGTAACATTAAATAAAGCTGGGAAAATAAAAATTGTTTTAGGTGGTGTTGATCCTAAACCTGTTGTTGTTGAAGGAACAACGAAAGATGATAAAAATGAACTAATTAAGCAAGCTGTAAAAATGGCTCGTATTGTCGATAATGATGTGTATTCAAGAGAATACAGAAAAGAAATGATCAGCGTGTATTTAAATAGAAGTTTTGAAGAATTAAACTGATTTCGGATTTCGAATTCAATCACGGATTTAATAAAAATTTAATTTAACATTTCAAATAAAGATAGAAAATCCAAGGATATGTATATAAAGGATTTCTCTTTTTTGTCTAAAAAATAAAATAAAGAATTTAGTGTCTTAGCGCCTTTTTTGGCAAAATATTTTTAAAGTAAAATTAGTATGAAGAATAAAACAAAGATTATGGATGGCAATGAAGCTGCGGCTTACATTGCTTACAAGACAAGCGAAGTATGTGCGATCTATCCTATTACACCCTCTTCAACCATGGGCGAATTCTGTGATGAATGGTCAGCCGATGGACAGAAAAATGTTTTTGGTGAAATACCACGGATAATGGAAATGCAAAGTGAAGCGGGTGCTGCAGGTGCTATTCATGGTGCATTACAAGGCGGGGCATTGGCATCAACTTTTACATGTTCGCAAGGGTTATTATTGATGATCCCCAATATGTATAAAATTGCCGGAGAGCTAACGCCTACTGTTTTTCATATTGCTGCTCGTACATTAGCAACTCATGCTCTTTCTATTTTTGGTGATCATTCCGATGTGATGTCGGTTCGTCAAACAGGCTGGGGGATGCTCTTTGGGCGTAATGCACAGGAAGCTATGGATATGGCAATGATCGCGCAAGCAGCAACACTCCGTTCAAAAGTTCCTTTCCTCAATATTTTCGATGGCTTTCGAACTTCACATGAATTGATGAAAGTAGAGGTGATACCTGATGAAGTGATCTTAAAAATGATTGATGAAGGTGATCTGCTTACCTTGCGTAGTCGAGCCATGTCAACAGAAAAGCCATCTATCAGAGGAACAGCTCAAAATCCGGATGTGTTTTTTCAAGGCCGTGAAGCATCAAATAAATATTATTTGAATGTTCCGATTGCTGTAAATGATGCAATGAAACGGTTCGCAGAACTAACAGGAAGAGCTTATAAACTCTATGAATACTTCGGGCATGAAAATCCAGATCGCATTATTGTTATAATGGGATCCGGAGCAAATACGGTTCATGAAATGATTGACGATATGAACACAAAAGGAGAAAAAGTGGGTTATATTTATGTTCGATTATATCGTCCGCTTGATGCCAAAGCATTTGTAAATGCAATTCCAAAATCAGTAAAAAAAATCGCTGTACTTGATCGTTGTAAAGAACCGGGAAGTGTTGGCGAACCACTTTATCAGGATGTTGTTTCGGCAATTGCTGAAGAATGGACCGGTGAGAAATTGAAAATCATTGGTGGCCGTTATGGTCTTGCTTCCAAAGAATTTACCCCTGCAATGGTAAAAGCTGTTTTTGATGAATTGAATGTGGTGGTTTCAAAAAAACATTTTACAGTTGGTATCGAGGATGATATCACACATTTAAGTTTGGATTATGACAAAAAATTCTCATTGGAAAAGCAGCATTTGTTCCGGGGGTTATTTTTTGGATTAGGAGCAGATGGAACCGTAAGTGCCAACAAAAATTCAATCAAAATTATTGGTGATACAACTGATTATTATGTGCAAGGATACTTTGTTTACGATTCAAAAAAATCGGGTTCACTTACAGTGTCACATTTGCGTTTCGGAAAAAAACCTATTCTCTCTACCTATTTAGTAAGTTCAGCAAATTTTATTGCATGTCATCAATTTAATTTCATAAATAAATATGATATTCTAAAGACTGCAGAACAAGGAGCTACATTCTTATTAAATACTCCATTTGAAAAAGAAGAAGTTTGGAAAAAACTTCCCAAAAAAATTCAGGAAGAAATCATTAATAAAAAAATTAATTTTTATGTTATTGATGCTTCCAAAGTTGCACGTGAAGCAGGAATGGGCTCAAGAGTAAATACTATTTTACAAACTTGTTTTTTCGCAATTGCAGGCATACTTACAAAAGAAGAAGCCATCAAACGAATCAAAGATGCTATTCAAAAAACATATTCTGATAAAGGCGAAAAAGTAGTCTTGAAAAATTTTGAAGCCGTTGATAAAGCAATTGAAAATCTTCACCAGATTGATTACTCAAAATATAAAACAGGAATCATTGAAAGTGAAAAAATGGTTGCAGATAATGCACCTGCATTTGTTAAAAATGTGTTAGCGAAAATTATGTCTTTCGAAGGCGATGAATTACCTGTGAGTGCTTTTCCGATTGATGGTACCTATCCGGTAGCAACAACCCAATGGGAAAAAAGAAACATTGCTGATAAAGTTCCTTCCTGGGATGCTGAATTATGTTCTCAATGCGGAAAATGTTTCTTGATTTGTCCGCATGCTGCGATACGATGTAAAGTGTATGAAAAAGATAAATTATCAAAAGCTCCTGGAGATTTCAAACATATTGCGCCAATCGGAAAAGAATTTGTGAAAGAGAACGAAGCATATACATTACAGGTTGCTGTTGAAGATTGTACAGGTTGCAATTTATGTGTTGAATATTGTCCGATTGAAAGCAAAACAGAGCCCGGGCATAAAGCAATCAATATGGTTGCTCAACTTCCAATTAAAGAAAAGGAAATAGAGAATTGGAATTTCTTTTTATCACTTCCTGAAATTGATCGTTCCCGTGTGAATAAAAATACAGTGAAAGGAACACAATTATTGCAACCATTGTTTGAATTCTCCGGAGCATGTTCCGGTTGTGGCGAAACACCCTATGTAAAATTATTATCACAATTATATGGCGATAAAATGGTGGTTGCTAATGCAACCGGATGCTCTTCCATTTATGGCGGTAATTTGCCAAGTACTCCATGGGCTACAAATAACGAGGGTTGTGGGCCGGCTTGGGCAAATTCATTGTTTGAGGATAATGCAGAATTCGGACTCGGAATAAAAATGGCGTATGATAAAAAAGCGGATATTGCAAAAACACTTTTAAATAGCATCCGCGATATTATTGGTGAAAGTTTTGTTGAGGAAATTTTAAATGCTGACCAAACTACAGAAGACGGAATACGTAAACAACGTGAAAAAATAAAAGTCATTCGTCAGCGCATCGCTCCATTCAGCAATTTTGCAATGAAACAATTAACACTCCTCGCTGACCATTTAGTAAAAAAATCGCATTGGATCATTGGTGGTGATGGATGGGCTTATGATATTGGTTTTGGTGGATTGGATCATGTTCTTTCTACCGGAGAAAATGTAAATATTATTGTACTTGATACCGAGGTTTATTCGAATACCGGAGGACAAAAATCAAAATCAACTCCAATTGGAGCAAGTGCAAAATTCTCTGTGAACGGAAAAACAAATGGTAAAAAAGATCTGGCACTTCAGGCCATTGCCCATGGATCTGCTTATGTAGCTCAGATCGCAATGGGTGCGAATGATGCACATACCATAAAAACAATTCAGGAAGCGGAAGCATTCCCCGGCACATCGATAATCATTGCTTACAGTCATTGTATCGCTCATGGATATGATATGGTACATGGTGCCGAACACCAGGTAAATGCAGTGAAATCAGGCTACTGGCCATTATTCCGTTATAACCCTTTGAAACCTAAAGGTGAACGATTTACGATTGATTGTAAAGAACCATCATTACCTTTGAAAGAATTCTTATATAATGAAACCCGTTTTAGTATTTTAACCCGACAAGATCCTGCAAATGCTGCAAAATTGCTGACACTAGCTGAACTTGGAATTAGCGATCACTGGGAACGATTAAATGCATTGAAGGCATTGTAAAAAAACACCTCATTTGTTATTCAAATGAGGTGTTTTTTTTAGATTATACCAATTCTAAATATATTATTTCCGAAATTTAGCCCAACACAATCTCGATGTGTCTGCTTCAACGCAGAATGCTCGAAATGACTGCGCTGGTGTCATTTTGAGCGGAGTCGAGAAACGAGCGAGGCAATTTAAATTGGACTAATTTACTGGTAAATGGTATTATTTGAATTACATCGGAAAGGTTTTATTATACCAATTGAAATAAAAGTCCAAGATCTTCTCCTTTTTTCAGGGAGAGGGTTTGGGTGAGGTTTTAAAAATGGATTATTTTATATTTCAATTGGTATTATTTCCCTTTAATTCTGATGAATAAAGATGAGAATGTTTCGGAAAAAGAAGTTTTGAATTTACTTCTATTCAATGCCAATGAATTATCCGCATTTTTATTTAATCTGAATGAAAATACGAAAGAGGAGTCCGGCCCATCCCAGCCACCCATTTGTCCGAAACGAATATCATTAAAATAAATAGAAGAATCGTTTTTTGAAACCACATAATATCCTTGTGAGAATTGTTTTAAGATTTTTACTGATTCATCATTTGAAAATGGTAATAACAAGGAATCGTTTTGCATCACATGGTACCAATCAATGGTATTTGATTTATCAAAAATGGAGTAATAACCAAACCAATAGCCTGTTTTATCAGGAGAATACGCCATCCATAAAAAATTATTTAATGGAGTTGGAGTAGTTACAAGACCTGTTCCTGAAAGGGGCGAAGTATCTGATGTTTGAATATTTTTTTTTGTAAAAGATTCAGCCATTTCAGAATGTACATGCCACTTATTAAAGACTGTAAAAACCAAATAACAGGTGCTTATTATCAATCCCGCTTTATTCCAGTTCAATCGTTTTGCTGAACCATTTTTTGCAATTAAAGCAAGGAGGATACAAATTAAAAAAGGTACAGTATAAAATGGATCGGCAACAAAAATGGTATTAAAGGAAACCCGATAACTACTGAATGGTTCAAACCACCCTGTACCATAAGTAGTGAGTGCATCAATAAATATATGCGAGAACATTCCTAGGAAAAATAATACGGTCCAGCTTTTCCAATGTATTTCTGTTTTCTTGAACCATTTACTAAATAAGTATCCCAGGATTGGCGACATAAGTATAACAAATAACAACGAATGGGTAATGCCACGGTGAATCATTAATTGTTGGGCATTCGAAACACAAGGAGAAGCAAATACGTCAAAATCAGCAATCGTATCAGCAAAAGCACCCCATAGCATGGCTTTTCTGCCGATCTTTTTGCCCAATACTGCTTCTCCGATTGCAGCACCCAAAACCAAATGTGTTAATGAATCCATAAAAATAGTTAAGGATATAAAATTAGCTTTTTTTATATAAAGTTTTAAACCAAGAAAAATATATAATCAGTGACCAAAATCAATTGATTGAAAGCTGATGTTTTTTTACTTAATTTTACTGGAATTAATTTAATACTAACCCTAAATCTTATAGCCATGTTTTTTAAATTAGCTTTATTGTTATCGGTAGAAATGTTTGTATTGGTAGCTGCAATTTTCTTATTGGTATATATCATCAAGTCACAAGTAAGTAAATGGTTTACCTATGGTGCCGCCCTAATTATTATAAAAGTTTTAATAATGATGATCTGTACGGTCTTTGGTGCAATTTGTATAAAACATTGTTCACAAAAAAATCAGCAGAAAGAGTGTCATTTTGGAGACAATAAGTGTGAAAAGGGAATGATGTCCAAGGGAGGGCAGCATGGATGTTCGAAAGAAATGATGCAAGAAAGCAAATGTGAACCTTCAATGAAAAGATGCGAAATGGATAATAAAGAGTGCAAAGAAAAAAAGGGTTGTGAAGAGATGGAAAGAAAATCCATGTGTAAAGAAATGATTATAATTAATGACGATAGCTTAGCTAAAAAGCAAATTATTATCAAAAAGAAATAAACCGGCAGCCTTCAAATTCTAGAAACTATTGCTCTCTTGGTAATAAAGGAATAAAGAAACAAGAATTTGAAATTCGACTTTCTTAATTCCTAGGAAATAAGTATAATTAAAATTCTGTTTTTGTTTTTAGCTTTATTGTATGCAATCAAAGTCGAAATTGTTTTTTATTGCAATTGCAATAATATTAATAGCATTAATGGTTTGGTATTTAAAAACGATTGTTTTTTACATTATCATTTCTATTGTGCTTTCCTTAATTGGGCAACCATTAGTGCAATTGTTCTCAAAAATTAGAATCAAAAATTTTCGTCTTCCAGCTTCTCTTTGTACAATCCTCTCACTTTTTTCGATGTTAGCAGTTATTGCTGCTTTATTTTCTCTGTTCATTCCACTTATTGCTGAAGAGGTAAGAATTGTAAATAAAATTAATCCAAATGAAGTTGTTGCAACATTTCAGGAACCTTTAAAAAGTCTGGAATCTATTTTGCAGAAATATCAAACAGGGTATGATAGTGGTGAATCTATTGAAAAATACCTGGCAGAAAAACTTTCTTCTGTACTTGGATTCAATGAAATTTCAACATATGCGCAACAACTTGTTGGATTTATGGGAAGCATTATTGCTGCTTTTTTTTCAATTTCATTTATTACATTTTTCTTCATGAAAGATGAACATTTGATCTATAACAGCATTTTACTTTTAACACCACCCAAACACACCGAAAGAGTAAAAGATATTATGCGGGATACAAAGTATATTTTAACCAGGTACTTTATCGGAGTATTATTGGATATGGCATTTGTAGCGAGTTTAACGTCAATTGGATTATCAATTCTTGGTTTAGAAAACGCGATGCTAATTGGTCTATTTGCCGGAATTTTAAATGTAATCCCTTACGTTGGTCCTTTGCTGGGTGTTGGTTTTGCTCTAATCATTGGGGTTTCAGGTAATTTAGATTTAAATTTTTATTCTGAGATGATTCCTTTGATGGAAAAAATTGCCCTTATATTTTTAATTGTACAATTGATAGATTCACTTTTTTTTCAACCAATTGTAATTTCAAACCGGGTAAAAGCGCATCCACTGGAAATATTTTTGGTAATTCTTATTGCGGCTAAAATTGGGGGTATCATTGGAATGGTAGCTGCTATTCCTATTTATACAATTATTCGAATTATTGCGAAAGAGTTTTTTTATAATTTTAAAATTGTTCAGAAACTTACCGAGGATTTAGAAGAAGAATGTTAATTATTGTTTTAATTACTATGTTAAATGATTAATAAATCTACAATACAATTTCTGGCTCAACTCAGCAAAAATAATAATAAGGAGTGGTTTGATAAAAATCGTCCTTCTTACGAAATGGCAAAGAATAATTTCAAGGGGTTTGTTGAAGAACTTATTTTAAATGTTTCAAAATTTGATCCTTCCATAAAACATCTGGAAGCCAAAGATTGTATTTTTAGAATAAATCGGGATGTTCGTTTTTCAAAAAATAAAGATCCCTACAAAAATAATTTTGGAGCTATACTTGCACCGGGAGGAAAAAAGTCCTTTTCTGCCGGCTATTATTTTCAACTTCAACCTAATGCTTCTTTTGTTGCAGGTGGTGTTTGGCAGCCACCCAGTCCTCAGATCAATGCAATCAGGCAAGAAATTGATTACAATGCAAAGGAGTTTAAAAAAATTATCGGTAACAAAGATTTTAAAAAATATTTCGGTGAATTATCAACTGAAGATAAATTAAAATCTGTTCCAAAAGGCTATGATAAAACCCATCCGGAAATAGAATTATTAAAATATAAGAGTTTTATTGCTGTTCATCATTTGAAAGATAAAGAAGTAGTTGCGGAGGCTTTTCTTAAAAATATTACAACTGTTTTTAAAGCTATGTATTCTTTTAATTTGTTTTTAAGAAGAGCTTGTGACTAATTTTTTCTGTTTTGAATAGAAGCAGACGGTAAAAACAGAGCAAAAAAAATCCCATGAATTTTTTCATGGGATTTTTTAATAAAATAAAGATGCTTAGAAATGCCACAAATCATGTTCAAAAGTGAATATATCATTTTTAACACGTTCTGCTTCTAATAAAGCATTTATACTTGATGTGTATTCGGATATTACCCTGTCGTACACATTTGTTTCCTTAACAACATAACTTGAAAATAATCGTTTCCAGAAAATCTCATCGAAGGTTCTCCTTTCTGCATCATTATGTCGCATATAAACCTCCTCATTGGCTAATACTGGCCTTGCTTCCGGAAAATAAATCCAAAAAAGAGGGGAATCACCAACAAACTCTCCAGTTCCTTCGGCTTTTTTTGCTTTAATAACTAACAAGCCAATAATTCGAACATCTAAAACGGATCGTTGTTTATCAAAAAACCAATCTTCTTTTAGTTCATACTTAGTAATTTCATCAGATGTGATGTCTTTTTTAATTGGAGCAGCAATCATGACACCAGGGTTATTTACATCCTCTGCTTGGTTTGTAGAATCCCAGGCGGACAACATTTTTTCAACTTCTGTTTTTGTCAGATCCATTCTAAATTCATCATCAGATCCATTAAAACAGGTGATGGTGCCATTTGTTATAGCAGCAGTTTTAACCACATCAAACAAACTTTTTCTGTCCAATATTGGGCTTGTGGGATAATATAATGGTAAATTTATCTTCTCCCGAAGATCAATTATCCGCCATATTCTTTTACTCCACATTACATCTGCTTCACGTAGATGGGTATAGGAAATTGCTTTTTTTGTTCGCGTGTTTTCCTTTGTATAAACACCGTCAGGATATTTAGGGGGTTTAATAACCTCCTGAGCATCCATATCAACCTTTACCATGGTAAAGATTAATAAACAAAGAATGACTTTTAAAGTTCTCATAGGATTTGATTTTAATTAAATTCTTATTTAACTTTTATAACACAACCATTTATTTTTCGAGGGCCTTCTGGTGCCATAACTCTAACATCTTCAATCAAAATTTTTGTTCCTTTTTTGGCTTTAGATAACATATCCCTCATGGCACTTGTTAATCCTGGTCCTTGACCTGGAGCATCCACAAACAAACCATTAATGTTCATAGACATATTCCAGGAAATAACAGGGAATTTTAAATCAAAAACAAAATCTTCCAGCTTAGGAATAATTCCTCCCACTGCTTGCAAATCTGCTTTATTAACCGGGCCATCTCCAACAACTCCGGCAAATGAAGCATTAGGACTTGGTACTTTCTTTACACGGAAAGGAACGGGAGGTCCAGCTGATTTAGCGCCATCTTTAGTTTTTTTACTAACATTCACCATTATCATTCCTTTTGCATCTCCCGATTTAACTGTTACTTCATAATGACCTTGGCCTTTATTAGCTATCGTTCCAACTCCACCACTCATCGTAGCCTGAACATCCAATGGCGCAACACCGGCAACTGAAATATCAACAGGATTAGGAACACCAATATAAAATACGTTCATTTTTGTTGGAGACACCGCCATAGAAGGTTTTGCAACAGTATATTTTCCATGAAAAGGATAAGGTTTTACTGAACCATCAGGAGCTTTTACATTAATAACCCCACTATATTCTTGGTCTCCTTCTGCTCCTGTAGTAACAACGTATTTTCCAACACCGGCTGTAACAGGAACAGGTGTTCCGGTTCCAACAATTTTTGCAACTTTCGTGGTAGTATCAATATTTCCAATAAGAATTTCAGGATCTTGTGTAGAACTATGCGCAGAAACGAAAATGTCTGCAGTGTACTCTTCACCTGCCAAAATATAACTGGTTGGTGCTACTACTTTAGCATCAATAGCATCAAATTTGAAATCGCCTGCATCTATTGATTTTAATAATAAAGTAACAACATCGCTTTCTGCATTCTTGATGTCATTTTTTATTTTTGCTAAAACGCTAAATACAGCGGCAGCAGGGTTGTGTTCAAATAAATTGGCTTCCCACTTAACCATCTTTTCATCACCAATATTATACATTTCCTCTGTGCTTAACCCCAATTTTAAATTTTTCTGTTCATCTAAAGGAACAAGGGCCTTCATATCGATTTTAAACTTTTCTATTTTTTCTTTTAATTCTCTTGCTTTTCCGGTTGCGTGTTCACCATCTGCTCCTGCACCAATAAGAATTTCAGTCGGAATGTTGTTTTCATCCTTACTATCCAAATTCCTTAACTGAAACGTATCTGCTACGTCTTTTGGTAATTTTTGAATTCTCATAAACAATTCGCTCTTTATTTCATCAACATAACCGCATAAATCAGCTGAAAGTTTTTTTGCTGTTTGAGCTTTATCAAACCAGGGTTTTGTTTTAACTTTATTTTCTTCATAAGCTTTTTGGAACTTGGAATACAATATTCCATTCTTATTATCAAAGTTTGTATTTGTTACATTCAAACCTTCTTCAATAATAACAAAGGCGTTCAGAATCTCTTTTGATACGTTAAGCGCCAAGAGTGCAGTTAACACCAGGTACATCATACCAATCATCTTTTGCCTTGGGGTTTCTTTACCACCTGACATAGTTTATATTATTTTGTACTATTAATATTAATTTAATAAATCGTTAGGAAGAAAATTGCTCCTCAAAAAAAAGTAATAATAAGGAGTAACCTCATTACTTTCTCATTGCGGTAAGCATGTTACCATAAATTGTATTCAATGATTCTAAATTAGTAGAAAGTTGAGCAATTTGTTCTTTATATTTCTTAGTGTCGTCAACCGAATCATTTAAGTTTTTCATTAAATCATTTAAGCCATCATAGAATTTAGAGGTAGCTTTTAAATGATCATTTGATCCTTGCAACTGAAGTTCATACGAAGCATTTAACGCAGAAAGATTTTTTGAAATTTTTGAAATGTTTTCACCAAGTGAATCGCTATCATCTTTTAAGATTGTTAATCCTAATAAAGATTCAGAAGCTTTAGAATATGAATTGGAAAGAGTATCTACATTTCCCAAAAGAGATTCTGATGCTTTTGTATAAGAATTGGATAATGTATCAACACTTTTTGAAGCTGATTTTACATTTAAAACGTATTCATCAGTTGCCATTGTAGCATCAGTGATATTTGTTAGTTTTCCGGTTTGATCAGTTAGATTACGAATACCATCTCCTAAGCTTGCAATTAGTTCCGGGCCAATTTTTGCTTCCTCAAGCATGTTATCCAGTTGCTCTGTGATTGTTCCTTTATCTTCCTCTAATACTCCTATAGCTTCTTCGCCATGCATACCGGCTAATTCAGGGTAAACTAAACTCCAATCCACTTCTTCATGAGGTGGCTCAAATGCCGAGAAAAAGAAGATTACCGCCTCAGTAGATAATCCGATAACAAGCATTGGACCAGCACCTGGCCAGTGCATAATTTTAAACATCGCGCCAATGATTACGATTGCAGCACCAAATCCGTACAATTTGGCCATGAAATTTTTCCATTTTTTACCACCCATGATTTTTAAATTTTAATTAATTATTATTATTTAGATTAGAGATTACAAATTTATTAATTATAGACCACCAGGTCCTGCTACATCGCCTTTTGCACGTCCTAAATAGGTTTGTACGCAACGGAATCCGATATAACATTTAGCAGTGTCCTGATATTCATATGTTCTAGTGCTGGTTTGTAAATAGTAACCGACATCTTTCCAGGAACCGCCTCTTATTACTTTCCGTTTTAATACATTAGCTTCATTATCTTGAGCCTCATACACATAATCCGGATTTAAGTCGTGATCAAAATCATAAGCAGCTTCGTCAAAAGCATTACTCGTCCATTCTGCAGCATTTCCAGCCATACAATATAGTCCATAATCGTTTGGATTATAAGATTCAATTTTTACAGTATGGAATCCTCCATCATCAATATAACTTCCACGCATTGGTTTAAAGTTACCTAAGAAACAACCTAATGCATTCCTTATGTATGGCCCACCCCATGGATACGGACTTAATGAAAGTCCACCGCGGGCGGCATATTCCCATTCAGACTCTGTAGGTAAACGGAAATCGTTAACATAAGATTGGCCATTTGACAAAAGCCAATTATTAAATAATTGCGTTCTCCAAACGCAAAAAGAACGAGCTTGTTTCCAGGTTACACCAACAACGGGATAGTCATCATAAGCAGAGTGCCAAAAATACATATTGGTCATAGGCTCATTGAATGAATAGGTAAAATCATGAACCCAGGCTAAAGTATCCGGATAAACATTTATTACATCTTTAACAATAAATACACTTCTATCTTTATCTTTTCTCTCACGTGTGCTATATTTTCCGCTTCCGTCAGAAATTCCGTCTTTTACGTCATAATGACCAAGCGTTTTCGCATCGCCAACACTTGTATTCTGGTATCCGTTAATAAAATCCAATCCTGTTTTTTCATCAGGTGTTTTTGATGGTTTAAAGCGGTTTGACTTTTGAGCAGCTAATCTTAGATTGATCCAGTAATATTCATAATTTAATTTTCTGGTATCAATTTCTCTTCTTCTATAAAATCTTTCTTCTGGTGGTAAATACATAAATTCCAGAACTTCACGAACATCTTGCTCATCATAACCAATAGGTTCCTCAAAATTTACCAATGGAGGATCAAGGGGTTGGTCATAATCATCTGTTTCTACACCATGTTCAGCTCTTCCGTCTTCAAACAATGCTCTATGTGCAATTGAGTCCCTTACCCAATAAACAAATTGGCGATATTCATTATTTGATATCTCGGTTTGGTCAATGTAAAATGCCTGAATAGAAACCGTTTTTGACTTAGTAGTGTGTGCATAAGGATTGTCCTCATCATCCGGGCCCATATTGTAACTTCCCATAGGAATATACAGCATACCAAAAGGATCTATATCGAACCATTCGGTACGGGGATGAACACCTACAAGTTCTCCGGAGCTTTTGACACAACTTGTACCTAAAACCGCTACCAAAGAACCTAACAAGAGCAACTTTTTCATATTTGTTGTTTTTAAATTTTACCCTATTTTGTCAGAAAAATCATCTTACAAGAAGTAGGATGATTTTAAAGGAAATAGGATAGTTTGAACGATACTAATAAATAAAGGTTACAAAAAAATTATAAAAATCTAACGTTAGTATGAGACTGACGATGTTCTGGCTTCGTAAATCTGTGACAATAACCTAACATGATCTCATGAGAACCACTACTGTGATTCTTTATTGCTGAAGTTGTCATATCATAAGAATAGCCAAAACGAATTCCATTCCATTCCAATCCAACAATTCCCACCAAAGCATCACTTAAACGATAAGAGGCTCCGATGAAGACCATTTTTTTCCAATATGCCAATAAGTTAATATCAACCTGTGTTGAAGAGGCATCAGATTTTGCTAAAACAGATGGTCTTAAATCAAATGTACTTCCCAATTGAAATGTATAGCCAGCCATTACATAATAATGACGGGCAACTTTGAAATTAAAATCATATGTGGTACTTGCTGCCCCCCCCTTTTTTGTTAATTGTTGTTCAGGTAAATGCAATGATGATAATCCAACATATAATTGCTTTGTTTGATAATACAATCCTAATCCTACATCATAAGTTGTTGCAGAAGTTCCGGTCCAGGGTATTGCTTGGTCAGTACCTCCACCGCCCGCGGTGCTAGTCCCGTCAGGAGCAATAAAAGCGCCTGAAAGAGATTTTTGAATCATACCGACATCTAACCCAATCCCTAATGTTCCCGGACCAACTGGACGATGAAAGGAATACGCTAATTTTGCTTTTAATGTTTTATCGAAGCCTAATGCATCCTGATCAACTGTTATTCCTAAGCCTCCTCCCAAAATTTGACCATAATCAACACTTAAAAGTACTGTTTTTGGTGCACCAGGGAAATTAGTCCATTGTTGACGATATAGTAACGTAGCACATAATGCTTTGTTCATTCCTGCGTATGCCGGATTAACGGCTAAACGGTTAAACATATTCATACTGAACTGCGCATCTTGCTGTGCAAATGTCACTAAACCAGTAATTGAAAATGCAATAATAGTAAGAGTTTTTCTCATGTTTATCTTGTTAAAAATTAACAAATTTTGACAATTTTCCATTGTAGTTAGGTCGCTAAATTAAGTATATAGTTTATAAAAACAAATTTTTTAAACATTTTATTGTTCAGTACTCAAAATATTATTTTTCAATCTAACCTAACTTTTGATATGTTTGCCACCATTTATCAGGCATTTCATCCCTGCATGCGGTCTCATAATCGCTGTATGAGCAAGGAACCATGTGGTGACGCTCAAATTTTAGCCGGTGATTTACCGGGTAAGGGACATCCATCCACCAACGATCACTTTTGTTGCTTTTGTAAAAAACTATTTCATGTTCATGATCCTTTATCGAAACACGATATTTTGTGTATTCAGATTTATCAACAATTGGATAATCTTGTTTTCGATTATAAAATCCATCAATAAAATACCAGATCATTTGCGCAGCCAAATGTGCTGTTTGTTTATTTGTATCAAATGCCGGATTTATTTCATAAAATCCTATAGATGAAAGTTTATCACTTAAACCCGCATAGCGTGCAATTTGACAAGCTTCCTCACCATAAAACCCATTTGGTGAGGCATTTCCATTTCCCGGAGCATCACTTTGGCGAACAGAAGAAATGTCAAAACTTACTACATCAGCATTTCTAACGATGGGTTCAACATCTTCAATTTTAGATCGAACCTGACCTAATCGATGTGAATCAAAAAATAATTTATCCATCAGATCAATTGAATTTTGTTCCACAAAATAGGTTTGATAACCAACATTACTAAAATTAAAAAGAACATTTGGTTTATGTAAAATTATTTTACTCAGATAACTTTGGGAATTCAGCTCCTTTTCGCCATCACCAATATCAAAACAGGAATCCACAGCAACAATATTGATGGTTTGTTCCAGTTTTTGGTAGGCCAAATAATTGCAATAGGTAATATCTTGTCCTCCCCCAATAATGATCGGGATAATATTTTTTTTCAGTAATTGAGAAATCACATCGGATACCGCATAATAACTGTCGTCAATAGTGTTCCCTTTTTTTATATTTCCAAGGTCAGCAATTTTTGTAGGATAATTCCCTTGAAATAATTTATATAGATTTTCACGGACATAATCAGGTGCTAATCCACAACCTTCATTGTTCAATGCTTTTCTATCTTCTTCAACTCCAACAATTGCCAGGTGAATGTTTTCTAAACTTGGAAAATCTCCTTCTTGAATATATGCACTGATGCATTTACCGTATGAGGTGCCTGTGTACCGTTCAGACTCGCTAAAAGATCTGGGATTTATGGTTGTAAAGTATTCTTGCATTTTGTAATTTCCTTTTGAAAATTCAATGTTTCAAATCTATAACTCTTTTATTAAAAAAAGTTACAGTTTTTTTACAATTATTTTTTCTTCGAAACTTTCTTTACTGTTTTTTTCGCTGTCTTTTTTACTGCCACTTTTTTTGGTGCTGCCGTTTTTTTTGCTGCAGCTTTTTTAAATGGTTTTGCTGTTGTGGTTTTTTTGAAGCGATTTCCTTTACTTGCATTTTTAGGATCTGCGGCAATGTCCAAACATTCCTGCAAAGTTAAATTTTTTGCATCAATATTTTTTGGCAATTTAAAATTGTTTTGTCCTATTACTAAATACGGTCCCCAACGTCCGTTCAGTACTTGTACTTCCGGATTTTCAGGAAATGTTTTAATATATTTATCGATCTCCGCCTGACGTTTTGCTTCTATCAATTCGATGCAACGTTCTGCTGAAACGGTCATTGGGTCATCTTCTTTTTTTAAGGAAACAAATTTACCATCGTGACGGACATACGGACCAAAACGCCCTACAGCAACCACCATTTCTTTTCCTTCAAATTCCCCGGCAACCCTTGGAAGTTTAAATAAATCTAAAGCGTCCTGAAATGAAATCGTATCGATGCGTTGATCTTTGCGTAAGCTTGCAAATTTCGGTTTGTTGTTTTCATCGTTACTTTCTCCCATTTGTGCCATTGGTCCGAAACGGCCGATACGCACATAAACATTTTTACCGGTAACAGGATCAACGCCTAATAAACGTTCACCACTTGCCCGCTCTGAATGTTCAGAGGTGTGTTCAACACTTTTGTGAAAAGGTTTGTAAAAATCAGCTAACATTTTTGTCCAGTTAATTTTTCCTTCAGCAATTTCATCAAATTCTTCTTCCACTTTTGCTGTAAAATTAAAGTCCAGTATCTGTGGGAATTCTTTCAATAAAAAATCATTAACCACCATACCAATATCAGTAGGAAATAATTTTGATTTTTCGGCACCGGTACCTTCTGTTCTGATCTCTTCTGTTATTTTACCGCCTTTTAATGTTGCAACATTGTAATTACGTTGCACACCTTCTCTGTCTTCCTTTACAACATATTCACGTTTTTGAACGGTTGATATAGTTGGTGCATACGTTGATGGGCGACCAATTCCTAATTCTTCTAATTTTTTTACTAAACTTGCTTCTGTATAACGAGCGGGATGGTGCGTGTAACGCTCTATAGCAGTAATTTCACTTGCCTCTAATTTTTCTCCCACTTTCATTGGAGGCAACATTCCTTCTTGATTTTCTTCATCTTCTTCATCTGTTCCTTCCAAATATATTTTCAAGAAACCATCAAATTTTAGTACTTCACCTTGAGCAACAAATTTTTCAGTTGCACCTGAAATAGTGATCACGGCAGTAGTTTTCTCCAGTTCAGCATCACTCATTTGTGAAGCGATCGTACGTTTCCAGATTAATTCATACAAACGTTTATCGGCCGAATCACCAGTTATTGTTGAGTGTTCGATATAGGTAGGACGGATGGCCTCATGTGCTTCTTGCGCTCCTTTTGATTTTGTTTTATACTGATGGATATTTAAATATTTTGCCCCATAATTTCCTGTAATTGCTTCTTTCGCCTGATTAATTGCAGTATCTGAAAGATTTACGGAGTCAGTTCTCATATAAGTGATCTTTCCACTTTCATACAAACGTTGCGCTACCACCATGGTTTGAGCTACAGAGAAACCAAGCTTACGGCTCGCTTCCTGTTGTAATGTTGACGTTGTAAATGGTGCTGCAGATGTTTTTTTTGTTGGTTTGGTTTCAACACTTTCGATAGTGAAATCAGAATGTTCGCATTTTTTCAAAAATGTACGGGCTTCCACTAACGTTTTAAATTTCGTTGAAAGTTCTGCCTTTACAAGTGAATTGCCTGAAACAAAATTAGCTGTTACTTTATATGCTGAAGTACTATTGAAACTCATAATGTCACGTTCGCGTTCCACAATTAATCGAACAGCAACTGATTGAACTCGCCCTGCTGACAGGGATGGACGGATTTTTTTCCATAGAATGGGAGATAATTCAAAACCCACTAAACGGTCAAGAATTCTACGGGCTTGTTGTGCATCAACCAAGTGTTTATCTATTGTACGCGGATTTGCAATAGCATTTTTTATTGCAGATTTAGTGATCTCATGAAAAACAATTCGCTTGGTATTTTTCTCATTTAAATTCAATGATTCGAACAAATGCCAGGAAATAGCTTCACCCTCGCGATCCTCATCCGTTGCTAACCAAACCGTTTCAGCTCCTTTTGCGAGCTTTTTAAGTTCGGCTACTACTTTTGCCTTATCAGGCGATATTTCATAATTAGGAGTGAAATTGTTTTCAATATCAACACCAAATCCTTTTTTTGCCAAATCACGGACATGACCATAACTTGATTTTACAATAAACCCTTCTCCTAAAAAACCTTCGATTGTTTTTGCCTTTGCAGGGGACTCAACGATTACTAAATTTTTGCTCATACACTAGCTAATTTATTATTTAAAAATGAAAATGAACTGTTTTTTTGAGATGCCATTTCTCAAAATTCGGTGCAAAGAAAAATAAAACAAAAAGACTTTTCCAAATTTAATTTGCAAATGTCAGTTACTATATATATAAATATATATATAAAATTTTCAAAATATTTTCAAAATAATTCAAAATGCGCCATTTTGTCACCTGTTTTATTTTAATTACCTTTGCAATCCTATTTTTTGCTCCATATCAAATTGGAGCATTTTATTGAAAACGAAAATGAGCGGGAATAAAGTAATTGATGAAAGTAAACAAGGGGAAGCATTGGTGATAGAAAAACCGGTGATTCCGAACGGAAAAAAATTATTCTTGGAAAGTTATGGATGTGCCATGAACTTTTCTGATAGTGAAATTGTAGCATCTATTCTAAAAGATAAAGGATATACAACAACGGCTAATTATTTTGATGCAGATGTAATTTTTGTAAATACGTGTGCTATCCGAGAAGGAGCAGAACAGCGTGTGCGTCAACGTTTAACGGAATATAAAAAAGCTAAAAAAACAAACCCAGATCTTATTGTTGGTGTTTTAGGTTGTATGGCGGAACGTTTAAAATCACAATTTTTAGAAGAAGAAAAATTAGTTGATATCGTGGTTGGTCCGGATGCATACCGTAGTTTACCTGAGCTGATTGAAGTTGCAGAAACAGGGCAAAAAGCTGTGAATGTGCTTTTGTCAAAAGAAGAAACATACGCTGATATTGCACCTGTCCGTTTAGGTTCCAATGGAGTAACCGCATTTATAAGCATTACGCGTGGTTGTGATAATATGTGTGCATTTTGTGTGGTGCCGTTTACACGAGGCAGGGAACGAAGCCGTGATCCGGAAACAATTACAAAAGAAGCACAAGATTTATTTAACGAAGGGTATAGGGAAGTAACGTTGCTTGGACAAAATGTAGATTCCTATTTATGGACAGGAGGAGGGTTAAAAAAAGAAAACATAACAGAGGAGGAATTGAAAAGTGCTACCACGTTTGCGCAATTGCTTGAAAAAGTTGCATTGGTTCATACTGATTTACGTGTGCGTTTCAGCACATCTCATCCGAAGGACATGCATGATGATGTGCTTTATACGATTGCTAAACATGAAAACATTTGCAGTTATATTCATTTACCGGTTCAATCCGGTAATTCACGCATTTTAGAAATGATGAACCGTGGCTATTCGCGCGAATGGTATTTAAACAGGATCGATGCGATACGCAGAATTATTCCTGAAGCAGCTATTTCCATGGATGTTATTTCAGGGTTTTGTTCAGAGACAGAAGAAGAGCATCAGGATACATTATCATTGATGGAGACTGTAAAATATGATTTTGGATATATGTTCGCATACAGCGAACGTCCAAAAACATTAGCAGAACGAACTTACAAAGACGATGTGCCAGCAGAGGTAAAAAGCAGAAGATTAGCAGAGATCGTTGAATTACAATTAAAACATTCGGCATATAGAACAAAACAAGGTGTCGGAAAAATTCATAGAGTATTGGTGGAGGGTGTTTCAAAAAAATCAAAGGAGCAATTATTTGGAAGGAACTCTCAAAATACGGTAGTTGTTTTTCCAAAAGAAAATTTTAAACCGGGAGATTATGTGAATGTTTTGGTTAATGATTGCACAGGAGCTACATTGATTGGGAAAGCAATATAGAACCAAGAGGTTAGAACCAGGAGCCAAGCTCTTCTTATGAATTAGAAACACAATTGTTGATTAGTGAAAGAAGAAAATATGGCAAGGAAGAATTAGTAGAACAATCATTAGGTTTAGTTACAGAAGTTCAAAAAATGATATTTACATTTAGAGAAAAAGTAGCTTATGAATAAGACTTGTAAGTCTTGATTCTTGGTTCTTTCATCTTAATTCTATTAAAAAAATGACATTACAAGAAATAAAAAACCGTTTTGGAATTATAGGTAGTTCACCATTGCTTGATAGAGCAATTGATATCGCAAAACAGGTAGCACCAACAGATCTGACAGTATTAATTACCGGGGAAAGCGGAACAGGAAAAGAGGTTTTTCCGCAGATAATTCACAATTTAAGTGCCCGTAAACATGGTCAGTATATCGCGGTTAATTGTGGTGCAATACCCGAAGGGACAATAGATTCGGAGCTTTTTGGGCATGAAAAAGGTTCCTTCACCGGTGCACATGAAGCACGAAAAGGATATTTTGAAGTTGCTAACGGAGGAACTATTTTTTTAGATGAAATAGCCGAAATGCCTATTGCGACACAGGCTCGTTTGTTACGGATTTTAGAGAGCGGAGAGTTCTTAAAAGTAGGCTCTTCAAAAGTTTTAAAGACGGATGTCCGTGTTGTAGCTGCAACCAATGTAAATATTCAACAGGCGATTGAGAAAGGGAAATTCAGGGAAGATCTCTATTATCGATTAAATACAGTGCCCATTATTGTTCCATCTTTGCGGGATCGAAAGCAGGATATTTTTTTACTTTTCAGAAAATTTGCTGCAGATTTTTCAGCAAAGTACCGTATGCCCACAATAAAGCCTGATGCAGAAGCAGAACAGCTTTTGGTGAATTATTACTGGCAAGGAAATGTGCGTCAATTAAAAAATATTACCGAGCAAATTTCAGTGATAGAGAAACAACGTGAAATTAGTGCAGAAATAATGCGTAATTATTTGCCACAACGTCAAACTTCACAATTGCCAATGGTATTGAACACGGCTTCACAAGGCGGGGATTTTAGTGAAAGGGATCTGTTATATAAAGTGCTTTTTGATATGAAGAAAGACCTAACAGATTTGAAAAAAATTGTAGTTGATCTGATTGAAAATGATAATCAGCATAATCAAAATTTTCACCCGGAAAATGATTCGTTGATTAAAAAATTATACCAGGAAGTTGGGGCTCCGGAAGGTCAGATTCAATTAGGATACAATACTTCAAGTCCTTCGATGATAAAATCAAAAGATGAAATCCCCATGAATGCTGTTGTTACTGAAGAAAATTTTTCATTGCAGGAAATTGAAGAAGATATGATCAAAAAAGCATTGACAAAGCACAAAGGAAAACGGAAGAATGCCGCAAAAGAATTAGGAATTTCGGAACGGACATTGTATCGGAAAATAAATGAATACAGCATTAAGTAAATAGGAAAAAGGTAATAAATAGTTAAATGAGGGAAATATTCATGAACGGAATTTTTCAAAAAAAACATACAATTCAAGTAGTAATATTAATTTCATGCTTACTATTAACTATTCACGTACTAACCGGATGCAAACTGCATTATGGCTTCAGTGGGGCAACTATTCCACCAGAAGCAAAAACTGTTTCAGTTCAGTATTTTCAAAACAATGCAACACTTGCACCACCAACATTGAGTCAAACTTTTACGGAAGCATTGCGGGACAAGCTAAGTTCACAAACACGGTTGGGGCTTGTAAATAAAGAAGGAGACCTTAATTTTGAAGGTAGTATTGTGAATTATACCACTGCTCCTATTGCTATCCAAAGTACTGATAAGGCTGCCATGAACCGATTAACAATTGCAGTCATTGTAAAATATTCCTGTTCGTTTGATGAAAAGAAAAATTTTGAACAAACCTTTTCTCGATTTGCAGATTACATAAGTACAGAAAGTCTTTCGGCAGTTGAAGGGGATTTGATCAAAGAGATTAACAATCAATTAGTTCAAGATGTTTTTAATCGCGCATTAAACGATTGGTAAAGGAGTTTAAAAGTTTGAAAGTTAAAAAAACAGTTAATGAATCGCTCTCAGTTTATATCCTACCTTGAAAATCCTGATAAATTATCAGGGAATGACGGAGTTATGCTTTCAGAACTATTAAAAAACTTTCCTTATTTTCAAACTGCTCATTTGTTGTATGCAAAGAGCTTACATAATCAAAACAGTATCCATTACAATAACCAATTAAAAATTGCTGCCGCTTTTGTAACCGACCGTAAAAAACTGCATCGCTTAATTACAAAACAATATATTCCGGAGATTGATAGTCAAATAGAACGAATAAAAGAAAAAGTAACAGTAACAGAGGAAAGTAATGAGAAAGCTGTAATAGAAATTGTAAAAGAGGAGATAAAGGAACAACATGTTGTTATTGTTACTGAGGAAATACGGGTTGTGGAGACAGTATCGCAAGATATTGAAATTCCACAGGTAGTCAAAACAGGAGAAAAAGTAATTGAAAAAATAACGGAGTTTATCAAGGAAGATAAGGTGATTATCATTGAACAACCTGTTGAAATAAAGCTCGGACAAGAAGAGCAAATCAATGCTATTGAGAAACCTTATGAAAGAATCGATGCCTTGGAAGTTGAATATTTATCAAATGTTGCCAATGCTAGTTTTGAGCTGGAAATAGAAAATTATGGAAGTAATTCGGATGGAAATAATGCTGAAAGTATTGATATTAAGGTTGAAGAGGAACAAAAAGGATTTGAATCTAATTTTGTTTTAAATACGCCTGTTGAAATAGTTGTTGAAGAGAAAATATCACAAAATGATTTCGATTCATCTCAATCTCATTCATTTGCTGATTGGTTGAAAAATGTTTCACACACCACATCTGAAACATTCATCAGTGGAATTAAAGAAAACGAAAGTGTCAAAAAAACTACCGTTGAGAGTTTGATTGATAAGTTTTTACGTGAAGAACCCAAAATTTCAAAACCGAAGGCAGAATTTTATAACCCAATAAACAAAGCTAAACAAAGTGTAGCGGATGATATTACCTTTGTAAGTGAAACTTTGGCAAAAATTTACGTTTTACAAGGCAATTATAACAAGGCTTTGCAGGCTTATGAAAATTTACGCTTGAAATATCCAGAAAAAAAACTTTACTTTGCAGCCCAAATTAAAAATTTAAGAAAATTAATTAATCAACAAAAAGAATAAAATGGGATCTATCGTTTCAGTATTAATCGTAATTGTTTGTATCTTCCTGATATTGGTTGTGCTTGTTCAAAACTCTAAAGGAGGAGGTTTAGCATCGTCTTTTTCGTCATCAAACCAAGTTATGGGAGTGAGAAAAACAGCTGACTTTTTAGAAAAAGCTACTTGGTCTTTGGCAATTGCTTTATTAGTTTTAAGTATCCTTTCAACATCGTTTAATACACCCTCTACCAGTACGACAACAGGTGGAACAACGTCTAAGACACGCGAAATAGGAACAACAAAAACTGATAATGCTGCTCCGGCATCAAAAACAGCACCTATAGCGCCTATTGCACCGCCAACAGGTCCTGAAAAGAAATAAATACAAATGATAATTTTATAAATGTCAGAGTGTCACCACAACTCTGACATTTTTTTTCTTTTTAATCTCAAAACTGAAAAATTGTCTAGTCTAACAATTATTCGGCCTTTGGGAATAATAATTGACTAATTGGGAACGCAATTTTAAATTCTAAACATTTTTAAACTTTAAATACTAAATAAATATGGCAAAAGTAAGCATCAAACCTGTAGCAGGCACTCAAAACAGAGTTGTAGTAGAAGCCGCTGCAGCTGAAGAAAAAACAGCTGGAGGAATTATTATTCCGGATACCGCTAAAGAAAAACCACAACGTGGAAAAGTTATCGCAGTTAGTGATATTGATGATAAAGGCAATAAACCGGCCGTAAAAGTTGGAGATACTGTGTTGTATGGAAAATATGCAGGTACCGAAGTTCAGGTTACCGGAAAAGACTATCTGATCATGCGTGAAAGTGATATTTTCGCAATCGTATAAAGCTACGAAATACCGCCCTTCGACAGGCTCAGGGTGACAACGAATTTACGAATCTGTGTTTTATAAAACTAAGGGAATTAAAATATTAACCTAATTAACCAATAAACTAAAATAAAAATGGCAAAAGATATAATTTTCGATATAGACGCACGTGACCGATTAAAAAAAGGTGTTGACGCCTTGGCAAATGCAGTAAAAGTAACATTAGGACCAAAGGGACGTAATGTAATTATTGATAAAAAATTTGGTGCACCAATGATCACTAAAGATGGTGTTACTGTTGCAAAAGAAATTGAATTGAAAGATGCAGTTGAGAATATGGGTGCTCAGATGTTGAAAGAAGTTGCATCTAAAACAGCTGATGCTGCAGGTGATGGAACTACTACAGCCACTGTTCTTGCTCAAGCAATTGTTACTGCAGGTTTAAAAAATGTTGCTGCGGGTGCAAATCCAATGGATCTGAAACGCGGTATCGACAAGGCCGTAATTGCAGTTATCGAAAACTTAAACAAACAATCACAAAAAGTTGGTGATGATAATAAAAAGATCGAACAGGTTGCTACAATATCTGCAAACAATGATAGCACAATAGGTAAGTTAATCGCTGAAGCAATGAAGCGTGTTAAAAAAGAAGGTGTTATTACTGTTGAAGAAGCAAAAGGAACCGAAACTACTGTTGAAGTAGTAGAAGGTATGCAATTTGATCGTGGATATATTTCACCCTATTTTGTGACAGATGCAGATAAAATGCAAACAGTGATGGAGAATCCATTGATTTTAATTACTGATAAAAAGATATCGAACATGAAAGAATTGCTTCCTGTGCTTGAAAAAGCTGTACAAACAGGTAAGCCAATTTTAATTATTGCTGAGGATGTTGATAGCGAAGCGTTAGCAACATTAGTAGTAAATAAAATCCGTGGGTCATTAAAAATTGCTGCTGTTAAAGCTCCGGGTTTTGGTGACAGAAGAAAAGCAATGTTAGAAGATCTTGCCATTCTTACTGCAGGAACATTGATCTCTGAAGAAAGAGGTTATAAATTAGAAAATGCTGATTTATCTATGCTTGGAACTGCAGAAAAAATTACTATCGACAAAGACAATACAACTATCGTTGGTGGTAAAGGTAAAAAAGCAGATATTGTTTCACGTGTAAATCAAATTAAAGCACAAATTGAAACAACAACATCTGATTACGATAAAGAAAAATTGCAGGAGCGTTTAGCTAAATTAGCGGGTGGAGTGGCTGTATTATATGTTGGTGCTGCTACTGAAGTAGAAATGAAAGAGAAGAAAGACCGTGTTGATGATGCTTTAGCTGCTACTCGTGCTGCTGTTGAAGAAGGAATTGTACCGGGAGGTGGAGTTGCATTTATTCGTGCAATCGATGTATTAGATAAATTAAAAGGTTCTAATGAAGATGAAAATACTGGAATTGCAATTGTAAAACGTGCTATTGAAGAACCATTGCGTCAGATTGTTGCAAATGCAGGATTAGAAGGTGCTGTAATTGTTCAAAAAGTTCGTGAAGGAAAAGCTGATTATGGTTATAATGCCCGTACTGATAAATATGAACATTTATTAGCTGCCGGAGTTATTGACCCTACTAAAGTAACACGTATTGCATTAGAAAATGCAGCATCCATTGCTGCGATGCTATTAACAACAGAGTGTGTTTTAGCAGAACAAAAAGAAGAAGCTTCTGCCATGCCAATGGGGAACCCGGGAATGGGTGGAATGGGCGGAATGATGTAATTCAATCATTTTAAAACAAATAAAAACCTCTTGAATTTTTTCAAGAGGTTTTTTTATGTACTTTGTTTTACGTTTCTGAATGATTTTTCTCTCGATCCCTTTTTGACTTCGATTGGCTCAAACGATTGTGTGTATTCCTGTTGAACTTGTCGAAACAGGTGTGATGTCTTTCCGGATCAATGAACGCCACATGACAGCCACATAATAATTCAGAAGTTTACGAGATTTAAAAACAGCAATTTTTATTTGCTTAATAATTCTTTAACAAACGTTGAAATTATTTTTCCATCTGCCTTGCCTGCTAATTGTTTCGAAGCAACACCCATCACTTTTCCCATATCAGCGGGTGATGAAGCCCCAACACTTGCAATAATTTTTGCTACTTCTGCTTTAATTTCTTCTTCACTCATTTGCTTTGGCAAATAAGATTCTATAACAGCTGCTTGTGTTAATTCAACTTCTGCTAAATCAGTTCTGTTTTGTGTTTTATAAACTTCTGCAGTTTCTTTACGTTGCTTCACCATTTTTTGCATTGCCTTCAATTCGGTTTCATCCGTGTATCCTTCAGGCGATGTTTTTAATAATAATATTGCCGATTTAACAGCACGTAACGATTCTAATTTTGCAGCATCTTTCGCTAACATCGCTGATTTAATATCAGCATTTATTTTTTCTTCTAAGGCCATTTTATTTCAGTTTAAAGTTAGAAAGTTGAAGGTTTAAAGTTAAATATTTTTTAATAACAATTATTTAAGTGTTTTTTGCATTCCGTTAGTTCAATTACAGTAATTTGATTAAGAGCCTGTTTAAATTTTAATAAAAAATCTAATTAGGATATTTTTAATCATTCTGTCATTTCGACCAGAGGGAGAAATCTCAATAAAATTAAGATAAAAACGAGATTTCTCCCTCTGGTCGAAATGACATATAATATATTTTTCGTAAAATTTAAACAGCGTCTAAGTAAACGCAAATTCTTTTATTTTTTAATGCTGTGTAATAAAATCACCAATTGCATTTGTGTAATTCAGAAAACCCATTGTTGAAGGAATGCTGCTGTGTCCCGCATTTGGTATTCGGTGCGCTTCTTTATATGTTCCCTTATAATTTGCATACACCACTTCACCATGAGTGGTGATGTTTAAAAAATCATCTTCCACTCCGTGAATCCAGAAAAAGGGTTGTTGTACACTTTTTATTTCTTCGCCATTGTTTATTTTTAAGTCGGTAACACAAGTACCCGGCAACGCTAATCCTGTTGCGTCCTGTACCATTACTTCCGCTGAAGCGAATGGAGCTTCCAATATGAGTTTACAAGGCTTCAAGCTTCGTGGTTCAGCGCTTAATTTTGTTGCAGGCGCTGTTCCCATACTAAATCCATAGATCACTAATCGATCATTTGTCAAACCACTATTTTTCAGCCATTTTAAACCTGCCTCAACATCGGTGTACAAGGCATCTTCAGTAGGTTCTCCTTCCGACATCCCGAAACCGCGATAATCGATCATTAATACACCAAAACGATTTTTACTTTTTGTATTTGCCAATAATTTGGCACGTTGCCAGTAAAAATCCATGTGGTCCTTGTTCCCATGACAATACATTATAACTGTGTCACTTGCAATAGTATTGATGTTGCCAATGTACAGTGCGTAAATGTTGGTAGCGCTGGATTCATCATTTGACTGTGATTGAAGTGTAAAGACATGCACTAAACTATCGGGTATGTGATAACTATAATCAAGGGTGAAATCAACCTCTCCGGTATAATTATCCAATTTGTATTCTGTTAGTTTTGTTTTATTATACAGATTATCATCTAAACGCAGACAGCTTGAAAAGCTTAAGGTCATTGCAAAAATTAAGGTTCCTGCTTTTGTTTTTCCCGAAAGGAAAAAGTGTTGGTATAAAAAAAATATTTTCATGACTAATTAAATTTGTAAGTATAGCCTAAATAAATCCCTAAAGCACCATGGTTTTTAAATGGTGTTTGATATTCTACCGTTAATTTTTCATTGGATAAATTAGGGGCAATTATTTTTGCCTCCATTTTAAAATTCCATTTTTTGCCAGTAAAATCATGTCCGATCAAAGGTGTGAACATCCAGCGATTAGACTGTTTTATGTCATACGCTTTTTTTTGTGATAATTCAAACCAATTATCAAAGCCAACATAAAAAAAGTTTTTTCGTTTTCCATATTCCCAAAATACATTGATATCCAATTGAGGATAAAATTTGTGGGCATCTTTATCCCGATAAATAATATTAGCAACTGTAGAAATTGAAAGTGCGGGAATATATTTTTTTTGTTTGAGCAATTGTTTTGTTGCACCAAGTTCCATTTGAAAATTTCCGTACAATGCTGAGGTGACATTAATGGCAGCAAATCCTGTAAGTGTACTGTCAATACCGTAACCGTAGCTTGCTGTTAAAAACGGAACCGGAATAGTTGCAGTCCCGTATTTAAACAGGGGGCCACCCAATGATACATTTGCTGCATGTTGTTTCTTCTCCAATGGTTTTACAAAACGTGAAGGCGCACATGAAAAGAAGAAGCTGAGAAATAAAAAAAACAGAAATTTAAGTCGCATAAACAGTTTTTTTGAATCTCACAAAATTACAGCATTATACTAAAGATATTTTATTTATTTGGACAAAATATTAATGCTTATGATTTGAAAAAATGCAATAGAAATTCTTTTCGCAACCCTATTTTGTTTCGGTTTATGAGAAAAATATTAACTTTGAGGTCGAAAATGAAAGATATTTTTTATACCGTATTAGTAGTCTGGATAATTTGGCGTGTACTTAACAGTGTCAGTGTTTACAGAGCAAAGCGGTCGAATCCTCAACCACCACCTTCACGCAAAGAAGGCGAAACGACTGTTGATTATGTTCCTCCTGCAAAAAAAGCGATCAGTGATGAGGAAGGAGAATACGTTGATTACGAGGAGATAAAAAAAGAATAAGTCGTTTTTTATATTAAAAAGTTTCGCAGTCTTTACACAGGTCAATTTCTTTCTTTTTTCCTTTCATGAATTTATGAAGCATCTCTAAACGCAAGGGTTTGCTGTAGATGGAAAACAATTTATCCTTATTAATATTGCCAATAACGCCTTTTGAATTTAAATCGGCACAACAAACAGTAATATCACCGTTTGGCAACAATACCAATTGATGCATCAATAAACTACAGCCGATCTTGTGACTTTTCAAGCTTTTATTTTTTAGTTCTTCAATCTCCACTTCTCCTCCCCAATTATGAGCATAACGAAGCTCATAGCCATCCACCATGTTCAATAGTGTTATAAATTCCTCACTCATCCATTTTGTATTGAGTTTGTTTTTATAATCAACCAAAGTAATGATTCCTGTTGGGATCGGCTTAGAAGTTTTTTTATTGAGTTCAACAAATATGTTAATGTTTTTTACAAATTCATCCCATTTTGCACGCACCCTCATTTCTTCAAATTTTTCTCTGCTTCCACCATCCATGCTAAATCTGATATAATCTAAAACACCTGACTCAATGAGCGTTTTAGAGTTTTTATCATCTAAAATAGTAGCGTTGGTAAGTAAAGAAATCTTAGGAAAAGATATTCTTTTGTCTCGTGCAAGATCTTTATAATGCTTGATAATCGAAAGCATTTCATCTAAATTTGGATGGAGTAATACTTCTCCTGCATTATATAAATGAAGTGTTTTGACACTGCTGAAACGACTGTCACTTAATAGATCTTCAAAAAAATGTTTTAAAATTGCAGGACTCATCCGCACTTTCGTTTTCTCGTGATCGAGAGAACAAAGTTTACAGCGTAGATTGCAATAGCTTACAAATTCAATGTTAATTTCAGTAATAGAACTTTTGCTTTTGACAAGCTTTAATTTGTAATACAGCCAATAATTGAATGAATAGGAAAGTCCTTGCATGAATTCAACAATGCGCCAGATGAAAGTACTTTTGCCAATGCGCTGAACCAAAAAATTTTTAAACTCAAATGTATTTACTTGAAATCCGAACATAATTTATTATTGAATGATACACAAAATTAAGGAATATATGAATGAGAAAACTGACCAAAATCATGTTTGGAGGATAAGCAAAGCAAAAATGAAAAAATGGTTTTTTTGGAAGGGATTGATTTAAAAAAAATTATTTTTTTGTCATCAAACGCATCAATTTGTAAAATGTTTTTGGAAAAAATTGTTTTATATATACTGAAAATATTTCATAATTACCGATATATTTATGATGTCTGTTTGTCTTTATTGCATTAACAATGCCTTTGGCGCAGTCCATCGGATCCATTCCTTTTTTTTGAGCAGGACTTTTCTTGTTGAATTCGCTGCCATCTTCTGTTAAAGATTTTACTCCTACATCTGTATTTATAAAGCCCGGACTAACAATTAAAACATCAATATTATCGGGATGCAATTCTTCCCGGAGGGATTCAAAATAACCATAAAGCGCATGTTTAGAAGCAGCATAGGTTGTATATAATGGCAATCCAAATTTCCCTAAAATACTTGTTATTACTACTAATTTTCCGCTTTTTTGTTTGCGCATCACATGAGCCACAGCTTTGGTTAATGCAACCGTTCCGAAAAAATTAATTTCCATAATTTTTCGTTCCACTTCCATTTGTGTTTTAAGCGCGTTACTTCTTTGTGCAATACCTCCATTGTTGATCAAAATATCAATTCGCCCAAATTTGGAAACTACTTGTTGCACTTTTTCTTCAATGTTTTCGGTATGTTCCAGATCGATGGGTAGAATAAATAATTGATTTGATTCTGTTTTACAGTTTTCTGCAACACGCTTTAACTCCGCATCTCTGCGTGCCGAAATAATTACCGTTGCCCCTTCAGCGATACAAACATATGCTAGTGCTTCTCCTATTCCGGATGATGCACCGGTAACCCAAATCACTTTATCTTTTAAATCAGACATTCCTTGTTGTTTTCTAAACTCAAAAATACTAAAGATTATGATTACAATATAAGTACTTTTTGTAGCAAATAAATAACCATTCAGCCTTAAAAATTACCATTTAACAAAATCATTTTGCCATATTGTTGAATTAAGGTAAATTCGTTGCAATTATTAACAAAAGATAAAACAAAAGTTCGCGAGTACAACAAAAAAAATAATCATATTAAAGATGAAAAAAAACATTTTAACACTTTCAGCAATTGCAGGAATTATTGCATTGTTTTCTTTTGTAGGTGACCCTACAAGTGAAAAAGTTCCGGGTATCGATATTAAAAATATGGATGTTTCAGTAAAACCAACCGATGATTTTTATCGTTTTGTTAATGGAAATTGGCTGAAAAATAATCCTATTCCTGCTTCAGAAAGTCGCTGGGGAAGCTTTAATGAACTAAATGACAAGAATACAGCAAAGTTAAAGATCATTTTAAATGAGGCTGCTGCCGATAAAAATGCATTAAGCGGAAGTAATCGTCAAAAAATAGGTGATTTTTATTCTGTGGCGATGGATTCAGTTAAATTAAATACAGATGGAGCTGCTCCGTTAAAGGATGAGTTTACGACAATTTTGAATATTAAATCATCTCACGATCTTATAAAAACTGTTGCACACTTACATTCAATTGGAATTGGTCCGATGTTTAGCGGTTACATTGGCCAGGATCCAAAAATCAGTACTGAATATATTACTCAAGTTGGGCAAGGTGGTATTGGATTGCCTGACAGAGATTATTATACGAAGACAGATGAACGTACTTTAGGAATTCAGAAAGCATATTTGGAACATATGAAGAATATGTTTGTTTTGATTGGGGATAAAGCTGAAGCAGCAGAAAAAAATGCTCAAACTGTTTTTAATATTGAAACTAATTTCGCAAAAGGTTCGATGACAAAAGTAGAATTGCGCGATCCTGAAAAACAATACAATAAAAAAACACTGAAAGAATTAACAGAACTAACACCAGCCTTTAACTGGGATATTTATTTCAGTTCCGTTGGAATCAAAAACATTTCAAATGTAATTGTTGCACAACCTGATTTTTTTGCAGCATTAAACACTTCCATGAAAACTATTTCAATTGAGGACTGGAAAACTTATTTACGTTGGTGTTTAATTGATGCTACAGCAAACAAATTGAGTGATAATTTTGTGAATGAACATTTTAAATTTTATGGGACAAAGTTAATGGGTGTTCCTGCTTTGAAACCAAGATGGAAACGTGCTTTGGAAGCAACGGATAATTGTTTAGGTGATGCCTTGGGCCAACTATTTGTAGAGAAACATTTTACAGAGAGCAGCAAAAAACGCGTGGGTGAAATGGTGAAAAATTTAATTGCTGCTTATCGTGTTCGTATTGCGAGTCGTGATTGGATGAGTGAAGAAACAAAGAAACAAGCCAATTTTAAATTGGATAAGATAATGTTGAAATTAGGTTTCCCTGACAAGTGGAAAGACTATTCATCATTAGCTATTAACCGTGATTCGTATGTTAAAAATTTTATGCATGCCAATACTTATTCATTTCATGAAATGATAAATAAATTAGGTAAGCCAATTGATCGTACGGAGTGGGGAATGACACCACCAACAATCAATGCCTATTATAATCCATCCATGAATGAGATCGTTTTCCCGGCCGGGATCATGCAACCGATATTTTTCAATCCTGAGGCTGATGATGCTGTAAACTATGGTATCATGGGTGCAATTATTGGTCATGAATTAACACATGGTTTTGATGATGAAGGTTGCCAGTTTGATGCAGATGGAAATTTGAAAAATTGGTGGACAGATGCTGACAAAGCAAACTTCAAGAAAAAAACCGATATGGTTGTAAAACAATACAATGACTATGTTGCTGTGGATAATGTCCATGTAAATGGCGAACTTACATTGGGTGAAAATATTGCAGATCTTGGTGGTTTAACCATCTCCTATTATGCATTGAAAAAATCATTAGAAGGGAAACCTGTTCCTGCAAAAATTGATGGATTTACAGTAGAGCAACGGTTTTTCCTCGCCTGGGCACAAGGTTGGAGAAATAATGTTCGTCCAGAATTTCTGAAAAACATGGTACAAACAAATCCTCATGCACCCGAAAATTTCCGTGGAAACGGACCATTGAGTAATATGCAAGAATTTTATGATGCATTCGGTGTGAAAGAAGGTGATAAAATGTATCGTCCGAAAGCCGAAAGAGCTGAAATTTGGTAATCTGTTTTAGTGATATTTTGAAACACCTCGTTCATTTTGTGAGCGAGGTGTTTTTTATTGTTTTTTTTCTTCAGCGTTTTTTCTATGGCTTTCATATTCAGATTCTTCAATCGCTACCCAATTTCGTTCATAATCAAAGGTCATATCGTAAATAAAATTTCGATCCGGTAAAATTTTTACTGTAAAATAATGTAAAAAGGACTTGCTTCCAATTACCTGAATTTCTTCCCATTCTGTTGCAGAAATAATTTTGAAATAAGCTTTGTTGTTCGGGTATTTTCGATATTGAGGATAAGTTATTGAATGTTGATTCATACGAAGAAAAAATAAAAATTATTTAAATATTGTTTGCCATTTCGAGCCCTTCGGCTTCGCCCAGGATAAACTTCTTTAGAAATCTTTATACAAATTTGAAATTATGATTATAAATATAAAGATTCCTCCGCTGCGGTCGGAATGACATTTAGAATAAAAATAAATAATCATTACAAATTTACTATTCTTAATTTGCAATTCTTAATTTCGCCTGATGCAATCTTTCCTAGAAAAAACAGTAAGATACCTTTACGGAAAATATGGTGATGATATTTGCGATTTGTGCATTGTTTTACCTAATCGTAGAGCCGGATTGTTTTTGAAAACACATTTAGCAAATAATCTCAAAAAGACTTTCTGGAGTCCTGAGATCTATGCCACCGAAGATTTTGTTGCTTTGCTTGCCGAGTTAGAAATTGCAGATTCAACCACCCTTTTGTTTGAATTGTATGAAACTGTAAAAAGTGTCAGCACAAAAGAAGCGGAGAGTTTTGATGAATTCAGTAAATGGGGGCAAATATTATTAAGTGATCTGAATGAAATTGACAGATATTTAGTTGATGCAAGTCAATTGTTTGGAAATTTAAAAGACATCAAAGAGTTGGAATCATGGACATTAAATGCAGATGAACTAACAGATTTTCAAAAACAATATCTTCGTTTTTGGCAATCTTTAGGCAGCTATTATACTGATTTTGGTAAAAGATTGCTTGCAAAACATCAGACTTATCAAGGATATGCTTACCGGATGGTAGCAGATAATGTAGGAGAGCGGATACAAAAACATTCCTGGAAAAAAATAATATTCGCAGGATTTAATGCGCTCAACAAAGCAGAAGAACAGATCATTGAAAAATTAATTAATCTTGGAAAGGCCGAAATAATTTGGGATACAGATGATTATTATGTGAATGATGTAAAACAGGAAGCCGGGAAGTTCATCCGTAAATATGATAATTATGCCAATTTTAAAAAGTCCGCGGAGCGAAATTTTGTGTTTGCTGAAAATTTACTTTCTACCGAGGCAAAACAAATTACAATTATTGGAGCAGCAAAAAATGTTGCACAGGCAAAAGTTGCAGGAAGTTTAGTTAGCGAATTACAAAAGCAAGATCAGCGTTTACAGAATACAGCTCTTGTTCTTGCGGATGAAAATTTACTATTTCCTGTTTTACATTCATTGCCTGAAAATTTGCAGGATATAAATGTTACAATGGGTTATCCCTTAAAAAACACACCTGTTGCGGGATATTTTGACTTAGTACTTAATTTACATATTAATGCAATAAAATTAAATCAGGGTAAAGCGACTTATAGCTTTTATCATAAAGATCTATTGAAGCTTCTGAATCATCCTTACACGAGCATTCTAATTTTTAATAATAAGAAATCACATTCTGTGAAATCAATTATAAAAACAATTAAGGATAGAAATATTGTGTTTGCAGCCCGATCAACAGTTGAAAAACTATTTATTTCACAAGAAGAAATATTTGAGATATTAAAACCTGTTTTTGATCTTTGGAAAACTCCTACAGATGCAATTGCGTGCATTAATTATTTAATTGAGACATTAAAGAATTCGATTGTTGTTCAGCAGACTAATTCAGCAGAAAATAAAGCAAGTTTAGAATTAGAATATTTATTTGCGTTTACCAAGATCAGCAAACTTATTCAAGGATTAATGCTTGATTATCCGGGAAGCATTTCTGATCTGCAAACATTCCAAAGCTTATTTACTCAAACTGTAAAAACTTCTACATTACCATTTTATGGTGAGCCCTTAATGGGTTTGCAAGTAATGGGAATGCTTGAAACACGAACGTTGGATTTTGAAAATGTTATTTTGCTTTCTTGCAATGAGGATATTTTACCATCCGGAAAATCAGTGAATTCATTTATTCCATTTGAATTAAAAAGCCATTTCGGATTGCCAACCTATAGTGATAAGGATTCAATTTTTGCATACCATTTTTATCGTTTAATACAACGGGCAAAAAATATTTATCTGCTATATAATACAGAAAGCGATGCCTTGGGCAGCGGAGAAAAAAGCAGGTTCCTTACACAATTGATCTATGAATTGCCGAAAATAAATCCAAATGTTGTGATCAAAGAACAGTTATTGAATATACCTGTAAATTCTGACAATAAATCGAATGAGATCATCATTGAAAAAACAGATACTATTTTTGAAAAATTAAAAGCGAAATCTGAAAAAGGATTTTCGCCTTCTGCATTAAATACCTATCGTAATTGCTCCTTGCAGTTTTATTTTCAAGCTATTGCCGGATTAAGAGAAGTAGAAGATGTGGAAGAAACAATTGGTGCAGATACTTTAGGAAGTGCTATTCACGAAGTGCTGGAACTTTTTTATACACCATTTGTTGGCAAAAAAATTACGATAGTCGATATTAAAGAGATGAAAAAAAATGTGGAAAGTGCCACCATTTCTATGTTTGAAAAAGAATACAGCAAAAATGAGATCAATTATGGACAAAATTATCTTATCCTGAAAGTTGCCATAAAATTCATTAATAATTTTTTAGATTCGGAAATAAAGAACATTGCAATTTCAGAAAAAAATGGACAGCCGATTATCATAAAATCACTGGAACAAAATTTAGAAACTACCATCGCTGTTGGGTCTGAAACAATTAAAATACATGGCAAGGCCGATCGTATTGATAGCATTGGAAACATTACCCGAATTGTAGATTATAAAACAGGGTTAGCCACTAACAACGAATTGAAATTCGACAATTGGGAGGAGATCCGAACAAATCCCGATCTGGCAAAGAGCTTTCAGTTGTTGATGTATGCCTGGATGTATCAAAAAATGAATCCGGCAATTACTGAAAACATATTATCCGGAATTATCACCTTCCGAGAATTGAGTGCAGGTTTAAAAACGGTAAAAGCTATTGGTAGCGATTTGTTGAATACAACAATTTTAAGTGAATTTGAGATTCAGTTAAAAGTTTTATTGGCGGAAATAGTTGATCCAGAAAAACCATTTACACAAACGGCAGAAATCGACAATTGCGAATACTGTAATTTTAAAGGAATTTGTAATCGGTAATTTTTTATTAAATTTGATTTATGAAATATTTTACCCTATTCATAATTATAGTTTTCTTTCTTTTCTCCTGTAAAAAAGAGAAGCCATATAATCCAGATGATCACATCACCTACACACATTGGCAAACAACAAGGAGCGATTCCACTGATAGCATGAGCTATTCAATCGCTATCCCTAATGCATTTTCTCCAAATGGTGATGGAATAAATGATTGCTTTATTATGAAGGGAACAGCGATTATCAATAGTTTTAGTATGAAAATTTATAGCCGTAATGGTAATTTAGTTTATTCGGGGGATGATTTTTACAAAGGATGGGATGGCAAAATCAATGCAGGTTCTACTGCACCGATTGGTGTATATATTTTCGAAACGGAATTGGCTGAAGCAAGCGGAAGATCTAACAAATACCAAGGCTCGGTCACTCTTTTCAGATGAACTAAATCATTCTTATGGTTTTGAAATCACCTGTTTTTTTGTGACTCTTAAGAAACCAGATCATATGTCCTTCGTGGCATCCACGGGTTACGTTCTTTAAGGATGATACCGTATTGTCATATGAATAGGCAAGTTTAAACAATCTGAATTGGACTCCGGCATTTATAATAAAAGCATCTTGATTTCTGTAGCTTACTCCTATAACAATCCATTTAAGTTTTATATTTATTCCTGCTAAAAGTTCTTGAAAATCTTGTTGATGAAGGTAAAGGAGATTTGGAGAAAAAATAAATTTGTTTTTTATATCTTTTTTGAAGCTTAAGTTTGCTCCCACATGTAGCGTTGTTTTAATTGGCAATTTAGAGGGTCCAGCAAAGCCCTCATCTGGTTGATTAATATGATGAATTGCAATTCCGCCATAATATTTTGAACTATAAATAAATACTCCTGCAGATAAATCCAGATTAGATTTTTTTGTTGTACCGGGAACTTCTTGTGTGTCATACACAAAACCTCTTCTTGCGTCAATCTCATCCCCAAAAACAAGTTTTTCCCAATTAATTTCTTTCTGGAAATAAGCGATACCAATTGCGGGTTGTACTGCCAGTTTGTGTTTAAATAATTCAATATGAGGTGCATAATTTAATTCAAATCTTGTTGTTGTTATTGTGCCATTTCCTTCGTTATCATGTAAAAAATTAAGACCTAAACCCCCTCTTAAAAATCTAAAATAATTGTCAGCAGAAAAATGAAAAGTAGAATAAGTGCCTGCCGCATTTGGCCATTGTAATCGATAACCAGCGGATAAAACCAGGGAACTGTCAGTTCCAACCATAGCGGGATTTAAATACGATCTTGTATTTTGATACTGTGAGAAATGCGGATCTTGCGCAAAGGAAAAAATGCTAGTATAAAGTAAAATAAAAAATAAACCGCTCCGTTTCATAATTCAAATGTAAAAGATATTTGGGAGTAACAAAAATATAAATCTTTATTTCACTGTATCTTTTTTACATTTACTGCATTATAAAACTAAATAGCTAAAAACGGTGAACGCACATCATAAAACCGATACCGATATTCAACTGGAGTTGCAGCAAATAGAAGCTGCAAAATTAAATCCTGCGCGGTTTGATGTATTGTATGAAAAATACTATAAACCCATTTTTGTATTTGTTTACCGAAGAACAGAAAATGAAGATCTATGTGCAGATATTACTTCTATGGTGTTTTTAAAAGCATTGGTCAATATTAAAAAATATCAGTTTAAAGGTGTTCCGTTTTCAGCCTGGTTATTCCGCATTGCCTTTAATGAAATTAATATGTATTTTCGAAAAAATAAAGCGGAGCGAATTGTAAGACTGGATAGGACTAATTTGCATCAGATTGTTCAGGAGGTGGAGTTAGAGAGTAACTCAGAAGCAGAACAAAAAATGATGTTGGCCTTAAAAAAATTAGATAACGATGATATTCAGTTAATAGAATTCCGTTTTTTTGAAAAACGTTCTTTCGCAGAAATTGGCGGGATAATTGGTATCACAGAAAATAATGCAAAAGTAAAAGTGTATCGCATCTTAGATAAATTGAGAACGTTAATGAATAGTAAAAATAGTGGATGAGTAAATTTAGTAACATGAGTTAATTCAGGCAAAGCCCAATCAACTTATGAAACTAATATCTGATTAACCAAATAAGAATGGCCGATTTAAAATTCAATATCGATAAACCCGATTTGCCTGATGAGCAGATCAACAAACACAAAGATTTTAAAAAGTTGATGTATAATTATCAGACAGCAACAAACCCTTTGTACAAAACGCCTTTATATAAAAACAGAAAAGTATATTTAGTTATACTTATTATTTTATTAGTAATGTATGTGATCATTGAAGTTTTTGAAAAAGATGAACAGCAACAGAAAAAACCAAGCCCACAGGAACAAACCAAATAAACTCTTTTGCCATGAAAAATTTACTGTTATTTATATTTATTATTATTTCAATTTCCAGCTATTCGCAAACGCTTGAACCTACAGAAACACATGCTTTGTTGACTGTTTTGGTGGCGAATGGCAAATCTAAACCATTGGAAGGCGAAAAGGTAAGCTTCCTTGCGACAAAAGATAAAAAAGTATATTCGGGAGTTACAAAAGCAGATGGGAAATTTGAACTTTTAGTCCCGAAAGGCGACAAATACAAGGTGCAATACAAAGCTGCCGGAGGAAATGAAGATTATAGTACACTGGATATGCCGGCTGTGGAGGGCTTAATAACTTTTGAATATAAATTAACCATTGTTCCACCCAAAATTTACACCTTGGATAATGTATTTTTTGATACCGGAAAGGCAACATTAAAACCTGAATCATCAAAAGAACTAAATGAATTAGCTGAATACATGCAACTGAAAAAATCAATGGTTGTCGAGATTGCCGGACATACCGATAATGTTGGAAATAAAGAAGCAAATCAAAAATTATCGGAAGGCAGAGCAAATTCGGTTAGAAATTATCTTATAAAAAAAGGAATTGCTGCTGAACGTATTGTGGCAAAGGGGTATGGCGACACACAGCCTGTTGCCGATAATTCCACAGATGCAGGGAAACAAAAAAATCGAAGGACGGAAGTAAGGACGATAAAGGATTAATTAAAAGTACAATTGCTTTATTTACTCCGTAAACTTATAACCAACACCACGTATAGAATGAAAATGCTTCGGTTCTTTTTGATTGATTTCAAAATATTTTCGGAAAGCAAGAATGTAATTATCAATAGTACGAGAGGTTGGATATACATCTTTTCCCCAGACAACATCTAAGATTTCTACGCGGGAAACAACTTCACCTTTACGTTGTATAAGCAGTTTCAATAGTGCAATTTCACGTTTGGTGATCTCAGTTTTTTTTCCGTTTACCACTTTTATTTCATAGGTGATAAAATTTATTTCATTCTCTCCAAAAGTGTAAATTTCTAATTCTTTATTTTCTTCCTTTGCCGGATTGGTCCTTTTGATAAGGATGTGAACCCGTAATAATAATTCTTCAAGATTAAATGGTTTTGTCAAATAATCATCTGCTCCCAGCTTTAATCCATGAATCCTATCAGCACTTGATCCTTTTGCAGTTAAAAATAAAACAGGCAGCTTTGTGTTCTCTTTTCTTATCTCTTCACATACATCGAAACCGCTCATTTCAGGAAGCATCACATCTAATATTGCTAAATCAAAGGTTCCTTTTCTGAATTCCTTCAATGCTTCAATACCATTAATTGCAGGAGTTACTGAATAGTTTTCCAGTTCCAGATTTAACTGAATGGTTTTTAAAAGATGTTCTTCATCTTCCACTAAAAGAATTTTTTTCTGATTCATAATTTGGTATAAAAGTAGTAAAAAATTATCCTGTAATAGGAGAGAATATTTGACACTAATTTCACTAATTATTTTTTATTCCAATAGTCTTTTTTATTTATGAAATTGTTTTGCTTTTAATTCGTGCAATTCGTGTTTGATGATAATTATCACAACAAAAGTTGCACAATAAGAATACTTATTTTGTTACCTTTATGGCCTCAATATCAAGCATAAACTAAATTTACGACCATGTCAACTCAATCTATTTCTTCGATACTACTGGATTCAAACATCTCAAAAGAACTAAAAACCATTGCTGAAAAAGTGTATAATGAAGAGCGTATTTCTGTTGAAGAAGGCATATTGCTTTATGAGAAAGGAGAATTGGGGTATTTAGGAGTTCTGGCAAATTTTATTCGTGAGAAAAAAAATGGAAATAATGTTTATTTCAATCGTAATTTCCATGTGGAGCCTACCAACATGTGTGTGTTCGATTGTAAATTTTGTTCCTACTCCCGTTTGTTAAAACAAAAAGAAGATGCCTGGGAAATGACTGATAATGAAATATTGGATATCGTTCGCAGCTATAACGGAAAACCAGTTACCGAAGTACATATTGTCGGAGGTGTTCATCCCAAAATGGGTTTGCAATATTTCGCTGATCTGATAAAAAATATCAAAACAATTCGCCCGGATATTCACGTAAAAGCCTTTACTGCAGTGGAGTTAAGTTATATGTGTAAAAAAGCAAAAGTAAGTTATGCGGAAGGCTTGCAAATTTTAAAAGATCATGGACAGGATTCATTGCCTGGTGGTGGTGCTGAAATTTTTGATGAAAAAATCCGCACACAAATTTGCGATGATAAATGTACTTCAGCTGAATGGCTTGAAATGCATGAAACAGCGCATAAATTGGGAATGCCTTCAAATGCAACAATTCTTTATGGTCATATCGAAACATTTGAACACCGTATCGATCACATGAATCGTTTACGTGAATTACAAGATAGAACAAAAGGCTTTAATACCTATATCCCTTTAAAATTCCGTAACAAAGGAAATCAAATGAGTAACATTCCTGAAGTGAGTACTATTGAAGATTTGCGGAACTATGCTGTTTCAAGAATATTCCTTGATAATTTTAATCATTTGAAAGCTTATTGGCCGATGATCGGGAAAAACACAACACAGCTTTCCCTTTCATTTGGTGTGGATGATATTGATGGAACAATTGATGATACAACAAAAATTTATTCTATGGCGGGAGCAGAAGATCAAATTCCAAAATTGTCCACACAAGAATTGGTTGAAATGATCAAACAGGTAAATCGCACCCCCATTGAGCGCGATACTGTTTACAATGTAATTACCGATTATACAAATTACGATTTTAGTAAGGAAGAAGTGGTAGTTTAATTCTACTTGTTTAAAAAAGCAGCCACAGATTCACAGATTAAGTTTTATAATATTAGTTGTTAGAAAAAATCTATGAATCTGTGGCAATTATACCGGTTCTAAATATATTATAGTCACTAGTTTTCTCCTTCACACTTTCTCGATATGTCTGCTTCAACGCAGAATGCTCGAAATGACTAGCGCGCAGTCATTTCGAGCGGAGTCGAGAAACGTGGGATAGTAAATTAATTCGAATTAATTTATATAACAAATGATGTATAAAATCTTCATGTAGTTTAGTGAGATTTCTCCCTTTGGTCGAAATGACATCCAACCATATATTATTTTTTTATTTTCTTCTTTTCCTCTTTCATTTTATGAAGAACGGTCATATCGAGCATTTGAAAGTGTTCTCCTTTTTCATTTGTAAAGTCAAAATGCCATTTTACTGCTACACGATTTTTTTCTTTATTCGGTTTCATACTCGCAATGGTAACTTTGCAAAACACTTTCATGTTAGCATAAACCGGTTTTAAGAATTTCCAGTTATTTACTTCCAATCCTGCAATTATTGTGTCTTTAAACAGGGGCACATAATGGTTTTTATAAAACAGAAAAAACAAATGAGGTCCGCTGGTAATGAGTCCGCCAAAAATCCCTTTTTCTGCAATTTCTTTGTTGGTGTGGAAATCAAGAGGATCGATAAACAATGCAAAATCGATGATCTCTTGTTCTGATAGATTCATATACCCGAAATCGAATACTTTATTTAGTTTGAAATCTTTGTAGGATAAGGTTCCCATTTCTTTATAATTTATTTTCAGTTTATTGATCCTCCACACTTTCTCGATATGTCTGCTTCAATGCAGAATGCTCGAAATGACTGCGCGCTATTCATTTCGAGCGGAGTGAAGAAAGCAGGCAGCGAGAATAGTTTTTTACAATTATAAATAAAAACGTCCCACAAAAAGTGAGACGTTATTATTTCTGTTTTTTTTAATTAGGCTTTTAAAAATCCTAATATCTTTTCAACACTATCTTTAGCATCACCATAAAGCATTTCTGCATTTGGTTTGTAGAACAACGGATTTTCTACACCTGCATAACCAACCGACATAGAACGTTTCATAATAATAACTTTTTCTGCTTTCCAGGCTTCAATAACAGGCATTCCATAAATAGGGCTTGATGGATCATCCTGCGCTCCCGGATTAACAACATCGTTTGCTCCAATCACCATTACTACATCTGTTTCCGGTAGGTCCGGGTTTATCTCATCCATTTCAAATACAATATCGTAAGGTACGTTTGCTTCAGCTAATAATACATTCATGTGACCCGGTAAACGACCGGCAACAGGGTGAATTGCGAATCTTACTTTTTTACCTGCTTTTTGTAAGGTTTGTACCATGTCATAAATTGGATACTGTGCTTTTGCAACAGCCATTCCATAACCCGGCACAATAACAATTGATTTTGCTTCTTTTAATAAATCAGCAACTTCTTCATGATTCAAAGCAGTTACTTCTCCTTCCATTGCTGCCGCGTCTCCGCTTGCTGCAACTGCACCAAAACCTCCAAGTATAACCGAGAAGAATGACCTGTTCATTGCTTCACACATGATGATAGAAAGAATTGCACCCGAACTACCAACCAATGCTCCTGTTACAATTAGTAAATCGTTACCTAACATAAAACCTGCAGCTGATGCAGCCCAACCAGAATAAGAGTTTAACATAGAAACTACTACCGGCATATCTGCACCACCAATTGCCATTACCAGCATTACACCAATAAAACCTGCAATAGCAGTCATAATATATAAGTATAATAAACCATCAGTGCCTTCTTGTCCTGCGAACATCACTCCCATTATGATACAAACAATAAGTAAGATAATATTTACGGCATGTCTTCCCGGATACAACAAAGGCTTACTCATGATTTTACCTTCTAATTTACCCCAGGCAACAATAGAACCTGTAAATGTAATTGCTCCAATGAACACACCAATAAATACTTCCACTAAATGGATGGTGTGTTCGGAAGAAGATAATACATGAGTTTTAGGATCGAGGTAAGAACCAAACCCTACTAATACAGCTGCTAATCCAACAAAACTATGTAGGATAGCTACCAACTGTGGCATGGATGTCATTTCAACTTTGCGAGCTACTAATATACCGATAACTGATGCTATCGCAATAGCTACCATAATGTAAACGTGGCCATGCACGCCTTGTCCAAGCACAGTTGCCAGTATAGCGATAGCCATACCTACAATACCATAAAACACACCGCGTTTTGCAGATTCTTGAGAGGATAAACCTCCCAAACTTAATATAAACAGGATACTTGCAAATACATATGCTGCTGTTTGAATTCCTATAGTCATAAATTTTCTTATTTTTTAAACATTTTCAACATACGGTGAGTTACTACAAATCCACCTACAATATTAATACTGGCAACTAAAATAGCTACAAAAGCTATGATGGTCATTGGACTCGTCAGATCATCTGTTGTTTGCAATAAACCACCCACGATAATAATACCGCTAATTGCATTGGTAACAGCCATTAAAGGAGTATGCAGGGAATGAGATACGTTCCAGATAACTTGCCAGCCAATAAACACAGCTAATACAAACACTGTAAAATGTTGCATAAATGCACTTGGTGCAAATTGTCCTAACATTAATAAAAACAAACCAATAACGCTCAATTTGATAACCATTGATGTCGCTTCTTTTTTGTTTTTTCTTGCAGCAACAACTTTCGGATCCTCCACAACAACTTCCGCTACCTTTTGCTTTGCCGGACTAACAGGAAGTGGAGCCGGGGGCCAATTAATTTTACCATTATAAGTTACCATTGCTCTTGAAACAACAGCATCTTCCATATCAATCTTCCATTTTTCTGCTTTACCCATATCATCTAATAAATGACATAAGTTATTACCATATAACTGTGAAGCCTGACTAGGAAGTTGATTTAATTTACCAATAATAGTAACTCCATTATCTGTTGTATAAACTTCTCCGTTTTTAGTTAATTCACAATTCCCTCCTGATGATGCGGCTAAATCTACAATTACTGACCCCGGCTTCATAACGGCTACGTGATCCGCTAAAATTAATTTAGGAGCGGGTCTGCCGGGTATTTGAGCAGTAGTAATAATAATATCTACTTCAGCAGCTTGAGCTTTAAACAAAGCCATTTCAGCATCAATAAATGCCTTACTCATTTCTTTTGAGTAACCCGAAGCAGTTGCTCCGTCTTCATTAATTTCAACAGTTAAAAACTGCGCACCCATCGATTCGATTTGTTCTGCAACTTCTTTTCGTGTATCAAAAGCTCTTACAATTGCGCCTAATGAATTGGCAGCACCAATAGCAGCAAGACCAGCTACTCCCGCACCAATTACCAATATTTTGGCAGGCTCTACTTTACCAGCAGCAGTAATTTGCCCGTTAAGGAATCTTCCAAAATGGTAAGAGCCTTCTATTACTGCTCTGTATCCTGCAATGTTTGCCATCGATGACAACACATCCATTTTTTGTGCTCTGGAAATACGAGGTATTGCATCCATTGCAATAGCATTCACTTTTTTATCGGCTAATTTTTGAAGTAAGGGCTGATTTTGTGCCGGCCACAAATAGCTCAGCATCACCAAACCTTCTTTCATCATATCAACTTCTTCCATTGCAGGCTCCTTAACCTTTAGTACAATGTCTGATTTGCCATATATTTCGACAGCTGTAGCAACTATTTTAGCTCCGGCTTCTTCAAAATCTTTATCAGAAAAATTTGCTTTTATCCCTGCATTATGCTGAATATAAACTTCAAACCCTTGTTTCTGTAATCGTTTAACGGTTTTGGGAGTAGCCGCGACCCTTAATTCATTTGGAAAAATTTCCGATGGAATTCCTACCTTCATAACTCTATATTTTGAATTTTCGGGTCGAAGATAGTAAAATAATTATTCCTTCCAAATGAGATGTATAGGGGGAGGAATCCAAAAAGTCTTAATGAAGCATCAATGCTATGTTAGGATAGTCGGAAATCAATCCATCAACGCCCAGTTTTATTAGTTTTTTCATCTCCGGCTCTGAATTTACAGTCCAGACAATTACTTTACAACCAAATTGGTGAGCTTCTTTTATAGTTTTAGCTTTTACAAGCTTTGCAGCCGGATTATAAGTATATGGAGTAAATCCTAATTTTTTGATGTTATGCTGAACGGAGCCGGTATTTGCAATTAATAAACCTATTTTAATTGTTGGATCGGTTTTATGAATAGCCTGTATGCTTCGTACATCAAAACTTTGTATTAAAACACGGTCGGTAATGGAATATTGATTCAATACTTTCATTACTAATTTAGAAATAACGGTAGGTTTGGGATGCCATTTTCCATCACCTATTTTCATACTCTTGATTTCTATATTATAATGTATAGGTGGTAAATTGTTTTCTTTGGTGAATTGTTCAATACTTTCGATTACATCTTTTAAAAGTGGCTTGTACTCAGGCATTGCTTTTTGCTGAGGAAATTTTTTGTTACCACGTTTCCCGCAATCAAATTGTTTGATCTCGGCATAAGTGAGTTTATAAAGATTGTGTTGTTTTCGGGCTTTTACCCGTTCCCCATTAGGTTCGCTGCAAATTTTATAATTGAACCATGGTTCATGCGAAACAACAACCTGAGAATCTTTTGAAATAACAACATCCAATTCAATAGCATCAACGCCCAGTTTAACGGCTTCTTTAAAAGCAGTTAACGTGTTTTCGGGAAATTTTCCTCGAAAACCTCGATGTCCATGTATTTCAATTTTTTTATTCACGCTTTCAGTTTGTGCATCAGCAAAAAGAAAATAGAAGCTGAAAAGAATCGTTGCAATTTTTTGCATTGCGCAAAAGTAATTAAATTTACGAATACGAAATTTTACGAATATACGAATCTGATAGGATTACGAAGATAACACCAGCACTTGTAGCGAATATCCTTCTACTAATTGAAAACGTGGTCACCAGATTTTAGATCAGACATTAAAGAATACATTTATTTGTCCTGCTGTTTTTGGAATTGCCGAAGAGATGAAAGAGAAGTTTTGATTTCCTGCTTTGAAATTCCATTGAAATAAAATCTAAATAAACCGTATATTTATATTCTTAAAATATTACATATCTCTCATGAATTTAAAATTTACTTTTTTATCTGCAGTACTTATTTCTGCATCAGCAGTAGCATTTATTGTTTCAACAGAACCTAAGAAAAATAAAATAAAAAAACAACATGTTGTTGCAGGTGCTGCCATGGAAAATGGTGCGCAGGGAAGAATGCGTTGGGAAATAAAACGATTAGCAGATCCTGCTACAGGAAAAATCCCTGATAATATCCGTTCCTTAGAATTAGCCTTTGCAGCAACATTACCTAATGATGCCGAAATAGGTTCAGAACGTTTATCAGGAAATCCATGGGTAAATCGTGGGCCATGGAATGTAGGAGGAAAAACAAGTGCTTTTGGTATTGATGCAAGTAATGAAAATAGATTATTGGCGGGAACTTGCTCCGGTGGTATGTGGTTGAGTACTGATGGAGGTTCATCATGGAACAGTACCAATACTTCTTCACAATTAAAAGGTGCAAATAGTCTGGTACAAGATAGAAGGCCTGGACATACCAATGTTTGGTATTATGGGGGAGGAAATCCATGGGCATCTGCAGGTGGCGGAGGTTCTGCCTATTATTTAGGAGATGGAGTTTTAAAGTCCATTGATGGCGGATTAACCTGGCAACCAATAACTTCAACTGCTGCCGGAACTCCAAATTCATTCAATAGTACTGGTTGGCAGATGGTTTACACATTAGCAAACGATATTTCCGCACCAGATTCCACTTCCGAAATTTATGCTGCATTATATGGTAGTATTGCCCGTAGTATTAATGGTGGAACTACCTGGACTACTGTTCGTTCCGGAAGCTCGTATTTTACAGAAGTGGCTGTTACATCTACCGGAGTGGTTTATGCCACTTTAAGTGATGATGGTACTCAAAAAGGGATCTGGCGTTCAACGGATGGCATTGCATACACAAGCATTGTTCCAGCCGGGTTTCCAACAGCATACAATCGTATTGTAATGGGAATAAATCCAAATGATGAAAATGAGGTTTATTTTTTAGCAAATACTCCCGGATTCGGAAAATTGATTTATGATTTTCAAGGCAAACCTCATTGGAATAGCTTTTGGAAATATAATTATGTTTCAGGTAATGGTAGTGGAGCAGGAGGTAACTGGCAGGATCTGTCGATAAACTTACCTGCAACCGGTGGTATGTTTGATAAATTTCATACACAAGATTCATATGATATGTTAGTAAGAGTAAAACCGGGAAATTCTAATATTGTTTTTCTGGGTGGGACAAATCTGTATCGTTCCACTTCTGCTTTTCAGGATTCAACAAATACAACCTTTATTGGTGGCTATGAGCAATATTCTGCATTGCCTGTCATCAACTCGTATCCCAATCATCATCCTGATCAGCATGGTCTGGAATTTTTGCCTTCTAATCCTGATATCATGATCAGTGCGAATGATGGAGGAATGTTCAAAACTACTGATAACACACAAAATGCAGTTGTATGGCAGCCATTAAATAATGGTTATGTAACCACCATGTTTTATACAATGGCGATTGACCATGGCACCGTTGGAAGTGATGTAATTGTTGGTGGCGCACAGGATAACGGAACATGGTTCACAAATAATGCAACACCTACATCGCCTTGGAAAGATGTACATGGTGGTGATGGTTCATATTGCGCAATTTCCGATAATCAAACAAATTATTATTTCTCGATTCAGAATTGTATGCGATTAGTAAAAACAACATTGGATGCAAATGGAAATACAACAGGTTTCAGAAGAATAGACCCGATTGGCGGAAAAGGTTATCAATGGATCAATCCATTTGTACTTGATCCTAATAATAATAATATCATGTATTTAACAGGCGGGAAATATTTATGGAGAAATGATGATCTATCAGCCATTCCATTAACGGGTGCATGGGATTCAATAAATACAAATTGGGTTCGTTTCAATGATTCTGTTCCTCAGGCAAATGTGGAAATTACTGCTGTAGTTGCCTGTAAGGTCCCTGCAAATCGTGTGTATTATGGAACAGATACAAAAAAAATATATCGTGTTGACAATGCAAACGTTGGAACACCTACTCCTGTTGATATTACTTCAACCACCGCAGGATTTCCGGGGAGTGGTTTTGTAAGTTGTATTGCAGTGGACCCAGCAAATGGAGATAATGTTATGCTTATTTATTCTAATTATGGAGTGCAAAGTATTTTTTATTCTACTGATGCAGGAGTAACATGGGCAAAAAATGGAGGCAACCTGGAAACATCGGCAGTTTCAGGCCCTTCTGTTCGTTGGGCAAGTATCTTGCCTGTTGCTGATGGAACAGTTTATTTAGTGGCAACCAGTACCGGGCTTTATGCCACCGACACATTAAAAGGTACTTCTACCGTTTGGGTGCAACAAGGAGCCAACACTATTGGAAACGTTGTTTGCGATATGATCGATTCAAGAGTTGCTGATGGCCTGGTTGTTATTGCAACTCATGCAAATGGAATGTATTCCACCAACATCACAAGTATAAATGATATCGTAACCGTGAAAGATATTGTTGCATCAAAAACAGATCTTCAACTTACTAATTATCCTAATCCTTTAAGTCAGTCAACAACCATTGAATTTACTTTAAGTAAAAAATCAAGAGTGAATTTGCAGATCTTTGATGAATACGGTAGGGTCGTGCAAACATTAATTGATCAATCGATGTCGGAAGGAAAACATTCCATATTATTTGACAAGAAAAATTTAATCTCCGGAATTTATTACTATTCTTTAATTGCAGACAATAAAAGAAAAACTAATAAAATGATTATTACTAAGTAAACAAAAATCTATTACCTATTCATTGGTTAATAAATAGTTACTATATAAATTTTATTATGCTTCATTCCATTTTTGGCAGTTTTGATTATTTCAGTTGGATAGTTTTACCAATAATTATATTTTTTTCCCGGGTGTGTGATGTTAGTCTGGGTACGTTGCGTCATGTATTTATTTCAAAAGGATTTCGAAAAATTGTTCCTGTATTAGGTTTTTTTGAAGTGTTGATCTGGATCATCGTTGTTGCCCAGGTAATGAAAAACTTAAACAATGCTGCCTGTTATTTGGCTTATGCTGCGGGGTTTGCAACCGGTACCTATGTTGGGTTGCTTATCGAAGAGCGTTTGGCTCTAGGTTTACAGGTAATACGAATTATTACTAATCAGAATTGTGAAGAGTTGACAACGGCATTACGTCAGGAAAATCATGGAATGACCTTAGTTGATGCACAAGGAAGCATGGGGCCCGTAAAAATGATCTTCACAGTGATCAAAAGAAAAAATGTTCAATCGGTTGTAGAGCTTATTGGTAAACATAATCCTTCAGCTTTTTATTCTGTTGAGGATGTAAAAAAATCAAGTCAGGGTGTATTTACAAAAAGTTCTTCTTCTGCATTTTCAACCGTGCAAAAAATGTTTCCGGCTGGAAAATCGAAATAAAAATTTTAAATAAAAAAGAGCACTCCAATTTTTTTTGGAATGCTCTTTTTTTTATGAGATATTAAAATTTATAACTTACTCCCAGATTAAAGTATGCAATACCAAAACTCAATTCACCATAAACAGCAATGTTTTTTGTAAAATAATACCGGCCACCTGCAAATACAGCAAATGCCGGGTAAACAGCGTTTTTGTGTTCCTTGTAATTGGTGTATGGGTCATTACTTGAATACTTATATAGTTGGAATCGTAAGCCAATTGTTGCGCCACCGTATGCTTCCAGTTTTTCTTTGTTTAATACATCCCAATGGTATGCTGCCCTTGCAGCTGTTGTAATATAATTCCAGCGATGCTCATAATAATAATTTCCATACTGGTAGGTATAGAAGTAATCATAGCGATACAGTTCTGTTTGAAATCCGGCATAAGCACCAACTCCTAAATAGCCCGGTCCGATTCTTTTTGGCCAGGGTTGCTCGTAAGATAAACTGAAAACCGGACTTGAAGAATAGTGTATTCCTGCAATACCACGATAATAGTTGGCATGACCTATTCCAACTCCCAGGTTAATAATATGACTGTTTTCATTAAAACATTTATCTTCTCCATCAGATTGTTTAATTCTTCCATCATATGATGAACTCATTGAATCAGCTTTAGAAGAAAACGAACTTAATCCTAATACAATAATTATTAAAGTTAATTTGTTCATGTACTCTTTTTTTGCAAAGCTAAAAAGTAATCTGCAAACAAAAAAAACAAAATATCATCTTTCGTAAGAGCTTGTTAAAATTAAACTCAAAATATATAATATGTCATTTTGACCAGAGCCCATTTTTCAAAACTTACATGAAGTAAACATTAAATCATAAATTCAAATGTCGTAAACAAATTTAATTAAAGCTTAGTTCTTTTGCTTTGAAATTAGGAGTGATATTCATACAGCTTTTGAGTTTTTTCTTACATGGCAGAAATTCAAAATATAAAAAAGCCGCAACGACTTTTTTTCATTGCGGCTTTTTTTAACAATAAAAACATTACTGTTTATTAAACTTTTTAATGACCATGCCTGTTTGTGTAGTGATCTCCATATAATAAATTCCTTTATCGAGCTGGCTAACTTTTAATTCCATTCTCTCAGAACCATCTGCTTTTTTATTGATCAATAATTTTCCTAAAACATCATACACTTTTAGTGTATTTACTTTTTCGTTGTTGGATGTTTCAATGATTACATTGTCAATTGCAGGATTAGGAAAAACGGAAATACTGTTAGTTAAGGTTTCTTCGGTAATACCCGACAAACATGTTTTATGTGCTAAGGAATGAGATGCAAAAAAAGTATCGAAATCTGCAGGGCTGCTTATGGGCCACATGTCTTGCTCCACAATTGCTTTGTTTGGAGCAATTAAAATAAATGTTGGGAAAGCGCCAATTCCATAAGAAGTAACCACTGCGTTTCCGCCTCCTTCTGTTCCGCTAATTGCCGGGAATCCTGAATTCCCTCCAAGAAAATCCGTTTCATACCCATCTACCAATGCATTGTTATCTCCATTATCAATGGAAATAAAATATACATCCTGGGTATTACAACCGAAGTTGGTAAATGCGGATTTAAAATGTGGACTAGCTTCTTGGCAAGGGACACACGTTGTAAAGAAAAAATCGATACAAACATATTTACCTGAATTTAAAATGCTGAATAAATTGTGAGGGTTGCCATGTGTATCGGTAACGTTAAAATCAACTGCAGTAGTCAGTGTTGTTTGCGCTTTTGTAAACGTAACACTTAAAAAAAACAGGATGGATAAGAAGTAGATTTTTTTCATAGATTTTTATTTTTGTGGTTAATATATAACAAATGAACAAAATGATTCTTTCATTGTCAATATTAAACGAAAACATACTTAGTAATTGGTCGGGGGAAAAACGAGTTTAATTAATGGGAATTTTTATTGAACATTTTGAATGGAACAAACTTGATAAATGTTCACACTGCTATTTATAAATTGAAATTAACTGGTGTGGTCTGTAACGATAACCCATTTGTCATTTATCCTTTTCCATAACAAAGTATAGTATCCTCCGATATCACCTTTTTCTCTTTTCAGGTTCCATTTGCCAATGACATAACAACTATTTTCAGATAATTGTTCAACGCTGATAATTGAAAAAACTAATTCACCCATTGTTGCTTTATCGGGATAGCTTTTTTTGTAATTATCTAAGGTGTTTTTCCAGCCATATTGTATTCCATTCTTACCAATAAATTTTAAGCTGTCGTTGTTCCAGTAAGAAAGCATAAACCCATCAATATCTCCTTTGTTCCATGCTGCTTCCTGTTCATGCATTATTTTTTCGATGGTTGATCTCATTTTGTTTTCGGTTTGTGAAAAAGTTCTATTTGCAATCATTATGAGTGCGAGTATCAATAAATATTTTTTCATGTTTTTAGAGCCTGTTTAAGTTTTAATAAAAGAATCTGTTTCGGATATTCTTAACCATTCGGATATAATACATTTTGAGTAAAATTTAAACAGGTTTAATTTAAAATAATTTCTTTCGTTTCATTAGTAATCAAAAAGTTTTATAGACAAGGATCCTTGACTTATTTTTCTTTAACTCTCAGCATAATATTATATTTAGATCCTTCAAAACTCGATTTTGCCTGATAGAAAATATAATCAGCGGTATCCGTTTTTATTAATTTGAAATTGCCGCCCATATGCTCATTTTCATATTTATTTGAATAATCATTTGTAAAAATGGGATTGTTTTTATGCGCTGAAAAACTTTTTCCTCCATCTGTTGAAATATAAAATCCTAACTGAGTATCATTAACATTTCCTGATTTATCGAGGTACATTCTTTTGGTGATGTAATGATGCCAAGCTCCCATTTTAAATTTTTTTACTCCGGAGATCAGTAAGAAAATACTGTCGTTATGAATTTGTATAAAATTGGGTTCTGAACAACCAATATCACTTCTCCAACCCGTATGTTGATCAATAACCGGATTGTTTTTTGAGTTGATCCAATTAGTCAGATCGGTTGATCCTGCCATTCCAACTCGTTCATCTCCATCTGAATTACGACCGTCATAAAACATAATAAATTCATTTTTCTGTTTTTTTACCTTTCCGTAAAAAACAGCTTCATCATTCCAGCTGCCAACTTCTCCAACGGATAAAACAGGATTTTGATTTATTTTATAAGGTCCAAGTAAGGTAGCATCTGAAATTGCGATTCCAATATTTCTTTTCCCTTTTGAATCATAACCATCCATAAATAAATACCATTTATTATTGTTGCGGATGATATCTGTTACGTATGGGGTTTGAGTTTGTTTACCTGCTTTATCCATTGCCCATGTGCAATTTTTGAAATCAGATGATCTAAGAATTGGCGCTCCATTAATTGCCACCTGCCAATCGATTAAATTGTCTGACATCGCAGCATATATTTGAATTTTATTGGTATCACATTCGTTCACGATTAGGATCCATTTACTCAGTAAACTATCATATTCTATCGAACTAAATGAAATGCTTTTGCCACTAAACTCTGGCCAGATGGATGGATCAATAATTGGTTTTTTGATTAGATTATTGAACCCCGAAGGTTTTGTGTTCCAAAATACTATTCGTTGTTTTTCATTCGGCAATCCATTTCCACGCAAAAGTTTCCCAAGATAAATAACATTATTTTTTGTATCGATTTTTTCAATTGCGCGGAGGTTTTCAACACCTGCATCATAAAGAGGCTTGTTTGTTCCCCATCCAATGATCCAGTTTTTGCAATTTGTGTTATTTAAATAAAAATCAGTTGGGAAATCTATTTTTAGGATTGAATCATTGTTTTGAACTTCTTTTGCAAGTATGTATTTCCCTTCAAGTGTATTATCCCCTTCATAATTCAGGATCATGCAAGGTTCATTTAAAAAAGAATTGAAATTTTTCTTTTCTATGTTTTCAGAACAAGAAGCTATAATTAAAGGAAGAAATATCAGAAAAATTATTTTGTTCATCTTGCTGTTTTGTAAATGTTGCAAAGCGCCACTAATTTACAAAAAGTTTGATCTCTTATCCCGTTATAAATATATTTTAGTCCAACAAATTTCCACGCACAGTCTTCGACAAACTCTGACTGACAGCGCACATTGGACTATTTTGTAAATTCAATTGGTGTTAAAATTAATTAAATGAGTTAACTCAAGAACCAAAGAAGGGTTGGGGCATGTTTTTAAAACTTTGCGTCTTCGCGCAGGAGTATATCCTGAGCGAAGTCGAAGGACGGCAACATAATCAAATAAGGGGAATAAGGATTTTCTAATTCCCTATCTTTATTGTTACATTTCCACCTTGATCATTTGAATCACTTTCTTTATCACCACCTTTAAATGTTTTTGTATTGTTATCAGGACTGCGATCAATAAGTTTGTTATAAGGATCAATTCCGACTTTAACAGGCTCTTCATTTACAATGATCTCAAAATCCATTTTATTTTTATTGATCTTGCGTTTTTGTAAATACAATTCAGTTTCTGTTTTTTTGCCATTCACTTCTTTGCTTCCAAAAATTCCAATATCAATCCAATCATTAAACGTCACATCTTTCATTCGGCCAACGCTGTCGGCTTGCATTTTTTTACTTTCTACTGAAATTTTCACTAAGTATTTTCCATCTTTTGTTTTTGTGTAAGTACATTTAGTGGTTTTGTTTTCATATAAAGTGATCGTCTCAAACATATCATGGATAATGTATTTTAAACTATCGGGTGTAACTTGCTTCAGAAGATTAATAAACTCGATCGAATTGGTATAAGGCGGTTCCTGGTAGGCTGTTTGTTTAATATAGTTGGCAAGTGTAGCATTTAAGGAATCTTCACCTATATAATCTTTCAGTGCATACATAATCACACTTCCTTTGTTATAATGAATGTATTGCTGGTCTTCCACTAACATTAATGGAAGCTCTTTTTTGTCTTCCTGTGTACGGCCTAGTAAATATTTATTCATTTCATATTTCAGGAATTTTTTCATGGCTTGTTTTCCAAATTCTTTTTCCATCACCATCATTGCGGAATATTGCGACATGGTTTCTGACATCAATGTAGAACCTTGTACATTTCCTCCGATAACCTGATGTGCCCACCATTGATGCGCTACTTCGTGTGAGATAACATAAAAAGGATAATCGATAGATTCAGCATCTTTGTCATCTACCTTTGCAATAAAGCCAATCCCTTCTGAAAAAGGAATGGTGTTCGGAAAGGATTGAGCAAATGTGGCGTAACGAGGAAACTCTATGATACGAACTTGTTTGTGTTGGTACGGACTGAAATTCTTAGTGTAATAATCCAATGATTTTTTTATTCCATTGATCATTCTATCTAAATTGTATTCATGTCCTTTGTTGTAATAAATTTCAATTGAAACAGTTTTTCCTGAACCAATATCAATCCATTTATCACGTTTTACTTCATAACGAGCGGAAAGGAAAGAATAAAAATTTAAGATCTTACAATCCATTTTGTACTGATAATATTTCCTTCCATCCTTTTCCCATTCTTTTTGTAAATATCCGGGAGCCAGTGCAATTTGATCTTTCGAGGTGCTTACTATACATTCAAAATCTATCCAGTCGGCATCATTACTAATGTAATTATTCATTCGTGCAAGACTGTCATTTACATTTGCCATGCGTTCTTTTTTTCCTAAGCCGTTCTTTTTTCTAGTGGAATTATCACTTAATTCCGAGTTTGGATTATAGCCGATACTTGGTAAGATCATGCTGTTAAAAAAAGTACCATTATAAACAATCGTTGTAGAAGCAGTCGTTTTAAATCCTTTAGGGAAATAATCAATATCCATTGTCATTTTTATTGAATCGCCAGGCTGTAATGGTTTTTCAAGTTTGTAGATCATAAAACCATTCGTTGTATCATTAAGAACTTTTGTGGAAAGTTTATTAAAAGTTAATGCCTTCAGATTTATTTCTGTATTTAAATTTACAATAATGCTATCAAGTGGTTTATTGTGCTTGTTTTTTAAAATATAATAACCTTTCATTTTTACTCCGCGCTTAAGTGGGAAAATAGCTGCGTCCCAATTTGCAGCAATAATGCGTGGTTGTGGTGTTTTTTCAAAATGTTTATATTTTTTCTCGAAGTTGGCGGATTCTTTTTCTTGTTTTTTAGAAGAACTATTTTTGTTTAAGATATTTGTATTGTAAAAAATATATCCCCCTGCAATTGTAAAAATTAAAACGCCTGAAACTAATGTTAATCTTATGTTTCCTGTGAACAAAGGTTTAGCGATACGCAAACGGTTTTTAAATCCTTTTTCTTTTCCACGCACCCAAAGTAAATTGGAAACGGCTATTAATATTAATGCGAACCCGATCCAATATGATTTAAAAATAAGGAAGGGAAATAAACTGTGTCCGTAACCATTCATATCTGAATATTGCAGAACAGGACCGTTACTGTTAAATTGATACAATCCATTGTTCCATTCCAACAAAGCAAATGCAATGGGTAATACAGCAATTATCAATGCAGAAATAAAATATCCAACATATTTATTATTGGAAATAACTTGCACAGCCATACAGAGTACGCAAGAAATTGCCATGCTGATCAGATTAAATCCAAACAATTCTTTTAAGTACAATAGTATTTCAAAATGATAATATCCTTTATATATCTGGATACCGATTCCTGTAAACATGATCACTAAAAGCAATACTGCCTGTACCAGAATCAATGCAGTTAATTTAGATACAAAGCTTATCCAAGGCGCAATTGGAGCTGCACCAATTAGTTCATCCACTTTCGCATCACGTTCGCGCCAAACAACTATTCCTCCATAGAACACGATGAGTATGGACATAAAAAGAGAAAATAAACTCAATCCGATTTCCAGGATCTGATAGGTTACCGGATAAGTTGCTGTCCCATAAATAAGTGATAAGAAAGGAGAAATTATAATAAATAATGCAATGCTTATCAGCACAATTATGATGAAGAAAATACTTTTCACAATTTTATTGAATTCAAACTTTGCTAAGAACCAGGTTTGGTATAAATTAAATTTTGACGAAAAAGTTTGTGTTGCTGTAGGCACATCTGCCAACGAATTTACAGGCGCTGAAGCAATGGAAAAAGTCTCTTTCTTATTTCTTGAAAAGAATGAAACAGGAGAATTAAACTGACTGAATTGAAATTTCCAATAGGTTGCAATGGTAATAAAAAGTCCTATTCCAATCCAAAGTAAACGATTGTAAAGCATTACTCCTTCAAAAGGAATTCCCAATGTGTTTTGTTCAACAGGGGTCCAATATTTGGTGATCTTACTAAATGCTTGCGTTCCGAAAGGTTCTATAACAGCTGCCACTGTCTGGTTGTCGATATCAGAAAGCAATGCGGGTATTATATTTTTTATTAATAAAAGGACGATACAACCAATATACCCGGCAATCATGTTTCTTGTAAATGTTACTAATGAAAAGAAAATGGCACCAACCAATAATGTATTGGGTATAATAAATAAAATAAATGGTTGCAGATAGTTCATCAGTTTGAATGGGCCTAGTTTTTCGGCTTCAATTCCAGGGAAGGTGCAAGCAAGCATGTGCCCGAAAACACTTCCCGAAAGAACAAATAAAGCAACAAAAAACACCGCTGAAAAGCGGCCAAACATATAACCAAATTTGCTGATTGGTTTGGTGAATAAAAGAGGGTGCATATTAAATTCGAAATCTTTATACACTGCAGGTGCAATGATTGTAACAAGTATGATCACACCAATTAAATTCGTGTTCAATGAGTTTAGTAATCGTGCAATAGCGCTGGCAGAATTTATGATGATGTTACTGTCAGAACTCGAAGTGCCAAGCAAACCCGCTCTTCCTGCAGTTACTAAAATAGAGAGTGCGAAAAAGATAAGAAAGAAAATATATACGGAGGGTCTTTTAAACCAGAGTTTTAATTCGAAGAGAAAAATTTGTTTGAACATAATTTTGGTATTGAGATATGAGTATTGAGATATGAGTATTGAGACATTAGATAAGTGATGTGAATAATTAAGATTAATATTTTTCTCAAATCTCACATCTCATATCTACTATCTAATTCGTTATCGTTGCAAAATAAACATCTTCCAGGTCTGCATTTACTATGGTGAAGGAAGCATCAGGTTGTGTATCAGAAAATATATGAACCTGAATTTTACCTTCCACCACTTTAGTAGAAATTACACGATGTTTCATTTTTAGTTCATCCAATTGTTCTTTATCTATCAATTTCATCCAGATTTTCCCTTTCATGTCTTCAATGGTTTGAGCCGGTTTGCCGGAAAGTAAAATACTTCCCTGATTCATGATAACCATATTCGAACATAAGTTGCGGACATCATCCACAATATGAGTAGAAAGAATAACAATAACCGTTGAACCAATTTCACTCAGTAAATTATGAAAACGATTACGTTCCATCGGATCCAAACCTGCTGTTGGCTCATCCACGATTACCAATTTAGGATTGCCTAATAAAGCTTGTGCAATTCCAAATCGCTGACGCATCCCCCCTGAAAAATCACCAATATTTCGTTTGCGGGCTTCAAATAAATTCGTTTGATTTAACAATGCTTCACAAACTTCTTTACGTTCTTTGGGATTTGCAATTCCTTTTAAAATTGCAAAATGATTCAACATATCTACGGCAGATACTTTCGGATAAAATCCAAAATCCTGAGGCAGATAACCAAGTATTTTTCGTACTTCGTCTTTTTGCCTGAGTACATCAATATCTCCAAACAGGATGCTTCCGCTATCGGCTTCCTGCAATGTTGCGATCGTGCGCATGAGGGATGATTTGCCTGCACCATTGGGGCCCAGCAAACCAAACATTCCGCTGCTTATCTCCATGTTAATATTGCTCAATGCTTTTAACCCGTTTGAATAGGTTTTTGAAAGGTTCGTGATTGTTAACTTCATGGAATAATTTTTTATTTAAAATTCTAAAATATAATCGGTTTCAAAACATTCCTTTTTACAAATGGTAATAATAAATGATTAAAGGAAAATTGGTATTATGACGCTAAGCTAATTGATTTGTTACAATTTAATATAAACTGTTAGGAACTTCTTCTTTTTTGGTTAAAAAATAAATGGAAAAACAATTTTACGTTCTTCGGGGCTAACCCGAAAATGTTTTAAGATACCAATCGTGATGTTTTTTTTGCTCTGGATACAAGGTTTGCAAAGGTTCATACTAAAAATGTTAATGCAATTTTTCTTCCATTCATTTCTAAATGAATTTTACCTGATCGAAATAAATAAATTATTTTTTTAAAGTACTATAGATCACTTCCTGAATTTTACTTCTGATACCTGATTTTGCCAGTTTATTATCATCTGCATCCGGGTAAACCCTGTTAGATAAAAATATATAAACCAGTTGGTTTTCAGGGTCGGCCCAAGCTAGAGTTCCTGTAAAACCTGCATGTCCGAAACTTAAATAAGATACACAGCTGCAAACCGGACTATCTTTTTCAGGATTCATTTCCGGTTTATCAAATCCAATTGCTCTTCTGTTATCTTTACAGTACTGACATTTTGTACACTCAGAAATAGTTGCTGTGTCGATATAGCGTACCCCGCCATATTCTCCTTTGTTCAGGTACATTTGCATCAGCACAGCTAAATCATTAGCATCAGAAAATAATCCGGCATGACCTCCAACACCGCCAAGCATAGCTGCTCCCTGATCATGCACATCACCATGTATTAACTGCTTACGGAATTTTGCATCAAATTCTGTCGGTATAATTCTATCAAGATCAAATTTTGCCAATGGTTTATAAGTCATTGTGGATAAGCCAAGTGGTGCATAGAATGTTTTTTGAACATATATATTCAAAGCAGCTTGGGTTTCTTTTTCAATAATTCTTTTGAGATAATAATATCCGAGATCGCTATACACATATTTTCCAGGATCTTTTATCGGAGAATCAGCAATTTGTTTATAGATCGTATCTTCATAATTTTTGTTGATATACATGTCATTCGCAACACGCTTTGTGAAAAAATCATTCGGTGTGGTATTGTATATTCCTTCTTTATAGCTTCCGTCTTTTTTTACCGTCTTCATCCAAAAAGGTATCCAGTCTTTCAATCCTGCTTGATGAGTTAGCATTTCGCGCAATACAATGCTTTGTTTGTTCGAGCCATTCAACTCGGGTAAATAATAACATAACTGTTCATCAAACGAAACTTTTTTATCGTCCACTAATTTCATTAATGAAAGTGTCGAAGCTGCAATTTTAGTAATGGAAGCCAGATCGTACAGATCATCATTCTTAACTTTTATTTTATTTTCATAGGTGTGATAGCCAAATGATTTTTGATAAATTACTTTTCCGTTTTTTGCAACTAAGATCTGACAACCGGGAAATACTTTATCCTTAATTCCTTTTTTAGCAATACTATCAATCTTATTTAATTTTTTTGAATCAATCCCAATCTCATCCGGTATGGTATATTTAAACCGTACAGTATTTGTTTCAATGCCCATACCGGCTTTGAAATAAGAACCCGATGTGACAGGTAATTTTCCTTTTGCGCCAATGCCGCCAAAAATTAATTGCGCAGAATAACCAGCACTATAATCATTCTCTTCATAACTCATGATCACCGCATCAGCAAATTGTAAACTGTCTATTTTTGCCAGTATGTATGGGTTTGCGGCAACATTTATAATCACTTTGTTTTGTTTGATAACGGTTTTTAACATCGATAAAACCTGTGAGGTTAATCCGAAATATTTATCAGGTTTATTGTTTGTATTGTTAATATGAACAATTACAAGATCGAAGTTCTTTAGCTGTGTTAAAACCGTGTCAAACTCTTTTTGTCTGGCATCTTTATCAACTCCAAAATGTGTAATAGGAGCATAGTTGGAAAGTGTCTGTTGGAAAATATTCAGCTCTTTATAACCCAGCGATAAGGAGGCAATCTTAAGCGAATCAAGTTTTTGAAGTGGAATAAGATTGTTTTTATTTTGCAACAGGGTGAGTGATGCTTCCGTTAATTTTCTGTTTATTACTTCTGCATTTATAGGGTTTAAATCGTTTGTAAGATTTTTTATTTTAATTTTTGAATACTGATTCAGTCCTGCCCATTGCTTTGCCAACAAAATTTTCATGCAACGTTTATCAATTTCATCTTGTGTGATATCACCGCTGTCAACAGCCATTCTGATCTGCCTGATCGCAGTGGGAACATCTTCGGGAAACAATAAAACATCATTCCCGGCAATCAGTGCTTTTACATCTGCTTCACCGGGTTTATAAAATTTACTTACGCCTTTCATGTTTAATGCATCAGTAAAAATCAGTCCTTTAAAACCCAGTGAATCTTTCAGTAAACCTGTTACTACTTTATTGGAAAGTGTTGAAGCCCGGTTGCTTGTTGTATCCAAGGCAGGAACAAATAGGTGGGCCACCATTACACTTCCCAAACCTTGTGAAATTAGTTCTTTGAAAGGATATAATTCCAAAGTGTCCAGATGTTCACGTGATGATTTGACAGTTGGTAATGTTTTATGTGAATCGCTATCCGTATCCCCATGTCCGGGAAAATGCTTCGCATTAGCAAGTACCCCATTGTCCTGCATTCCTTTCATATACATTGCTGCTTTTCGGGCAACATTGTATTTGTTTTCTCCAAAAGAACGATTGCTGATTACAGGATTCAAGGGATTATTGTTTACATCTGCTACCGGAGCAAAATTTATTTGCATGCCTAAACGCTTGCATTGCCGGGCAATTTCGGCACCCATTTCATAGATCAAGGTGTCGTTTTGAATGGCACCTAATGTCATTTGGCGAGGAAATTTTGTAGTGCTGTCAAGTCGCATGGCTAATCCCCATTCGGCATCAATCGCAATAAATAAAGGTGTTTTTGAGCAGGATTGATAGCAATTGCTAAGTATAGCCTGACGAACAGGGCCACCTTGAAAAAATATCAAACCTCCAATTTTATATTGAGTAACTAATTTTTTTATTTCCTTAACATGTGTTTTGTCTTTGTTGGAATAGGCTGCAACCATGAATAATTGTGCAATACGTTCATCAGGCGTTAACGATTTAAAAACAGAATCAGCCCAATGTGTATTTGACAAATAAAAAGGAGGATCTTGTTTTTTTTCCTGAGGAATAAAACTTACAGAAATAACAGTAAAGACAGATAGTATAAAAAAGAATAATTTTTTCATTAATGAAACAGGTTTTTCACAACAGTAAACAATCAAATCAGAATGTTAAAAATACTCTTAATAGAAGGAGGTAATTGGCCGGCATTTTTTAACTTTTCAACTTTTTGATGTTGATGGAAATTTCTATTCACATACACCATATTCTAATAAATCAAGCAGTTTTGTGAAAATTACAGGTAAACTTATGTTCAAAAAAATATTTAATCTGATGGTATTAATGATCAGCGTTCTGCTCGTTAATCTGCTTACCGGTTTTATTACCAATTATATTGTTCATTATAAAATAGACCTTAACCCTTATAAATTTACAATTATTGCAATGTTTGCCCTGGTTTTTATTCTCGTTCCTTCGTATCGTTATTTGAGTTCCCGGATCGAAATTTTAGTCGCGAGAGTATTGTTATCAGGAAGTAACTCATTTGGAAAAACACTGGGGTTAATTTTTTCGTTTATCCTGGTTTTTAGTGTTTTGTTTGCAATTTATTTACATCAATGGTTTCAAATAAATGTAGTGGTGGAAATAAAAAACAAGCTGTTTTGAGGAAGAATCCCTTCATTTTATATGTTTTTCTTAATAAAAGTTAAAAAGTGTTTTTTAGATTTGAAAATCTTCTTTTTGACCTTTGATATCTGCTCAGGCATCCCTTCTGTTCAATAAACTAAAACATGCTGACAAATCGTCTTCATTCCATTATTAGTATTATTTTTGCATGGAGAAAAAAACTATGTCAGATATTATTCATTTATTGCCCGATTCTGTTGCCAATCAGATTGCTGCCGGTGAAGTGGTTCAACGACCTGCTTCTGCTGTCAAGGAGTTGATGGAAAACGCGTTGGATGCAGGGAGTGCAAGCATTAAATTAATTATAAAAGATGCCGGAAAAACACTTATCCAGGTAATTGATAGTGGTTGCGGAATGAGTGAAACTGATGCACGTATGAGTTTTGAACGTCATGCTACATCTAAGATCCGTAAAGCAGATGACTTATTTGCTATTCGTACAATGGGTTTTAGAGGAGAAGCTTTGGCATCTATTGCCGCCATTGCACAAGTTGAATTAAAAACAAAACGTATCGGAGACGAGCTGGGAGTGAAGATCGAGATCGATGGGAGTGAATTAAAAAACCAGGAAGCTTGCAGTTGTTCTGAAGGAACAAGTATTTCAGTTAAAAATTTATTTTACAATGTTCCTGCCCGCAGAAATTTCTTAAAAACTGATTCTGTTGAACTGCGTCATATCATTGATGAATTTCAGAGGGTATCAATTCCTAATCCGCAAGTGGCATTTACCTTGCAGCATAATACTACCGAAATATTTAATTTGCCTACAGGAAATTTAAAACAGCGATTGATGGCAATTTTCGGAAGTTCATATAATTCACGCTTAATTCCGGTCGAAGAAAATACAGGCATTGTAAAAATAAAAGGTTTTGTGATAAAGCCGGAGTTTGCTAAGAAAACACGTGGTGAACAATTTTTCTTTTTGAACAAACGATTTATTAAAAATGCCTATTTACATCATGCTGTACAATCAGCATTTGAACAGTTATTGCCAAACGATAGCTTTGCTTCTTATTTTTTAATGCTGGATGTTGATCCTAAAACTATTGATATCAACATACATCCAACAAAAACAGAAGTGAAGTTTGAAGATGAAAAAGCCATTTATGCTTTTTTACGTTCAACCGTTAAAAAATCACTGGGACAATTTAATATTGCTCCTAGCTTGGATTTTAACCAGGAGGCACATATTTACAATATGCCTTTAAAACCGGCTGACGGAATTTATAAACAGCCCACAATAAAGGTGGATGAAAATTACAATCCTTTTAAAACGGAAAGTTTAAATCCTTCAAAGCCTTCTGAACGGGAACTTTCCAATAAAGCAAATTGGGAGAAAATGTATAGCCGTCATGCAGATAATCAATTAGAATTTGCAATAAAAAAGGAGGAAGAAACGCAACAAACCATTCATACCGATTGGGATAACGAACTTCATGAGAGTAATAAAAAGACAACTTATCAATTACATAATAAATATATTTTATCGCACATCAAAACTGGGTTCATGGTGATAGATCAGCAAGGTGCACATGAACGGATCTTGTATGAATCATTTTTAGAGGCATTTGAAAAACACAGATCAGCAACGCAACAAGAATTATTTCCAAAGACTATTGAATTAAATGCTTCTGATTTTGCCTTGGTAAAAGAGCTGGAAGCTGAAATCCGGGAAATGGGATTCGATATCGCAGAATTTGGTAAAAATACATTTGTAATTCATGGTGTTCCGGCCGATACGGTAGAATACGATTCTGCTGCTTTATTAGAAGGATTGATTGAAAATTACAAACAAAATTTATTGGAATTGAAATCGGACAAACGGGAAAATCTGGCTCGTTCGATGGCTCGAAATATGGCAATTAAGTCAGGTAAATCATTAACACAAGAAGAAATGAATAATCTGATCGATAATTTGTTTGCCTGTAAAATGCCATATAATGCGCCAAATGGAAAACCGGTCATTACTACTTTTTCAATTGATGAATTGGATAGAAGATTTAAGAAGTAAATAGACAGTAATTAGGAGCAGACAATAAATAATTAGCACTAGACATTAAATAATAAACAATCGACAAAGTACTTTAATAAAAATAGTAAAAAACATAATTTGTAAATTCGTAAAAAAATCTTCATTCGTAACCCATGTCGTACCAACAATATCGTCCAAACAGTTTTAGTGTATTGCCATTAGTAGTTAAAAATTTATTAATTATTAATGCTTTATTTTTCCTTGCAACTTTGGTTTTTCAGAATCAATTTAATATTGATCTGTCTGATACCTTGGGTTTACATTATCCTCAGGCAGAACAATTTCGTCCATGGCAATTTGTCTCTTATATGTTCATGCACGGAAGTTTTATGCATTTGTTCTTTAATATGTTTGCTTTGTGGATGTTTGGAAATACGTTGGAAAATTTATGGGGCAGTAAACGTTTTCTAATTTATTATATGATCACAGGGATTGGTGCCGGAGTGATACAGATGATAGTAACCTATTTTCGGTTAGAATCTCTTTATTCTCAAATTTCACCGGAGAATTTAAATATAGTAATAACGAGAGGATCTGAAATTTGGCAAGAGGGGAAAAATTTTATTGATCCTGCTATGAGAGAAATTAATCTTATGATAAACGTAGCAACAGTTGGAGCCTCAGGCGCTGTATTTGGAATTTTATTAGCTTTTGGAATGTTATTCCCAAATACAATGCTTTACATTTATTTTGCTATTCCAATAAAAGCAAAATGGTTTGTAATACTGTATGGAGCTGCCGAATTATTTTCCGGAATAGCAAATAGTCCCGGTGATAATGTGGCTCATTTTGCTCATTTAGGGGGCATGTTATTTGGTTTCATTTTAATAAAATACTGGCAAAAAAATAGTAATCGTTTTTATTAAATTATGAGCAGTCCAATTATAGAAGATATAAAATCAAAAATACGCAGTGGTAATCCCATTACGCGATTGATCATTATTAATGTTGCTGTATTTTTGATAATTAGTTTACTTCGGATCTTACTTTTTTTGACCGGAGGATTTGGCGTTTTTGACGCTTTTGTTAATTTTTTAATTGGAAATATTTCGCTCCCTTTAAGTTTCCAAAGTATTATTTATAAGCCCTGGACCATTCTAACTTATATGTTTACGCATATCGAAGTGATGCATATTTTTTGGAATATGATCATGCTTTATTGGTTCTCAATCATTTTATCTGAATATACATCTGCAAAAAAAATTATTCCATTGTATTTGCTGGGTGGGATTGCAGGGGCATTGATCACACTCTTGCTGATCACAATTGTTCCGGTATTTCATCCTTATATCGGATTGCCAATGGTGGGTGCTTCAGCCGGAGTAACCGCTATCATAGTTGCAGCAGCTACCATTGTTCCTAATTACAGAATGAATTTGATGTTCATTGGTCCTGTTAAATTAATTTATGTGGCTTTGTTTGTTTTATTGCTTGATGTTTTAAATCTTGCAGCATATGACAATGTTGGTGGAAACCTGGCGCATTTAGGTGGTGCACTAATGGGTTATGTTTTTATTCAGCAGTACAAAAAAGGAAGAGATATGTCAACAGGAATAAATCGTTTTTTTGACTGGATAAGCAACTTATTTAAATCCTCTCCAAAAAGTAAAATGAAAGTTGCTTATAAACGAAAAGTCTCTGATGAAGAATACAATTACAATAAAAAACTGGAGCAGGAAAAAATTGATACTATCCTGGATAAAATTTCAAAATCGGGTTATGAGAGTTTGACAAAAGCAGAAAAAGAAATTTTGTTTAAAGCAAGCGGCAAAAAATAATCAGGAATTCACAATTAAGAATTTTAGCAGGCCCAGTTTCGTAAATTGCTAATAATTAGTTATTCGTAACCATTTTAAATTTTAGCATTTGAAATTTTGTTGATAGAACAAAAAGCGATACAAGAAGAAAAAAAGAAAAGAAAAGGCAAGCGCTATTTCTTTAATCAGGTTGCAATGGTATGCAATCATGTATTTGCAGTTTCACTATTAGTTTCATATCTGGCACCGAATGTCAGCCCGGAAAATTTTTGGGCAATTGCTTTTTTCGGATTAGCATATCCTGTTCTGCTTATCATAAATTTAGTATTCGTAATATATTGGGCGGGTCAGTTAAAAAAACGTGCTGCATATTCTTTTATTATCATCCTTGCCGGCTGGACACAAATAGTGGGATACGTTCAAGTCAGCATAACCAAGACTCCTGATAAAACAAAAAAAACGATCAAAGTGATGTCGTACAATGTGAAAGTTTTTGACCTTTACAATTGGACACATAATATCGAAACCCGCTCAAAAATGTTTGAATTGATTAAAGATGAGAGTCCTGATATTTTATGCTTTCAGGAGTTCTTTTCACGGGATAGCAGTAGGTTGGATAATTTAGATTCTATCCTGAAATTTCAAAAAGCGAAATTTGTTCATGTGGAATATACAACAACGGTAAAACGGATTCATCACTGGGGAATAGCAACATTTAGTTCCTATCCTATCATTGCAAAAGGAAGAGTAGATTTTGGTTATAAAAGCAATAATATTTGCATTTATACGGACGTAAAAATGAGTAATGATACCATTAGGATCTATAATATGCATTTACAATCGATCAGTTTTCGTCCGGATGATTATAAATATGTTGAAGATCTTCAAAAAGATGTGGAAAATGAAGATATAGAACATTCAAAAAGTATTTTTAAGCGTTTGAAACGAGCATTTATTATACGTTCTCAGCAAGCTGACTTAATAGAGCAAAGCATTTTGTCATCGCCCTATTCGGTGATTGTTTGTGGCGATTTTAATGATACACCCGCATCCTATTCCTATCATACAATTTCTGGAAATTTGAAAGATGCATTTATCGAAAGTGGAAATGGTTTTGGAAGAAGTTATGTTGGTGCATTTCCTTCATTCAGGATTGATTATATTCTACATAGTAGAACATTTTCTGCGTATAATTTCCGAACAATTCGCGAAGAATTATCAGATCATTTTCCTATATGCTGTTACCTGGTAAAAAATGACTAAAATTTTTTACATTAAATAAGTAAATATTTACTTAAAGTCTCTTTAAATTTAATTTTAACTAATTTATATCACCCCTGAAGGGATTTTTGAAGTTCTTTTTTTTGTCATTACTGCCAATATATAGCTTCTGTCGGAGCAGAAGATAGTCCCAGAGAGACCTGATATTGGTAGAATAGTATATCAACAGTAAGATTTTTCCCGTATGGGACGACTAACAATAAATTTTGCAGTAAATTTAAACCGACCTAATACTTTAAATAAAGAATAAAACATGAAAAGATATTTAATTTTAATACTATTATTTATAACGATATCTCGTTTAGAAGCACAGTCTGTTAGCTTTTTCTCAAATCTTGGAAGTAATCTGGATGACAGGGCCACAAACATTTTAGTTGGATCCAATGGAAATGTTTATCTCCTGGGGCAATCTGATGATACTCTTTTTGTTCCTGATAGTTCTGGTAATATAATAGCTGTTCCACCGGTTAGTCAAAGAAATTTTTTTTTAACATGCATAAATAGTTCAGGTCAATATCAATGGACAAAAATGTTTGGGTATGGAGTCATTGACAATAGTTTTGCAAGGTTTGCAGTTAATCCAAATGGAGAGGTTGTTTTTTTAATTTGCGCTGACGACTTTATTAAAATAGGTACAGATTCAATTCCTTCTTTTGGTAAATGTTTAAATGTCCTTTGTAAACTGGATGATTCCGGCAACCTATTGTCTCATGAACCCATTTTTAATATCCTTTCTTCAGGGGTGGTTGAAAGCATAAAAACCGACAACAATTCAAATATATATATTAGCGGAAACTTCAGGGATAATTTAGAATTAATTAGCACCGGGATGATAGATTCGGTCTTATCCCCTTTGGGCCATTCCAAAAATGCTTTTTTTATTAAGTATAACAATGCGTTAAGCCGGATTTACACAAAACAGATTGGCAGTTTGATCTACGATTTTGATTTTTCCGGAAGCCAGGAATGTAATCTTCTTATTGAAGTTAATAATGGAGATAGCCTGAAAATAGATACCGCGCTGTATGTTCCTGCCAACTTCAGCAGACAACAATATTTAGTCAAGTTAAATTCCAATGGTAAAAATATAAGATGCATACAAGTTGGAGGTATAGATGCCATAAATTTCAAGCTATTAAACATTCAGCATATTCAGAATAATTTTGAAGTATTAGGGAAACTTACCGATACCGTTCATATTGAACAACAAATTTTAACACCTTCGATCCCAACTGCAATACAAAGCAATCATGAAGAAATGTTTTCGGTTCAATTTGATGAATCAACTTTTCAGTTATTAAATGTTAATACCTTTTCATCCTATTGCGAAACAGGAGAGCAGGTTTTTTTAAAAACAGAGCCTTTAGGAAATTATAAATACCTGGCTTATAATTATTCTGATTCTGTTGGTTACGACTTTGTTAACAGCCAAATAATTTGGAATAAGAATATTGCTGTTAAATGTTTTGATAACAATTACACCAGGCTTTGGACCAAGGGTTTCGCCTCTTCCACAGATGATTATGCTCAGGGAATCGTACTGGATGCAACTAATAATGCCTATGTTTTAGGATTATTCAGTGATACCTTGCAAATTATTGATTCATTGGAAATAACCAGAACAGGCTCTTCTTCTATAATAAGCAATGGAGGGGTGGATATTTTTGTGGGGAAAATATCATCAGTGCCTGTTATAACCGGTATTGCAACAAAAGAGGATGGAGAAAGCCTTCAGGTATTTCCTAATCCAACAACTAATTATATTAAAATTATTAATTCTGATGGATGCTATAAGTTATTTGACATGAAAGGAAGTTGCATTAAATCAGGAGAGTTGAATACAATGGACGGGGCAATTATTGGAATGAAAGATCTTCCAGAAGGAATTTATCTGATTCAGTTTTTGAATAAAGAGGGTCATATTCAATATGCTAAAGTCATGAAAGAGTAAAATTTCCTGTTTTATTCTTTATGCAATACAATTACATCCTAATGTTTTTAAGTTCTCGGGTATTCTCACGGTGAATTTTATTGACCATGTTTTCGGACAAAAAAAGGAGAGAAGAAATTTGATGTTTCAAATTCTACTCTCCTTAGTGATCCCGAGAGGATTCGAACCTCCAACCAACAGAACCGGAATCTGCCATTCTATCCAGTTGAACTACGGAACCCTATTAAAAAAAACAAAGATAAGCATTAAAAAAAAATTGGAAATAATTATTTAAGGTTTTGCAATAAAATCAGTATTTTTATGTTTAAGTAGCGCACAAATTTTATTACGAGTATGAAGAAAAGTGTTTTGATTTTTAGTACCCTCTTAATTTCTTCCGGAATAATTGCTCAGGATATGGCAATTGGAAATTGGAGAGATCATCTTTCCTACAAGGATGGTATTTCGGTTTCTGAAGGAAATGGTAAGGTTTATTGTGCTACAAAAGGTGGTGTTTTCGTTTTTAATAAATCGGATAATTCAACGGATCGCTTATCAAAAGTTAACGGCTTATCAGATGTTGAAGCAAGCACCTTAAGTTTTAATTCTTACAATAATAAACTTCTTATCGCCTATAAAAACTCTAATATCGATATCATTGAAAATAATATAATCACTAATCTTTCAGAGATAAAGCGAAAAAATATTTTAGGAAACAAATCAATCAACAATATATATTTTAGTAATCAATACGCGTATTTGGCTTGTGGTTTTGGTATTGTTGTGGTTGATATGGATAAATATGAAATTAGTGATACTTATTATATTGGCCCTAATGGGAATGCGGTTAATGTGAGAGATATTACATCGGATGCGAATTATTTATATGCGGCTACCGATGTTGGCATTTACCGGGCATCCAAAAATGCAAATCTTGCAAATTTCGCTTCCTGGTCAATAATGAGCGGATTGTCCACAGGAATTTACAATACAATTACCTCGTTTTCAGGAAAAATTTATACGAACTATTCAAAATTTATGATGAACGGTTCCTATGGTATAGATTCATTATTTGTTTATGATGGTTCTTCCTGGTCACATTTAATTCCTCCCGGTTTCCCTTCAACCGGAAGTGGATATATTACTTATGAACTAAATAATTGTAATAATCAGCTAGTCCTTGTTTTGGATGGTTCAATATTTACTTTTAATTCTTCTATGGTAGGAATCGGATATTATGCGGGTTACTTTTCAGATATTACAAGAGCTAAATCGGCTGTTGTGGATAATGTAGGTTCATTATGGGCTGCAGATAGTAAATATGGTTTAGTCTCATTCAGGGCGGGTGAATCCTATAATTACCATTATCCAAATGGCCCTTCCAGTTCAAGGATATCCGGAATGAGTATTAGCGAGGGTAATTTATGGATAGCACCGGGTGGTGTTGATATCGGTTATAGTAATTTATATTTTAGTGATGGAATGTACGCTTATAAAGATGCGGACTGGACAAATCCAAGAGGTAATTATTCACCTGTTGTTAATTTGAATAATGTGTATGATTTTGTAAATGTTTTGGTTGATCCTAAAAATTCTAAAAGAGTATATGCCGCATCATGGGGCTTGGGTGTTGTTGAGTTTTATAACGGAATTCCAATAAAACATTATGATGATACAACCAGTTCTTTGCAAGCATTTAATCCGGTCCCAAGCTTTGTTCGTGTTTTCACCTGGGGCCTGGCAACAGATGAAAATGATAATTTATGGGTAACCAATAATGCAGTAGAAAAATCAATCTCCAGAAAAACGCCTAATGGCACTTGGCAGGCTTTGGATTTTAAGCCGATTCTTGGTGCATCTCCTAGTTTAGGACAAATTTTGGTTGATAAACAAGATCAAAAATGGATAGTCATGACACGTGGAGGAGGTATTTTAGTTTATAAGGGGCACACAATGGATCCTCCCGGTTCAGCAAACGCAAAAAAATTAGGTACAGGGATAGGTAATGGAGCACTTCCAAGCACAAGTGTTTTTTGTCTTGCAGAGGATCTGGATGGCGAAATATGGGTAGGAACAGATAAAGGGGTTGCTGTTTTTTACTCACCGGAAAATGTATTTTCAGGTCAAAATTTTGATTCCCAGCAAATCCTGCTTGAACAAGATGGGCATGTTCAAATTTTACTCGAAACAGAAATTGTTCAAGCTATTGCTGTAGATGATGCAAATCGTAAATGGATTGCTACAGCAAACTCAGGTGTTTTTTTAATGTCGCCCGATGGAACAAAACAAATTTATCATTTTGATGAAAATAATAGTCCTTTGTTTAGTAATGATGTTGGTAGTATTGCAATAAATCATGAAACAGGAGAAGTGTATTTTGGAACATCAAAGGGACTAATTTCATACAGAGGAACATCAATTGCAGGTCTTGAAGAATTTACAGATGTGTATGCTTTCCCAAATCCTGTTCATCCTAATTATGATGGCCCAATTGCAATAAAAGGCTTAATGAATAATTCAACAATTAAAATAACAGATATTAGTGGAGCCCTTGTATATGAAATAAAATCAGAAGGAGGCCAGGCAATCTGGAATGGCAAAAACTTTAATGGAGAAAAAGTAAGCTCGGGAGTATATATGGTATTTTGTACCAGTGAAGATGGAGCGGAAAAAGCGGCAACCAAAATTTTATTCATTAATTAATGCAGGCATTTAAATCATCATGCTTCATAAAACACTTGGTATAGTACTTCATACCATAAAGTATTCCGAATCAAGCCTGATTACAAAAATATTTACCCGGGATTTTGGACTTCAATCCTATATCATTAGTGGCGTTCGAAATAAAAAATCAAAAAACAAAGCTTCTCTTTTTCAGCCATTAGCAATCGTTGAACTTGTTGTTTCCAACTCTGAAAAAGGAAATTTACAACGCATTTCAGAAATAAACATGCATTATCCATATGTTGATATTCCTTATAATATCAGCAAAAGTTCTATCGCTTTATTCATTAATGAAGTGCTGTTCAAAGCAATCAATGTGGAGCATCCTGATGTAAACATGTTTGATTTTTTACAAAGTTCCTTGCAAATATTGGATCTGGATCATAAAAATTGTTCAAATTTTCATATCTGTTTTATGATTCAAATGAGTCGTTTCCTTGGATTTTATCCGCAAGGGAAATATTCTTCTCAACATTCATTATTCGACATGCAGGAAGGGCGATACGTTAATAACTTACCAAGTCATTCTTATTGCATGAGCACTCAGCAAAGTTCGTTGCTTTCCAGCTTTATTAATACAGGATATGAAAGTATTCATTTAATAAAAATGGATAAAAATCAACGCAAAGATTTATTGGCGAATTTAATAACGTATTATCGGTTGCATATAACTTTTTTCGGAGAAATCAAATCGATTCAAATACTTGAGGAAGTGATTATTTAAATTTTTATACTCTTGAAATCAGGGTATTTTTGTTTACTGAAAACTTAAATTTCTTGAAAATGAAAAGACTCTACTTCTTAATCTGCGTTTTAACTTTTTCAATGCAAAGTCTTAAAACAAACGCTACAATTATCAATGTTTCCGTTACGAATAATACTTTTTCTCCATCAACTTTTAATGCGATGGTTGGTGATATGATAGTCTGGACCTGGAATTCAGGTGGGATAATACATAATGTTACAAGTGTGTCGATTCCTGCAGGAGCCACATCATTTGCATCCGGTAATAAGACCAGTGGTACTTTTTCATATACAATAACAACTGCTGGGAATTATTCATACTCCTGTACAATTCATCAGGCAACCGGTATGGTTGGTGGTTTCTCTGTGAGTCCAACAAGTATTTCCGGCCCTCCGGTTGATGCACTCACCCTTATTTATCCTAATCCTTTCAAAGAAAAGCTTACCATAAAATATTATGGTATAGAAACAATAGATGTTTTTAACATAGTTGGTGATAAGGTTAAAACTATCGAGTTATCCACCCTCGAAAATAAAGTTGAACTTGATTTTATAAATTTGCCTTCAGGGATATATTTTTATAGGACCTTTAAGGATGGAAGTGTTGTGGAAACAAAAAAAATTATCAAAACAAAATAATATTTTTATAATAGCTTGGTTAAAATTTTAGTAAAAGATTAGAGCTTGTTTAAGTTTTAATAAAAGAATCTGATTACGATATTTTTAACCATTCTGTCATTTCGACCGCAGGGAGAAATCTCAGTGAAATTATAATAAAAAAAGAGATTTCTCCCTGCGGTCGAAATGACATATAAAGCATTTTGAATGAAATTTAAACAGGCTCTGATATTTCAAGCGCCTTGATACTTCTTGTATCAGGGCGTTTTTATTTATATATTTGATAAGCATAACAACCAAAAAATAATTTCCCCAATTTAGTTATAATAAATTAAGAATGTTTTTTAAAAATAAATTCGTAAAAAAGAAATTTTATCTGTTAATTTTTAGTATAATTTCTTCTTTTGTATCATCCGCACAACCCAATGTTGATGAACTTTTAAAAACAAGTGTTTCTTACCTTGGTAAAAAACAATATAGCCAGGCACTGTTAAATTTGAATCAGGTAATTACTTATCAACCTGAAAATGCAGAAGCATATTATTACCGCGGAATAACAAATTTTGCATTAGGAAACATCAATGCAGCTATTGAAGATTATTCAAAAACCATTGAAAAGAAACCTCAAAAGATAGAAGCATATATTAATCGCGGTTCTTTATATAGCGAACTAAAGCAATATGAAAGAGCACTAATCGATTATAATAAAGCGATCCTTATAAATCCTAAAATGGTTGCGGTCTATAATAACAGGGGGTATTTGTATTTTCTTCAAAAAAAATATGACCTTGCAGTTCAGGATTTTGATAAAGCCATTTTTCTTGACCCTAAATACAGCATGGCATATATCAATAAAGCGTATTCATTTGGCGCCCTTGGCGAAGATTCACTTGCGATAGAGGTATTAAGCAAATTAATTTATTTTAATCCTGACTTTGTCCCGGGATATTTTAATCGCGCACTTGAATACAAACAAATTGGGGATAAACAAAAAGCCATTTTGGATTATGATAAAGGATTGCAATTACAACCTAATGATGTAAATGCACTTATTTTAAGAGCAGAATTAAAAGATGAAATGGAAGATGATAGTGGTGCAATTGAAGATTGCTCAAGGGCATTAAAAATTGATTCAAGTGATGCTAAAATTTATTTTACCCGCTCCAGTGCTGAATTTGATCTTAAAAAATATCAGGCTGTAATTGATGATTGTACACATGCAATACAAATCAATCCAGAGTATGTGGAAGCCTATGTTCTGCGTGGGAACGCGTTTGATCTGACTGGAAATTATGTGGAGGCAATAAAGGATTATACAAAGGCAATTGAAATAGATCCGAATGCAACTGATGCATATGATCAACGTTCCATAGCAAAGATCTCGAAAAATGATATTGTTGGCGGAATTTCTGATTTATCGAGAGCAATAAATAGTTCTCCAAATGATATAAAGTTGATTGAAAAAAGAGCAATTTTGTGGACAGCAACAAAAAATTATCAGGATGCGATCGAAGATTATTCAAAAGTAATTGAACAGAATTCAATGAATACAAAAGCAAGGATTGCCCGAGGTGATATTTTTTTGCTCCAAGGGAAAACAGATCTGGCTTGTCTGGATTATAAACAGGCAGAAAAATTAGGGAGCGGAGCTGCTATGAGTAAACGCATTTTTAATTGTAAATGATGATAAAGCAATTTTTAGTTTTCCTGTTATTTTTTTCTTTTCTGAATAGTCAGGCTCAACTGGGTTTTGGTGGAGAGGGGAAATTTACCCGGGCAGATTCTCTTCGGGGTACCTTATCCGAATTTCGATCATGTTATGACGTATTGTTATATGATCTGGATATAAAAATTGAAATTGACACTAAATTTATTTCAGGAAGCAACACTATTAAATTTCTGGCAATAACGGATTTTCAGAAACTTCAACTCGATCTGTTTGAAAATATGAAGATCGAAAAAATAGAATTCAAAGATCAAAATTTGAAATTCACACGTGAATACAATGCCGTGTTTATAACATTTCCTGAGGAAATAAAAAAGGGAAGCGTTCAGATTTTGAAAGTTTATTATTCGGGAAATCCACTAAGTGCTAAAAACCCTCCATGGGATGGTGGTTTCTCCTGGAACAAAGATAAAGATGGAAATCCGTTTGTTGGAGTTTCTTGTCAAGGTACAGGAGCCAGTTTGTGGTGGCCATGCAAAGATCACCAGAGTGACGAACCTAATGAAATGGTTATTCGTGTTGCTGTTCCCTCTGATCTGACCGAAGTTTCAAATGGACGATTGAAAAATAAAACGGATCTGCAAAATGGCTATACGAAATATGAATGGTTTGTTTCTTATCCGATCAATAATTATGATGTAACTATAAATATCGCTAAATATAAACACTTTAGTGAACGCTATTATAATTCAAATTATAGAGATACACTCTCGCTGGATTATTATGTATTGCCGGCAAATTATGAAAAAGCAAAAAAGCAATTTCAACAAGTAAAACCAATGCTGAATTGTTTTTATAAGTATTTTGGAGAATACCCTTTTATTCGTGATGGATATAAATTAGTAGAGGCGCCATATCTGGGAATGGAACATCAAAGCTGTGTTGCTTATGGCAATAAATACAAAAATGGTTATTTGGGTTATGACAGATCAGGTACGGGTTATGGTTTTGATTTTATCATTATTCACGAAAGTGCTCATGAATGGTGGGGGAATAGTATCACAACAAATGATATTGCCGATATGTGGATTCATGAGGGGTTTGGTACTTATGCCGAAGCTTTGTATATCGAATGTTTATATGGATATGATGCCTATCTGGAATATATTAATTCTGAAATTAAAGGAGTTGAGAATGATAAACCATTGGTTGGTGCATTCGGGGTAAATTCTGAAGGGTCGGGAGATATGTATCCCAAAGGAGCGTTATTATTACATACAATTAGAAGTGTAATGAATAACGATAAAAAGTTTTTTGAAATTATAAAAGGAATTCAGGAAACGTTCAGCTATCAAACAGTAAATTCAAAAGATATTGAAAATTATATTTCAGAAAAATCGGGAATTGATTTTTCTGAAATATTTGACCTGTATTTACGCGCTACTAATATTCCTAAATTAAGTGTAAAAATTGAAAAATATTTTGGTGATATAAAAATAACTTTTCGTTATACCTTAGGTGGCTTAAGCGCCTTTAAGGAAGGAGAATACAGAGAGAAACAACCAGCATTTTCAATGCCTGTAAAAGTAACTTTTGAAAAAGATACTTATGATTTTATTTTTCCAACTACGCAATGGCAAACAATAACTTTGCGAGATATAAAACCAGAAGACTTCAAAATAGCTACCAATTTGTTTTATATAGATAAAGAAACTATTTTTATAAATGATATAGATACTCAATCGAAATAAAATGAAAAAATTTATCCTGTTGCTCGTTTTAACCTCTTTTTCAAATCTTGGGTTTGCTCAAGCCGATAAACAAAACATAAAAGTAATTACCAATAGTGAACCTACTTATCCCAAAGGCGATCAGGAATTATACAATTATGTTTTCAATAACATTAATTATTCTGAAGAAGCAAAAAAGAAATATCTGGAGGGAGAAGTCATGTTGAGTTTCGATGTAAAAACAGATAGTACAGTGACAAATATAATAGTGATAAGTGGAGTTGGACTTGGAGTGGATGAGGAGGTGAAGCGTATTGTTCAAAAAATAAAATTTACACCTGCAAAACAAAATGGTATTGTTGTTAAGATGAATACCATGTACACATTTCCTATAAAAGCTCACTAATGTGAAAATGCCAAAACGAATCACAAAAGAGGAACGAAAAAAACAGCTCGATAAATATTCATTGCCGGTTCAATTGGGTTTCGGAAAAACCAATTTAAGTTTAGTTTTTCATTAATGAAATATAAATTTATATTCCTATTCTTACTTTTTTCTTTTGTTTCCTATGCTTACGACAGACATAAGCCGAAAGATACACTTGCAATTTATCAGCATATTGATACGAATTATATTGAGAATTATCATGATTGGTTAAACCTTAGAATGGTTGGTGTTGTCAGGGATAATAAATTTGCGATGACTGATAATACCTCAAAAGGCAGATTGGAATATGGAATAAATACCAATGTTAATCTTGGATTGGGTTTTAGTTTTAAGAATATCGGTTTTGAATTTCAATACAATCCTCCTGGTGTAAACAACGATGATTACAAATATGGTAAATCAAAACAAATTGCATTTAGTACAAGTGCAAATGGCAGAAAAATTATTTACGATGTTTATTATCGTTATAATCAGGGATATCATACAAGTTCAAATTACAAAATTCCAAATGATACCGGCTTTACATACGCTCCACTTTACCGACCGGATATAAAAAATACTACTGCCGGTTGTGATTTTACTTATGTATTTAATAATAAAAGATTCTCCATTTCAGCACCATATGACCTTACACAGCGGCAAAAGAAAAGTGCCGGTTCTTTGATCGCAGGTTCTTTCTTCTCTGTTTATGCTGTTGATGCCGATTCATCTGTTGTGCCTGATTCTCTATCAAAGTTTTTTAATAAGGAAGTTCAGTTCAAAAGCGCTTCTTCACTCACATGGGGCTTGTCATGTGGATATACTTATACATTTATTTTTGCTCGGAATTGGTTTGTAAATCTCTACACATTGCCCGGGATTTCTGTGCAGCAGTTTCATAGTGTAAGTGCATATACTCAACAAACACATACGAGTGTTGCATTGGGATTTGCTTTTCAGACAAGGCTTTCAATGGGGTATAACAGAAGAAATTATTTTATTGGAATTTCTTTAGTTGGGGATAACTTCTTTATTGATGATGACAAAAAATCATCTCTCAGATATTCTTTTAGTGGATTCCGATTTTACTATGGTCATCGTTTTAACCTTCGGCCCTTATTAAAAAAGCATTTTTAATGTAATTTGACTTTTTCTTTATTTTGTTTTACCTTTCATTTTCAAAACTAATAAAAACTTCTATGAAAAAAATTCTACCTCTATTCTTTGTGATTATTATTTCTGTAACATCTGTAAGATCGCAGATAACAATTACGGGCGCAGACATGCCGCAAGATGGCGTAAGCGTGATAACGGCAACCGATACTTTAAATTCAGTTAATCTTGGTTCGCCAGGTGCTTCTTCGCAAATCTGGGATTTTTCATCGCTCACACCGAGCTACTATAGTTTTCCAACTTATAGCTTAACATCAACAACGCCCTATGCGGCTGCATTCTCGGCTTCCAATATTTACACATATGGACCTGCGGCTTTTTATAGTAGTTTATATGGTGCTTCACCTGTGGGTACGCAAGGGATGAATAAAGGCTATATGTTCTGGGAAAGCGATAATACAGGATTTAGTGTTGTTGGTTTCAGAGCCGATTCAGGCGCATATAGTAATATTAATGTTTTAGAGAATCCAAAAGAATTGCTGATCGCTGCACCTGCAACTTATGGTACACCGGTATTTAATAATATGTCACGCTGGGAATTGCCAATGAATGTGAATCCGGCTGATGCAGATACATTTTATGTTGTTAGAAGCACTAAAACAATTACAGTGGATGCATGGGGAAGCTTAACAACACCTTATGGGGTGTTTAATAATGTGTTACGGGAACATGAATATCGGATAAAAATAGATAGTGCTTACGGGAAAATGGGTTCTGTTCCCATCTACGCTATTGAATTGATGTGTGATACAGCGAATAATTATATTTACTTAGCAAACGGACTTCATTATCCGGTAGCAATTGTTCATGCAAATAAAAATAATGTGATCAAGGATGTGGAATATTATAGTGGTGTTTATGTTGGAATTAATGATGTTGTAGTTGAAAACAATACATTTTCAGTTTATCCGAATCCAAGCAATGGAAACTATAATTTAGTGGATAAACAAAACAAATTAATGAACAGTACTTTTCAACTTGTAAATATGCTGGGAGAAGTAATTCATGAAGGTAAAATAAATGATCAAACTACGTTGATTGATATAAATAGGCAGGCAAGTGGTGTTTATTTATTGAATGTTTATACCCCTGATGGATTAATAAAAACAAAACTTATAAAAAATTAATTAAGCCGAAAAAACCAAATTATCTTGTTCATTTCGAAGCAAGGAGAAATCTCATCAGATTAAAAAAAAGATTTCTCCCGCTGGTCGAAATGATATTCTGTAGCTAATAATTTTATTGTTTCAGTTTCTACAAAATTTTACTTGTGACGTCATTGCTTCGTTCCTCAGCAATGACGTGCTTGATTTGAGATTTGTTGAAAATAATTTCATTATTTTCTTTTTTGAACCTCTGCACTTTCAGTGCACAGAGGTTTATTTTATTTTACTAACAATTTCAAATTGCTGAACAATTGATTCTCCTTCTTCATCAACTAAAGTTAATGTATGAATCCCTTCGTCAGGACTTAATCCCATTTGATGAACAGTTTGAGTACTTCCGATAAATACACCATCTAAATGCCAATAAATGAGTGTATTTGCTTTTCGGTGTGCTACTTGAAAAATTGTTTTTCCCATCGTTCCATCCAACTCAACAGGCACATAAATTTTACTGAATTGTTTGGGATAAATAATTTCCATTGCACTCAAACCGCTTGTTTCGCAATCACTTCGGAGTGGAGGGAGTTCTGCATAAGAAGGGTTTTTGGATTTGTAAAACCATTCCATTGCCGGAGGTAAAACAAACCAGCTTTTGTGTTGCATTTTATTTACATCTTCGCAATTGCTGTTCACTCTGTATTTTCCGCTTGCATCCAGATGGATCAAACGATGATATTTACAAGGTTCTGAACGTAATCCTGATTTTTGGATCCAGGCAGTATCAATGGGCTCGCATATTTCTGATGCTCTGCATCCGCTTTGATGACAAATGGCAATTTTTTCCATTTCATCATAAGGTATAGTAAACCATTTGCTTTGTTTTAACACGCTGAAAATATCAAATAAAATTGGAGCCGCAGTTTGAATTCCTACTAATCCCGGTCGGCCTTCTCCGTCAGCATTTCCAACCCAAACACCTACCACATAATTGGGTGTAACGCCAATCGCCCATCCATCACGATAACCAAAGCTTGTTCCTGTTTTCCAGGCAACTTTATTTGCTGATGTGTATTGTCGCCAACCAGCATCTTCATCCGGACGAGAGACTTCCACCATTGCTTCAAATGTTAAATAAATAGAAGCTGCATCCAGAAATGTTAAGTTACCTAAATCACGATCTTTTGTTTTTTGAATACTATAATAGGGAGGGTGAAAATCATTTATATCATATTTCCCATTATAGGTTGTGTAATGATTGAGTGTGCGGGCCATGCTGGCATACATGCCCGTAATATCCCAAAGTTTGCCTTCCGCACCGCCTAAAATTACTGATAACCCATAATGATCCGGAGTAAATTTCAGGGTTGTCATTCCTATCTTTTTTAAATTATAATTGAATTTTTCGATTCCGTAATTCTGTAACATGCGTACCGCAGGAATATTTAAACTTCTAGCCAAAGCTCGTTTAGCGGGCACTGCACCATCAAATGTCTGGTTGTAATTTTGTGGGGCATATCCCGCAATTTGTGTTGGGATATCAGGAATTAGGGTTGAAGAAAGTAGTTCGCCATCATTCAACATACCGGCAAACAAAAATGGTTTTAAAATACTGCCCGTACTCCGTGGCGCATTTATAACATCAACATCACCTTGATATTCGGGTTTGCCTGTATTATCAGTATTCCCGACATAAGCCAATACATTTCCTGAATTTACATCCAACACAATTGCACAGGCATTATGTATCTCATTTGCTTTTAAAATTTTATGATGATTTTCAACAATTTCATTAACACGTTCTTGTAAATGTCCATCAATGGTGGAAATTACGCGTTCTCCATTAAAACCTTCCTGAGTAACCCGTTGTAATAAGTGTGGGGCAATTTGTGGGATTGCATGGGCTTTTCCCGGCAAAGGTTCTGCTTTACTTAATTCACATGTTTCCTTATCAATTATTTCCGCTTTGAATAACCGGTCGAGGAGGCGATTCCTTTTTATTTTTAAGCGTTCCTGATTTTTCCCCGGATAAATTAAACTTGGAGCATTAGGTAATATTGCTAATGTGGCGGATTCTGCCCACGATAATTTGTTTACATCTCTACCAAAATATCGCCAGGAGGCAGCATCAATTCCAACAACATTCCCTCCGAAAGGTGCATTGGAAGCATAAAGTGACAGTATTTCATATTTTGAATAAGTTAATTCCAGTCGTGTAGCTAAAATAATTTCAGTAATCTTTTCAAAAAATGTTCGGTGCTTTCCTTTTCGTGAAAGCCGTATAACCTGCATGGATAAGGTGCTGCCTCCACTAACGATTTTTTTTGCTTTTAAGTTCTGCCAGATTGCTCTTGCAAAAGCAACTGGATCAAATCCTTTATGAGAAAAAAATGCACGATCTTCAAATTGAATGATGGAAGCGATAAATTTTATGGGTACATTTTTATTTTGAGGGAACCTCCATTGTTTATCTCCCGCGATACGTGCGGCAAGCAGGTTGCCGTCTTTGTCTTCAAGTACCGTAGATGTTTGGTTTTTAAATAAGGGTGAAGGCAAACAAAACCAAAACCAAATGCAAAATAACAGGAGTGAAATTGAAAGAATTCCCTTTTTTGTTTTAAGATATTTTAAAACTATTTTCAGATGAGTAAAGTTTTTTTAAGTAGCAGTAAATATAGCTGTTCCGAATAAAAATTGTTTGAATTTTTTTTTGATTTATACTCTTGGACTACTTTTTTATTTTTAAAATGAGTAATATTATTTTTCAGAAGCATAGCATTCAAGAGGTTTAGCGCTTTAAAAATCAACAAAAAGGTTGATTTTAATCATATTATTGGGCCTAATTATTAACAAAAGCTATATTTATCAACAATTTTGCAATTTTTTTGCTCTGAAACTTGCTTTGTATATAGTTTCTGTTTTAAATTCGTTATATAAATTAATGTTAAACCCTTAAAAACCAATCAAAATGAACAAAGCAGAATTAGTTGACGCAATTGCATCAGAATCAAAATTAACAAAAGCAGATTCTCAAAGAGCATTAGAAGCATTTGTTAATGCTACAACAAAAGCACTTAAAAAAGGTGACAGAGTTGCTCTGGTAGGTTTCGGTTCTTTCTCTATTTCAAAAAGAGCTGCACGTAACGGACGCAATCCTCAAACTGGAAAAGCTATTAAAATTGCTGCTAAAAAAGTAGCTAAATTTAAAGCTGGTGCTGATTTAGCAAAAACTGTTAACAAATAATCGTTGACTAAAAAAATTAAAAAGGCTTCGCAATTTTGCGAAGCCTTTTTAATTTCAATCCCCCGGTCTGTTTTACTTCTACTTCTTTATATCTGTTTAAATAATTGTTAAGGGACATAAATTTATTTCCTGTAATCAGTTATTAGAGTAGAATATCTACCGGGTAATTGTGAATTGAATAGACGATGAAGATTTATTGGTTCGTATAACTAATAAATAATTTCCACCGGCAAATTTTTCAAACCCAATTTCTGTTTCGTGTTTTCCTTTAAGTTCGTTTGCTCTTTTTATGTCGTATATCTTTTCACTGTTTGTATTGAATATTTCCAGGATTAAATCTGTATTTTCTGCAAGGGTATAAGAAACGGTTCCTTTGTTTACGACAGGATTTGGAAATAATTTTAACTGAAAATTGTCAGTTAATCGTTTTTGAATAGTAGCAGTAGATTTCAAAGCACTGTCAATAGCACTATACAAAGCAAGTGAATCTCCTGCCAAGGAATCATTTTGGTTATAATATACCTGATGGTTTGCTCCCCCAAATATTACTACTTTAGGCATTCCTATTGCTCCATAATCATTCATGGTAACAGCGTGAGAAGAAAATATAAATGCATCAGAAATAGTATTCGCTGCTGCCCAAGTGTTTAAATCGGAGCAGAGATTGCTCCCAAAACCATCACTCAAATAAAATAAAATCCTATTGGGATAATTCAACTTGAATTCTTCAAATACTTTGTATGCCGACAGGCTCGGAGCAATACAAAATCCACATGGCATCACAAAATCCAATATCACTACTTTGCCGGAATCTAAATCTGAATATAAATGATGAACCGTGCCAGCACAATCAACCGTGTTAAAATCAACAGCCGTGGTTTGTGATAGTAGAACATTAGTAATCAAAAGAAAAAAACATAAACTGGCTATTTGTTTTCTCATTATTAAAGAATTTGAAGAACTAATATAGTAGTTTTTCAATATATAACAAAATTGCATTAACATAAGCAACTACATAAGCAACTAGGTATCACTTATCCTCAATTCCTATTCGCTTTTTTTTGGAAAAACGTAAACACCAGAATGTGCTATTTGCATGTAGAAAAAAAGTAAATCGCAAAAAAAGTTGCTTTAAAATATGTTATAATGGACTATTTTCTACCTTTAGTTTTATTATAAATTGAAATCAGCTATTTTATGAAAAAAATATTTTTTCTGTTTTTTGCAATTGCAATTTCTTGCATAACAAAAACTACGCTTGCTCAGAATTATAATGTAATTGAAGGGACTGAATTCGACCCCCCATCAGATTCAAAATGGGGTTCTTATGCCGGTGAAAACACAAATTATTTTTATACATTACGAATAAAAACCAAAGGGAGAGGTACAAAATATTTTATAGAGGGAATGAATAAAGCCTCTCTTAAAAAATCTTTTGAAACCGAACTTCCATTAGAAGAAGAAGCTCATGTTGGCCTTGATCCGGTTTCTTTGGATATGAAGATTTTATGTTCAGAAGGACGGATTTATGTTTGTTTTAAAGGATTTAATAAAGATGAAAAAACAAATAAATATTTTATAAAAGTTGTTTTTGCGGATGGAAAATTAGGCGATTTGCTTGAAATTGAAAGCACTACCGAAAAGTTTGACATCAATCTGTATATCAATAATGACAAATCAAAAATATTAATGATTAACGATAAGGCCTGGAATAATGGCCATCAAAATGTAGCGGCTACTCTTTTTAATGCTGATAATTTTTCAAAGATCTGGAAAAAACAAATGCCTGATGAATACAAAGGAGCAAGCATAGAAACCTATTATTATAAATTAAATAATGCGGGCGATTTTTGTTTTTTATTCAATTATTTAATTTCAAAAGATCCTCAGGTGATTGGAAAAGGTATGGGGATAGTTAATAATGGAACCGAAAAAGCAAAATTTGTAGTGTTTCCCAATAAAGACAATCATGAAATTGAAAATGGCAGAATTGAATTTACAGAAGCAGGAAAATTCATTTTTACAGGTTTATTTAAAGAAAATGTTTCCCTAAAGGAAGGAGAAGCAAATGGATTATCAAAAAAAGAAAAGGTAAAATTGGAGCAAGAGCGTGAATCAAAAAAAAGAGTTGGAATTTATTCTTACTATGTTGATGTTGCAACAAGCAATTTGGTTACCAATTTTGAATTTTTTCCTGAAGATGTAGCACAAAAACTAAGTTACTCCCAAGGGTTGGTTTTGGCAGGAGCAGCAAATAAATATTATACTGCTTCAGGATTAGAAAATCTGAATGGTGATTTTTATCTGTTTGAAAATCATAAATATACCATTTCTGGAAATGGGGTAGCAACGTTTGAAAGAGAGTTTATTATAACAAAAATCAATAGTAAAGGTGCAATTTCCTGGACTAAAATATTTCCAAAGAATACAGTTAATTCACTTAATACGTTTAATATTTTAAAACACGAAGGAAGGATTTATGTCTTTTATTTAGAGCATCCTAAAAATCTGGAAAAGTCAACCCTTAATGATTACGAGCCAACAAAATATGCTGACATTAAAACCTACAATGGTTCTGTGGTGGTTGGTTTAGAAATTTCTTCTGATGGTTCAGCAGTTCGAAAACAAATATTCGAAAACAGTGGCTGGTGCTATGATCCGCAACCAAATAATATTTTATTGGAAAAAGATAATAAAATACTTATTCGGATGATCAATAGAGGCAAAGAGCGATTTGATGTAATTAAGGTAGATTGATTTTTTTATAAAATAAATTCATCATTTTGAAAAACCAATTGTACATAGTCTCTGGCTATATACAATTGGTTTTTTTATTTTAACGATTAAGCTATTTGTTATGCCGTTCAATCAACCTCCTTTTTTAAGAAGGGTTTATCTTAAAGTCGAAATAATTTCGCTCCTAACTTTTCTCTTCCCAGATCATACATAAATTCACAATCGTTTCTACTACTTTCTCCATATCCTGAATAGATACCCATTCATGTTTAGAGTGGAAAGCATGTTCCCCGGCAAAAATATTCGGACAAGGTAAACCCATATATGAAAAACGTGAACCATCTGTTCCTCCTCTGATGCTTGACAATACAGGCTCAACACCTGTTCGTTTTATTGCTTCCAAAGCATTGTTTACAATGGCAGGATTTTTATCCAACACTTGTTTCATATTACGATATTGTTCTTTCACAATAAAATCGAAAGATGAATTAGGATAATTTTTGATAATTTTTTCTGTTAAGTTTTTCAAAAAATCTTCCTGTGTTTTTAACGTTTCTTCATCAAATGCACGAATGATAAATTGAAGAACACTTTCTTCAATTCCTCCAGAAATACTTACAGGATGTACAAATGGTTCTTTCTTCTCGGTTGCTTCAGGACACATTTTATCTTTTGGCAAAGCAGCAACCAAATCACAAGCAATTTTAATTGCACTTTCCATTTTATTTTTTGCAAATCCGGGATGTGTACTTACACCATGGAATTTAATTGTAACTCCATCAGCTGAAAAGGTTTCATTCTCAATATGTCCAAGCTCTTCACCATCAATCGTGTAACCATAATCAGCACCTAGTTTTTTCAGGTCAGCTTTATCTGCCCCACGGCCGATCTCTTCATCAGGAGTAAATAAAATTTTAATTGTTCCATGTTTTATTTCAGAATGATTAATTAAATGAAGTGCAGCATCCATGATTTCTGCAATGCCGGCTTTGTTATCGGCACCAAGCAAAGTAGTTCCGTCAGTCGTAATTATATCATTGCCTATCTGTTTTAGTAAGGAAGGATGATCCTTTGTTTTTATAATTTGTGTTTTATCGTTGATCAATACAATATCTTTTCCATCATAATTTTTTACAAGTTGAGGATTAACATCTTTCCCCGAACAATCCGGTGAGGTATCCATATGTGCGCAGAAACAAATTACAGGTACTTTTTTTGAAGTGTTGCTCGGGATGGTTGCATACACATATCCAAACTCATCCATGTTTGCATCCGTAATTCCAATTTCAATAAGTTCTTTTACCAATACTTTTCCAAGGTCCTTTTGTTTTTCGGTTGATGGACAAGTTTCTGAATTAGGATCACTTTGGGTATCAATTTTTACATACTTTAAAAATCGTTCTGTAACTGTGTGGTTTATTTTCATTTATTTGTTTTTTAATTAAGATTATTTGTTGATTAGGTTAAATGAGTTTATTGGTTAACTGGTTAGTAGGTAATTAAGTTTATTATTGACTGCTTAATAAGTTATTAGTTAATTGGTTTTTGATTCACCTATTTACTAAATACTCAATTAACTTATTCCCTTAATTAACATTTTAACCTTTCTTTTCCTCCGCGAATTACCGTATTTTTGGGCAATATTCAAAATCATTAAAATGAAATATAAAAGACTTCGTCCCGAAGAATTACAAGCATTGGAAAAAGAATTTGTGAACTTTTTGGCATCTGCTCAAATTACAGCACAGGACTGGGAGAAAATGAAAGAACAAGAATTAGAAAAAGCCAATGAACTGATAGAGGTTTTTAGTGATCTGGTATATGATAAGGTTCTTCGAAAAATAAAATTTCTGGAATTCAGAGATGCAAAGACCTTAAATATTTTTAATTGTACGGAAGAAAAAATAAAACTGCTTGGTTTGCGTGTAAACGAAAGCAGCACACTTGATCTAACTGCACCTGATGTTCTTTCAAAATGGAACCAAAGTAATTCCGGCAATGTGACTGTTGTAAGAACAGAAAAAAATTATAGCAAAGAACGCGAATTGGAAATGTTTGAACTGCTCCAAACAGGTTGCTTAATTACAGATGACAAGCTTTACAATTTATTGCGAGGGATGGTTTAAGTTTTTTCATCTTGCCATACCTTAAAATTTGATTTGTACTACAAATCTTATTTAAAATTTTAACCACATAGAGACATAGTTTTATGCATGTTAAGCGCAGCATAGGCAAAGCTTTAACATAGGCTATGTGATTAAATACAATTTCTATAAGTTCTTTTCTTCAAATGTTTCTATGTGGTTAAGTGTTAGGGATATCTTAGAGTCTTCAAAAAATGCTGTCCAAAATCATATTTTAAAGCACTTTTATCTTTACTTTTGCACTTTAAACTTTAATGCATATTGCAAATGCAAAAAAACAAAGTGGAATTAATGGCCCCTGCGGGTTCATTTGAATCATTAACAGCAGCTATTCAAGGTGGTGCGGATTCGATCTATTTCGGTATCGAACAATTGAATATGCGTGCTCGTTCAAATAGTAATTTCGTTTTTGACGACCTTCCAAAAATTGTTGAGATCTGTAAAGCTAACAATCTGAAAAGTTATCTTACCCTCAATACAATTGTTTACGATCACGATATCAGCTTAATGAAAAGTATTGTGGATGCTGCAAAAGAAAATGGCATCGATGCAATCATAGCATCTGACCTGGCTGTATTCAATTATGCAAAAAAAACAGCTGTAAGAGTTCATGTTTCTACACAGGCAAATATTTCGAATGTGGAAAGTATTGAGTTTTTTGCGCCTTATGCTGATGTGATGGTGATGGCGCGTGAACTGAGTTTGATGCAGGTTGCTTCTATCACACGTGAAATAAAAAGAAGGAATATCATTGGTCCATCGGGTGAACTGGTGCGCGTTGAAATATTTGCTCATGGCGCATTATGTATGGCCGTTTCCGGAAAATGTTATATGAGTTTACATTCCAATTTTGCATCTGCAAATCGTGGTGCATGCATTCAAAATTGTCGCAGAAATTATATTGTTATTGATAAAGAAGAAGGTGTAGAATTTGAGATAGACAATGAATATATTATGTCGGCAAAAGATTTGTGTACCATCGATTTTTTGGATAAAGTAATTGATGCAGGTACAACAGTTTTGAAAATTGAAGGTCGCGGTCGCAGCGCGGATTATGTTTATACAGTTACCAAATGTTATCGCGAAGCTGTTGATTCAATTTATGAAGGAACTTATTCTCCCGCAAAAGTTGAAGATTGGAAGGCACGTTTAGCAACTGTTTTTAATCGCGGATTCTGGGATGGATATTATTTAGGACGCACCATGGGCGAGTGGAGCAATGAGTATGGCTCGAAAGCAACAAAGAAAAAAATATATGTTGGACGCGGATTAAAATATTATGAGAATGCTCGTGCAGGAGAATTTAAATTGGAAGCACAAACACTTTCTGTAGGTGATGAAATATTAATTACAGGTCCTACAACAGGTGTGGTTCAAACTATTGTGACTGAATTACGTGTGGATGATAAACAACAAGAGAAGGTTAAAAAGGGAGATGTTTTTTCGGTGCCTTTGGAAGAGAAAGTTCGGCCATCGGATAAGTTATATAAATTGGTGGATGCATAATGGTACGTATTACACAGCATCGGGCAAAATGTATTGGTTGTAATGCATGTGTGGAAGCAGCAAATTATCGGTGGCGGATATCACGCAAAGATGGTAAATGCACCCTTATTGGCGGAGTTGAAAAAAAAGGTTTTTACAGTGTTTTGACCGGTGATGATGAATATGCTGATAATGTATATGCAGCAAAACATTGTCCGGTAAATATTATTAAAGTAGAAAAAGTAAAATGAAATAGCCATATGCAAAACCAGCTACATATAACAAGATATGGCGTATTCCATGTGACAACTAAAAAAATAATTACCTACACATGAAAATGAAAGCGACCGAATCAGCGCAGATGGATAAAAAAATAAGTGCTTTTATTAAAGCACAAACAGCTTTAACAATAGCAACATCTGTTGATTCCATTCCATATTGTGCCACTTGTTTTTATGCTTATTTAGAGGAAGAAAATCTGTTAGTTTTTAAATCTGATGCAGAGACCAGACATATTTCCGATGCATTAATAAATAATAATGTTGCAGGTTCTATTTTAGTAGATAAAACAGAAATTGGAAAAATAAAAGGTATCCAATTCAATGGAACATTTCTTTCTCCAAAAGATGCTCTATTAAAAGATGCTCAAAAAGCATATTATTTCAAATATCCCTATGCAGCAGCAATGAAAGGCGATCTATGGGTAATTGAATTAACTTCAGTTAAATTTACCGATAATACACTTGGCTTTGGCAAAAAGTTAATCTGGGAAAAAATTATCGAACCTCCTTATTAATTTCATTTTTATTTCTTGAGCATATTTCAATCTGCTTTATTGCGATATCTGAAAATCGGAAATCATTAGTAGCAGGTGAATGTCATTTCGAAAGTAGAGAGAAATCTCGCTATTGTTTGATTTTATTGAAATATTTTCTTTTTCACGAAATGGCAAAAAATAAAAATGAAATAAATTTAAATCCTAAAAAAATATAATATACTATGGAAACCTTTAAAACTATTATCGAACCATTTCGCATTAAAATGGTAGAAACAATTTCTGTAACTAATTTGGAGCAACGTAAAAAATATTTAACAGCTGCTCATAATAATCCTTTTCTATTGGATTCGGATAAAGTAATGATCGATTTTTTAACCGATAGCGGAACTTCTGCAATGAGCGCAAATCAATGGGCAGGTATCATGCAAGGTGATGAGTCCTATGCAGGATCTAGCAGCTGGAATAAAATGTTTGCTGCGATCAATCATTTAACCGGGCATGAATTTGTTTTGCCTGTTCATCAGGGACGTGCCGGAGAACGCATTTTATATGGTTATCTGGGAGGGAAAGGGAAAACATTTATCAGTAATACGCATTTTGATACGACTCGTGCCAATATCGAATTTTCAGGTGCAGAAGCAATTGACATTCCTATTGAGGAAGGAAAAAATCCTGCTTTGTATCATCCATTCAAAGGAAATATGGATGTGGTTGAACTTGAAAAACTGATCAACGAAAAAGGTGCGAAAAATGTTAGTGCTGTTATATTAACTGTTACAAATAATAGTGGTGGCGGACAACCGGTGAGCATGGAAAATGCAAGAGCCGTTTCTGCAATTTGTAAAAAATACAAAGTGAATTTCTTCCTTGATTGTTGTCGAGTTGCTGAAAACTCCTATTTCATCAAGCTTCGCGAAAAGGGTTTTGAAAATAAAACCTATGAAGAAATTGCACAGGAAATGTTTGCTCTTACAGATGGTTCAGTAATGAGCGCAAAGAAAGATGCATTGGTAAATATGGGTGGTTTTATTTCTTTGAAAGATGAAGCTATGGCTTTGGCGTGTAAAAATTTATTGATCATTACAGAAGGATTTGCTACTTATGGCGGACTCTCAGGTCGTGATATGGAAGCTATTGCAATTGGTCTGAAAGAAGTTTTTGAACCGGACTATTTACATTATAGAATTAGCAGCACTACATTTTTGGGTACAAAATTAAAAGAAATGGGTGTTCCATTGATGTGGCCGATTGGAGGGCATGCGGTTTACATCGATGCTAAAGCATTGTATTCGCATATTCCGGTTGATCAATATCCCGGACAAGCATTGGTGTGTGAATTATATTTAGCAGGTGGTATTCGTACCGTAGAAATTGGTTCGGTTATGTTTGGAAAATATGATGATCAAGGAAAACTAATTCCTGCAAACATGGAATTAGTTAGATTAGCAATACCTCGCAGGGTTTATACTCAAAGTCATATTGAATATGTAATCGAAGTTTTCGAAAAATTAATGAAGAACCGTGATAATGTGAAAGGAGTAAAAATTACAGAAGAACCTTTATTTTTACGTCACTTCACAAGTAAGTTTGAAAGGTTGTAATATTTAATCCTTGATGAATTCAAAAACATTCAACTAAAAAAGAGGATAATCCCTTACCCTCTTTTTTAATTGTTCTAATCTATTTTGAAATTATCATTTTCTTCGTTTTCACTAAATTAGTATTCTTACTTAAGGAATAGAAATAAATGCCACTTGTAAAACCGGAACAATATACTTCAAGTGAATTTGTACCGGAAGTAACAGGATATTTTGCGATTACTTCACCAAGTAAGTTTGTTATTTTAATTTCAGCATTTATTACCTCACTTGAGAGTTTATAAACGATAGTTGTTTTTTCGCTGGCAGGATTAGGTATGGCATTGATTAACTCAGAATGCTCTACAGCATTAATTACAAATCCTGTTTCATTGGCAGGTTGATTGTTCATTGCATGAAGTCCACAATTGTTATCTGATTGCGATGCCACAGCCATTGCTGTTAATGCACCGCTTGTGTTGGCCCCGGGCATCCGCATGTAATTGTATTTGGATCAGCTGTAACCGTTACGGTGGACACATGATAACATGAAGGGTAGATTTTCCATAATGATATTTTCTTGTATATTTGAATATAAAAAGAGGTACTTATGTGTTTTAAAAAAACGATTCATCATGAAAATATTATTAATAATACTTATTTTTATTTTATTTCCTTATTGTAATTATGCTCAATGTCCAGCTACCGCGATTACATTTACAGCAGATTTATCATCTAAACCTGATACAGCATGGCAAAGCATAATCACAACTCGCAATGGACTAGTTTGTGGTGATACAGATACTATTAACAGGACTGTTGCATTTATTGTTACTGTCAATCCTTTAACTACGCATGTGAATTTTAATATAATAGCTGGTACTATTGGCGGAACCATGTATTATCGTATTAATTGCGGACAACATATTCCTTTGGGTACACCAAGTTGTGTTTCCGGACTAACAACATTTTGTCTTTCATTTTCCAAACCTGGAACCGGAAATAATATTTATGAAATTAATGCTATCAAAAACGTTAATTTAATTACAATAGATACTTCAACAACTATTAACAGTATGACGCTTACATCCAATCAGACTGGGGCAAGTTATCAATGGTTAGATTGTGCGAATGCTTTTGCACCTATCTTAAATGAAACTAATCAAAACTATACAGCAACAGCTAATGGAGATTACTCCGTTGCAGTTATATTTGGTGGTTGTATTGATACTTCTGCTTGTGTAAATATTAACAGTATGGGTATCATATCCGAAATTACAAACTCTAAATCAGAAATTATTGTTTACCCCAACCCGACAACGGATATTCTAAATATTGAATATTTAAAGCTACATGGTGAAATTGTAATAGAAATAGAAAATATACTTAGGCAAACTGTTTATACTATAAAAACAAAGCAAACAACAAACACTATTGATGTGAGTGTTTTGCAGAGTGGTCTTTACTATTTAAAAGTAAAAACAGGAAACGGAAGTTTTTTTAATAAAATAATTGTAGAGTAATTTATAGGTTTATCGATTTAGTATGAGTCAATTTACTAACGGTGTATATTTCATAGAAATAGAGTCTAATTTTGCACGTTGTGAAAAATTTATAAAACACTGAAACTGGCTTCCCGCACACTTCGACAAACTCAGTGTGACCTTCGCACAAAAAACTACTTAACTTTTAGCAGGAAGCACCATCGCTTTACATTCCCCGAAACCTATGCGTACACCATCTTTTTCAGAATAACCACGAATAATTACGGTATCATTATCATTGATAAATTTACGTTCGCTGCCATCTTTTAATTTTAAAGGTTTTGTTCCCCGCCATGTTATTTCCATCATAGAACCAAATGATTCTGGTGTTGGACCACTGATAGTGCCTGATGCAAGCATGTCGCCAATATTCATGTTGCAACCATTTACCGTATGATGTGCTAATTGTTGTTCCATGTTCCAATACATAAATTTGTAATTCGAATGGGAAACAATTGTCTCTTCGCCATTTTCAGGTTGGATAAAAACTTCTAAATTAATATCGATATTTTTATTTCCTTCGTACTGAAGGTAAGGCAATACTTTTGGATCTTGTTTGTATCCTTCAACACGGAAAGGTTCTAAGGCATCTAATGTTACGATCCATGGAGAAATTGTTGAAGCAAAATTTTTGGAAAGGAAAGGTCCTAACGGAACATATTCCCATGTTTGAATATCTCGTGCACTCCAATCATTAAACAATACCATTCCAAAAATATGATCGTCAGCATTCGCTGTAGTAATGCTATCACCCAATTGGGTTTCTTTACCTATGATGAATGCGGTTTCCAATTCAAAATCTAATAATTTGCTTGGGCCAAAAACAGGCTGTACTTCATTTGCCGGTTTTCCTGCCTGGTCGGCTGGCAGGGTTTGTCCTTTCGGACGATGAAAATTTGTTCCGGAAACGATAATAGAGGATGCTCTCCCGTGATAGCCTACCGGCAAGTGTTTCCAATTAGATAGTAATGCATTTTTCGGATCGCGGATCATTGTTCCAATATTGATTGCATGATCCATGCTCGAATAAAAATCGGTATAATCACCTATTTTTACCGGTAGTTGCATTTGCACATTACTGATGTATTGCAATGCTTTGGCTTGTGCTTCCTTGTTGTCGCGTAATTCGGCATGGTCAGCATTAAGCAGATCTGAAATTCGCTGACGAACATTTCTACAGGTGTTATTGCCCAGTGCAATAAAATCATTCAAATATTGATTAGTAAAAACCGAATTATCGATATGTAAATTATTAAAAAAACCTAATTTATTTAAAATGGCTAAATCTAACACTTGGTCCCCAATGGCAACACCAATGCGAGGACTTGAACTCTGAGTTTTGAAAATACCAAAAGGTAAATTTTGAATCGGAAAATCACTTTTCGGGTCAACTTCTATCCAGGATTTTAAAGAAGGGTCGTTTGCTTTTATCATGGGGCAAAAATAAGATTTTTTTACCGACCTGCGACTATGCTCAGGATAAACTCCAGCGCAGAGACGCAAAGAATTGTATTATTATTTTGTTTGATTGTATTCTTACCTTATAAACTGAGTCCGATTATTAATTCTTACAGAATTGAGTAGAAAAGATAAGTTTTGGGTGTAGTCGTCATTTCGACCGCAGGGGAGAAATCTTTTTACTCTTTTGTAAGGATGCTGATAAATATAAAAGATTCCTCCGCTTCGGTCGGAATGACATTACTTATGCAACTAACTCTTCTTCCTGAGCTTTTTCTTTTTCTTTTACCGGTAACTTATTTTCTTCAATTATTGCTTTAGCATCCATGATAATAACGCCATGATCATCTTCCAGAACCTTTGCAGGATTCATGTCCAGTTCTTTTATTTCCGGAAAATCTGTCACCAATTGGGATAATCTTATAATATATTCAGCAATCGATTCAATATCATAAGAGGGTTGTCCCCTGAAACCTTTAAAAATCTGATACGCTTTCGTCTGTTTGATCATATTTAAAGCATCTAGTCGGGTAAGAGGGGCTAATCGAAACGCAACATCTTTAAATAATTCTACAAATGTTCCACCAAGTCCAAACATAATTAATGAACCGAATCCTGGTATAGCATCAGCTCCCACAATGATTTCAATACCTTTTGTCAGAAAATATTTTTGTATTAAAAATCCCTGAATTTTAGAGTCCAGTTTTTTGTTTTTAATACTTTCATTAATTTCAGCAAATGCTTTTTTTAGTTCGTCTTCATCCTTCAGATTTATCTTCACGCCACCAACATCAATTTTATGCAATATTTCTGTTGAAATTATCTTCAACACTACCGGGTAGCCTATTTGACCCGCAGCCAAAATGGTTTTCTCCAAATCTTTTGCAACACGGTAATCCACCACTTTCATTCCATAAGCTTCTAATATTTTGTAAGATTCCGGTTCAGAAAGATGTGTCCGGTTTTCTTGTTTTATGGTATCGAGTAATACGCTTACCTCTTTTTTGTTTACTTCAAATTTTGTTATTTTAGTTGGGGGTAGATTGATCCATTCATAGTATTTGATCATAGATGCAAGCACACGGATATTTGTTTCGGGAAAATCGAAATTAGGGATATTTGCTTTTTCCAAAATTTGTTCAAAATCAGGTTCAGGCTCCAACGACATCAGGTTAGCTAAAATTGGCAAGTCCGGATTTGCTTTTGCGAAATCACAAAGACTTGTTGCAATTGCGTTCATATCAGTTTCTACCGTTGGAGTAACCGAAACAATAATAGCATCAACGTTTTTATCTTTTACTATAATGGAAAGAGCATTCGTAAATCTTTGTGCATCCGCATCACCTATAATATCAACAGGATTATGAATGTTTGCATTTGGAGGTAATGTTTTTTTTAAAGCATCTAAAGTTTCCGTCTCAAAAGTTGTCATTTCTATACCGGTTCTTTCAGCTGCATCTGTTGCAATTACACCCATGCCACCAGCATTGGTAACAACTGCAACACGATTTCCTTTTGGGTGAACCAAACAGGTAAATCCTTTCGCATATTCAAATACCTCTGCAAGAGTTTCCACACGGATCACACCACATTGTGCAAAAAGTGAATCGTAAGCAATATCAGAACTTGATAAAGCTCCTGTATGAGATTGAGTGGCAATAGCACCACGTACCGACCTGCCGGTTTTTATAATAATAATTGGTTTTTGTTTTGCATTTGCTTTGTTTGCCATTTCGAAAAAAAGAGCAGGATGTTCAATATCTTCTGCATACATTGTTATTATTTTTGTTGCATCATCCTCGATCAAATATTCAAGCACATCGCTTTCGTCTATTACAGCTTTGTTACCAATGGATACAAATTTTGAAATGCCTAAATTATTTTGATGTGCATAATCAAGCGCTGCAACACCAATGGCTCCGCTTTGGGATATTAAAGCTACATTACCGGCATGGGGCATCTTAATGGCAAAATTTGCATTCAGACTGATTTCGTTTTGCGTGTTGATTATGCCTAAGCAATTAGGTCCAAGTAAAGCTATAGTATGTTTCTCTGCAATAGCTATAATTTTATCTTCTAATTTTTTTCCCGATTCTCCTATTTCTTTATATCCTGCAGTTATTACAACTATTCCTTTTATTCCTTTTTCAGCACATTGAATTATCACATTTTCAACAGCGATTTTTGGAACGCAAATAACAGCCAGATCAATTGCATCCGGAATTGCCATCACATCCTTATAGGCTTTTACACTCATTACATGACTGTACTTGGGATTTACAGGATAAACTGCTCCCTGGAAATTTGATTGAAGAATGTTGGAAAAGATAGCATTGCCAACAGTATCTTTGGTTGCAGAAGCTCCAATAACGGCAACAGATTTAGGCTCAAATATGTATTTTAAAGATTTCATGGTGTATGTTTTTTTGATCAGCTTGATAAATATTTTATAAAATTAAACTCTCTTTGCTTTAATAGATATGAGTTTAATCAAGTTGAAAAATGAAATAGATTACTTAAAAAAGGAGAAATGATTTTTGATTTTTTTACTGAAGCTTATTCGCTGTATCTTTTGTTTACTTTTACGTTATAGATGTAAAATGAAAGAGGTGAAAATTATAATTTTTCTGTTTTTGGCGATTTCTGTTTCTTGTTTGGGGCAAAAAAATTCGAATAGAGGAACGATAAAAGTTGTTAAGGATACTGCAATATATACTAAAGTGGATGTAATGCCTGAATTTTCGGGTGGAAATGCTGCAATGTATAATTTTATACAGTTAAATTTACGTTATCCCCAAAATGCAAAGGAACGCGGTTCAAGTGGTACATGCTTTATTACCTTTGCAGTAAATATAGATGGCTCCTTGTCGAATATTATTATTTTGAAAGGCGCTAGTGGATGTCCAGAGTGTGATTTAGCGGCATTGCGTGTAATTAATATGATGCCTAAATGGACGCCAGGTAAAAATAAAGGAGAAACGGTTCGGGTTCAATATAATATACCTATTAAATTTACTTTACGATAATTTTGTATCTTTTTAAAATACTTACGTTATATTTCGAAACACAGTAAAAAATTTATGCTGCAAACATCAAAATATCATGCAACTAAAACCGATCTGGCCAATGAACTTGTTCAGGTGGAAGATGCAAAAAAAAATCCTGCAAAGTTTGCTGTGTTATATGATAAATATTATGAGCAGATATTCCGTTTTATTTATCAGCGTTTAGATGATAAAGAACAAGCATTTGATGCCACACAACAGGTTTTTGTAAAAGCATTGGAAAATTTGCATAAATATGAATTTCGCGGAGTGCCTTTTGCATCATGGCTTTACCGGATTGCATCAAGTGAAGTGAATAATTTATTCCGTTCACAAAAGGCACAACGTACTGTAAATATTGATTCGGTTAGCATTTACGGAATAATAGAAGAAATTCAGGAAAGTAAAATTGAAGAGTATCACGATAAAATAGTTGCCATTATTGCCGAGAACTTAGAAGAAGACGAATTGCAATTGATCGAGATGCGCTTTTTCGAAAAACGATCTTTTAAAGAAATGGGAGAAATACTGGAGATCACCGAAAATAATGCAAAAGTAAAAACATATCGGATCTTAGATAAATTGAAAAAAATAATTAAATAGTTTCACCACAAAACGCGATAGAAAAAAACTTTGCGCCTTTGCGGCAAAAAAGAAAAAACATAGCATATACAAATTACAAAATGAAAAGAAAAGTAAATATAAACCGCCCTGAGATTAGCTCTGAAGAAATTGCACAGCGAAAAAATTTCGATTCGGTTTTGAAAAATCATGCAAACATCAGTGGGAAACCTTTGTTTAAAAAGCCTTGGTTTTTATCCAGCGTGATTGTTGCAACAGTAGCTATTGTTACCTCAGTTGTATTGTTGAACCAGGATACAAAACACGAGGTGCCAGATCCAATCGCAACCAACCTACAGCAAGAGATTAACAGCGAGTTGGAATTCTATAGAAAAGAAGAAGCAAAGCCCTGTATCAGTCCTCCTTTAAAAGATGTGAATGTGCCTTATACAACTTTTAAAGTTATAGCCGAAAAAGGTGCGAATCTTGATTTTAAAACCGGTTCGAAATTAGTTGTTCCGAAAAATTCTTTTGTTGACGAAAACGGCAAGCTGGTCAAAGGTGAAATAGAATTGCGTTACCGTGAGTTTCATGATCCTATTGATTTTTTCGTTTCAGGTATTCCAATGACATACGATAGTGCAGGAGTAACCTATCAATTTGAATCTGCAGGTATGATGGAAATGCTGGCTTACCAGGATGGAAAACCTCTGAATATGGCTCCTGAAAAAGCAATTAATGTGGAGTTAGCATCCAACTATAAAGGAACAGAATACAATCTGTATAAATTAGATACCGTAAAAAATAATTGGGCTTGTTTAGGAAAAGATAAAGTAGTTACAACAAACGAAACAAAAGGAAAAGCCAAACCGGATACTGCAAAGATTGTTAAGATTCAGCAAACTCCTGAATACAAAATTCTGGAAACAAAAAAAGTAGAGATCCAAAAAGAGAAAGAACTGAAAATTGCAGCATTACCTAAAGTGGCTCCCGAACCTAAAAAACCTGAATTAGCAAAAGCAGGCAAATACACTTTTGATATTTCAGCGGAGGGTTATCCCGAATTAGCAGTTTACAAAGGTTTGTTATTTGAGGTGGGAGATGAAAATAAGCATTTCGATAAAGCACTGTATAAAATAACATGGGACGAAGCAACCATTAAGGAAGGAACTAAAAAAGGCGAGAATTATTTGTTGACCTTGCGTAAGGAAACAAAGAAATATGAATTTATTGTTTATCCTGTTTATGAAGGGAAAAATTATGAAACAGCAATGAAGGATTATCAGGAGAAGTTTTCTAAATATAATGTTGTTCTTGAAAAAAGGAAAGTGGACGAGAAACGAATTGAGGAGGAATACCAGGCAAAATTACTAGCCATAAAAAAAGCGCAAGAAGCTCAGTTTGAGGAATGGAAAAGAGTCATGGCAAGTCAGGAAAAATCAATGAGTAAGGAAGAACAAGTGAGGCGGATGTTTTCTATCAGTAGTTTTGGTGTTTATAATAGTGACCATCCGAGTCATTATCCAAAAGGCATGAAATGTTCAGCCAACCTGAGTACCGATAAAAATGTAAAACTCTTGTGTTACGAGATCTATTTAGCAGATAAAAATAAAAATGGATTATTTACATTTAATAGAAATCCAATTGCTTCGTTTTCATTTGATCCAAATTCAAAAAATATGTTGTGGACCGTTGAAAATGGTGTTTTGTACTGGTTAAAGCCGGAACAATTTACCGATATTAAAAGTTCGGATGGGGTGCAAAAACTCGTTATGAATCGAGTGGATCAAAAATTTAAATCAGTTGATGAACTGAAAACGTATTTTAATTTTTAAATACTGATTTCGTAAGTAGAAGAACAATCCCTATGTTAAGAAGTAAAATAATTATATTTTTTCTTTTTTATGCGATCTCTTCTTTTGCCCAAAATGATACAACACAGCGGCACGGAACGATAAAGGTTGTAAAGCCGCATGATGGAGAAATCTACATTATGGCAATCGCTGATTTTGCTAATTTTGAACTCCCCAAAGTTAACCACGATTTTTCTAAAGAAGATTTATTCCAGCCTGTTCCGGTTGTTAAAGGATATTCCAATCCTTTCAATTACACAAAATATTTTAACAACAAATTTAAATCCGAACAAATTGATTTAAAAGGTAAAACGATTGATACTGTAATTTTTGAAATAAAAGTGTTAGCGAACGGAAAAACGTATATCAAAGATAAAAGTAAGACAATGATGATAAGTGGTCTTCCTGCCGTTTACAATGAAAAGGAAGCAGGGTTTGAACTAAATAGTTTGCATTTGAATTGTTTGACTTTTCTGAAAAATATTAACCAATGGCTTCCCGGATATGTGGTGTTTCCTAAAAAAGATAAATTTAAAGGTGAGACAGTGATCAAACCTGTCAAAAATAATGTGACTGTTACCGGATCAATTATGATTATATTTTCCACGATCCCATTTGAAGAAGATTTTTAATTTCTGTCAATAGCGAGTTTTTCTTTGGGCTCCTTGCCGATAAAAATTATATCTTTATCATTCAAATTTTAAGAATGCATTTTCTGAAAGATAAAAAAATCTATTTCCTGCTTTCTTTTATTGAAGGTGCTTCAGTGATGGCAACCGAATTGTTGGGTGCAAAAATGCTAGCTCCTTATTTTGGTTCTTCTCTATACGTTTGGGCAACGGTTTTAGCAATTACGCTTGGTGGTTTGGCTGTCGGGTATTTTTTTGGCGGGGTGCTTTCTTATAAAAATAAAAATCCTTTTACCTTATTTTATGTGCTGTTACTTGCGGCAGGTTTTACAGTATTGATGCCTTATACATCAAAAATTGTTTTATGGGCAATTGGCATGCATAGTTTAATTCCATCAGTGATTGTTTCTTCCATTTGTATTTTATTTCCTCCGGTATTTATGATGGGAATGGTTTCACCACTCATCATTCGGACTATTACAAAAGATATTGATGAATCGGGTAGGGCGGCAGGAGCAATTTATGCTATTTCAACCGTTGGTGGCATCATTGCCACATTTGCATTTGGATTTTATGTGATACCGACATTTGGGTTAACGTATCCCTCCATTTTTACGGGCATTGCACTTGGCTTCATCCCTTTTTTAATTCTGTTGCGACAAAAACAAATTGCAAAGACATTGGTTTTTTCGTTGCTTTGTGCCTGGGCTTTATCTGCTGCATCATTTAAGTTTTCAAGTAATATAAAAGTGCTATACAATGCCGAGGGATTGCTTGGGCAGATAATGGTTCTGGATTATCCTCATTATGATAAAAATGCAGTTATCGATGGTCATAGCCGCTGGTTATTTGTAAATCGAATTTCACAAACCATGTACGATTCATTAGCTGATGAATCAAAGAAGGAAGAAAAATATTTCACCTACGTATATCGTATTTCCGATTACATAGATTCATTACCCAAAGATTCAAAAATATTATTGCTTGGCATGGGAGGAGGCAGTGTTGCTCACCGACTCACGGAAAGAGGTTTTTCTGTTGATGTATGTGAATTGGATAAACGAATTTCAGATGTGGCGAAAAAGTACTTTTATATCAATGATAATGTGAAAATAACTGTGGATGATGCACGACATTATATTAAAACCTGTACTAAAAAATATGATGTAATTGTCTTCGATACTTTTAAAGGCGAAGATCCTCCAAATCATGTATTCACTCAGGAATCATTGGAGGAAACAAAAAAAATACTATCTGAAAAAGGAATTATTTTTGTAAACAGTATGGGATATATTGATGGAAAAATTGGAAAGTCGATGCGTTCCATTTACAAAACATTTTTAGCAGATAATTTTAATGTGGAAGTCCTTTCAACAAATCCGGATCCCGATCAAAGTAATTTACTTTTTTATGCTTCTTTAAATAAAATAAAGCCGCATCCGGATTTTATTGCACAAAAAAAAATTGATTTAAATGATGCCGTGGTTTTGAAAGACGAGTTTCCGGTATTGGATATTTTAAATGCGGAAGCTGCAAAAAGATGGAGAGTAATGGCAATCGCTTTTTTTAATTCAGATCCTAATCAGCAATTATTGCCGGTGTTTAGGTAATTTTAATTGAGTTAAATATGGGTGATAAGTAATTTAGGTAGTATTATTCATGGTGTTTTTTTACCTGTTTCATTATTTAACCCATTTCCCCAATTAACTTAATTAATTCCTGATCTCCCAATTGACTTACTTCCTTAATCAACCCATTCCCCCAAAAACTTACAATCCAAAATTAACACCTATTCTTATTATTGGATTTTGGTAGGGAGTATAAAGTGATTCGGTGAAATTATATAGGATCATGGCAACAATTCCTGAATGTTCTCCAAAGCGTTGAACATATCCTCCGCCAGCCATTAAACTTCCAACCTCGACTCTTCTGCGTGGGTAAAAATCAAATGCTTCTAAATTCAAATATTCATATTCAGCATGGGCAAATAAATAATCAGTAAAAAAGTACCTGCCAAAAACCCTTCCCCCATATACATTAGTTTTTAGATCATAATACTTGTCGTGATATTCATAGTATTGATAAGTTGCACCAATACCTGCTGAAATCCTGTCGGTAATTTTATATCCGACCAAAGGAGAAACTTCAATGAAAGTAACTGTACCAAACTGAACCCCAAGGTTACCCCCGGTATATAATTTATCCCAAAAATCACTTTTCGGGGCATGCTTTCGGAGCATGGTGCTATCCTGTGCAATGCCCTTAAAAGCCAGTAATATAAGAATCAGAAAAAGTTTGAATTTTATTTGCAATTTATTTGAATTTGATATATGTAAAATTAATAAAAAAATGTGTTTCTTTGAAAGAAATAAAAATAGAAATAGATCATGAATATTGTGATAACAGGTGCAAGTCGTGGAATAGGATATGAATTGGTAAAACTTTTATCTGCCGATTCAAAAAATACGATCATTGCAATTGCTCGTAATCCGGAAAAACTGGATGAATTAAAAAGAGTATGTTCTGAATTCAATCCGGCATCTAAAGTAATACCTGTTGTTTGTGATCTGAGTAATTCCAATGAAATCTCAGCATTGAATTCAAAGATAAAATTACATTTAGCTTCTGTAAATATTTTAATAAATAATGCAGGAGCTATTGTAAATAAAGCTTTTTCAGAAATTACCTCCACCGAGTTGGAATATGTTTATAGGGTTAATGTTTTTTCTGTTTTTCAATTGATACAAACGATCTTGCCGCTGATGGGCAAAAATGAACGAGCACATATTGTGAATATTGGCAGCATGGGAGGTTTTCAGGGGAGTGCAAAATTTGCGGGATTATCAGCATACAGTTCAAGTAAAGCAGCGTTGGCTTGTTTAACCGAATGTTTAGCGGAGGAATTTAAAGATTCAACTATTTCATTTAATTACCTGGCATTAGGTGCCACACAAACGGAAATGTTAAACGAAGCATTTCCCGGTTATAAGGCCCCTTTGTCAGCTTCTGAAATGGCATCTTTTATTGCCGACTTCGCTTTAAATGCTCATAAATTTATGAATGGCAAAGTTCTTCCCATATCTCTGAGTACGCCATAAGTATTGCAGATTAATTTATTTAGTAGTAATTTGGAAGTGAATTTTATTTTCCAAAATATTTTTCTAAACAAGAATGGATAATAAGCGATTGAAAATTAGTTTGTTGTTTTTTGCTTCTGTCCTTTTTCTTTTTTCGGGATGTTCGTGGCAGGAGTATTTTGTTGTATCAAATGAATCAACTTCAGACATTACACTCGAATATGAAATTGAAAGTCCTGAAAATGGATTTCCAATTTTTGAAAGCCATCCTTCCGTTTACCAACTTGATGCATCCGGTACTATTAATTGGAATGAAAAGTTAGCAGTTGCAGATGGTAACATGTTGCCACAGATCATTCAACTTGTATTGCCGCCAAAAAGTGCAATTATCATTGGTAATCTTTCAAATGATCATTATGAAAAACAGGATCAGTATTTCATTAACGGGAGAAAATTTAATTTGAAAAATATGAAAATCGTTACAAAAAATAAGATAATAGAAATAAGTCCTGAAAATTTTGACACTTATTTTAAAAAGAAAAACGGGTTTATCATTTTTAAAACGAAATAAATAAGAAAAATTTCTTTGCAAGGAAAATCATGTTACGAAAACAATTTTTGTACTTTCCAATAAAATCGCTACTTTTGATTAATAATTAGAATTTTTATCACCAATACCAAAATTTCCAGATGGAATATAATACCAGTCTGCCCAAGATGATTATCCCCGAATATGGCAGAAACATTCAAAAAATGATTGATTTTGCGATTACCGTTGCTGATCGTGAAGAACGTAATAAAGTGGCTAGGGCTATTATCGATGTAATGGGGCAGTTAAATCCACATTTGCGTGATGTTACCGATTTTAAGCATAAGTTATGGGATCATTTATTTATTATCTCGGAGTTTAATTTAGATGTAGATTCACCATATCCAAAACCAACACCCGAAACGTTTCAAACAAAACCTGATAGAGTTTTATATCCCAGTAATGATATTCGTTACAAGCATTATGGTAAAACAGTTGAACGTATTATTGCCAAAGCAAAAGAATATCCTGATGGGGAAGAGAAAGCCGCTTTAACTGAACAAATTGCAAACATGATGAAGCGTTCCTATCTGACTTGGAATCGTGATTCAGTGAATGATGAAGTGATCTTAAAACAATTAGAAGAACTTTCAAATGGGGAATTGACTTTAGCTGATCCATCTGCATTACGTAGTACTCAAACATTTGTACCTCGTACTCCAAGTACAAATCGCGATCGTGATAAAAAGAAACAAAATACATCCGGAGGAAAACAAAATAGTGGCGGAGGAGGGTTCCGGCATAATAATAACAATCCAAAATTTAAACGAAAATTTTAATTTTCATATATCAAATGTCTTAAAAGCCAAGTTTTTGCTTGGCTTTTTTTATAGATAAAAAAATAGAAATTACTTTTGCCCAAACAAATCATAAAAGAACCAATCTACTATAACACTAAAAAAATTAAACATGAAAACAGATCTTTATACCAAAACCGTTTTAACGGTAATCGCAATTGCACTTATTGCACTTGTTTTTAAAAATTCAACTATTGTAAATGAAGCAAGAGCCGACCAAACCAATTTTAATAAATTTGTTTCGGTACCTGTTAATGCTGATGGTTCTATTAATGTAAAAATGGTAAGTGATATGGATGTAAATATTCACAGTATCGGAGGTAGCAGTGTATATGGCGCTTTGCCAATTAATTTAAAAGAAATAGGCGGAAATAGTTTTTATGGTTCCTTACCGATGAATATTAAAGAAATTAATGGAAGTACTATTAATTCAAGCAATGGTTTACCTGTAAATATAGAAGCTGTTGATGGTACTAGTATTTATAGTTCTGTTCCCGTAAAAGAAGTTAAATAGAGATTTTTTTATAATTTAGGTTAACCTAAAAATATTCTGTTTTATTGTTCGTATGTAAACAAAATTTTATATTATTGCACCATATTAACCCAAAAAACTAAATAAAATGAAAAAAGTATTATTTATTGCAATTGTTGCAGTGGCTTCATTAGCTTCTTGCAAAAAAGACCGTGTTTGTACATGTACTACTACTGATGCTAGTTCAGGTACAACTTCAATACAAGAAATAACTTATTTTGAAGCTAAAAAAGGTGATGCACGCCAACTATGTGCTGCGCAAGCAACCCAAACAAAAACAACTTCAGGTTCAGTTTCTGTAACTGGGGACAAAACAACATGTGAATTTAAATAGTTTTATAAAAAAATAATTAAGAGCGTCCTGTAGTTAATGGGACGCTTTTTTTTCATTCAAAATATGCTTAAAAAAATTCTTTTTAGTTTTTTATGTGTTTTAGTAGGTATCGTATTCCTTGTTTCAGGATATACTAAAGGTGGTTTCCCATTCCCATATTCTTCCCCAATTGAGCCTTTTGAATACACTTTTGTTGATTTAGGGATTGCTAATTGGCAAACAGCTCCATTTATTGCCCGTTTATTAATTGGATTAGAATTGTTTATCGGCTTACTATTGGTCTTTAATATTAAACTAAAAAAAATAGCTTATAAATTAGGAATCATCACCTTGCTGATCTTTTGTATTTACCTTATATTATTAATTTTGTTTTCCGGTAATAAAGGTAATTGTGGATGTTTTGGTGAGGTTTTCGCAATGACACCATTTTGGGCATTAATTAAAAACATCGTAATGCTCATCATTTTGGTAATTCTCTATAAGTTTCATGCTGGTTGGGATTCAAAAACTACAACTTATTTTTTATGGGCAACACTCGTATCGGCTGTGGGCTTGCCTTTTGTATGGAACCCTGTTGAATTAAGTTATTCTGAATCCTATTTAAACAAACCGGAAGAAAACTTTAAACTGGAGTTAGACACTTTATATGAGCATGCATCCTTAAATATACCTCCCAAAACACTTTCTAAAGGCAAGCACATTATTGTTTTCATGAGTTTAACTTGTCCTCATTGCCGTATTGCAGCTAATAAGATCCGAATCATGCAGGAACGAAATCCTAATATTCCTTTTTATTTTGTTTTGAATGGAGAAGAAAAAAACTTAAAACCTTTTTTTGAAAATACACATACAGAAAATATTCCACATTGTATGCTAGTAGGTGGAAAGCCCATAAATTATTTTATTTATTTAGCAGGGACAACAATGCCGGCTATTTATATGGTTAATAATAGTGTGGTAGAACACAATGTAAATTATATTGATCTGGATCAGGGTGAAATAGAAAAGTGGTTAACGAAATAAATTTCAGATTCAAATTTCATTACAGAACCCTTAAACAATAAGTAGGGTTCACTCTAACACCAAGAATAGCAATGTTGTCGGATCATTTAAGCCTTTTTTGTTTTATTTGATGCAAACATTTCTATTGAAAATATGAAATTCCTTTGCACTTTTTTTCTTTTTTCATGATAAAAAGAAACAATTCTTCAGAGAAGAACTAGAGCAAACGATTCCTCCCCGCCTCTCTCCATTTTTCTGAATGTCTATGTGCGTTGCTAAAGCTCACACCAAGACCTTCATAAAAAATGGAGTTCACCCCGACTCTGCACCGCGTTTGCTCATTCCTCACGCGCGTTTTCAAAACAGCATTTTTCTTAAAATAATGCACCATTGATTTGCGCTTGCGTACGAGAATTTTGAGTGAACCTTAAGTAAACACAACGATTCGTATATTCGTACAAATTCGTATTTCGTAGATACCCGTATTTCGTAGATACCCGTATTTCGTAGATACCGTATTTCGTAGATACCCGTATTTCGTAGATATAAGATCTACCAGTTTCCTCCGGATCCACCACCACCAAAGCCGCCTCCACCAAAACCTCCGAACCCACCGGAAGAGCCTCCTCCGCCACCAAATCCTCTGCCACCACCCATCATGGAACCTAAGAAAAATCCTGTGCCCATACTCAATCCTCCTCTTCCTCCACCACCTTTACTGGAACGTAAAATGATAAACAGGATAATAAAAATTATTGGGATGATAACGCCTAATGGAATTCTTCTTTTTGAATGTTTTTTCCCATAAGCATCTGAGTTATATTCCCCTTTTGCTAATGACATTAATACATCAGTTGTTTTATCTAATGCATCATAATACTTTCCTGATTTTAAATTTGGAACGAGTTCATTTTCTTCAATTTGTCGGCATGTCAGATCGGGGATGGCTCCTTGTAATCCATAACCGGGTGCAATAAAGTATTTGCGCTGTCCTTTTCCACCGGTCGGTTTTACCAGAATAACTATCCCGTTATCAAATTTTTCCTGACCAACCTTCCATTTTGCTCCGAGTTCTGTTGCGAAACTCCATGGCTCTTGACCTGCAAGATCATCAATAATTACTATTACTATTTGATTGGAAGTTTGATTTGCAAAATCTTCTAATTTTTTTTCTAATTGTGATTCTTCCTGCTCAGAAAGAAAATCTGGAAATTCTTTGGAAAAATTATTTACCAATCTGGGAGGACTAGGCCGATCAGGAATTCCAGCATTTTGAGCAATGGAACCAAATGCTGTGAAAAGAAAGAGGAAGATAGGGGCAGTTATTCTTGTTAGCATCTACAGATTATTAATTTTTTTTGTGTCATCTCTCTATCATGGAGAGGAGGTTTTTACTTCCCGAAACTTACTTCATTATTCAATTCATTTTTATCGTTGACTTGCAAAGGGAAATGAACTTTTAGTTTTTTACCCGCCATTTCAATTCCTATTGCCAATCCTTCAGCAAATTCTTGTTTTTTGAAATGATCTAACAAAGTTTCTTTGATATGATCCCAAAATTTTTCAGGTACTTTTTCATTGATGCCTTTATCACCGAGAATAGCGAATTTCCGGTCATTCACAGCTAAATAAAATAAAACACCATTTCGCAATTCGGTTTTATCCATTTTTAAATTATGAAACACCGCAGCTGCTTTGTCCAAAACATTTTCCTTACAATCATCATCAATATGCACACGAATTTCACCGGATGTATTTAACTCCGCCTGAGCAATTGAGTCGGTTATTGTTTTTTGTTGATCCTTTGTAAAGAATTTTTTCGCGTTCATGTTCTTAAAATTTTACTTCCGGAGCTTTTTCTGAACCTTCAGCTGCTTTGAATGATTCTTTTTGAGGGAATCTGGTTTTACTTAAAAGCGTTTCATTTATAAATCCTGTGATGTGTGCGTTATACAAAGCCACTTTCTCATTGTATTGGTCGCGGGCATAATTTATTCTGTTTTCTGTTCCTTCCAATTGCGCCTGCAAATCCTTGAAATTTTCAGTTGAACGAATTTGAGGGTATGCCTCAAAAGCTAAGTTAATAGCCGTGTTTATTTTTTTGCCCATTAACTCCATGTCTTCAGGAGTTTTTGCACCAACAATGCCCGCACGAGCTTCAGTTACAGTAGTTAAAATGCCTCTTTCGTTTGCAGCGGCACCCTTCACTGTGGCCACTAATTGGGGAACTAAATCAGCACGTCTCTGATAACTGGATTGAACGTCACCCCAAGCGTTATCTACCAGTTTTTGATACTCATTTGCAGTATTAAAATTACTTCTGTACATCAAAAAAATAATCAATATAAATGCTAATATTGATCCGAGTATTATCCATGTTTTATTCATTTTTTTGTTTTTTTAATTGATTAAATATAATTTATTTTGTTAAACCAAATGGTATTTAAAGTGTTTTTCTGATTCTTCTAATCAATCAATTCCACACTGCGTTTAATAAATTTAGTCAATTCTTCCCCTTTTAATAATCCTTGCGAAAGCATTGCTAAATCAGCAGTTTGTTTAGTTAATTGTTTTTGTTTATCAGCATCTTTCTCATGTAATATTTTGGAGATCAATGGATGATTACTATTAACAATTAAATTATGCATATCCGGCATGGAGCCGTAAAAATTCATTCCTCCACCGCCCATGGCGCTCATGTCTTTCATTCTGCGCATAAATTCAGGTTTGGTGATCAGCATCGGTGCATCTTTTTCGCTCAGACTTTCAAATACAACAATGAATTTTTCTTTCGGGACAACAGATTCAATAACAGGCTGTAATTGTTTTTGTTCTGCTTCCGAGAGTTTTGAAGGTTGTGCTTCCTCTTTCTTTATAAGTTTATCAATTGTATCAGCATCCACACGAACAAAAGATGTATCCTTTAATTTGGATTCTAATTGATTGATGTAATGTGAGTCGATCGGACTATCAAATATCAATACATCATAACCACGATCTTTTGCTGTTTCAATAAAACTGTGCTGTTCATCTATGTTAGTAGTGTATAAATAAATAACACGTTTGTCTTTATCAGTTTGTATTGGTGCAACTTTTTCTGCATATTCTTCCAGCGTAGCGTATTTGCCATCAGTGCTTTTTAGCAAGGCAAACTTTTGTGCTTTGTCATAAAATTTATCTTCCGAAAGCATTCCATACTGCACAAATATTTTTATATCTTCCCATTTAGCTTCAAAATCAGCACGGTCTTTCTTGAAAATATCTTCCAGCTTATCAGCCACTTTTTTAGTGATGTGTGAGGAGATCTTTTTTACGTTACTATCGCTTTGTAAATAGCTGCGACTAACATTTAATGGGATATCAGGTGAGTCAAGCACACCACGTAACAAGGTTAAAAAATCAGGAACAATGTTTTCTACTGAATCAGTAACAAACACCTGATTGCTGTATAATTGGATTTTATCTTTTTGTATCTCGATCGATTTTTTAATTTTCGGGAAATATAAAATTCCGGTAAGATTAAAAGGATAATCAACATTCAAATGAATATGGAAGAGTGGATCTTCAAAACTCATCGGATACAATTCATGATAAAATTTATTGTAATCTTCATCTGTTAGATCTGCTGGTTTTTTTGTCCATGCAGGAACCGGATTATTGATGATATTATCTACTTCAACTTCTACATCTTTTTCACCTTCTTTTTTTGTTTCTTTTTTTGTACCGAATTTTATTTCGACAGGTAAAAATTTGCAATATTTTTTTAGCAATTCACCGATACGATATTCTTCTAAAAATTCTTCTGAGTCATCAGCTATATGAAGAATGATATCTGTTCCTCTTTCTGTTCTTTTAGCATCTTTAATTGTATAATCAGGGCTGCCATCACATTCCCAACGAACAGCTTTTGAGCCTTCTTTATGCGATAAAGTAACTATTTCTACTTTTTTTGCAACCATAAAACCGGAATAAAAACCCAATCCGAAATGACCAATAATGGCATTTGCTTCTGCTGCTTTGTCCTTGTATTTATTTACAAATTCTTCGGCACCACTAAAAGCTATTTGAGTAATGTATTTCTCAATTTCTTCTCCAGTCATACCAATACCTTTGTCCTTGATGGTAAGTGTTTTTTTCTTTTTATCAATTACCACTTCAATTTTAATATCACCTAAATCGCCTTTGGCTTCACCAATTGATGAAAGTGTTTTTAATTTTTGAGTAGCATCAACAGCATTTGAAACAAGCTCACGTAAAAATATTTCGTGATCGCTGTACAAGAATTTTTTAATGATCGGGAAAATGTTTTCTGTTTGAACATTTATTTTTCCGGTTTGCATCGTTATTTATATTTAAGGGTTTATGTAAAATTATTTTGACGCCAATTGATTTCAAATGATGTGCCATTGCTTATGAACTGACAAGATGGCAAGGTTCTCTTGCATTTATCATTGAGAAAAGGCTGTTTTTTTTCGTATCTTCGCGCGCTAAAAATTAAAATCTATCAAGTAAAATAGCCATGTGTAAAACGGACACCATTACTTCTGAAGATAACATGGTGTATTCCATGTGGCAAAAAATAAAAAAATAATAAATTATACATGAATTATTTATCTATTGAATCCCTTTCAAAATCTTACGGAGAAAAGCGTTTGTTCGACAATATCAGTTTTGGTCTTAATCAGGGGCAACGTACCGGTTTAATTGCCAAAAATGGGGCAGGGAAATCCACATTGCTAAAAACCATTATGGGTAAAGAGATCGCAGACAGCGGCACCATTACTTTCCGGAAAGACATTGTGGTGACTTATCTTGATCAAAATCCTCTGTTTGATGAAAGCAAAACGGTGATTGAAACCATTTATAACACCAACAATCCGCTATTGAATGCTGTACGTGATTATGAATCTGCGCTTACGGCATTTGAAAACGACTATAATGATAAAACATCCGATCAACTCGAAAAATGTAGTGCGATGATGGATAAGCTGGAAGCTTGGGATTTTGAAGCCAAGATCCATGAGATTTTACAACGATTGAAAATTGCTTTTTTGGACACGCAAATTTCAACTCTTTCGGGCGGACAAAAAAAACGTGTTGCATTGGCGAAAGTGTTGATCAATGAACCTGATCTGTTAATATTAGATGAGCCTACCAATCACTTAGATGTAGAAATGATCGAATGGCTCGAAAACTATTTGGTGTCGCGAGATCTAACATTGTTACTTGTTACGCATGATCGCTATTTTTTAGATAGTGTTTGTAACGAGATCATAGAAATTGATAACGGGAAATTATTTCATTACAAAGGTAATTTTCAATATTTTGTGGAGAAGAAAGCCGAGCGTGAAGCAATGGAAAGCAGTGAAATTGATAAAGCAAAAAATTTATACCGCAGAGAGTTAGAATGGGTTCGCAAAATGCCGAGAGCTCGTGGTACAAAAGCAAAGTATCGTGTTGATTCTTTTTATGAAACAAAAGAAAAAGCATTCAGCGGACAAAAAGAAGAGAAGTTAGAGTTGGGTGTAAAAATGTCGCGAATTGGCGGAAAGATTCTGGAATTTATTAAGATCAAAAAAGCGTTTGGCGAAACAAAAATTGTAAATGATTTTTCGTATGTGTTTAAAAAAGGTGAAAAAATTGGTGTTATCGGTAAAAATGGAGTAGGGAAGTCCACCTTTTTAAATATGATCATGGGTATGGAAATGCCTGATGCCGGGAAGATACAAAGCGGAGAAACCATCATCTTTGGTTATTATTCCCAGGAAGGGTTACAGCTGAATGAAGACAAGCGTGTAATAGAAGTAGTAAAAGATATTGCGGAATTTATTCCGTTGGCGGATGGCTCCAAACTTTCTGCATCCGGATTACTGACCAAATTTTTATTTCCTCCTGATGTGCAATATGGTTATGTTTCGAAATTGAGTGGTGGCGAAAGAAGAAGGTTATATTTAATGACCATCCTGATAAAAAATCCTAATTTTTTAATACTGGATGAGCCTACCAATGATTTGGACATTGTAACATTAAGTGTGTTAGAAGATTTCCTGACCAACTTCCAGGGATGTGTGTTGATTGTAACACATGATCGTTATTTTATGGATAAAATGGTGGACCATTTATTTGTATTTGAAGGTGGTGGCGTGGTACGTGACTTCCCCGGAAATTATACCGAATACCGCGATAAAAAAGAATCAGAAGATAAAATTCAACGTAAAGAAGAAAGTGGAAGTAAGATTATTCCTGAAATTAGCAATATCCCGAACACAACGATTAGTAATTCGGATTCATTAGTAACTCGTAGTGTTCCGAAAAAGAAATTAAGCTTCAAAGAAAAATTTGAATTTGAACAATTAGAAAAAGATATTGCTGCACTTGAAGCAGAAAAAATAAAAACTACCGAATTACTGAATGCAGGAAGTGATAAGCATGAAGAAATAATTGAGTGGAGTAGTAAGATCGAAAAAATTATTTCTGAACTGGATGAAAAATCTTTGCGTTGGTTGGAGTTGAGTGAGGGAATCTAATTACTTGTTGTGTTTTGTAAACCCAACTTATAAGTAAAACCAATTAACAGATTTGTTGAGTTCGTTTTTATTGCCTCATTATTTATATCCGGATGTTTCAGCACATTTATTAGTCCTAAGTTATTTCTTATTTCAAAAGAAATTGCAAATTTATTTTTGAGTGGAACTAACATTCCAAATCCAGCTGTAATCCCCGTATCAAATCGTTTGTAAAGGTTTGTGTTATCAGCATTAGGAACATAAATTGCTGTAATATTTTGTAAACGATTGTCTGCTTTATTAAATAACCGAAAAACATACCGGCATTTGCAAAGTATTTTATTCTTTTTCCAAATGTTGCGCGAAGAAGAATTGGAACCGTTAAATAATCAAAATGATTGGGCCATGCAGCTTGAGCCATAATCTCCCCACTTTGAAAAGTTAACGGTATATCCGCTAATGAACCTTTCCGTTCGTAGGCAACACTTGTTCTTAATGAAAGTGCTTTTTAAAAATTATATTGAAAAAATAGGCCACTAGAAAAACCAATCGCTGGTTTGTGATATTTTTTAATTATATCATTGCCTCGAAGGAAAATTAGACTTGGACTACCTTCAATCCCAATGTCAATTTTATTTTGTTGTCCGAAAACTATAACTGCTAGAAGAAGTGATGGAACTACGAGGAGTAATCTTTTCATCTTTTTATAAAATGGCTAATGTTTCTCTAAACGAAAACCCTTTCGATTTATTATATTTTTTTAGATGCTGTTTAAAATTTAGAAAAGAATAAAATTTAGATATTTTTAACCCAATGTCATTTCGACCAAAGGGAGAAATCTCAAAAAATCAGACTAAAAAGAGAGATTTCTCCCTTTGGTCGACATGACATATAATTTTTTTTATTTATCCACGACAACTTTATTCCTAAATAATTTACCATCACAATTCACTACCACATAATACAAACCATTAGCCTGTTTTGAAATATCCAATTGGTAATTTGAATTTTGAGAATTAAGTTTCGAACTAAAAACTTCTCTTCCTAAAGCATCGGTAACTGTAATTGTCCCAAGGGAAAAATTAAGATTCGAAAATTGGATATTGAAAACTCCTGAGCTTGGATTAGGAAACACTATTAAATTTTGCTCATCCCTTAGTTTACTAATTGTAGTTGCCAGGTTGTAATAAAGTTGTCCGTCAGAAGTAACAACAGACGACTTCATTCCGGCACCATCTTCGGCTTTAATACTGATGTAATAGTTTTGTAAGTTAACTAAAGTTAAACTTGTTGCTGATAAAGTTAGGTTGTTTAAATTGTTCGTCCAGCCAACCACATTCGTTCCTCCGGGACTTGTCCCAATTGCATAATAATAGTTGGTTATTCCTGAATTTGCATCAACAGAAGGGTTCCAATTACCTTGTAATTGTGTTCCATTATTGGTTGTATCAATATCAGTTGTTGTTCCATCTTTTAGAAGAGAAACAGAAGAAGGAGGCGTCCAGTCCACATTTACATTTTGCGAACTAACAGTGCTGATATTTCCTGCGGCATCGGTAACAATAGATTTTATTTGTCCGGCAGGTGTTGCAGGGTTTTGATTTTGAAAACGGATATCATTCGCATTACCTGCTCCTACAGTTATTGTAGCTGTTGCGTTTCGAGAACGATATACTTTAAAATTATTTATCTGATAAGTACAGTTTGCATTCCTGAATGAAATATAAGAACCATTGGAAAGAGGTGAAGAATCAATCCATTGCGCTGACATAATGTCGTTAACATATACTCTTATTAAGCCGGTGATACGATTGTAAATCACTTTGAAATCGTAGGATTGATTTGCTGTAAAAGCATGTGCAGTATCTTTTACCGGACTAGCTCCCCAGGAGTTATTTATTGATTTATAAATCTGTATTTTTTGATCGTCTAATCTAAACCAAACAAAATAAGAATTACCTCTGTTGGTGGAATCCGGTTGATCGGCAAAGAAGTGAAATCCTGCTCTACGGCTTGTTCCTGTACCTCCCAGTATTCCTGTCCAATTGTATAAATAGCAATCAGAAAGATTTTGAACAAGTGGAGAATAAATATTTGTATTCGTTACATTCTCATCTGATTGTTGTAAAAAATTATTGGTGTTGATGCTCCAGGTTCCCGAAACAGCAGACCATTCAGGATTAATTGTTGACAGATCAAAATTATCATTAAAAAAACCATGTGTGTAATTTGCTCTCCAATCATTGTTGGTATTATAATCGGTAACCTGATAAAAGCTCTTTTCTATTCCGCTGCCTCCGCTATTATCAACATCTGTAAACGTGGATATAAAACTTGTAGTATCCCAACCTGCCGGGATTGAAATCTGAGTTGTAGGGGCAATAGGGTCACCTGTATTAGTTTCCAAACAAGCGGTTATACCTGTTCCTCCAACAGTAGCGATCTTCAGATTCCCAATACTATCGATCTGAGCAATTGTTGGGATTGTACCTTGACCATAACCTGAGTAAGGAAAAACAATGTAATCAATGATTCCCAGAGAAGTGCCGCCGGTTCTTGCGTTTGGGTTAACACCAATTTGACCGGCAAGGTAAATTGATCCTTCTCCAAGACTTGCAGAAGGACCAGTATCTGCATAGATGGCATAACACCCCAATCCGGTAACAGTGTTATATACATATGCAATATCGCCTATTCTAATACCTCCTAAGGAAACTACGGATGAAGGCAAAACAAAGAAAGGCACTGTTTCAGAATTCGTATATCTCAAGGGGTTTGTAGATGGATAAGCAGAATTTACTAAAGATGTTGTTGAAACATACATGCCGGGATAAGGATCGCTTGCGCTTTGAAGTATCGGGTTGGTTCCGGTAGCATCTGCCACAACTCCCCACCAATTGCCTGTTGAACCGGCATTTGCGGTCCAGTCCAATCCACTGTTATTGGGGCCATATGCTCTCGGACTGCCATCAGCATCAATATACATTTTTGCTTTGTACATGGTTACACCGGTTGGATTGTGGTTATAAACATTAAAAGTTTGAAGGGTGGTTATAAGCGTTAGATCACAAACAACCGGTGAACGATTGAACGGATTACCATTTTGGGCAAAACTATTTATTACAAAAAGTAATAAAAACAGGGTGGTTCTTTCTTTCATGTGCAGGTTGTTTTGTATGCAATTTACAAAAAAAATTGCATTATAAATTTTAGATCTTTTGGAAAATATTATTCTAAAACAACCTTTTGTTCCACACTCCAGGCTTCTGCTTTAGCAATAAATAATACTTTTGTTCTGCTCCATACACTTGCAAACAAATCAGAAGTACGATAATTGTTTAAATCATTTTCTGAGTTCCAATAGCTGTAAGTAAAAAATATATTTGCTGAGTTGATATCATTCAATAATTCCAAACGGTTGCAACCTTGCATTGCCCTAATGCGATGTTTGGATGAATTAAAAATTTCCATGAATTCATTTAGTTTTTCAGGATCAAAGGTCATTTTTACAATACGTATCATCATTGAAATCGCACAGTTATGGTGTCATTAATTTTCATGTAAAGTAATTCGTTTGCTCTGCCGATATTAATAGCAATTTCAAGGAACCCGGATGAATTAAATAATGCTAATACTTCTCCATCAGGCACATCGCTATAGATCTTACTCAGTCGGTTTATCTCTGTGCTTTTCAGTTCAATGATAAGATCCCTGCCTTTCCCAATTTGATTAAACAGTGTAGTATGGATATTCGTAATTACGTTTCCATACGAATCTATATACACCACTGATCCGCGGATCATATTTTCCATGGATGCTGCACGGAAAGGCATCCTCTCCAATAAGTCAGTTTTGGGTTTTGCGATTTCTTCTATTGTTCCTCCTTCAGCTAAATGACAAGCTGCTTTTGTAAAAATATCACGTGTCGCAAAAGGAGAAACAATACCTTCTGTGGTATTAATTTCATATATCTTTTCAGGCACGTTGTCTAACAAAAGTGAAAAGATGCCATTGTTGGTCCCGATAAAAAAATGTCCATCTGCTAAAACAATAACATATTGAGACAGGTAGGTTTGTTCATCCCGCAGTTCATCTTTCACACCGATAATGTGAATAGTTCCTTTTGGGAAATTCGGATAGGCATTTTTTAAAATATAAGCGGCATCCAAAATGTTATAAGTGGGGATTTGATGCGAAATATCAACAATTTTGGCTTCCGGCAACCGGCTTAAAATTGCGCCTTTTATGGCACTCACATAATGGTCTTTTAAACCCAGATCTGTGGTAAGCGTTATGATTGCCATTTGTTAGTAAATTGTGATTTTTTAAAACTCAGTTTTAGCCAATGAATAGGCAAAAATATGTTATTTTCGTGCTTTCAGAAAATAATAATTAAATAAAGAATTTTTAAAGAGGCGATTTGCAGGGATGCAGGCACAAGCAGGGAAGATAAAATAAAGAAAAAAATTGAGTGAAAAAAAAATAATACTCGAAGATATTGCACCGATTGATCTATACGGTGTAAATGACTCTAAACTGGAGTTGATAAAAAAACGTTTCCCAAATTTAAAAATTGTTGCAAGGGGCGAAACCATTAAAGCTATTGGAGAAGAGGAAGAGATCAACCAATTAGAAATGGTTTTGAATATTCTGACGGCTTATTTTAATCGTTATGGAAATTTAACGGAAAACGCTATGGAGCAGATTTTAGGCGGTTCGGTAAAAAGAACCGGCACAGCAGATATGGCAGATGGAGATAACGTATTGGTTTTCGGCAACAGTGGTTTGATCATTAAGGCACGTACCGTAAATCAGCGAAAGATGGTGGAGAGCATTGCAAAAAATGATATGGTGTTTGCTGTTGGTCCGGCTGGAACAGGAAAAACATATACAGCAGTTGCTTTGGCGGTTCGGGCATTACGTAACAGAGAAGTGAAAAAAATAATTCTAACCCGTCCGGCTGTGGAAGCAGGTGAAAATTTGGGTTTTTTGCCGGGTGACCTGAAAGAAAAACTGGATCCTTATTTACAACCGCTGTATGATGCGTTGGGCGATATGATCCCTGCTGAAAAGTTATCTTATTATTTGGAAAATAGAATAATTCAAATCGCACCTCTTGCTTTTATGCGTGGTCGTACCTTAGACAATGCATTTGTAATTTTAGATGAAGCACAAAATGCAACAGAAGGCCAATTAAAGATGTTTTTAACCCGTATGGGCTCCTCTGCAAAGTTTCTGATTACAGGGGATATCACACAAATCGATTTGCCAAAACATCAGCCATCAGGATTGCCGCAAGCAATAAAATTATTGAATAAAATTGAAGGAATTGATTTTATAATGCTGGATGGAAGCGATATCATCCGCCATAAATTGGTAAATAAAATTGTGAGTGTTTATGATAAATTAAAAAGTTGAAATCAAAAAATATAGTTCTTAATATCATTAATTAAATAAAATGGAAGCGATTACAGAAACCAATTTTAATTTTCCGAAACAAAAGAGTTTTTATAAAGGAAAAGTACGTGATGTGTATAACATCGATGATAAAATGCTTGTTATGATCGTAAGTGATCGGATTTCCGCATTTGATGTAGTACTACCTGAAGGCATACCTTACAAAGGGCAAGTGTTGAATCAGATCGCTTCAAAATTTTTAAAGGCAACTGAAGATATTGTTCCGAATTGGGTAATCGCAGTTATAGATCCGATGGTGACTGTTGGTCATCTGTGTGAACCCTATAAGGTTGAAATGGTAATTCGCGGTTATTTATCTGGTCATGCCTGGCGAGAATATAAATCGGGAAAACGACAATTGTGTGGAGTGACAATGCCGGATGGAATGAAAGAGAATGATAAATTTCCTGAGCCGATCATTACTCCTTCAACAAAAGCATCTGTTGGTCATGATGAGGATATTTCGAAAGAAGATATTATTTCAAAGGGAATTGTTGCCAAAGAAGAATACGAACAATTGGAAAAATATGCCCGGGCAATTTTTCAACGCGGAACAGAAATTGCTGCAAAAATGGGATTGATATTGGTAGATACAAAATATGAATTCGGAAAAAAAGATGGAAAAATTTATTTGATAGATGAAATTCATACTCCGGATTCTTCCCGTTATTTTTACAAAGAGGGTTACGAAGAGCGCCAAAAGAAAGGCGAGGCTCAAAAACAATTGTCGAAAGAATTTGTTCGTGAATGGTTGATGGCAAATGGATTTCAAGGTAAGGACGGACAGAAAGTTCCTGAAATGACTCCTGAAATAATCAAATCTATTTCGGAGCGTTACATTGAATTATACGAAAACATTGTTGGTGAAAAATTCGTTAAGTCGGATGTTTCAAATGTATTAGGCAGAATAGAAAACAACATCACAAATTTTTTAAAAAGTTAATTAAATGTTATTTCGACCGGGGGGAGAAATCCCTTTTTTGAGTTTTTCCCGCCGGTTGAAATGACTGAGTTTAAAGATAATTGTATGAGTATAAAAAGTTTTGTTTATTTCTTGTTTTTTCTTGTCCCTGTTTTTTTATTTTCTCAAAATAAATATTCTATTTCCATTGACTTAAATCATGTAAAGAATGATAAGATAAAAGTTGTAATTAATACACCTGAAATTACTGCTGAAGAGCTGATTTATGTGATGCCTGATGTTATTCCCGGCTCTTACTCTCAAAAAGAGTATGGCCGGTTTTTGTCTGATTTTAAAGCCTATTCAACAAAGGGGAAAAAATTAAATGTGACCCATTTAGATAAAAATACATTTACAATATCGCTTTCAAAAGATAAAAGTAAAACGCTTGGCCGTATTGAGTATTTTGTTGACGACACCTGGGATGCGGAAAAAAAAGAGGGAATGAGCGATGAGGAGTATAATTACATTTTTCAACCGGGAGGAACCAATATTGATGAGGGAAAAAATTTTGTGATCAATCACCAGGGCTTTTATGGCTATTTGCAAGGCTATGAAATGTTACCATACGAAATTACTTTTTTAAAACCGGATTCTTTTTTTGGTGCAACATCCTTGAAAAAGGAAAAGTTGAGTGCAGGCAGTGATATTTATTTTGCTGCTAACTATGTTAATTTAGTTGATAATCCTATCCTTTATTCTATTCCTGATACAGCAAGTTTTATTTCAGGAGGGACATTGATCAATATCGCTGTGTATTCAGAAACAAATGCTGTTAAGGCTACTCAGATCCGTGAATATTTAAAACCGATTGCTCATTCCTTAACCAAATTTTTTGTGCAAATGCCGGTGGACCATTATCAATTCTTAATGTATTTTCCAACCAACGAAAAATCAGCCATCACACAATTTGGTGGTTATGGAGCTTTGGAACATTCGTATGGTTCTTTTTATTTTTTACCGGAATTACCAAATGAACAATCTTTTAAATCAATGATACTTGGTGTGGTTTCTCATGAGTTCTTACATATTCTCACTCCTTTGAATATGCATAGTTTTGAAATCGCGAATTTTGATTTTTTGCATCCGAAAATGTCACAACATTTATGGATGTACGAAGGTGTAACGGAGTATTTTTCTATGCTTGTCCAGGTGCGCGATTCATTGATCACATACCCTGCTTTTATTAATGAAATGGAGTTGAAGATACAAGAAGCATCTGGTTTTCCGGAAGTCTCATTTACCCAAATGAGCAAGTATATTTTGGAAAAAGAATATAAAGGGATGTATAACAATGTTTATCAAAAAGGTGCCCTTCTGGGTTTTTTGCTTGATATACGATTGAATGAATTAAGTAATGGAGAATTAAGTTTGCGTGATGTTATGCTTAAGTTAAAGGATAAATACGGGCCGGATAAACCCTTTAATGATGATGATTTAATTAATGATGTTGTCGCATTTTCATATCCTGAAATCCGTTCCTATTTTAATGAGTATGTTATAGGTACTAAACGTTTACCTTATAAAGAGTATCTTAATAAAATTGGTTTGAATTATTATGATGTAAAGCAAGATACTGTATTTACATTCGGTAAATTCGGTCTCACTTTTAGTGAAACCGAAGCGAAATTTAAGATCACCAATACGGATGGCAGCAATTCTTTTAAGTTAAGAGATGATGATAATCTGCTTGTGGTAAATGGCAGAGTAATTACATTGCAAAATTATACTGCTGCACTTGCCCCGCTTTTTTCAATTAAAGATCAGTTACCGGTTAAAATTAAATTTACACGTAGTGGTGAATTATTCGAAGAAGAAGCCGTACCCTATAAGGAATTGAATGAACGAAAAATGGTGTTAGAGGAAAACCCTTCAGCAACTGTTTCACAAATTAACCTGCGTAAAAAATTGTTGTTTTCAGTTTCAGCAACAAAATAATTATTTTATTTACGATGCCTTTCTTTAGTACGATGCCTTTCCAACGAAGGCTATACCTTCCGTTTTTTTGTGAACCCCAATAAAGATTATCCTTATTTTGATTTATATCATTCATTCACTTGAGTAAATCCATTCCTGTCCCCATTCTCTATTTCTAATTTTGTAGAGGTCAAATTAAATTAGAAAAATACTTAACATGATTTCTTTTACAAACAAGTCCATTTGTTTTTTAGTAAGCTGCTTTCTTCTTTCAGCCTGCGTGCAAAAAGGAGAGAAAATATTAAAAAATCAAAAAACAAAGGATGACATAATGATGACGATAAGTAAAGATAGTCTTATGTCAGCTGAAATGTTGAATCATATTATATTGAATGAAATAACCTTGCAAAAAATTTTTAAAAACAAATTAACTATGCAAAGTCTTTTAACAAAGGACAATATGATAGAGCTGATGAAAGAAGATACAGTAATTGCGAATACAATGATGTGTGAAATAATGGAGTTTGCTCTCACTGATTCAAGCGTTTGCAGGAAAATGAATCAAATAATGATCTCTAAAAATATTTTTGAGAAAATGGGAATTGATAAATATTCGGAATACCCTTTGGTTGCAAAAGATAAATTAAAAATTAATGAGCCAGCGAAATTTTCAAGTCAAAAAATAAAAACAAATTGATTTTTTCTTTTCTTAATCTAAAAATGCCGGAGCTGAAAACGGTAAGGAAAGTCAATAAAAAAAATAAAATGAAAAAAATAAAGTTGAGTGTAATTGGAATGATACTCCTTTTTTCAGAGGGAATGATTGGAGGAAATACCTTGAATAATTACACAGATACTGCAAATGTAAAAAATCAAGAAAAAAAAGCAGCGGATATTCCTTTTTTACCAAAAGTGGAAATAGGTGTACGCTTTATTCCGACATTTTCATCATTAAATGTTCAGACTGCGGATGGTGGAAAAATAAATGGTGACGTAACACTTAATTACGCATATGAAGCATTTTTAGGTATTTATATTGGTAATCATATTGGGATTCAGGCAGAAATAATTTATAATTCTTTGACTCAAAAATACCGGGATTTAGATTTGGATCGAAAAATCAAAATCAATTATGTAAATGTTCCGGTGTTACTTTCATTAAATACACGTAAAGGTGCCAGACTAAATTTAAATGTAGTGTTCGGTCCGCAATTTGGGTTTAATGTGGGAGCCACTATGGAAACAACAGGTACAAATGGAACATATAATTCACAAGCTGTTTTTGCAGTGAGAAAAAATGACCTTGATCTGGCTTATGGAGCCGGATTTGATGTTTCCCTTAATTCAGCACATACACTTAGATTAGGTTTAGGATACCGTGGTGTTTCGGGTTTGATGGATATTGCTGACCACAGTAAGAGCCTTGCTGCAAATGAATATTACGTTCTTGATAATTCAAAAATAAAAACAAATTCAGGTTATATAGGTCTGTCTGTTTTATTCTGATTAAAGGAGCATCACAAAGATGAAAAAGTTGTGTCAAAAAAAATCATACTGCATTTATGTGATACAAAAAATGCAAGAGAACTTAAAATCAAAAGAAAGCTGGAAAGAATTAAAAGCTAACTCAATGAACAGACAAAAACCCCAATAAATTAATTTATAAACTAAAAAAACAAAAAAAATGGAAACAGCACTTAAAATTACAAGAAACTGGAATGAATTAAAAACGGAACTTAAACAAAAATATCCGAACTTAACAGAAGCGGACCTGACTTATTCAGCCGGAAAAGAAGAGGAATTAATAACAAATCTTTCAAAAAAGATTGGTAAAACACCTGATGAGGTTAGCAACATGATTGAAGATTTACAATCAAAGACCATGGAAACCCCAAAAAGTGAAACAGGAAGTAAACAACCGGAAAATAAACAACCGGAAAGTAAAATGCCGGAAAGTAAACAACCGGAAAGTAAAATGCCGGAAAATAAACAACCGGAAAGTAAATTGCCGGAAGACAAACAACCAGAAGGCGAAAAAGAAGGTTCAAAAAATTGGTTAAATTTTGAAGATTAATTTTTGGTCTGTTAAATTAAACTTCATAAAGGGAATTACTATTAACAGTAGTAATTCCTTTTTTTTCGCTACGATTAAAAGCAAATTTTGTTCAAGTAATATACCTTTTAATTTAAGCTATAGATTTATTTATTTCATTACGATATTCTGCTCCAATTGGTTTTATTGCTAACCATCATGGAATAATGGTACGCAATAGTTGCATTTTCAGATTTTTCAAGATTCGGATCTTCTGATAATAATTCTATAACAATGTTGCGTGCAGCATGAAGTATTTGTGAATCTTTTGCCAGATCGGCAATGTTTAAATCTAAAACTCCACTTTGCATGGTGCCGGCCATATCCCCCGGTCCGCGCAATTTCAGATCGACATCAGCAATTTCAAATCCATCATTTGTTCTGCACATGGTTTCCATTCGCAATTTACCATCACTGCTTAATTTATGAGAGGTCATTAAAATACAATACGACTGTTCAGCACCCCTGCCAACACGTCCCCGCAATTGATGTAATTGTGATAACCCGAAACGTTCAGCACTTTCAATTACCATTACACTTGCATTCGGAACATTCACTCCTACTTCAATAACTGTTGTGGCAACCATTATATGTGTTTGGTGTTTCACAAATCGTTGCATCTCATATTCTTTTACATCCGATTTTAATTGGCCATGAACAATACTAACCTGATATTTCGGTTGCGGAAATGCCCGCACTATACTTTCGTACCCATCCATCAGATCTTTGTAATCCATTTTTTCAGACTCTTTGATTAAAGGATATACGATGTAAATTTGACGGTCCAAAGCAATTTGTTCACGCATAAAACCAAACACTCTGTCACGATGATTGTCGAAACGATGAATTGTCTGAATCGGTTTTCTTCCCGGGGGTAATTCATCGATCACACTCACATCGAGATCACCATAAAGGGTCATGGCCAATGTGCGTGGGATGGGAGTGGCGCTCATGATCAATACATGGGGCGATTGCGAATTTTTATTCCACATCTTTGCTCGCTGTGCCACACCAAAGCGATGTTGTTCATCAATCACTACAAAACCTATATTTTTAAATTGAACAACATCTTCTAACAAGGCATGAGTTCCAATTAAAATCTGCATTTCGCCATTTTGTAATTGTTCATGTATTGCTCTGCGTTCTTTCGTTTTTTTTGAACCGGTGAGCAATCCAACATTTATAGAAAGTGGTTTTAATAATTCAGAGATCGTTTCATAATGCTGGTTAGCCAGGATTTCAGTTGGGGCCATCAAACAGGCTTGAAATCCGTTATCCATAGCAATTAACATATTCATTAATGCCACCAATGTTTTTCCGCTGCCAACATCTCCTTGCAACAAACGATTCATTTGTTTGCCACTTCCCATATCCAAACGAATTTCTTTGATCACTCTTTTTTGTGCATTGGTTAATTCAAAAGGCAAATAGTTGTTGTAAAAAGTATTAAAATAATCACCCACTTTTGAAAACACAAATCCTCTGAACATTTTTTCTCGTAGGCCCTTTTGTTTTAAAAGTTTGAGCTGTATGAAAAATAATTCTTCAAATTTCAAACGGAACTCCGCTTTCTTCAGCATTTCAGGATTTTGAGGGAAATGAATTTGTCTGATAGCTTCTTCACGGGAAATTAGCTGATAGCGTTCTTTTATAGTATTTGAAAGTGTTTCAGGAATATTGTTTTTAATTAAGGCGACCAGCGTTTTTTGCAAACGTGAAATACCTTTAGTGTCTAAGCTTCTTGTTTTTAATTTATCCGTACTGTTGTAAATGGCTTGTAAGGCGCTTGCAAAGGTTGTATTTTCCTCGCTTACCAATTCAATTTCAGGATGAGCAATATTAAATTTTCCATTGAATACACTTGGTTTTCCAAATATTATATATTCATTTGTAACATGTGGTTTTATTTTTTCAGATATCCATTTTGCCCCCTGAAACCATACCAATTCAAGTCTTCCTGTTTCATCAGTGAATGTTGCAACAAATCGTTGAGCACGTTTCGCACCAACCATTTCTGTATGAGAAATTTTTCCGCGAAGCTGAACATAAGGGAGGTCAGCATTGATCTCTTTTACTTTATAAAATTTTGTCCGATCAACATAACGAAATGGATAATAGGTAAGTAAATTTGAATAGTTGAAAATGCGCAATTCTTTTTTCAGCAATTCAGCCTTTTGTGGGCCAACGCTTTTAAGGTATTCAATAGGTGTATTTAAAAAATTGCTCGACATAGATTGTCGCGAATTTACAGATAAATTTAAAAAGGCTTCCCAAATGAGAAGCCTCTTTATTTATAATAAAATATAAATGTGAATGAAATTACTTTAAAGGAATCTCAAAATAGTCAGTCATATCATCAATCAGCCTCCGAACTTGTTTAAGATTATCATTTTCCTGGGTTTTCTTTAATACTCCCTGAAGTTTCTCAATATATTGTTTACGATGTGTACTTAGCCATTGTGAGGTGTAATAAACTGATTTAATTGATAAATCATTTTCTACATTTTTGCTGGTGCCGGCAGTTAATTTTTCATAACGTTTATAACATTCCTGAACTCCTTCATGATCATTCAAAAAGAAATAACCTAAAATGAGTGTTCCGAACAACGAATCGTACAATCTCTGGAAAGCAATCTGCTGAAAGTTGACCAGTAAAAATTCTATTTTTTCAATTGCTTGTTTTATTTCTTGTTTTGTTCCCAGCAGCAAAAAGCAGCAATAAATGTTATTCAAATTAATAAAACGCACATATAAGCCATCGTTCCAAATTGGTTTTGCAATTATTTCTTCACACTTTTTTTTGTAATAGGCAATATGAGATTTTACATCTTTCGGTAAATTTTCATTGTAATCTTTTCGATAACCATGGCAATAAGTGGTCAGAAAATAACTAGCCTGTATGCTTATATAAACTATTTCAGGTGTGTTTACATAATTTTTCCAAAAGCGAAGAGGTTCACGTTGTTTTATCAGGAATGCTGCTTCCTTTTGCAATTCGTCATTTTCTAAGGAACTGATAAGATGTTTTAATTTTAAATAATCAATATTCAATTGAATATCATCGGAAAAAGAAAAGATAACAAAACTGTTTTTTTCCAGATCATCCAGCAGATGCAATATCTCATCGAATACTTCTTTACTGTAAAAACGATCATCATTTAAATAATTTAAAGTGTGACAATATGCAAATCGACTAAGCATTTGAATGCTCCATGATTTGTTATCGCGGTATAAATCATAAAAACGAAGATGTTCTTCCATTTCTTTATTTGAAAGTTCGCTTTTTCCTTTAAAATTAAGGTTTTTGCGCATGTACAAATAAATCTGGTTGATGATGTGCTCGTTTTTTAATAATTCACTAATACGCTCATGGTATTTAATTGCATTGTTTTTATTTTCAGTAATAAATGATTGTTGAGCAAAGTATTTAAGAACAGCTGTGGCAGTTGGAAAGTCTTCCACTTTTTCAGCAATATCCAATAAAATTTCGGCTGTCTCATTGGCTTTTTTTAACTCCCCGTTATTTACTGCTTGTTCAATAATAGAGATGTTATGCATTAAATATGAAGGATAGTTACGACTTAAATAGGAGGTTAATCGGAATGTATAATGAACTAATTGAAAAAACTTTTTTTTGCATTTTTCATCATTTGTTCCATAAACTGACTTGCACAATGCATCTGATTCTTTCTGTGCCCAATTATCCTTACGGATTTGTGTAACAAGCTTAAAAGATAATTCTGCATTGTTTACTTTCAAATGATTTTTGAATTCATCGAAATGAAAATTATCGAGCAGTAATATTACTTTTTGAATACTTAACATTCTATTTATTTCTGCTCTAAAGTATTTAAAATTATTGTAATTAAAAATCCTTTTTCTGATTTTTTGATCGAAGCAGGAGGAAAAATAAAAAACAATTTACAAGAGTAGCAGCCTATTTGGATTTTAATGCGGTAGTTTAAGTAAAAAAAATGTCTGATTAAGTCCCGGATGAAAGACTTTTAATAACTCTATTTCGGATTTAAATTTGTTTAAATATTTAACCTCTCATAAAAATGACAAAATTAAAAACGTTTTACTCAGCACTCTTTTTTCTTACTGTAATCCTAAAGGCCCAAGCCTTTCAAATTGGAACAACTGTAATAACTTATTCCGATCCTGCACGAAGCAATAGAAGTATTCAGACAGAAATTTATTATCCTGCTGCTACAGCAGGTTCAAATGTTGCAGTTTCTGCAGGTACATTTCCAATAATTGTTTTTGGACATGGTTTTATGATGGCATGGAGTGCCTATCAAAATATTTGGGAAGATCTTGTTCCTCAAGGATACATTGTTATTTTTCCTACTACGGAAGGAAGTATCTCTCCGAATCATGCTAATTTTGGTGCTGATCTGGCATTTCTCGTAACGAAACTCCAATCAGAAAGCGCAAATAATGCTTCATCCCCATTTTTCAACCATATAAATTCTAAGTCAGCAATCATGGGGCATTCAATGGGTGCCGGAAGCGCCTTTTTAGCTGCAAAAAATAATACTGCCATTACCACCATGATAACTTTAGCTGCAGCCAATACGACACCCTCCTCAATTACAGCGGCTCAAAATGTTACTGTTCCAAATTTGGTTTTTTCAGGCGCTAATGATTGTGTGGCTCCAGCACCGGCAAATCAGGTGAAAATGTATGATTCACTTGCTTCGGCATGTAAAACGTATATAAGTATTAAAGGTGGCGCTCATTGCGAGTTTGCGAATTCTAATACAAACTGCTCCTTCGGACAATCAACCTGTTCTCCTGCACCTACCATTACACGTACCCAGCAACAAGATGCCGTTTCTGATTTTTTAAAATTATGGCTTGAATATTATTTAAAAGAAAATTGTAATGCATGGAATGTATTTAATGATTCATTAGCTCTTTCAACACGAATTACACATAATCAATCGTGTTCTATCTCAAATCCGTTGATCAATCAATCGGGTGCTGTGTTAAATTCTACTGCTGCTTCCACTTATCAATGGTATTTAAATGGAAGTCCGATAAGTGGTGCTACTTCTCAGAATTATACTGCAACTCAATCGGGGATCTATTATGTTCAGGTTACCTATATTAATAATTGTCCTTATCCTTCCAATTCTATTAATATAACAGCTACCGGAATTATGATAAGTTCATTTACAAATGGATTGAAAATTTACCCTAATCCTGCAATAAACAGTATCACGGTTGATTTCTCGACAAAAACGGATGTTCAAGTGAATGTGAAGTGTGTAAATATAGCAGGACAGGTTATCTTTGAAAATAGTATGGCGGCACAAGCGAATGAAGATAGATCTCACACATTTTTTATTTCTGATATGAAACCCGGAGTTTATTTTGTGGAAGTAAGTTCTAAAGATTTTAGATATACCGGAAAAATAATAAAACAATAATTTTTTGTTGGGTGAATCGCCCGTTTTTCAATTGAATTAAGGGCTTTTCTATTTTTCTAAACGCCAATCAATTGGTTGGATTCCTTGATGTTCTAGTAATTTATTTGTTTTTGAAAAATGTTTGCATCCAAAAAAAGCTCCACGTGCCAATGGCGAAGGGTGAGCTGCTTTTAAAATAAAATGCTTGTTATGGTCTATCAGCGCTTCTTTTGTTTGAGCATAATTCCCCCACAATAAAAAGATAACACCTTTTTTATTATCTGAAATGGCTTTAATAACAGCATCAGTAAAAGTTTCCCAGCCTTTTTTTTGATGTGAACCGGGTGTATTTGCTCTGACCGTTAAGGTTGCATTTAACAATAATATTCCTTGATCTGCCCAGGATTCAAGATTTCCGGTATGCGAAATTGGAATGCCCAAATCAGAATTTAATTCTTTGAAAATATTTTTAAGAGAGGGTGGATTGGAAACCCCGAGGCTCACAGAAAAACATAATCCATTTGCTTGTCCCGGACCATGGTAAGGGTCCTGTCCTATAATGACCACCTTAACTTTTTCAAAAGGAGTATGATTAAAAGCGGAAAATATTAAGCTCCCGACAGGGTAAACAATATGTTTTTGTTTCTCATCGACAAGAAATTTTTTAAGGTTTAGGAAATAAGGCGAAGAAAATTCATTCTTTAATACCTCTTTCCAGCTGGGATGAATAGTAATGTTTGCTGTGTTCATAGAATAAAATATTCGATAAAAGTACTAGGATTAACACGGATTACGATAAATGTGTAAAAAATATTTTCTATAAGGTTTGCATAATTGCAGAATTGTCATAACTTTGCCATTCAATTATGAGATTATCCATTAAAAACAATCTTACTCTGACTCACATGAAAAAGTTTTTTGTAATTGTTGCATCTGTTCTTTTTGTAAGTGCTATCATTACTTCTTGTAGAAGTCATGAGCGTTGTGCTGCTTATGGGAAAATAAATAAAATAGACACCGGAAAATCTCATACCGACAAAACAGAAAAATCAATTTAATTTTAATCTTTTATACTCCTTTTCGATGAAAAAACTATTTATCGTGGTATCTCTTTTTGCTTTTTTTATTTCAGTTTTAAGCTCTTGTAAAGCTTCATCTCGTTGTCAGGCTTATTCTAAAGTGGATAAGGTACAAACCGGCAAATCAATCTAAAAGTTTAGTTAGTATGGAATGGTTAAATCTTACATCTGAAAATCAGTTGAAGGAAATAAACCAAAGATCTTTCGATCCCCGGTTTTTGGGTGTGTTACTATTTAAACATAGTACACGTTGTTCAATAAGCTCATCGGCCCTTAACCGGTTGGAACGTAATTGGAAATTTTCAAGTGAAACCCTTCCTTCCTATTATTTAGATCTGATAAATTATCGACAGTTATCCCAAAAAATTGCCGAAACATATCTTATTCAACATGAGTCCCCTCAGGTTTTAATAATAAAAAACGGGAAGTGTATTTATTCAACTTCCCATTCTGATATTAATGTTGATGACATTATTTCAACAATACAAATTAATAATTAAAAATTACTGTTTGCTTTAATTCGGAGCTTAAACTTTTTGCCACAGGGCAAGTATATGCTGTATGTTCCAATAATTGTTTGTCCTTATCTGAATAATTGTTTTTTGGAAATGAAAATTCTACAATTATTTCACTAACACGTCTTGGGTTAGATTCCATTATTTTAGTGATCTCAATTTGGGTGTTATCCATATTTATTGAATGACGTTGAGCTACAATTCCCATTACAGTTAACATGCAACAACCCAATGATGTTGCTAAAAGGTCGGTTGGAGAAAAAGCTTCTCCTTTGCCATTATTATCTATCGGTGCGTCTGTAATAATGCTGTTCCCTGAATGTAAATGAACAGCCTCTGTACGAAGATTTCCTGCATAAATAATTTTAGAAGTTTTCATAAAGTAATTTTTTAAATTGTGTTATAATGATTATATTTGTAAGTACAAATGTAACAGGTAATGTTTAAGAATAGTTTCGTTTTTATTTTTCTTGCAATTTTTTCTTTTGAAGTTGGAGCACAAGAGTTAAAAGATGATTTAACTCGTTTGCAAAGTGGTGAAGATATAAATGTTTTATATAGAAACGAAGCTAGTTTTGGGATTTTTGCTCATTCTGCAGGTGGTTTTGGACTTGCATACCGAAGAGCACAACATGTTACCGGAAAACGTAAACGTATGTTTGAACTGGAAGCCCAGAATTTCAAACATCCCAAGGAAATAAAAAGTGTTAATCAAAATGTTCCAAATGCAAAAGGATATACTTACGGAAAATTAAATTCTATTTTAATTATTCGCCCGGGTGTTGGTTATCAAAATGTGATCTATCAGAAAAGTGATAAAAAAAGTGTAGAAATTCGAGTTTCCTATTTTTTAGGTGCAACCCTGGCCTTTGCAAAACCTGTTTATCTTGAAGTTGACCATACTAATTCTTCTTCTAACGGTCCCGTTATTACAACAGAAAGATACGTTCCCGGGTCATATAACGATACAATAGATAATGTGTTAGGTAAAGCCTCTTTTTTTAAAGGAATGGAAAAAACAAAAATATACCCTGCAGCGTATGCAAAATTAGCATTGAGTTTTGAATATGCCGATCGTTATAATGGAGTTAAAGCAATAGAAACAGGAGTTGTTGCTGATGTATATCCTTACGCTATCCCTATGATGGCCTATAATAAAAAACAGGAAGTTTTGATTTCTTTATATATCAAATTTGTTTGGGGGAAAAAGTGGTTTTAATAATTAGGATTGATAATTAAGAATGTCAGAAAAAAATAGTGCATCTGCTACGGAGCATAAAATGATTCGCAAGCCAGATTGGTTAAGGGTAAAACTTCCTACCGGAAAAGAATACGCACAAGTTCGTCAAATTGTTGCTTCACATAAATTACATACTATTTGTGAAAGTGGAAACTGTCCAAATATGGGCGAATGCTGGGGTGCAGGTACTGCAACATTTATGATCTTAGGGAATATCTGTACAAGGTCCTGCGGTTTTTGTAACGTAGCCACAGGTATGCCTAACCCGGTAGATATACATGAGCCTGAACGCATCGCGGAATCAGTACGTTTGATGAATTTAAAACATTGCGTGATCACCTCTGTTGATCGTGATGACCTAAAAGATGGTGGTGCCGGAATTTGGGTGGAAACAATAAATGCAATCCGTAAAGCAAGTCCGCAAACAAAATTTGAAACTCTTATTCCGGATTTTCAGGGAAAATGGGAAAATTTGCAACAAATCATTGATGTGAAACCGGATATCGTTTCTCATAATTTAGAAACGGTTCGAAGGCTTACTAAACAAGTTCGTATCCAGGCAAAATACGACAGAAGTTTAGAAGTATTAAAAAGACTTAAAGCTGCCGGTGTAAAAACAAAATCAGGTATTATGCTTGGCTTAGGTGAAACAGAAAAAGAAATTTATGAAACGATGGATGATTTGCGGCTCGTAGAATGTGACGTAATGACTATCGGGCAATATTTACAACCAAGTCCGAAGCATTTGCCTGTAAAAGAATTTATTCATCCTGAAAAATTTGAGAAACATAAACAAGTGGGTATAGAAAAAGGTTTTCGAATTGTAGAAAGTGGTCCTTTAATTCGTTCATCTTACCACGCAGAAAAACATATTTATTAGTAAAAATTTTACAATTAATTATTATTTTCGTATTTTTGAATCGTCCCCTAATAAAACAATATAATAAACTATGAAAAATTACAAATTACTTTTAGGTTCAGCATTTTTATCTGGAATGTTACTGTTTTCTGCATCTATGTATCTGAAAAACAACATTCAAAATAATTTTAGAACTAATAATGAAACAAAAGATATCGAAAAGGAAAAAAGTGCAGTGGGTGCTGCTCGATGGCTTTTTAATATCAAGAAAAATCAATTGACAGGGAAAATTGATGATTTTGATGTGTTAAAGGCAAGAGAAGAAATAGCACAAATGAGACAAAATAAATCTGTTACAGCAGCTTTAGGTTTGGAGTGGAACGAATTAGGTCCCGACAATGTTGGCGGTCGCACAAGAGCCATATTAATTGACAAATATAATTCAAATAAAATTTTTGCAGGAAGTGTAAGCGGTGGACTTTGGGTTTCGACAGATGCCGGGGCATCATGGGCAAATGTTAATGGCTTCGATCAGCAACCGATTTTATCTGTAACATGCATTACTCAAGCAGCTAATGGTGATATTTATGTAGGAACCTGAGAGGATTTATACTATCTGTATGGAACAGGTTCCGCAGGGATTTTAGGTGGAGGGATTTATAAATCATCAGATGGTGGTGCTACATTTGTTTTATTGCCTTCAACAATTCCAGCTACTGCTAATTCAACCGGAAATAGCGCGACAAATAAATTTTTAGGTGTGAATAATATAGCTGCAGATCCAACTAACCCAAATAGAATATATGCAGCTACCCGTTATGGTTTGCAAATGACTGATGATGGTGGTGTTACCTGGGTACATTCAATCCTTTACGTAAATGGTTCTCCTAACATTAGTAGGACTACTGATGTTGATGTTGCAAGTGATGGAACTGTAATTACATCTTTAAGCGGAAGAGGATATATTTCAGCAAATGGTAATTCCGGGACATTTACAATAATTCCAACTACAGCTGGTTTGGCGACTAGTGGGATTGGTAGAACCGAGTTTGCATTTGCTCCATCTGATCCAAACTACATATATGCAGTTATTGGGAATTCTTCTGGTTTGCTAAAAGGAGTTTATCAATCTATTGATAAAGGTGTAAGCTGGACATTAATTGGTAATGGAGGTACTACACAGTTTGAACCTTTTGGCTCAGCAAGTCAAGCCGGACAAGCTGATTACGATATGGCACTTGCAGTTGCTCCAAGTAATAAAACATCAATAATTATTGGCGGAGTATCTTTATGGGGATGGTGTGCAACTAATCAAAGTTCACCATCTATTGGACAATGGAAAGAAGCAGCTACACTAAGTGAATTTTATTATGCAACTACTATTCCAAGACCGGATTATGTGCATGCCGATGTACATACCATAAAATTTAGCACAACTAATCCAAATACCATGTATATTGGATGTGACGGAGGTGTTTTCCGATCAACAAATGTTAACCCGACATTTATTCCTACCCCAAATTATATTCGGTCGAATCATAATTATAATGTAAGTCAATTATATTCGATAGCATATGAATCGGATAATATTTACGGAACAGGAGTAATAGGTGGTTTACAGGATAATGGAACACAATACATAAGCGGTACCGGAAATACTGCAAAAACAGCTAAACATATTGATGGTGGTGATGGTGCAGAATGTGAAATTTCATTTTTAAATCCGGGTGTATCATTTTCTACTGTGTATTATGGAGCCCTTGCGCGTCATGCTACTAAAGGAAGTGAGGGATCAGATTTTTATTCCTATAATATTTCAAGCCAGTTAAATGCAAACACATTAAGTGCATCATTTGTAACTCCAATAGCTTTATATGAAACAAAAACAGCAACAAATAGTCCTGACTCTGTCATGTTTATTAATGGAGTAGTTTCACAAATTTTAGGTTCCGGAAACGGGGCCAATAAACATTTCACAGGGTATTTGATTTTACCACAACAATCTGCTTCTTTTGTTCCCGACTCAATAGAGATCACTTCCGGATTGAAAAAAGTGAATGATAATGGTTTAGGAACACTTACAGGTGATGTTGATTTGACACAAACAAACACGTTCGATTATGCAACCGGGTATTATGATTTTTATTTTAATGCGGCTCCCGCTTTGGGTGCACCTGTTAATGCAAGTTTTTATGTGAAGTATGCTTCCGGTTCAAATATTAGTATTACAAGATCCGATTATGTTTCTCCATTAAATTTTACAACAACTCTAGCCATTGATCCTAACGACACTGTTATGGTGTATGATCCTTTTCAGGCAAAACTGGCTGTTGGTTTTACAGGCCATGTTTACATGACAAAAGGATGTTTAGATTTTTCAGGTATTCCTGCATGGCTTCATATAGGAACAATTGTTGGGACTTCTGAAGAATTAGCTTGGTCGGCTGATGGTGATATTCTTTATGTTGGAACAGATGCAGGTAATTTATACCGCTTTAGTAATTTGGCAGCTGTTAAAGATTCGGTAACAGGTGATATTGCCAGTCCTGGCTGTGTGGTAGTAAAAACCCAGATTGCAGGTTTTGGTAGATTTATTACCGGTCTTTCCGTTGATCCGTCAGATGCAGATAAATTAGCGGTTTCACTTGGATCGTATGGTAATACAACTTATGTTCATTATTCATCCACAGCTGCAACTTGTGCTACTTCTACATCAACTTCAAACTTTACTCTAAAACAAGGTACAGGTACTACAAAATTACCGGCAATGCCTGTATATTCTATATTGATTGAGAAAAATGATCCTAAACGGGTTATTGTAGGAACGGAATATGGAATTTATTCAACGTCCGATATTACTGCTGCAAATCCCGTTTGGAGCACTGATAATGGAATCAATCAAAAGTTCCCGAATACTCCTGTTTTCAAAATCCGTCAGCAAAGGCGCGATGGTTCTGAAGTGACTAATCCTTACGTGATCTATGCCGGAACTCATGGCCGTGGAGCTTGGAAAAGCGAAACATTTATTGGACCACTTACTATTGGAATAAACGAACCTAACTCATCAGTTTTTAATTCATTGGAATCAGGAATAAAAATTTATCCAAATCCGATGACAGAAAAGGGAACTGTTGCATTTAATCTGGCTTCTACTTCCAGTGTAATTGTTTCAATATATAATTTACAAGGTAAATTGGTAAAATCAATAAAATCTGGTTTGTTAATTGCCGGTGATCAAAAAATAGAAATCAATACGGCAGAATTTTCTAAAGGTACTTATCTTTTAAGTATTGATGGAAGTGCTGTTCATGCAACATCAAAATTTGTTGTTGTAAAATAATTAATTGAATATTCAAAAAAATGTCCCTTTCCATTTTTTATGGAAAGGGACATTTTTATTTTAGCTTTATTGTAATTTCAAATTATCTTTGTAAAAATAAAAATCAGTATGAAAAAAATAAGAGTTGCCATTAATGGATTTGGTAGAATCGGCAGAGTTACTTTTCGCGTGTTAATGGAACGTGAAAATATAGAGGTAGTTGCAATAAATGATTTAACAGATAGCAAGACCTTAGCGCACTTATTAAAATATGATTCTATACATGGAATTATTAAAGCAGATATTGCTTTCGAAGACAAAGCAATAATTGTGAATGGAAAAAAAATTACGGTTTATGCAGAAAAAGATCCTGTAAATTTACCTTGGAAAAGTTTGGATATCGATTTTGTTATTGAATCGACCGGTTTTTTTCTTGACAAAGAAACAGCAGGGAGGCATATTACAGCAGGTGCAAAAAAAGTAATTATTTCAGCACCGGCAAATACAGATGACATAAAAGCTGTGGTTCTTGGAGTAAATGATGATATCATAACCCGGGAAGATCTTATTATTTCCAATGCGTCCTGTACCACTAATTGTGCAGCACCAATGATCAAGATATTGGATGAGAATTGGGGTCTGGAAGATGGTTATATTACAACTGTACATTCCTATACCGGAGATCAGCGATTACATGATGCCCCCCATAAAGATCTGCGCAGGGCACGTTCAGCCGCACTTTCAATTGTTCCTACATCTACAGGAGCAGCAAAAGCGATTACAAAAATATTCCCTCATTTGAAAGGAAAGCTTGGCGGATGTGGAATGCGCGTTCCTGTTCCTGATGGTTCTCTAACTGATATTACCTGTGTATTAAATAAACCTGTTACTGTCGAAGAAATAAATGCGACATTTAAATTAGCCAGTCAGACTACTTTAAAAGGAATTTTGGAATATACAGAAGAGCCAATTGTATCTATTGATATTGTTGGTAACCCACACTCCTGTATTTATGATGCAGAATTTACTTCTGTGGTTGGAAACATGGTAAAAGTGATCGGATGGTATGATAATGAATATGGTTATTCCTGCCGACTGGCAGATCTGATTCAAAAGATAGCATAAAAAAATCCCGCTAAATTTTAGCGGGATTTTTTTATGCTATCTTTCCGTATTCTTAGGAGGTCATTCTGAATTTGATCCTGCATCCGAGAGAAAATTCTGAAATAAATTAAGAATGATTTTTTGCCATACACTTCAAAAGTATTGCCATTTAATTTCTAGTAGAGTAGAGAAAGTTTGCTGTAAAGAATAAGCTAAAAATTTCATAAATAATATTATACCATTTAACATAACAAACTAGTCCAATTTTAATTGCCTACTTCGTTTGTCAACTCCGCTTGAAATGACAGCGCTGGTGTCATTTCGAGCGGAGTCGAGAAAGTGTGTTGGGCTAAATTTAGGACTAATTTATTTAGAATTGGTATTATTTATCTGTAGGAGTTTGGTATTGTTTTTTCAAATCTTCAATATATTTTGCTCTTTCTTCAGGTGTCATATTTTGAAGTTGACTTGCATCAGTTTTTGGAACACCTGATGCGGAAGAGGATGCTTTATAATCAGCAGGTATTTCAAATAATTTGGGACTCAGTTCTTTTTTCTCCAATTTTACTAATTCCATGGTGAAATCACCACCGCGTCCTTCCCGTGTAATTATTTTCACAAGAAAGCCGGCTGCTCCATTTTTTGCCAATGCCTCATAATCATCACTGGATCCCATATATTTATTTCCAACATTGGATTTGTTGTATTTTTCAAAATCACCTATTTCAGTAGTGGTCCAAAAATCTGTGGATTCATTGCCTTTTGTAACAACAGCATGAATGCAGTTGTAATTTCCAATTTTTTCTTTTCCAATAATTTTTACCGTGCGGTTATCACTATTCGAAGTTTTTGTTGCTTGCGTTTCTGTTGCAGTATATGTTTTGTTTTTTTCATCCAGCATATAAACGGTTGTTGGTTTACTGCTTTTTACCAGGTTTACATGAGTTATTCCTCCCGAGGGCATTTGGGGGACCTTTATTTGTACCTCGACACGAGAGCCTAATGAGGAGACATTTGCAATCACATTTCCGGTGACACCTTTAGTGGAGGTGACCTTGTATTCGAATTGCACTCCGCTCTGAGCAAATACATTTGAAAGGAGCGCTGTGAATGACACGATTAAAAAAAATATTTTTTTCATGATAAATTATTTTGTTGATTATTTTATTTGTATTTTTTTAATTCCAGATTAGTTCCATCAAAAACCGCATAGCTATTGTAATTGATCCATTCACCAAGATTTATATATCTGCTGTTTTCATTTAATTTTATGTCCAATGGAAGATGGCGATGACCGAAAATAAAATAATCAAAATGTTCTTTTTTTAGTATTTCTTTTGAATGCATAACTAACCATTCATTTTCTTCACCTAAAAATATTTCATCAACAGGAGCATTTGATAATCTGCTTTTCCTTGACCAAAAATTTGCCATGTTTATTGCAAAGTTAGGATGCAGGCGGGTAAAGAGCCATTGACAAAAAGGATTGGAAAAAACTTTTTTAATAAATTTATAACCTTTATCTCCGGGTCCAAGACCATCACCATGTCCAAGCAGGAATTTTTTATCATTGAAAATTCGTATAATAGGTTCCCGGTAAATCGTAACACCTAATTCTTTTGGTAAATAATCAAACATCCACATGTCGTGATTGCCAGTAAACAAAGTGATCGGGATCCCTGAATCACTTATTTCTGCTATCTTTCCGAGCAAACGAATAAACCCTTTTGGAACAGTATGTTTGTATTCAAACCAAAAATCAAACAGATCACCCATCAAAAAAATTTCCTGCGCGTCATCTTTTATTTCATCCAACCATTTAACAATAAGCTTTTCGCGAACAAGACTTTTTTCATGATTGGGAATTCCTAAATGAAAATCGGATGCAAAATATATTTTTTTGTTTGTACTCAAAATATGTTTTTAAAATTATTTGATAAGTCAGATTTCCTGCAAAGATACTGATTTGAAGTTTTGAGTTCATAGAAGAAGAGAAAATTTGTTTAAGGAAATAAACGTATATTAGTTGTAAATTATTTGTCTTGCCCCCTATCTTAAACATAATAAAGAGATTTTCGACTTTTGGTAGTTGTTCGCTTAAACGATTTTTGCTTTTAGCGATACTAGGTTTAATTAATCAGGATTTTTTATCCACTAATTTAGATTCGTTAATTAATTTATTGCCCCAAATAAAAAACGATTCTGTAAAAATTTCAATGTTAGCAACAGTATCGGAAGAGTGTTCGGAGGTAGATATTTTAAAATATTCGAATCAAAATCTTTTATTAATTGAAAATGCTTATAACAGAAAATCCATCACATTTGACTACTACGAAACGGAAAAAGCAAGGGCATATAATAATATTGGAGTTTACTATTATTCTGTTTCCGCTAATTATCTGGAGGCCATTGATTATTTTCTTAAATCAATATCTCTTCTGGAAAAAAAATCAAATTCAAACCAGGACATAGACGAATTACTTTCATCGGCATACAACACGATTGCCACAACGTATTTGAAACTTGATAAATATAAATTAGCTGAAATTTATTTTATTAAAAGTATTTCCTTAGATAAAAAAACGGGGAATAAACAATATTTAGCGAATGATTACAATAATTTGGCAGCTTTATATGTTACTATAAATAGCTTTGATAAAGCTTTGCAATATTTTAATTTAAGCCTGGCACTGGCTTTGGAGGATAACGACTCTCTCGCTATCCGAACAAGGTATTGTAATATAGCAGCACTCTATTTAAGAAAAGGAGCGTATGATCTGGCTGAGGTAAATTTAGAAAATGGATTCGACTATTTAAAAAACCAAAAAGACAGTTCCTTTTTTTATTTCCCGATGATTACTAAATTCAGCTTATTAACCCAAGTAAAAAATTATAAGGAGGCTGAAAAGCTAATACCGTTTTTAGAAAAATTTAAAACCGACAACCTCTCTGATCTTTCAAATTATTATAAATTATTGTATGTTTTTTATGAAGAAACTGGTAATTATAAATTAGCATTGCAAAACTATAAACAGTATAAAACACTGTCTGATAGTGTGGTTAGTGAAGCCATTAAAAATAAATCTGAAATAAAACAAATGAGTTTTAATTTTGAGAAAAAACAGCTTGCTGAAAAAAATAAAAACGAAACATTATTTATACAAGAAACGGAAAAAAGGCACAAACAAACCTATATAACAATATTTACATTGCTTATTAGTATTGTAGTTGGAGCCTTTTCTATTGTTTTTTATAAAAAATTAAAACTAACACAAAAACAAAATAAAATTATTGAAGACCAAAAATCAGAAATTACAAACCAGCACCAATTACTTGAAGTTAAAAGCAAAGCCATTACGGATAGTATTAATTATTCCAAAAGTATTCAAACAACTTTATTAGCAAACAATAATAAATTTAATTCCTATTTTGATGAAACCTTTCTCATCTATAACCCGAAAGATATTATTGGAGGAGATTTTTATTGGGCACACGAAATAGGCAATAATTTATTAATTGTTGTTGGTGATTGTACCGGGCATGGAGTTCCCGGAGCTTTAATTAGTGTGTTGGCAATAGAAGCTTTAAATAAAATAGTTGCAACCAATCCCGGTTTAGAAGAGTTAGATGAATTAATAAAAAAATTGCGGGATAACTTCAACCAATATTACGAATCAAGTTCTCTGGTTAGTATTGGAGTTGATCTAGGTGTTATTTATGTAGATAAAGATAAAAAAGAAATTATTTTAGCCGGTTCCGGAGCTACAATAACTCAGCTTAAAGATAACGCTCTCTCAAAATTCAAATTCGATTCAATTAATATTGGCGGAAAAATGCCGGTTAGTTATACTTACCAAACTATTAGATTGCCATTAAATAAGAATGATGTATTTTATTTATATACGGATGGTATTCTTGATATGAAAGGTGGGGAGTTTTCAAAAAAATTCACATCAAAAAAATTGGAAGAGCTACTTCTTAGCATTACTGATTTGAGTCTTGCAGAACAAAAAGAGTATATAAACCATGTAATACATCATTGGAATTTTAATTCCGAAAGAATTGATGATATCACCATGTTAGCAATAAAAATATAATGCAAACTACATTAAAAAAAATATACGATAAACAGTTTGAGGATCAAATAGTATTACTTTCCTATTTAGGCGAAGTAAACCAAAAAAATATTGATGGTATATTGTTTAACATCAAAGAATTTAAACAACAGCAAAAAATAAAATTAATTACATATCCTTACTTTAAAAAAATTTACTCCATTACAACAGAATTATTGGAGAATATTAAAAAGCATGCTGTTTCCGGAAATGAAAAAAATAGCACGGAAGGGTTTATTGTTATTTTAATGGAAACCAATTTTATAACTATCACTTCGGGAAATTATATTTTAAAGAAGGAGTGTAGCAGGTTGGAAAACTGGGAAAATGAATCACGGACTCTTTCCATTGAAAGTATTAAAGAACTGTCACGTAATAGTGTCAAAAACAATAAGGGGCTTTCTGCTAAAGGGGGGGCTAGTATTGGCTTGTCATTGATTTTGCTATGGACAAATAAAAATTTAGAGATTAACTTATTCAATGCCGACAGTGATAAAAAAATAGTTATATTTACTTCAAAGCTTTATATTATGGAAAAATTATTTATAGCAGCTTCTACATCTTCACCTGAAATTAATTTTGACCCGGTATCGAAAAGTTTAACTATTTCAGGTGAATCGCGTCCGGAAGATATTCAATCATTTTACAAACCCATTTTCGATTGGATTGGACAGCTAAATGCTTTAATTCATTACACAACAAGTGTTTCCGATAAACCCGTTACAGCATCCTTAATCTTTAATATGGTTTATTTTAACTCCTCATCGGTAAAAGTTTTTATTCAGATTATTGAACTTTTTTCAGCTATTGAGAAGCAGAATGATTTATGCAAAACAACAATTGTTTGGAGGTATAACACCGAGGATGAAGATGTTTTTGAAGCAGGTAAAGAAATTGAAAAGATGTGTGGGGTTAAAATGGAGTTTAGTGAAAATAAATTTTGAGTTTAAGTTTGGTTTACTATTCTACAATTTAAAATTTCGGATCATATCAAACGGATTTAACAAATTCAAATTTAATGTAAATCGAATTGTCTCAGGATATTTTAATCCATAGATCGAATTATAATTTTTAAATGATTGAGAAATTAGTACCGGGAAATAAATTTCAAAAATGTTTTTTCCCAGTGAAAGACACACGCCTGCATCGTAAAATATTTTTTCATCTGCAATTCCATCATATTCAGTTGTTCCGATATCTGCATATAAAATAAGTGGGATTTTAGCATTACCAAGTGATGATTTTAAATTTAATGCGGTGATCCATTTTGCTGTTTGTCCGGCAAATGTAAAAGATTTAAACCCGCCATTTCCTCCAGAAAATTGCTGAGAAAGAATTCCTTCCCGTTGGCTTCTGCCCAAATAAATATTGTCATAAAAATAATCCCGGGAGCCAGTTGTTCCGCTAATACTAAAGCGGTATGGCCCTGCGTCAACTGCGCTGGTCGCAATAAAAGTTCCGGCAAACAAACGAACATCAATTCCTTTGTTCTTGTTTTTGAATTTGTAATTGTAATTAGCTGTAACAGCAGCTTTACACATGTTTTCGCCTTGCTGCAGGTTTAAGCTGATATCAAATGCATTTATCGCATCAGTTTTTGTGAGTGTATAGGTAAGGTCATTAAAATTCAGGAACTGTTGCTTGCGCACATAGGAATAAGTACTTCCCGTTGAATCAAGCTGAACGTTGATACTGTAATCGTCTTTTAAGATACTAATATTGCGATATCGAATAGATTGCGAAACAGGACTTCTCAACGTTTTTTTCTTGAATTCAAAATTTATTTCTGGAGCGATTTTTTTGAAATTCATATAAAATGGTTCGCTTTCATAGGCATATTTTGTGCCGGTAACTCCAATTGAAATATGTTGGAAAAAATTTCCTTTTGGAAAAATATTATAAGTTAATCGTCCATAACCTGAAAAGTCTTGAGATGTATAACTATACATTGGCATGATTTCAAATTCGAATTTTTTCTGTGGAAGCAGGTGATTGTAAAAAGCAACTCCCAGCATTAATTTATTATAATTGTTCCATCCTCCAACCGGGGTACAGAAGAGTTGTGTTTTGTCAGGATTATCAAGACTACCGAGAAATTGTAATTTTAGTGTTTCTGCTTTTTTGAAAAGTCCGTTGGTCCAGATCGTATTGTTGTTTCTGTTGATCTCCGGCATATTTTCCATATAATCGATCTTAAAATAATCAACTTTAGCAGGAGGAAAGGTCAATACTTGTTTACCCGAAAAGCCATCGTAAATAATCTTGCCAACCACTTTATTGTTTTTTATTCCCTGAATAAAAACCGGGCCATTTATTTCACCTGTATTTTTTACTCCAATATCCCAGGATCCATTTTCATTTTTATGAGCAAATGCAATTTTATAATCCAGTTTTTTTGTTGAGTTTATAAGATCATCAAAAAACCAACTTAAATTTTTACCTGTTGATTGTTCCAGAATTTTTCGCAGGTCATTCGGTTGAGGGTGTTTGAATTTCCACTCCTCAAAATACTGTTGCATGGCTTTATCCATTTCTTTTTCACCAATGTAAGCCATCAAATAGTCAAACACAATTGCAGTTTTTGAATAAACAACTCCTCCATAATTTAATTGCGTATAATCATAAGCAGGCAGTTCGATAGGCTGATCTTCATTTTTTGCCGCAGCAAGTAAATACATTAATTGGTATTGACTTTTTTGTTTGTACCGGCTTAGATCAAAAACTTTTCCAATTTTACTTTCACCAATTAATTTTCGATCAGGGTATTTTGTTTCAATGTAGCGCAATTCATTAAATGAATTTATTCCTTCATCCAGCCATGCATGTTTGCGTTCGTTAGAGCCAAGTATTCCATAGAACCAATTATGACCCACTTCATGCATGATCACCGTTTCTAACATAAAATCATTTCCTGAACTGCCAATTACTGTAATGTTGGGATATTCCATTCCACCACCTGCGCTAATTGTTCCATCTACAGCAGTGCAGTTATTGTAAGGGTAATCACCATTCCAAAGAGAATAATAATAGATGGCATCATTTATATATTCAATGCTTCTCGACCATAAATTTCCTTCGGCATTTGTAAACATGGTCCAGGTAGTAACTTTGCTTTTTGTATGTGGTGTCTGGATCTCGCCTTTTAAAACATGGTAACGTTTATCGCAAAACCATGCAAAATCATGAACCTTTGATTGTTTGAAACGGATTGTTTTTGTTTCGGGATCGGAGGCAGGGAAATTTAGATCTTTTGAATCAAATGTTTTAATTGCTTCGGTTTCTTTTACTTTTTGGTTGAGCCATTCCAGTTCTTTTTCTCCGTCCACCATGTCACCTGTTGCTCCAAGCACATAGTTTTTCGGAAGTGTGATACTTACATCATAACTTCCAAACTCCGAATAAAATTCACCCTGATTCAGATAAGGAATATAATTCCAGCCGTTAAGGTCGTAAACAGCTGGTTTTGGATACCATTGTGTGATTTGATACGACTGGCCAATATGTCCCAAGCGAGAAATATTTCCGGAAGGAATTTTTACATGAAAAGGAGTGGAGATGGTAATTTTATTTCCGCTTAGCAATGGCTCATTCAAAAATAATTTACAGATATCAATACTGTCTTTTAATAATTCCCATTTTGCCGGTATCCCATTTATTTTAAAATCGATCTGGTCGATATATCCAAGTTCATCATCGGTTGCAAAGTACAATTTTGTATCACCATCCTCCAGTAATTTTTTGGCAAGTGCAGTGGTATTGTCTTTGTATGCATTGGGCCATAAATGCATGTAAATAAATGAAAGCGTATTGGGTGAATTGTTAATGTATTCAATACTTTCATCAGCAGTAATTTCATTTTTAACATCATCCAGTTTTACATGAATGGTGTAATTTACTTCCTGCTGAAAATAAGTCTGAGCACTTGTGATGCCCGACAGGAAAAGTAATGCAATCGTTATGTGTATTGAAAAAAAATTCCTCATTAAAAATACTTATTGAAATAATTCAGTTAATTTTTTTTCTAAGTCCTCTCCTCTAAGGTCCTTTGCAATAACTTTCCCATCGCTATCGATCAAAACATTGCTTGGTATGGAGTTGAAATTGTAAAGTTGAACAACTGGAGAATTCCAATCTTTAAAATCACATACATGGTTGGACCATGATAAATTATCTTTTTCGATCGCTCTTTGCCATTTGTCGAGATCCTTATCAAGTGATACGCTGAACACATCAAAGCCTTTTGATTTATAAGTGTTATATGCTTTTACTACATTTGGGTTTTCTGCTCTGCAAGGGGCGCACCAGGAAGCCCAAAAATCAATTAAAACTACTTTCCCTCTTAATGAAGAAAGGGACAATGGTTTTCCATCGGGTGTGTTCATAGTTATTTCAGGAGCTGGTTTGCCGATTATTATTGTGTTTTGTGATGTTATTCCTGCATGAAATGATTTTGCATAAAGCGAATTAGGATATTTTGCTAATAAGGTTCCATCCAGTTTTATATAAGTATCCATAAATTGCTCTGCCGGTAATTGTTGTATAGCCACCAAGGATGCAAATGATTCAGGATGTTTTTCAATAAAATCTTTTAGATAATTATTGTGTTCGTTAATCAATTCATTATATGGCTTTTCAAGTGCATTGCTCATAGAATCAATACGAACAGAATCCATCTTTACCATATTTACATAAGCCTGAAATGTTTTTTGTAAAGAATCGCGCTGACGATAATTTTTTATGGATACCTGATTGATCTCCCAAAATAACTTTGAATCAGGCGATCCTTCAACAGTATATGTATTTCCAAGATCTTCGGCATTTCCATTTACGGTAACTTGTTGATTAGCATCAAAAATAAAGGTTGCGAAATTTTTTGGAGAAATTTTTAAACGATAAAATCCGATGTCAGCCATATAAGGTGTCATCACAAATTCACCTTTATCATCCAGGGTAACTGAATCAATTGTTTTTAAACCATCAGGCGACATGAGTTCCAAGAAAATCATTTCGCTATGACTATTGTCAAGTTTTCCTTTTAATTCAAAACCTTTGGGTTCGCTTTTGCAAGCGGCTAAAAGAAGTAATGGTAAAGCGATGGAGAGGTAATAAAATTTAAATTTCATATTAATTTTTATTATAGGTTCAATTTGTTTCCCACTTTCCTGACTCCGCTCGAAATGACTGCGCGATAGTCATTTCGAGTACTTCGACTTCGCTCAGTATAAACTCAGTCGGGAAAATGGGTTGTCTGTTTATATTAAAAAGTATTTACATTTAGTTTCAATTATATTTCAACCTCTCAAATTTTCAAATTGAATTCAGCATTTCTTTCACTAATTCTGTTGCAATTTTCGGGTCGGCTTTTCCTTTTGATAGTTTCATTACTTCGCCCATGAACAAACCTAATAATGTAACTTTTCCGTTTTTATATTCAACTACTTTATCAGGATATTTTGCAATTGCCTGTTTCACAAATTCTGTTAAAGCACCACTGTCACTTTCCTGGATCCAATTATTTTCTTCCGCAATTTTTGATGGTGATTTTTCCAGGTCTTCCATCATTTTTGGAAATATTTTTTGAATAGCGATGGTATGACTTACCTTTCCGCTGTCAATAAAATCAACTAATTCAGCAATACGTTTGGGGCTGATCTTGAATTCAGAAATATGAATGGCGTTGTCATTCAAATACGATTTGACCTGAACAGTGAGCCAGTTAGCAGCCGATTTAGCATTTTTTGTACTTGAAATAATATCTTCGAAATACAAAGCAATTTCTTTGTTCTCTGTTAATACCCCTGCATCATAAGCTGATAATCCTAAGGAAAGATATTTTTTAAATAATTCATTTGGCAAAGGAGGCAAGGTGGTTTTTACTTTTGAAATATATTCTTGTGAAACCACCACCGGTTGAAGATCGGGCTCAGGAAAGTAACGATAATCATTTGCCATTTCCTTACTTCGTAAAACGAATGTTGTTCCGGCAACAGCATCAAAGCTACGGGTATCTTGCGAAATTTCTTCACCATTTTCTATCGCTTCGATTTGTCTTTTTGCTTCGTATTCAATGGCTCGTTGCACATTGCGGATCGAATTCATATTCTTTACTTCGGTGCGTTTTCCAAAACTTGTTGCACCTTTCAATCGTACAGAAACATTGGCATCACAGCGTAAACTTCCTTCTTCCATATTGCCATCACAAATATCCAGGTAACGAACCAGCTTACGTACTTCAGTTAAATACTGATATGCTTCAGCGCCACTGCGCATTTCGGGTTCGCTTACTATTTCTAATAATGCAACTCCTGCACGGTTCAGATCGATCAGCGTATCAAAAGGATCGATATCATGAATACTCTTACCGGCATCTTCTTCCATGTGAATGCGGGTAATATTAATGTTCTTTTCAGAACCATCTTCCTGTTTGATGGTAATATGACCTCCGGTACAAATTGGAGTTTTATCTTGTGTTATCTGGTAGCCTTTCGGAAGATCGGCATAAAAATAATTTTTGCGTGCATATTCATTGACCTCACGAATGGTACACTTGCAAGCTAATCCTAAACGGACAGCAAATTCAATAACTTTTTTATTTGTTTTTGGCAAAGTACCCGGATGCCCCAATGAAATTACACTGATGTTAGTATTTGGCAAAACGCCAAACTCGGTAGAATCGCTCGAATATGCTTTACTCTTGGTAGATAATTGTGCGTGAACCTCTAAACCTATTACTGTTTCGTACTTATCGTAAATGCTCATTTATTTGTTAATGCTGATTAAAGCGCGAAAGATACGAAATTTTTGGATTTTTTGGAGGGGGGAGGGATTTGGCAAAGGTTCTCCCTTTTTAAAAAGGACAAAACCTTTGGAGATTACTGAAAAAAATCAGTTTTGTAATTTTATAAGGGATGAATCGAAGATCTCAATTTGCGATCTCAATTAATAGGATAAAAACAAAGAAAAATTACAAATGGTATAAAAATTAATACATTACAGATAGAAAATTTTAAATTTCGACCGGAGGGCGAAATCTGGTTATTATCTTTTGTTTATTGAGGTTTCTCCCTGCGGTCGAAATTGACATATGAAGCATTTTACTAAGACGATGTTTAAATTTGTTTCAAAATTTATTATTGTCGTCCCATCGGGAAATATCTTAATACGATACTGATTTTCACCAACATCTCGTCCCTGCGGGACTATTTTTGCTCCGTTAGGAGCTAAATATTGGTAGTAATGACAAAAAAAGAACAACAAAATCCCTTTTAGGGGAGATATAAATTATTAAAAATTAAATTTAAGCAGGCTCCAACTTAACAGCTTCTTATTAATAATTTACCAAACTAATTATATTTTCGCTGTATTGCTTTAATTTTTCTTTCCCATTAAGAAAATCCAATTCTACGATGAACGCAAATCCGGAAACATTTCCTTTTTGCATTTGAATTAATTTTGCAGCAGCCTCGGCTGTTCCACCGGTTGCAAGTAAATCATCATGGATCAATACATTCCAACCAGGTTGAATTTCATCTTCCTGCATTTCTACTTTAGCGCTTCCGTATTCCAAATCATACTCATAAGAAATCGTTTTGTACGGCAATTTCCCTGATTTACGAACCAATATAAATGGAACATTTAGTTTGTTCGCCAAAGCAAAACCGAATAAAAAACCTCGACTTTCAACGCCCACAACGGCATTGATATTTTTATCTGTACAATAGTTCACAAATACATTTACAATGTCATCACAAAGTTGCGGATGGTGTAATATTGGTGTAATGTCTTTAAAAAGTATTCCGGGTTTCGGGAAATCAGCAACATCCCGGATTGTAGTTTTAAGTTTTTGTTCTAACATTGTTGGTTAATTAGTAAGTAGGTTAATTAAGTTAAATAAGTTCCTGGTTAAAAGTGAAATTAATTTTTGGGGAGCTTTAAACCCAAATTACTTAATTGACCTAATTAACCAATTATTCTAAAATTAAATAGGATGCAATTTTACGGTATGTTTCGTCATCTACCAAATCTGTTTTCTTAATATCATCAACAGTTTTGTATTTACCATGATTTTTACGATAGTTCACAATTGCATTCGCCACATTCCATTTGATGTACGCATTTTTTAATTCCGAAGCTTCACACGTATTTATATTCACTTTTTTAATTTTTGCCGGGTCAATGTCAATATATTTTTCAATCGAATTTAATTTTTCCTGATCAAACTTCCAGATTTCCAGAAGCTGTTCTTTTGCAACAAAGCCACCAATTGAATTTCTGTATTTAATAATATTTTTTGCATAAAAAGGACCAATTCCTTTTATAGCTGTTAGCATTGCTGAATCTGCTGTATTAAGTTCGACCACTGTAAAAGATTCTAGTTTAGTTTTTTTCAAATCAATTGCATTTTCTACCTTTCCATCTTTAAAAACAGCGGTTATTTTCCCTTCCGTCCTACTCTCTTCCAATTTAGAATCAGTTATTTGAATATATGGTTCTATAGAAGAAAAGAGATCAGCTTTGATACAATACATTTTTTTTACATCTTCTTTTTTGCGAAACTTTCCCCCTTTTGATTCGTAATTTTTAATTGTTTGAATTTGCTTTTTACTTAAACCAAGACGTTTCCACTCTTTTTCAGGTAAATTATTCGGATCAAAATTAAAAAGTTCTGATTGCTTTTTAATAGCATTACCAGAAGCTGCCACAGTTGTATAATCAGAACCTTTCTCTTGTTTTAATGAATCATTTACTTTTTGAACAGACGCACTAAATACTTTAATTTCATTTTCAAACTTTGTGAAATCAACTAGTTGAGGTTTTAAAAACCGGTCGGAAACATTGAGGTAAACGATTAATGAAGTAATAATTGCGAGTAAAATAAACAACCCGTTGCGTTCACGTTTGTTGAATGTAAGGTAATCACGAATAAATTGTTTCATGGGTTATGATAGCAAGTTTTAAAAACAGGATATGTAATAAGCTTACAAATTTTACACAAGAACTAATTCCTGTTCGGGCGAAAGTAGAATGAAAAAAGAAAACCTAACCTGAAAAAACACAGGTATTTTCAAAACTGGTCGACTTATTTATTTAACGGTAAGAATTGATCCTTAAAGATCAAACATTCTCTTAGAAATTATTGAATTTTACAATTGGAGTGAACCCTATTGAGATTTTTTATGTTGGGTTATATAATAAACCGGAATTCTCAACACAACTATTAGCAAACCTAATCCTGTGTTTTTTGTATCATAAATTATGAGTTGAGTACAAATGGCAAGAGCAGGTAAAATATACTGTGCAGAAATAACCGGATATCCCATGCCATGTGCGAGCGTTGGTGTCCGATTATTTTTTAATAAAAATTCTATTACCTTTTTTCCTCATCATTTTCCGAATAAGAATCGGGTTCAGGTTTTGGGGGAGTTTTTAAAACCTTTACAAAATAATAAATTGTGACAACAGTAACCACTATCTCAGTTACAAGCATCATTATGAGTGCGGATGAGTTCATGATGTAAATCTCCCTTCTTTAATACGTTTTTTGTAAGCTATGTAAACTAAATATGCAATACCTAACCATACTAACAATAAACCTACACGTGAAATATTCACGTATAATATTTGTGTGTTTAATTGTTCAATTACAGCAGGGTCTGTTGCGGCAAGTATCTGTTTATCGATTGCTTCATTTTTTATCTGACTCCAGATACCAGGCAAACTTGAAATAAATACCCAGCCTAGCATTAATGGTGTCACAAATTTGATGATATACTTAAAAACAATTGGAACTTTAATGTCAGCACCAGTAGTAATTTCTTTCCAACCTTTCTCCATCCCAAATACCCATCCGAATAATATAATTTCAAGCAAGGCAAATACCACTAAGGAGACTGTTCCTGCCCAATAATCATATTCATCAAATACACCATAATTAAAGAACAAAACTGTTGGCAAGCCTAATATTAGTATCGCAATACCAAATGCCCATGCTGCATTTTCACGTTTCCAGCCAAATTCATCTTGTAAAAAACCCATACAAGGAGTACCCATTGCCAAGGATGAAGTAATTCCCGCAAAAAATAATAGTCCAAACCAAAATACACCACACATTACTCCTAAAATTCCACCGAACTGATCAAATAAATAAGGCAATGTTTTGAAGCCTAAACCTAAACCTCCGTTTTTTGTCATTTCAACCACTGCATCGATTCCTAAATAACCAACAGAGATTGGAATAATAATGGCAGAACCCAACACAATTTCTACAAAGCCATTCATCCAACCGGCACTCATGGCATTTAATGCAATATCATCTTTCGAACGGACATAAGAAGCATAACATTGAATGGAACCCATACCAATTGAAAGTGTAAAAAATATTTGTCCGGCAGCTGCTAACCAAACTTTAGGAGTCCAGATGGTTGAAAAATCCGGGGTCCATAAAAAATTTAATCCCATTGTTCCATCATTAACTGCACCATGTTCACCGGCTTTCAATGTAACAGCAATAAATGCAAGGATAGCACCAAAAATTATTAATAAAGGCATACCAATTTTTGCAACTTTTTCTACACCGCCACTCAAGCCACGAGATAAAATCCAGGTATTTAAAAACAAGCATACTATCCAAAAAAGAATTGGCTCAATTGTTTCCAGGGAAATATAACTTCCAAAAAAAGATGCAACCTGTTCCTGACTTTGACCTGAAAAACTTCCGGTAACCGAATGCCATACCCATGACAATGTCCATGACTCCAGATAACAATAGTAGGCCGCAACAGCAAGGTTTGTAAATATCCCGAACACTCCAACATATTTCCAAAACTTCCGCCTGTCCATTGAATCAAGAATAAAAGGAGTACTATGATGTCCGAATTTTCCACCAAAGCGTCCCATGCTCCATTCCACATATAACAAAGGAATACCCATTAACAGAAAACAAACTAAATAAGGAATTATAAATGCTCCTCCTCCATTTTGAATAGCCTGAACCGGAAATCGTAAAAAATTTCCCAAACCAACCGCATTACCTGCCATTGCTAAAATGAGTCCGACACGTGAACCCCAAGCTTCTTTATTATTGCTCATTGTTTTTTTATTAAATAGTGTTTTCAAATATATAGAAGTTTTGATTATAATCTCTAAAAATGTAAATTTTGTTTTATGTATTTTTACGCATTAACAAAAAAAATTGAATATGATTACATTGATGATAATACTTTTTGTAATAGGTTATGCAGCTATTGCATTCGAACATCCTATTAAAATAAATAAATCAGCAAGCGCTTTACTGACTGGGGTTTTATGCTGGACGGTTTATATCATGATGGGTGAGGATAAGCACATTATTTCGGAACAATTAACAGAACATTTGGGAGAGTTATCCGGAATACTTTTTTTCCTGATGGGAGCAATGACTATTGTAGAACTAATTGATGCACACGATGGATTTGATGTAATAACATCACGAATAAAAACTACTGATAAACGAAAATTACTTTGGATCATTTGTTTAATTACTTTCTTCCTTTCAGCTGTATTAGATAACTTAACAACAGCTATAGTAATGGTTTCATTATTACGAAAATTAATTGATAAAAAAGAAGACCGTTTACTTTTTATAGGGATGGTTGTAATTGCGGCAAATGCAGGCGGTGCATGGAGCCCGATTGGAGATGTTACTACAACCATGCTATGGATCGGGGGGCAAGTCACTGCGCAAAACATTATGCTTAAACTTTTTATTCCCAGCATTGTTTGTTTAATTGTCCCCTTATTAATATTATCGATAAAATTAAAAGGAAAAGTTTCCCGACCGGAAATTACAGAAACGGCTATCGTAAATCCAACATCCCAATTTGAACGCAATGTCGTATTTTTTTTAGGAATTGGAGCCCTGGTTTTTGTTCCCGTATTTAAAACCATTACTCATTTACCTCCATTTATGGGAGTTCTATTTGGATTAGGGATTCTGTGGGTTGTTACAGAAATTATTCACAGTCAAAAAGACGATGAAGATAAAGACACCCTTTCTGTAGTGCACGCCTTGCGCAAAATTGATGTACCCAGTATTTTATTTTTCTTAGGAATTTTAATTGCTATTTCATCCTTACAAGCAACAGGAATATTAGCTTCACTGGCTCACTACATGAACGATACAATTGGGGACTTAAACATTATAGTTCCCGCTATTGGTTTATTGTCTGCAATTGTAGATAATGTACCTTTAGTAGCAGCATCTATTGGAATGTATGATTTAGCAGCTTATCCAACTGACTCCTATTTGTGGGAATTTTTAGCCTATTGTGCCGGTACAGGCGGAAGTATTTTAATTATTGGTTCTGCAGCCGGTGTTGCAGCCATGGGAATGGAAAAAATTGATTTCATCTGGTATCTCAAAAAAATTGCATGGCTGGCAGTATTAGGTTATGCGGCAGGCGCCATTTGTTATATCGGATTAGAATATTTTTTTCATTTGTAAAATCAATATGTTATATATTTGGTTGATGAAAAAAATATTACTTGCTGTTTTTCTTTCAATAAAGATTGTCGCTTTTGCCCAGAACGATGCTGTTTTTCGGCTCGACTCTCTTCCAAATGCACAAGAATATACGGTCAATGATCCCGGTCTAATCGTTTTAACATCCTGGAAATATCACAAAGGAGATGACATAAGATGGGCCGATCCGAATTTTGAAGATCAATCCTGGATCTTTGTTGCACCGGAATTGAATTTCGATTCGATGCCCAAAAACACGTTCGAAAATATTGCCTGGTTCAGGTTACATATAGCCGTTGACACCTCTTTTGTTGACAAAACACTGGCACTTCTTATCACACATTCCGGTGCTTCGGAAATATATCTTGACGGGAAATTAATTCATTCCTTTGGAAAAATCGACACCAAGAATTCAGCAAATGAAGAGCGTTATGATCCACAGGAAGTTCCGGTTGATATCCGTTTCGAAAAAACAAGATCACATGTATTAGCTATCAGGTATGCCAATTCAACAGCCATGTCAGATTATAAAAACAGGAATGTAACACTCGGAGGCTTTAATCTGAAATTTGCTCAGATCCGTGAAGCAATAGTTTACAAATATGTTAATTCGAATATCATTACCGCTATTTTTATTTTCTATTTTACTTTTTTTATTGCGTTGAGTTTTTTGCATTTCACCTTCTTTCTTTTTTACAGAACTAACAAATCAAATCTTTATTACAGCATTTTTGCAGGGGCATTCGGCACCTATTTTTTATCGCTCGTCATCAGCAAAAATTTTATGTTCCCTGATTTTGTAACTTCTATAAATCAGATTGCAAATACATTTTCCGATTTTTATATGCCAGCGCTATTAGCGATGCTTTACAGCATATTTTACAAAAAAATGCCCAAAATATTTTGGTTATGGATTATTCTGTTTGGTATTGACCTGTTGCTTGCCATTTTTTATAAGGAAGTAAAACAACTAGGCTATTTATTATCTCTTATTTTTATTATTGAATCACTCCGCATAATTATTGCATCCATTTATAAAAAACAGGAAGGTTCATGGATACTTGGTTCCGGCATAATTACTACTGTTGGTTTTTTTGCCCTTTTCTTTATTCTTTCCATATCAGGAGTTCGGGTAAATTTTAATTCTCAAGGAGGCTGGAGTGGATTATTTTTCGGGCTTCTTGTAATTTATGTAACATTAAGCATTCCTTTATCAATGACCATTTATCTGGCTCGTGATTTTTCAAAAACAAGTAAAAATTTAGAAAAAAAACTCATTGAAGTTGAATCTCTTTCTGCAAAAAGCATGGAGCAGGAAAAAGAAAAACAAAAGATCCTTGAAGCACAAAAGGAAATGTTAGAGGTTCAGGTTAAAGAAAGAACAACTGAAATTGTTGAACAGAAAAAAGTGATAGAGGAAAAGAATAAAGATATCACCGACAGTATAAATTATGCAAAAAGAATTCAGGAAGCCATTCTTCCGGATCAAAAATTGTTACCGCAAATTTTTTCAAATGCTGCTATTTTATTTAAACCGAAAGATATAGTAAGCGGGGATTTTTATTGGTTTGGCGAAAAAGACGGGAAGAAAATAATTATTGCAGCGGATTGCACAGGACATGGTGTTCCCGGATCCTTGATGAGCATGATAGGAAGCAATATCCTTAGTCATTTGATTGTAGAAAAAGCAATTACAAAACCGAATGAGATCTTAAATAATTTACATAAAGAAATAAGAATTGCTTTAAAACAAAATGATGAAAAAACAGAAACACGTGACGGAATGGACATTGCGATTGTTTCCATAGAAAATAATATTCTTCAATATGCCGGTGCACAGCGGCCATTATGGATCATTAAAAACAATAAACTCGAAGAGATAAAAGCAAATAAATTTTCCATCGGGGGCATACAACACGAAGAAGAAAGGGTCTTTACAAATCACACCTTTAATTTAGAAAAGGATGATTGCATCTATATTTTTTCAGATGGATACGCTGATCAGTTTGGTGGAGAAACAGGAAAAAAATTTATGACCAAAAACTTCAAGCAGTTATTGGTCAATATAAATGAGAAGAATATTTTGGAGCAAAAAGAAATCGTAAATAAAACGATAAAAAATTGGAAATCAGCGACCGAACAAGTGGATGATATCCTGGTGATCGGAATAAAGATTTAACGGTTACAAATAACGAATAAGAACTAATTTACAATCTCTGTTTTGAAACATACTTGTTGAAATGAAAATCCACTTTAAGAGGCGCTTGGGTTTGTAAATTGAACAATACAGAGCGATATAATACGAGTTTTAAAAAATAATTTACATCTAAGAGCCAATTGTTTAAAATTTCATTCAAAATGTAATATAACTCATTTCTCGCGGAGTTTATCCTGACCAAAGCAGAAGGAATCGAAAAATAACAGATTGGTTAAAAAATACTCAGATCAGATCCTTTTATTAAAATTTAAACAGGCCTAAGATTTTTCAATCAATAGTATTCAAGAAATTAAGCATCGAAAGAACATTTAATGATTCCTGTCATAATCTGATATTTTTTCAGAAACAAGCAAAAACTATTAAAATAAAAATGATATTTTTGCCCACTCAAAATCAAAAATAATAAATCATGGATTTTAGCATAAACGAAAATCAGCAAATGATTGCTGATATGATTAAAAAATTTGGTAATGATCATATTCGTCCCAAAATGATGGAATGGGATGAAAATCAAATTTTCCCGATCGAAGTTTTCAAAAAATTGGGCGAACTTGGATTAATGGGTGTTGTAGTGCCAACGGAATATGGCGGTTCAGGATTTTCATACACCGAGTATGTAACAGCTATTGTTGAATTATCAAAAATATGTGGCTCAATCGGATTGTCAATGGCTGCACACAATTCATTGTGTACAGGGCATATCCTTGCTTTTGGTAATGAAGAACAAAAGAAAAAATACCTGCCGAAATTAGCTACTGCTGAATGGATCGGTGCTTGGGGCTTAACTGAAACCGGTACAGGTTCTGATTCCGGTGGAATGAATACAACAGCAAAAAAAGAGGGTGATTATTATGTGTTGAATGGCTCTAAAAATTTTATTACGCATGCTATTTCCGGACAAGTTGCAGTAGTAATTGCCCGTACCGGAGAAAAAGGCGATTCTCATGGAATGTCTTCATTCATCATTGAAAAAGGGACTAAAGGATTTAATTCAGGTAAAAAAGAAAATAAATTAGGCATGCGTGCTTCAGAAACCGCAGAACTGATCTTTGATAATTGTCGTGTTCACAAAGATCATATGATGGGTAAAGAGGGAGATGGCTTTGTTCAGGCTATGAAAGTATTGGATGGAGGACGAATTTCAATTGCCGCATTATCTGTTGGTATTGCAAAGGGAGCTTTTGACGCAGCTGTGAAATATTCCAAAGAGCGTGAACAGTTCGGTAAACCAATATCGCAATTTCAAGGGATAGGGTTTAAACTTGCTACTATGGCAACTGAAATTGAAGCTGCTGAATTACTAACTTTTTCTGCTGCCGATAGAAAAAACAAAGGTTTGAAAATGACCAAAGAAGGTGCATTTGCTAAATATTATGCATCAGAAGTAGCCGTTAGGACTGCCACAGAAGGTGTTCAGATATTTGGCGGATATGGCTATACAAAAGACTTTCCGGCAGAAAAATATTACCGTGATTCAAAACTTTGTACCATTGGCGAAGGAACCTCAGAAATTCAAAAAATGGTGATTTCAAGAGAAATTTTGAAATAATTTAGGATTTAGAGTTTAAGATTTAGAATTTTTTAATACATTTGCAACCCGTTTGTAAAAACGATAATAAAAACAATTTAACAATTCAACAAATAAAAAGATGTTAATAGTACAAGTTAAAGAAGGCGAAGCAATTGAAAAAGCACTAAAAAAATTCAAAAAGAAATTTGAAAAAACAGGTGTTGTAAAAGAATTACGTGAACGTCAAAAATTCACAAAACCATCAGTTGTTTTCCGTGAAGCCAGAATAAAAGCTGTTTACAAAGAAAAAATGCAACGTAACGAAGAAGCTTAATTCTTCATTATTTTATAATCCCGAAAGAGGAAAAATTTATTTGTTTTATTATAACCTTAATAAGTTATATGCGTTAAACAAAGTAATTTTTCCTCTTTTTTATTTATGGATCTAGCAGCGAGTCGGGATAGTTTTTTACAATACCTCCAATACGAAAAGAGATTTTCCAATCACACATTAGTTGCTTATACTAACGATTTACACCAGTTTCTGGAATACCTTCTTTCTTCCTACGAAATAAAAACTACTGCAGAAATCAATCATAGCATTGTTCGTTCATGGGTGGTAAGTTTAATGGAGCAGAAAGTTACACCACGTTCAGTAAATCGCAAGATCAGTACACTAAAAACCTTTTATAAATACCTGCTGCGACAAGATATTGTAACTGAAAATCCGATGCTTAAAATTCAATCACCAAAAACTTCCAAGCGATTGCCTGTTTTTGTTGAAAAACAAAATATGGATACATTGCTTGATAATATTGAATTTGGAGATGATCTGGAAGGGCAACGTAATAAATTAATTATCGAATTGTTTTATGCTACCGGCATGCGTTTATCCGAATTGATAAACTTAAAAGTATCAACAATCGATTTGTTCAATTGTCAGTTAAAAGTGCTGGGAAAACGAAATAAAGAAAGGATCATTCCTTTTAACAACCAAATAAGTGAAAGTTTAAAGGAATATATCACTCTTAAAGGTGATTTAGAACATGATTATTTATTTATAAATAAAAAGGGAAAAAAAATCTATGAAAAATTTGCCTATCGAGTGGTTAATAATTACCTTTCGCAAGTAACAACGTTGGATAAAAAAAGTCCACATGTGTTAAGGCATACTTTTGCAACACATATGCTTAATAACGGAGCTGATTTAAATGCGATAAAAGAATTATTAGGCCATGCAAACCTTTCAGCAACGCAAGTTTATACACATAATACAGTTGAAAAATTAAAAAACATACATAAACAGGCACATCCAAAAGCATAAATAAAATAGATAATTAGAGAGTTTAGGAAAAAAATTAAAAAAAAGAATCAAATAAGGTTAGAGTTGAATTCGACAAATCAAAAAATTAATAATTTAAAATAATAGGAGGAAAAGATTATGACAATTAAAATTCAATCGGTACATTTTGATGCCGACAAAAAACTTTTAGATTTTGTTCAGGAACGGGTTGATAAATTAACTCTTTATTATGATGGAATAATAAAAAGCGAAGTCATCTTAAAAATAGATAAATCGGATGGGTTAGAAAATAAAATAGCTGAAATAAAATTACATATCCCTGGAAATGATCTATTTGCCAAAAAGCAGTGTAAAACTTTTGAAGAAGCTGTAGATACGAGTATAGACGCCTTGAAAACACAGGTAAAAAGACACAAAGAAAAAATAAAAGGGATATAAGGTAAATAAGTCAAACATTTACCTAAATTTGCAGCCTCAAAATAAATGGGGCTGCATTTTTTTTGAAAAAAAGTAATAAATCTTTTGTTGGTACGCAAATGTTTTATAGCTTTGCAATCCTTTTTCAAGAAGGTTATTGAAAAAAACACCGAAATACGATTAAAGTTCTTTAAAATATAATGTTTCAACAGATAAGCCGATGTAGCTCAGTTGGCCAGAGCAGCTGATTTGTAATCAGCTGGTCGGGGGTTCGAATCCCTCCATCGGCTCTTTTTTTGTGTGATATTGTCGGGGAGATACCAGAGTGGCCAAATGGGACAGACTGTAAATCTGTTGCTTAATTGCTTCGAAGGTTCGAATCCTTCTCTCCCCACAATTTTTGGAGAGAAGAGTTATAAATAGATAATAGTTCTTTAATATATAATAATTAATAAAAGCGGAAGTAGCTCATTTGGTAGAGCGTCAGCCTTCCAAGCTGAGGGTGGCCGGTTCGAGCCCGGTCTTCCGCTCTTTTTTTTAAATGCTCAATGCTTTACATTAAGCTGTTGTAGCTCAGTGGTAGAGCACTTCCTTGGTAAGGAAGAGGTCGTGAGTTCAATCCTCATCAACAGCTCTTAATGAGGTGTTGTTTTTGGAAATAAGTTTAGAAATAAGTTTAGTAGTGTAATTTTTTCGGTTGAATTTTAAATTACATACTTTTTTAAGAAGTTTTTTTGAAGTAAATAATATATAAAATAACAATTAATAAATAAAATAGCAATGGCTAAAGAAAAATTCGACCGCTCCAAACCACATGTAAACATTGGAACAATCGGTCACGTTGACCACGGTAAAACTACCTTAACCGCAGCAATCACTGTTGTATTAGCTGAAAAAGGTTTATCTGAAGTAAGAGATTTCTCTTCGATCGATAATGCTCCTGAGGAAAAAGAACGTGGTATCACGATTAATACTTCTCACGTAGAATATTCTACGGCTTCACGTCACTATGCCCATGTTGATTGCCCGGGTCACGCGGATTACGTAAAAAACATGGTTACAGGTGCTGCCCAAATGGACGGTGCTATCCTTGTTGTTGCTGCTACTGATGGTCCAATGCCACAAACACGTGAACATATCCTTTTAGCTCGCCAGGTTGGTGTTCCTAAGATTGTTGTGTTTATGAACAAAGTGGATATGGTTGATGATCCTGAATTGTTAGAACTTGTTGAAATGGAAATTCGTGAATTATTGACATTCTATCAATTTGATGGTGCTAACACTCCTATTATTCAAGGTTCTGCTTTGGGTGGATTAAATAAGGATGCTAAATGGATGCCAAAAATTATGGAATTAATGGATGCAGTTGATGCATACATTCCAATTCCAAAACGTGAAATAGACAAACCTTTCTTGATGCCGGTTGAAGATGTATTTACGATCACTGGTCGTGGTACGGTTGCTACAGGTAAAATTGAAACAGGTGTTATCAACACAGGTGATGAGATCGAGATCATTGGAATGCAAGAGGAAAAATTAAAATCAGTAATTACTGGTGTTGAAATGTTCCGCAAAATCCTTGACCGTGGTGAAGCTGGTGATAATGTTGGTTTATTGTTACGTGGTATTGACAAGAAAGATATCCGTAGAGGTATGGTTGTTGTTAAACCGGGAACCATTACTCCTCATACTGAATTCAAAGCTGAAATTTATGTTTTGAAAAAAGAAGAAGGTGGACGTCATACTCCATTCCACAATAAATACCGTCCTCAATTCTACTTACGTACAACTGACGTAACAGGAGAAATTGAATTACCGGCAGGACGTGACATGGTAATGCCTGGCGATAACGTTACTATTACAGTTAAATTGATCGTTCCGGTTGCTATGACATTAGGTTTACGTTTCGCAATTCGCGAAGGTGGACGTACTGTAGGTGCAGGTCAGGTAACTGAAATTCTTAAGTAAGAATACACAAAATTTGTACGACAGTAGGCAGTGTAAATCATTGCCTGCTGTTTTGTACTAATTAATGGGTGATACTTAAAACGTAGTTTTAAGAAATGGGAATCAACAATTTGGAACACAAAAACAGGTGTAGTTCAAGGGTAGAATAGAGGTCTCCAAAACCTTTGATGGGAGTTCGAATCTCTCCACCTGTGCAAGAGAAGTAAAATAGTAAAATTAGGTAAATTAAGTAAACAGGATTTCCCAAATTAACTCAATTAACCTAATAACTTAATCAACTAAATATGAGCAAATTCAAAACATATATTGACGAAACAACAAACGAACTTTTTCATAAAGTAAGTTGGCCAACCTGGAGTGAATTACAAGGAAGTGCAATTGTTGTAATGATTGCTTCAGTCATTATCGCATTAATAATTTTTGTAATGGATTTTACTTTTAATAAAGGAATGGAAGCTATCTATCATTTATTTTTATAAACGATATAATTTAAAAAAATGAGCGAGCAAACAAAAACTGAAGCTGTTAAAAAATGGTATGTTGTAAGAGCAATCAGTGGACAGGAAAAAAAAGTAAAACAGTATATTGAGTTAGAAATTAATCGTTTGGGCTTAGGGAACTTTGTTTCTCAAATCCTGATCCCAACTGAGAAAATTTATCAAATCCGTAATGGAAAAAAAGTAAGTAAAGAACGCCCTTTTTATGGCGGTTATATTTTAGTAGAAGCTGCATTGGTAGGGGAAGTTGCTCACGTTATTAAAAACATTACAGGAGTAATTGGATTTTTAGGAGAAACCAAAGGTGGAGCACCGGTTCCAATGCGTTTGGCAGAAATTAATCGTATCCTTGGAACAGTTGATGATCTGGAAGGTAGCGATGCTCAATTGAATATTCCTTTTATTGTTGGCGAAACTGTAAAAGTAATAAATGGCCCATTCAATGGTTTCACCGGAAGTATTGAAAAAGTAAATGAAGAAAAGAAAAAGCTAGAGGTTATGGTGAAGATTTTTGGTAGAAAAACACCTCTTGAATTAGGATATTTAGAAGTAGAAAAAGAAAATTAATAAATACGGTTTAAAGCTAAAAAGCTAAAAGTCAAAAGTTGAGCTTCCATCAACAAACAAACTTTCAAACTTTCAAACTTTCAACTTTTAAACTAAAATAAAAATGGCAAAAGAAATAGGAGCTTTAATTAAGCTACAAATAAAAGGAGGAGCTGCAAATCCTTCACCACCAATTGGACCTGCATTAGGAGCAAAAGGTGTTAACATTATGGAATTCTGCAAGCAGTTCAATGCTAGAACTCAAGATAAAGCTGGAAAAGTTGTTCCGGTTATTATCACTGTTTATACTGATAAATCATTTGAATTTATACTTAAAAACCCACCGGTTGCTGTTACTTTACTAGAAATGACTAAAGTAAAACAGGGTTCAAAAGAATCAAACCGTTTAAAAGTGGGAAGTGTTTCCTGGGCCCAGATTCGTGAAGTTGCGGAAGGTAAAATGCCTGATCTTAACTGCTTCACAATCGAATCAGCAATGAGTATGGTTGCAGGAACTGCAAGAAGTTTAGGTTTAACTGTAACAGGTGAATCTCCTCTAAAAAAGTAAGTTTAACCGATGGAGTTCTTCTTTGAAGAACGTTTGCACATCACAATTCAATTATAATGACAAAAATTTCAAAAAACAGAAAACTTGCTTTGTCAAAGTATGATGCTACAAAAGCATATACATTGGCAGAAGCATCTAAACTGATTAAAGAAATCACCACTACAAAATTTGATTCTTCCGTTGACATTAGCATTCGTTTAGGAGTTGATCCTCGTAAAGCTAATCAAATGGTGCGTGGTTCTGTTTCTTTACCTCATGGTACTGGTAAAACCATGAAAGTATTAGTACTTTGTACACCTGATAAAGAAGCCGAAGCAAAAGCTGCAGGAGCTGATTTTGTTGGTTTAGATGAGTACATTGAGAAGATCAAAGGTGGATGGACAGATGTAGATGTGATCATTACTATGCCTTCAGTTATGGGTAAAGTAGGAGCATTGGGTAGAGTACTTGGACCTCGCGGTTTAATGCCGAACCCAAAAACCGGTACAGTTACCATGGATATTGGAAAAGCAGTTACTGATTCAAAAGGTGGTAAGATCGACTTTAAAGTTGATAAAGCAGGTATTGTTCAGGCTTTAGTTGCCAAAGTATCTTTTGATAGCTCAAAAATTGCCGATAATGCAAATGAGTTGTTACAAACAATAATGAAGTTAAAACCTTCATCAGCTAAAGGAACTTATGTTAGAAGCATTTATATGTCTTCCACCATGAGTCCAAGTATTGAGATTGATCCTAAATTTTTAGGATAGTACTTTAAACAATTTATCATCTGTAACGGCTTCCACGAAACAGATAAAAACCAATAGAAATGAAAAAAGAAGATAAAACAAAAATAATCGAATCATTAGTAGAACAGCTAAATGCAAATAATAAGATCTACTTAGCTGATTGCTCTTCTTTAACTGTAGAAAAAATTAACCAATTCAGAAAGTCTTGCTTCGAGAAAAAGGTTTCGTTAACTGTTGTGAAAAATTCATTGCTTAAAAAAGCATTGGAAAGAGCTGCAGATAGCCGCCTAACGGAATTAATTCCGGTATTAAAAGGTGCAACAGCCGTAATGTTTACCGAAGTAGGTAGTACTCCTGCAAAGTTAATAAAAGCGTTTAGAGCAAAAAACGATAAACCGGTTTTGAAGGGTGCATACGTTGAAGATAACATCTACATTGGCGACAAAGAACTTGACGCTCTTGCAAATATTAAGAGCAAAAATGAGCTTATCGCAGATGTTGTTGCGTTGCTTCAATCTCCTGCTAAACGAGTTATCGGAGCTTTGCAGGCACATGCTGAGAAAAAAGATGCGGCTTAATCCGCATGCAGTTTAAGTTAGAAAAATAATAATTAATTAGTAACAAATTTTAAAATCAATAACAATGGCAGACGTAAAAGCAATTGCTGAACAGTTAGTTAATTTAACTGTTAAAGAAGTGCAAGAATTATCAACAATTCTTAAAGATGAATATGGTATCGAACCAGCAGCAGCAGCAGTAGCTGTAGCAGGCGGTGGCGGATCAGCAGCAGCAGCAGAAGAAAAAACTGCATTTGATGTAATTTTGGTTGCAGCAGGTGCTGCTAAATTAGGTGTTGTAAAAGTTGTAAAAGACTTAACAGGATTAGGATTGAAAGAATCTAAAGATCTTGTTGACGGTGCACCAAAACCAGTTAAAGAAGGCATTTCTAAAGCGGATGCTGAAACTGTGAAAAAACAATTAGAAGAAGCGGGAGCAACAGTTGAGATTAAATAAGCTGCTGCTAATACACAATCTATAAGGTCTGGAACTCTCTCCACTAATTGGTGGAGGAGGTCTAAACCTTTTTGTTGTTTATTTTGTTTTTTCTTATTAACCCAGCTTGTTAATCAAATACAAGCTCAAAACTAAAGCACCTTGACTCAAACAAAAAAACCTCAAAGAATAAGTTTCGCATCTATCAAAAGTCAAATTGAATATCCCGACTTTTTAGATATCCAACTTAAATCGTTTCAAGATTTTTTTCAGTTAGAAACTACTTCTGAAAATCGTCAAAACGAAGGACTTTTTAAAGTTTTCTCAGAAAACTTTCCAATTTCCGATGCACGAAATAATTTCGTACTTGAATTCCTGGATTATTTTATCGACCCGCCACGTTACTCACTAGAAGAGTGTATTGAGCGCGGTCTTACATACAGCGTTCCGCTAAAAGCGAAATTACGTTTGTATTGTACTGATCCTGAACACGAAGATTTTGAAACCATCGTGCAGGACGTTTACCTAGGTACTATTCCATACATGACTCCAAAAGGTACATTTGTTATCAATGGAGCTGAACGTGTTATTGTATCCCAGTTACACCGTTCACCGGGTGTATTCTTTGGTCAGAGCCGTCACGCAAACGGAACTAAACTTTATTCAGCACGTGTAATTCCTTTCAAAGGCTCGTGGATAGAGTTTTCTACCGATATCAATAACGTGATGTATGCTTACATCGATCGTAAGAAAAAATTACCGGTAACAACATTATTAAGAGCTATCGGATTTGAAAGCGATAAACAAATCCTCGAAATATTTGGCTTGGCTGACGAATTAAAAGTAAGCAGAGCAGGACTAAAAACGGCAATCGGACGTAAATTAGCAGCACGTGTTTTAAAAACATGGATTGAAGATTTCGTAGATGAGGATACCGGAGAAGTTGTGTCTATTGAGCGTAACGAAGTAATCATTGACCGCGAAACTATTTTGGAAGCAGGTCATATTGATATGATCGTTGATGCTAACGTTAAATCTGTAATTCTTCATAAACAGGAAGTAAATGCAGGTGATTACGCAATCATCTACAATACGTTACAAAAAGATACTTCAAACTCAGAAAAAGAAGCAGTAGAGCATATCTACCGTCAGTTACGTAACGCAGAACCACCTGATGAAGAAACAGCCCGTGGTATCATTGATAAATTATTTTTCTCTGATAAGCGTTATGATCTTGGTGAAGTAGGTCGTTACAGGATCAATAAAAAATTGAATCTGGAAACTCCATTTACTACCAAAACATTAACAAAAGAAGATATTATTTGCATCATCAAATATTTGATTGAATTGATCAATTCAAAAGCTGATGTGGATGATATTGACCACTTAAGTAACAGACGTGTTCGTACAGTTGGTGAACAATTGTATTCACAGTTCGGTGTTGGTCTTGCCCGTATGGCGCGTACTATCCGTGAGCGTATGAATGTACGTGATAACGAGGTGTTCACACCTACTGATCTGATCAATGCAAAAACATTATCATCGGTTATCAATTCGTTCTTCGGAACAAATCAGTTGTCTCAATTTATGGATCAAACTAATCCTCTTGCAGAAATCACGCACAAGCGTAGACTTTCGGCACTAGGGCCTGGTGGTCTGTCTCGTGAGCGTGCTGGTTTTGAGGTACGTGACGTTCACTATACTCACTATGGCCGTTTATGTACCATTGAAACTCCTGAAGGACCGAATATTGGTTTGATCTCTTCTCTTTGTGTATTTGCAAAGATCAATAAGTTAGGATTTATCGAAACTCCATACATGACCGTTACAAATGGCAGAGTGGATCTTGAAAAATCACTTACTTATTTAAGTGCAGAAGAAGAAGGTCAAAAACTTATTGCGCAGGCAACAACACCAGTTGATAGTAAAGGTAATTTCTTGGATAAAAAGATAAAAGCCCGTTACGAAGGTGATTTCCCTGTTGTGGAACCTGAAAAATTACAATTAATGGACGTTGCTCCAAATCAAATCGCATCTATTGCTGCTTCATTGATTCCTTTCCTGGAACATGATGATGCCAATCGTGCCTTGATGGGATCAAACATGATGCGTCAGGCAGTACCATTGTTACGTCCTGAAGCTCCTATTGTTGGAACTGGTTTAGAGCCATTGGTAGCACGCGATTCACGTGTATTGATTAATGCTGAAGGTGAAGGAACCGTTGAATATGTTGATGCTAACGAAATTGTGATCCGCTACAACCGTACGGATGATGATCGTTTAATTAGTTTTGAAGAAGACATTAAACGTTATCAATTAACAAAATTCCGTAAAACCAATCAAAGTACTTGTATCAACTTAAAACCAATCGTTAAGAAAGGTGAAAAAGTTATTAAAGGACAAGTATTGTGTGATGGTTATGCAACTCAAAATGGTGAATTAGCTCTTGGTCGTAACATGAAAGTGGCATTCATGCCATGGAAAGGTTATAACTTTGAGGATGCTATCGTTATTTCTGAGCGTGTTGCTCGTGAAGATATCTTTACATCTGTTCATATTGATGAATATTCATTAGAAGTACGTGATACAAAACGCGGTTTAGAAGAATTAACTTCTGATATTCCTAACGTTTCTGAAGAGGCTACAAAAGACCTGGATGAAAACGGATTGATACGTATTGGTGCTGAAGTTAAAGAAGGTGATATCTTAATTGGAAAAATTACTCCTAAAGGAGAAACTGATCCTTCACCGGAAGAAAAATTATTACGTGCCATCTTTGGTGACAAAGCCGGTGATGTGAAAGATGCTTCATTAAAAGCGCCTCCATCATTACGTGGTGTGGTTATCGATAAAAAATTATTCTCCAGAGCAATTAAGGATAAAAAATCAAAAGCAGAAGAAAAACCTGTTCTAGAGAAAATTGATAAGGAGCATAATGTTGAAGTTTCTGCATTAAAAAACAGAATGATCGAAAAACTTTTCACGTTGGTGAATGGCAAAACGTCTCAGGGTGTTTACAATGTCTTGAAAGAAGAAGTTGTTCCCAAAAGCACTAAGTTCACTCAAAAAAGTTTAGAGAAAATCGATTTTTCTACTGTTAATGCCAGTAAATGGACCACTGATAAAGATGTGAATGAAAAAATCAAAATTTTACTTCACAACTATTATATTAAGTTCAACGATTTATTAGGAGCATTCAAACGCAAAAAATTTGCGGTTACAATTGGTGATGAATTACCAGCCGGTATCATTCAGCTTGCTAAGATTTACATTGCTAAAAAACGTAAATTAAAAGTAGGTGATAAAATGGCGGGTCGTCATGGTAACAAAGGTATTGTTGCTCGTATTGTTCGTGATGAAGATATGCCTTTCCTTGAAGATGGAACCATCGTTGATATTGTTCTGAATCCTCTAGGTGTGCCTTCTCGTATGAACCTTGGTCAGATCTATGAAACCGTTCTTGGTTGGGCCGGACAAAAATTAGGAGAAAAATTCTTTACTCCGATCTTTGATGGTGCTTCTACAGAGCAGTTAAATGAATGGACTGATAAAGCTAAATTACCACGCTTCGGACGTACATACTTAACCGATGGTGGAACAGGAGAACGTTTTGATCAGCCTGCAACGGTTGGTATTATCTACATGTTAAAATTAGGACATATGGTAGATGATAAGATGCACTCCCGTTCAATCGGACCATATTCACTTATTACACAACAACCTTTGGGTGGTAAAGCTCAATTGGGTGGTCAGCGTTTTGGTGAGATGGAGGTTTGGGCACTTGAAGCATTTGGCGCTGCCAACATTCTTCAGGAGATCCTTACTATTAAATCGGATGACGTTGTAGGACGTGCCAAAGCTTATGAAGCTATTGTTAAAGGTGAGAATATGCCAACTCCGGGTATCCCTGAATCATTCAACGTATTGTTGCATGAGTTACGTGGATTAGGATTGAACATTGCACTTGACTAATAAAAAAGTTTAATTCCGGTTCTTTGTGAATAGCAAAGAATCGGAACGACTTTAAACCTTAAACTTTGAACTTTTTAAACTTAATAAAAAATGGCTTTTAAAAGAGACAATAAATTAAAAAGTAATTTCTCGAAAATTACCATCAGCCTTGCATCACCGGAAGCAATTTTGGAACGTTCAAGCGGTGAAGTAGTAAAGCCCGAAACCATCAATTACAGAACTTATAAACCAGAAATGGGTGGTTTGTTCTGCGAACGAATTTTTGGTCCGGTAAAAGATTGGGAATGTGCTTGTGGAAAATATAAACGTATTCGTTACAAAGGTATTGTTTGTGACCGTTGCGGTGTTGAAGTTACTGAAAAGAAAGTACGTAGAGAGCGTATGGGACACATCAATCTGGTTGTTCCTGTTGCACATATCTGGTACTTCAAATCATTACCAAATAAAATTGGTTACCTGTTAGGTTTACCAACAAAAAAATTGGATATGATCATTTACTACGAACGTTATGTGGTAGTAAATGCGGGTGTGAAAGCTGTTGATGGTGTTAATTATCTTGATTTTTTATCTGAAGAAGAATATTTAAATATTTTAGATACCCTTCCAAAAGATAATCAGTATTTGGATGATAACGATCCAAATAAATTCATTGCGAAGATGGGTGCTGAAGCGTTACAATCGCTTTTAAGCCGTGTTGACCTGGATGCATTGTCATTCGACTTGCGTCACAAAGCAAATACAGAAACATCACAACAACGTAAGAACGAAGCATTGAAGCGTTTGCAAGTTGTGGAGAGTTTCCGTCATGCAAACCAGCATATTGAAAATCGTCCGGAATGGATGATCGTAAAAATTGTTCCTGTAATTCCACCGGAATTACGTCCATTGGTTCCATTGGATGGGGGGCGTTTTGCTACATCTGACTTAAATGATTTATACAGACGTGTTATTATCCGTAACAACCGTTTGAAACGATTGATCGAAATCAAAGCTCCTGAAGTGATCTTACGTAACGAAAAACGTATGTTACAGGAGTCTGTTGATTCATTATTCGATAACTCCCGTAAATCAAATGCAGTTAAAACTGAATCAAACCGTGCATTAAAATCATTGTCGGATTCATTAAAAGGTAAACAAGGTCGTTTCCGTCAGAACTTACTTGGTAAACGTGTCGATTATTCTGCCCGTTCAGTAATTGTCGTTGGACCTGAATTGAAATTACATGAATGTGGATTGCCAAAAGATATGGCTGCAGAATTATTCAAGCCATTTATCATTCGTAAAATGATTGAGCGTGGTGTTGTGAAAACTGTAAAATCGGCAAAGAAAATAGTTGATAAAAAAGAACCTATCGTTTGGGATATATTAGAGAATATTTTAAAAGGACATCCTGTTCTTTTAAATCGTGCTCCGACACTTCACAGATTAGGTATCCAGGCTTTCCAGCCTAAATTAATTGAAGGAAAAGCGATTCAGTTACATCCCTTAACATGTACTGCGTTTAACGCGGATTTTGACGGGGATCAAATGGCGGTACACGTTCCATTGGGACATGCTGCTATTCTGGAAGCACAATTGTTGATGCTTGCTTCTCACAATATCTTGAATCCTGCGAATGGCGCTCCGGTTGCGGTTCCTTCTCAAGACATGGTGCTTGGTCTGTATTACATGACCAAAGGAAAGAAAACAACGAAAGAAGAAAAAATAAAAGGCGAAGGCTTAACTTTTTATGCACCCGAAGAAACAATTATTGCTTACAACGAAAAACGCGTTGACCTGCATGCATTTGTAAAAGTTCGTTTGCAAGTAAAAGAGGGTGATAAATTAGTAAATAAATTAGTTGAAACGACTGTTGGTCGTATCTTGTTTAATCAAGTGGTACCAAAAGAAGTAGGGTACATCAATGAATTGTTGACTAAAAAATCGTTACGTGATATTATCGGAACAATTGTGAAGGAAACAGGTATGGCAAAAACTGCTAAGTTCCTTGATGATATTAAAGGTTTAGGTTATATGAGCGCCTTCCGTGGAGGTTTATCATTTAATCTGGGTGATGTAATGGTTCCGGAAGATAAAGAGAAAATGATCGCTGATGCGAATGCACAAGTGGATGAGGTGGTAGCGAATTATAACATGGGATTCATCACTAACAATGAGCGTTACAATCAGGTAATCGATATCTGGACACATACCAATTCCCGTATCACTGCTAAAGTATTAAATACATTAACGACTGATCGTCAAGGATTCAACCCCGTATTTATGATGTTGGATTCCGGAGCCCGTGGTTCTAAAGAACAAATCCGTCAGTTAGGCGGTATGCGTGGATTAATGGCAAAACCTCAAAAAGGTGCCGGTGGGGGAGAAATCATCGAAAATCCAATTATCTCTAACTTTAAAGAAGGATTATCAATCCTTGAGTATTTTATTTCAACCCATGGTGCTCGTAAAGGTTTGGCCGATACTGCCTTAAAAACAGCTGATGCCGGATATTTAACAAGACGTTTGGTTGACGTTGCTCAGGATGTAATTATTACTATTGAAGATTGCGGAACATTACGTGGATTAATTGCTACACCATTGAAAAAGAATGATGAAGTAGTTGAATCCTTGTATGAGCGTATCTTAGGTAGAACAACTGTTCACAATGTTTATCATCCATTAACAGGTGATCTGATCATTGAATCAGGTGAAGAGTTAACAGAAAGTTTTGCAAAAATAATTTCAGAATCACCAATTGAAGCCGTTGAAATTCGTTCGGTATTAACTTGCGAAAGTAAGAACGGAGTTTGTGGAAAATGTTACGGACGTAACTTAGCTACAGGTCGTATGGTTCAAAGAGGTGAAGCTGTTGGTGTTATTGCAGCGCAATCAATTGGTGAGCCGGGTACACAGTTAACATTACGTACATTCCACGTTGGTGGTGTTGCGGGTGGTTCTGTTGCTTCATCAAAATTAGAAGCAAAATATGATGGTATTTTGGAAATTGACGAATTAAAAACAGTAAAACGCAAAAATCCTGATGGACAAACCGTTGATGTTGTAATTGGTCGTTCTGCTGAGATGCGTATCATTGATGCGAATACAAAAATTGTTCTTACTACCGGAAATATTCCTTATGGTTCACAAGCCTATGTGAAAAACAATGGAAAAGTTAAAAAAGGAGATCTGATCTGTGATTGGGATCCATACAATGCGGTAATTGTTTCTGAGTTTGCAGGTAAAATTGAATTTGATAATGTTGAAGAAGGTGTTACTTTCCGCGAAGAGTCAGATGAGCAAACAGGATTTAAAGAAAAGGTAATTGTTGAAAGTCGTGATAAGAGTAAAAATCCTGCAATTAAAATTGTTGCCAGCAAAGAAACATTACGTACTTACAACATTCCAGTTGGAGCACACGTAATTGTTAACGATTCAGCAAAAATTGAAGCAGGACAAATCCTTGTTAAGATTCCTCGTTCTTCCGGTAAAACAGGTGATATTACAGGTGGTTTACCTCGTGTTACAGAGTTGTTTGAAGCTCGTAACCCAAGTAATCCGGCAGTGGTTTCTGAAATTGATGGTATTGTTTCATTTGGAAAAATTAAACGTGGTAACCGTGAGGTTCATGTTGAATCAAGAACAGGTGAAAAGAAAACATACCTTGTTCAGCTTTCAAAACATACACTTGTTCAGGAAAATGATTTTATCAAAGCCGGTGAACCATTATCTGATGGTGCTATTACTCCTAGCGATATTCTTGCTATCAAAGGACCAACTGCTGTTCAGGAGTATTTGGTAAATGAGGTTCAAGAGGTATATCGTTTACAAGGTGTGAAGATCAATGATAAACATTTTGAAGTAATTGTTCGTCAGATGATGCGTAAAGTGGAGATAAGTGAAGCTGGTGATACAATTTTCTTAGAAAAACAATTAGCTAATAAATCATCTTTCATGGAAGAAAATGATAACTTATATGCTAAAGTTGTTGTGTTGGATCCAGGTGAATCAAACTTATACAAAGCTGGTCAGATTATCAGTGCGCGTAAATTAAGAGATGAAAATTCTTCTTTAAAACGCAGAGATATGAAAGCCATCGAGGCTCGTGAAGCAGTTCCTGCAACATCAAGCCAGGTATTACAAGGTATCACTCGTGCCTCATTACAAACAAATAGCTTTATGAGTGCTGCATCCTTCCAGGAAACTACCAAGGTATTGAACGAAGCTGCTGTAAGCGGTAAGGTTGATATTTTAGCAGGATTAAAAGAAAACGTAATTGTTGGACATTTAATTCCAGCCGGTACAGGATTGAGAGATTACGATAAAATGATCGTAGGTTCTCAGGAAGAGTATGATAAATTAATGGCTTCTAAAAAAGAAGCTATGGAAGAAGAAGCATAAACTACGAAATACGAATTTGTACGAATTTACGAATTTGTGCAGGTTTAACGAATTCCAATCGGAGCTTATCCCCCTCTTGGAGGCAATGTCATATGATAAGGTAGAATTATTATATTTGTAAAATGGAACTAATAGAAATTACAAAAAAACTGAATACACAA